>Ga0187781_10003927_pt1 | contig 11096 bp, 13 predicted proteins | sample 0715_SJ02_MP02_2_FD_132447 | JGI IMG/M metagenome (GOLD analysis project Ga0187781, IMG submission 132447) | Tropical peat soil microbial communities from peatlands in Department of Meta, Colombia - 0715_SJ02_MP02_20_MG | ecosystem: Environmental > Terrestrial > Soil > Wetlands > Peat | place...
AAATCTTGGAATCAAAGAGAGGAACGGAGTTTGCTGTGTCAACTCATGAATTGTTTGACCGTTTCATAGAGTACGCTTGTTCCGTAAACAAGATTCGCGACGGTTATGCGCTCGTCAACGCCGTGTATTCGCTTTTCCAGCTGGTCAATGGGCTCATCAGGAATCATGGGTTGGAACCCATAGCATATACTGCCGCTTTCCCTGAAGAAGCGCGAGTCAGTGCCGCCTGTGGTCATCATTGGCGTTACTCCGCAGCCTGGTTCAAACTCTCTTAGAACACTTGTGATGGTGCCGTAGAGTGGTGTATCTGAGGTTGACTCGGAACCGTCATGTGCTTGTAAAAACTCAAAACTTAACTTGTCCAACTCGACATCTTTAAGCAAACCTTTGATTAAATCAATCGTCTCGTTAGTGCTTTGCTCGGGAAGAATTCTACAGTCGAACACTGCCTCGCAGTCTGAAGGAATAATATTCTCCTTAACTCCACCGTGAATCATCGTGGGTGCGATAGTCATTTTTGTTCGAGGCCTAATTTCTTCAGCCAGAGCCTTGTTCTTTTTTGCCAATTCATCAAGTACTTGTTCACTTTGCGCTGGATTAGCAAGTAAACGAGAAAATGTTTCCTGTAGGCTCGGGTCTTGCTTTGCCATTTCTGCCAGAAACTCTTTGAGTGTGGGCACGTAGATGATGGCGGGCTTGTAGCTTGCAAGTTTGTCGATGACCTTGTTCATTCGGAGTACAGCGTTGTCAGCCATGTTGGGCATTGAGCCGTGACCGGGGGTTCCTTTCGCTTTTATTTTAAGCCACAAAATCCCTTTTTCTGCCGTTTGAATTGGGAAGAGGTAGCCTTTTTTTGTCGGAATGGCTAAGCCTCCACCTTCATTGATAACATACGAGCACCAAATTTTATCACGATGATTTTTAAGAACATAGCCTGCCCCTTCTTCACCGCCTTTTTCCTCGTCGGCAGTGGCCGCCAGAATCAAGTCACCCTTAAGCCTGATATTATTTTTTTTCAAGAGTTTAAGGGTGATTATCTCGATAACGGTCAGGCATTTTGTGTCTAGAGCTCCTCTACCGTAAACGTAACCGTCCTTAATTATCCCGCCGAACGGGTCAACAGTCCATTCCTGTGGGTTAGCTGGAACGACATCAAGATGTGACAGCAGAAGGAGACTGGGTTTTTCACCCGTTCCCTTGAGCCGCGTGATCACGCTTCCCCTTCCGGGCGTGGACTCGATTATTTCTGTCTTAAATCCGTCTTCACCCAGGTATTCGGCGATATAGTTTGCTGCTGCTGTTTCGTTACCTGGGGGGTTAGTTGTGTTTATTCGTATCATGTTACTGAGAAGTTGAGCGGCTTCTTCCTCGATTTCTTTCAAAATTTGTGGTGACATCGCTTTTGAGGCTCCTTTAGTGTTCTATGACGGCTTTTTTTCTTAAAAATATTTGTTAATCTGCCCAGAATAGACAGGATGATTTTTCATTCTGTAAATGATGATGTTTATATATGATGCTAAAAAAGCTATTGAATGGTAAAGTTGGTCTCAATGAAAGAACTGAAACCTATAGATTACAAAATACTCTTTGAATTAATGAAGGATTCACATAGAAGCGACAGGCAGCTGGCAAAATCCTTAGGTGTTTCTCAACCTACAGTCACCCGAAGAAGAGCCATGCTTGAAGAAAACTTTATTGAAGGATACACGGTTATTCCAAAGTTCGGACAAATCGGGTTTGAAATCGCAGCCTTCACTTTTCTGAAAAGTAAACTCAAATTTAAAACAGGAGAAGAAAAAAAGGAAGCGTTGCAAAAAATGAGGGATTGGTACCTCAAGCAGCCGAACGTAATATTGGTTTGGGATGGAAGAGGCATGGGTTGGGACGCGGTTTGCATCTCGCTTCATGAGAACTTTTCCAGTTTCTCTGAGTTCATTAGGGCGCACGATTCGGAACTGTCTGACTGGGTGGTCGAAAGCCAAACTTTCCTTTCTGACTTGAAAGCTGGAGTCGTAATTAAACCGTTACACCTCAAGTATCTGGCAACACCAAAATAATCATTGAGCACCAAAAAAGGTTTCACTTCAGTCAGTTAAGACGGCACGTTTGCGTCTTCGCCCCGCATTTTTCCCTTTTTAGATGTGGTATGTTCCGTCAGAATATTAACGTGTTCAAGCACGCAGAAGTGTCAAAAAGTACTGAATTAAGTGATCTTTAAAGAAAGGAAAAGTGAGAAGCATGGGTCTTCGCGGCTCGGGCATGTTGCAAACTACTTATTTGAAAATACAGCAAGAAGCGGCACTGGCTGCGGTTTTTATCTTCTTTTCATTTTCTTAAGTAGCCGCTTTTTGGGAAGCTTTGGTTTCTTTGCTCTCGAAACGTTAACACCCAAACAAATCGACCCACATTCATGTTTGTTGTGGAATGAATATAAGGTTTGGTATTGTTAACTTCCTGCGGTTTAGTCACCAAGATTTAACCGCATTGGATGTAGCTAAGAAGTGTTGGTGTAGAAGGGCGGTTTTTGTGTGTTGGTTAACCATTGCCATCCGTCATCGAGGAGAAAGGAGAAGGCTTCGAGAACGGAAAAATCTTTTGGCGTTTGTGGTTTTAACCTTCAACCTCAACCAGCCCTCCATCACTGACAAGACTTGAGATACTATAAAAAATGATATAAGCCTTCTGAATTAGAAATAAATGTCAAAAATATGGATTTAGCCTATCGCTAAACCGCCTTCCAAAATACTCCGTTCGGGAACACCAAGTTCCTTGGAAAGCCACGTCTTCAAGATTGAAGAAACCTTAGGAAGCTCACCAGTATAGGTAATTATCTGGTTGCCTTTAAGGGCATCAGCCTGAAAAGTCTTCTCGTCTTCCTTAAACGTGAAGGATAACGTTTGAGCTTGGAACGCTAAAGCTTGGAAATCTTCCCACTGCTTACACCGCAAAATCACTGAAGGACCAGTAATGACTGCTGATGAGACGGCAGGTTTTGGCACAAGCGTCGTTTCTGTTGAGCCTTCTTTTTCCACTTTAGGCTGTGGCTCTCTGGATGTAACATTTGAAATGTAGCTTACCAAGTTCGTAACTTCATTTTGTAGGCTCGTTATTTTTTCTTCGACTTTTTCCACTTTTCCGCTGAGTTCGCCAGCTTCTCCGAGCTGTTCGGTTACAGTTGCTAACTCGCTGATCAATTTGTCTAAGTCCTTCTCGTGTTCTCTGAGTACGTTTACGATAAAGTCTAACGCTTCCAATGAATCATCCTTTGCCGCTGGATTCTTTGCCAATCTGTTTACTCCCCACTTATCTGACACTCTATATGGGGGGATTATAAATAAAGCTAGCGAATTGTGAAGTAATATCGCAGTAGAGTCATAGTTATACGTATTGTCAATTATCTTTTCTAATATCTGAAGATTCACTACACGTTCAATCATGGCTAAATTTCCGCCCGTGCACGAAATTGAATCTTGCCAGCAGTATGTTTTAACCCCCAGCTTTAGAGAAAAGTTTGCCGTTCTTCTCGCATGCCACGGATGTATCCCGTTACAACGTAGTCGCGTGCCAATGTAGATGGTGGACCTCTCAGCGGCTCTGAAATTGATGGAACCAAACGTGAGGGAGTTTTTCCCTGTTGCACAAGCAAATGGCTAAATCTTGCTTCGGTCGATTCGTACCGATGTCCAAGAACGGACTTATGCTTTAGAAAATGGGAAAAAATAGGTTTCGTAGTTGCTAGAGTTGTTTTAGCTGCTCCTTGAAGATTGCCCGGCTATCCTCAACAATGGATTGGTTGTCGACTCCGAGACTGATTTTGTCGATGTTACTCCTGAGCCCGTCAATGTCAACTATAAAGTTAGCGTCAGCCAGGTCTTTCAGCGTAGTTTCAAACGCGTTGATTTCTGTGCCGGTTTCTTTGTCGCCGACTAACTTGCCAAGCAGGAGGTCGTTTAACAAGAAATACGCTGAAATCACCGTTTTAGCCGTCTGAAAGTTCGGTCGGTTCTCTTTTATGTCCTCGTCAGGGTTTAAGCCTTCGAAGTACTCGTACGTCGCTTTTAAGATATTGAAGGCTTCTTTTGAGGCTTCGTTTGGCATCTGCGTCTTTACAGCAGGGGCGATTTTTGAGAAGTTCAAGTTCAGAGGCGGCAGGGTTTGCCCAATAAAGTTCAGGTTATCGCCGAAACCCTTGGAGGAGGCTTCTATCTCTTGCCAATTTATCCGCTTGTCCTGTAAGCCGATCAGGACGTCAAAGGATAAGTCAACGATGCTGATTGACGCGTTAATTGCTCCAAGCAGTTCGCTTCTTCTCAGGGCGGTCTTATCGTTTGTCTCGACTGTTTTGCGTTGATCTTCAAGTATTCCGTTAATCTGCTCCACCAATTTGCTAAACGAGTCTGTTTTTTCCCTGGTGAAAAACGAGTCAGTTACGCCTTTCCATGTTACGCTTAACTCGTTGTCCAAACTCTCAACGTGCTCTATCTCAAGGATAGGAATTTCCTGGACAACAATCCACTGTTTTTTAGCCAAACCCTTAGCAACATAAAACTTCACGGTGTTATCTGAAACTTCAAATTTGTCAACTTGGAGGCCTTTGGGCTTTTTTCTTTGTTGTTTCTGTTGGTCGGAATCATCTTCGGACTTGTTTCTTCTTAGCTTCATTTTGAGTCTTATTTGTTATCTATTCTTCAATTTATAAACTGATGCATTAGACGCTGCCAATTACGCCGCAAAAAAGTGCTGAAAGTGTTTTTAGGCTTCTTTTTTCTGACCCTCGGTAACGAGACAAGGCTGCTAGAGCCTATGATGAAAACCTATTATGGGTGTTAATTAATTCATGGAACATATCAATCCGAGATTGGTTAACCTTTAACTTTTTTGTTTTTTTTAAAAATATTTTTGTTCCCAAAATGTTGGTAAAGAGTTATATATTATGTCAGTCGGTAAATTACTCAGGGGACGTACGCTTGGATAGAGCAGAGGCTGTCGCTTTACTTGACGAGTTGATAAGTCTTCATTTGGTTCAGCCGTCCCTGATATTGATTGAAAAGAACAGTAATGGTTCTTTCAGTCTCGTCATGAAAGTTGATGGTGACCTTAAAGGGTTAAGACAATTTGTTGCGGAGAAAAAGTTTGCTATGGAAGAGGACGAGAGAAAAGGTTATTTAACTATTTTTGAACCTTGACGCGCTGTTGACCTTCTTCTTTTTTATTGTCCGAAAATTAGGCGCTAAACCTTACTTTTGGAAACTTCTAGCATGCACCCAAAGGCTGCGAACACATCAGGGACGTCAGAAAATAAGTCTGGTGCCCCCAGAAGTGAGATAGTTCCGGTCCTTTCCGTTGTAAAAACCTTAATAAGCAGAGAAATCGGGAGAATATTGAGGGTTACTATTTGTCTTGGGAAAAATTTGATGAAAAAACGCTGAATATGATTAAACAGCAAAAAGAGTTTGAAGAACAAACTGCTAAGAAGCTGACATCTCTGTCTGAATCAGCTGAAAACCCCCTCATCAAGGCGTTGCTACATAGCATAGTATTGGATACAACTAAACATGCGGAAGCATACAAAATGTTAATTGACCTTAATTCAAGCGCGCTCGTGGGGAATGAAAGCGAAGCGCTTGGCAAAGAAGAAATAGCAACTCACTTAAAGAATGAAGCGTTAATGCTGAAGCAGGCGAAGGAAATCAGCCAAGTTATAGAAGACAAAAACATCAAGCAAGTTGTACTAAACATACTGGAAGATGAACAAAAGCACCATAGAATTCTGCGACAGATCCTTACTATGCTTGAAAAGGAATCAAAAGAATGGGACGCCTACCTTTACGATTTAATAACGGGGTTCCCTTAAAACCATTTTGCGTGATACCTGTTTTTCATTTCAAACCAAAGATGCGGTAGTGAGTTCTTCGCGAAAGTTCGGCCGTGTTCATGGCTGATAAACGCATGAATCTAAAATCCCTGTCTTGTCAAACATTGCCTAAAGTACTAGAAGAGTTCATTTAAAATCGCACCAAAAAAATTGACACACGCCGAAAAGCAGAAGCAAGTCTATTTACTGCTCGGTTCCAGTTTGGTAACTTCATTTATTGAGTCAAAAGGAAAATTAATCTTCTCAAGCGCTGCTTCCAGAGCCTCTTTGGATGGAGCCTCGAACTCAATGAGGGCCTTTTGCACGCCAGCGTTTAACTCAGGAGCACAACAGTAGCACGTTTTCAAGTAGACATCCTTAATCCCTGTTCTCTCAAAGATGTCGGTTGTGCCCATCAAGCAGGTTAGCCTGTTAAGCTGGATTTGCGGCACCTTCGAATTAACTATGAAACGTTTCATGATTTCTTCTCCGGAGTTAAAACAAAACCGGAATTATTTATAAGTTACGCGTAGGCAAGAAAGGAAGACGACACAAAACTCGTCAACTTTGACCAGGATTATAGTGCGGTCGCCGAGATTTGAACCCGGGTCGTCGGCGCGGCAGGATGATTCCTCCAAACTATAACACGACCTATACTCCGCAGAATAGAAAGCGGTGACGCAGCTATCTATGCAGCTAGCTTTTGTTATCTTTTAGGATTTTCTCGAAGTTGGACCTTAGATTGGGGATATCTTCAGTAACTGTTCTCCAGACTCTCTTCAAGTCTACGCCGAAATATACATGTATCACTTTGTCGCGCATGCCCGCAATGTCCTTCCAAGGAATCTCCGAGTACTTAGTCTTAACAGCAGCAGGGATGTTCTTGGACGCTTCGCCGATTATTTCTACGGCCCTTAACACAGCATAAACTGTTTTTGTATCGCTTGCAAAGGAATGTAACTCATGCCTTCGACAAACTTGCAAGCGTCATCCATCGCTTTAATTATGTCTTCAACGTAATCCAGATATTCATCTTTCATACGTTAACAACTTCTTCAAGAATGTGCTTCCCGATTCTCGGCTTGAGCGTCTTTTTCTCCACTAAGTCCACCTTGACGCCTACGAGTTCACTGAGGTAATTCTCCAACCGAGCGAAATCAAGAAGAGTTAGATTGGAGTGCTCTTCAAACTCAACCAAAACATCGACGTCGCTTTGCTCCTTCTGTTGCCCTCTCACGTACGAGCCGAATACTCCTAGTTCCTTCACGCCGTAATCCCTTTTTAGCTCCTGCTTGTGCTGGGCTAAAGTTTGCTTTATTTCCAAGAGTCTTTTCATATCATCCACCCTTTTATTTGATTTAATGAAAAGTTAAGGTTTTCCATGCTGAGTCTAAGAGTAATGAAATTGGTTAGGTGCGGTCGCCGAGATTTGAACCCGGGTCGTCAGCGTGGCAGGCTGATGTCCTAGACCAAACTAGACTACGACCGCCCAAAGCTAGTCTAGGGTACTGTGGTGATACTCGAGCTTTATTTCCTTTTCTTAGAGATTTTGAAGCCTTCCAAAATTCTTACAAATCAGCATTGTCGAACGAGCTGCAGCCTTGCTGATATGCGTTGGGTAGTCATTCTGCCAAGGGTTTAGAAAGAGACAAAGAAGCGAAAATTGACAGAATGGAATAGGTATGGGAAACTGGAAATTGCTAAATCATGTAGGGTGTTTTTTAGCACTGCAGACAAACCTTAGCATGTGTACCATAAGATTTTTTTTGCGTTAGCAGAAAAAGAACCTCTTTAAACTGAATGTAGTCTTCGAAAGTTAAGTTTGGAACCAGACAGTCGAAAGTCTTTAGCCTCATTTTCTCATCAGACCTTTTTTGGATTTCAATCAAAAGCTTAGTTTTATAGTTAAAAGCCTGTGTCCCCAACACATTTTCAATAGCACGTGAAAATTCATCTAACCTGCAAGGTATGTCTTGTTTTTTCACTCCAAGCTCTTTTTCAAGGTATGAGAACACTTTTTTCCTGCGAGCCAGACCTAGAGAAGACAATGTTTGGTTAATTGAATCAAGCAGAATGTCGTTGAAGGAGTCGTCAAGCAATATCGATTTACTTTCTCTCATGCAGCACACCCCCCTTGATTACATTCTTAGGGACGTGCATCATCCTTCATTGTTAACTGGTTTTTCCGTAGCTTACTAGCTTATCGTAAATCAGAGTTGCTGATCGAACAGTCTTCCGAAGCTGAATTGTGCACACCCCTAATGGCGATACTAAGTACGTACCGCAGTTATGAGGTTTATGGAACACAGCTATAGCAATTTGCATAATCAGACTGGCAAAAATAAAAAGTTTTGTAGAGTCGGGAGTTACAATTGTGACCAGAAAGGAGAAACAAACAGTTCTTTTTCCATGTTCTTGTTAATAATCGCCGTGGGAACAACGAGCCAAGCAGACGTAAAATGCTTTCGAGCGTGCTCTTCCTGAACTGACTTACATGGAAACCCTGATTTATTCATGAGAGCCAGTTAAGGCCGGATCTCAAGGTTCTAATCTTGCCGAATCTTCATTAGCCTGTTTAAAAAGTGAAAGATCGAACTTTTCCCACACAAAACCAACTGATATGCGCTTGTGATCAACCTTTAAGTTATCAAGAATGATTCTGATTTTTTTAATCATATTTCCTTCTTCTCCTTTCTGACTGAATGCCACGGCGAATATGTCATAGTTTCCATATGTTCGCCAAACCAAGCGCACTTCATCGATTTTGGAAAGGGTACCAATAATTTTGTCTTGATCTACTTCTAAGGCTCTGATGCCAACGATAACCGGCATAACATCGATCCGATCAAGGTTTATAATACAACCGATTGTTTCTTTGATAATGCCTCGATTTTCCAGAGAAGCAATTCTTCGGTAAAGAGTATTACGTGTTATGTTGCACATCCGTGCTAGCTGCCGATACGAAGGCTCGCCGATGCTAAGATAGTGGAGTATTTTCTTGTCAAGCTCATCAATCTCCATTTGACAGACGCTTAAAAGACTCTTATAACATGTTTTGTTTTTAAATCCATGTTGGTTGAGTTTTCCACCACTAAAATTTTGGAATATTGACGCTTTAGAAATAGTATGCTTCAGAATAGTATTTAGTTTAGAAATAGTGTGCCCCAGAAACAGCGTTTAAATCGTGAGCAAGTATGACGTTATGTAAAGGAGTCGGTTGGCTAATTGACTTCAAATACTGACACCGCCTACGTTAAATCGCTCAGGGAATTAGGACTTAATGGTCCCCAGGCTCGGACTTATTTGGCTCTTCTTAAATTTGGCATTTCGACAGTAAGCCAACTGGCTGCAGCTTCGAAGGCTGACCGACCTGACACGTACAGAGCCACTTCAGATTTACTGAAGCTCGGGTTAATAGAAAAAGTTATCTCCAAACCTGCAATGTTCAAGCCTTTAGCTTTCGCAGACGCAGTTCATATTTTAATACGGTGTAAACTCAAAGAAAATGCCGATTTGTTTGCTAGCACGGAACAGTTAATCCAGAATTTTAGAGAAGAACCAAAAAGTGAAACTCGCAAAGACGGAAACCAGTTTGTTATCATCCCGAATATAGAGGCATCCGAACTTAAACTAATCAGCCTTTTTAAGACTGCCAAAGAAAGCGTTTCAATAATGGTTTCAAGGAAAAGAATCCTCCGATGGATGCTAGTTAACTATGAAGAGGTTCTCAAGGCTTTGAAGAGGAATTTAACGATAAGGATTTTATGCGAAAGCTCAGACCAAGAATGATGGTCCAAGCAAAATCCGAGACCTGATAAAATTCGGTAACGTTCAATTTAAGTACCTTAGCAAGCCCCCAACGATTTGGTTCAGAATATACGATTCCAAGGAACTTTTGCTCATTCCATCCCTTTCGGCTAAAGAAAGTGAAGCGCCGACCGTCTGGACGAACAATCCGCCCCTTGTCGAGATAGTCCAAGCCCACTTTAACTCTGTTTGGGAAAGGGCAGAGAAATAAACGCACCATCCTTTCGAGAAAGACACCTTTAAGATGACTTTGATCAAACAAACCCCGTTTTTCACAATGCTGCTGTCATCAGAAAGTGTTGATAGGGTACAGGTAATAGAGGAGATACGCGCCTTTATTGTAGATGCTTTTCTCCTAGTGTCTTCTTGCTGTAGTTGTGAATTAACAGTCGTATCATGACTTTATCAAACGTAAAACTAGCTGCGGAAAAGGTCATGTCAAACATTATTACGGTAAGGAATGGGAGAAATCTGTTCTGACGGCACAAAACCCATTGACCGCGTATCATTTGACGTAAAAGAAAAGAGGTTCTTCCTTTTTTCTGGGATCAAGCGGCGCGGGAAAAAGCTCCAGTATCAAAACCCTAATAAGCTCCTTAGAATTTACTAAATCTTTGCTTTACTCTGAGATCGGATTAGCCGCAAGCAGTTTAATAAGTAAAGCGAAATTGAAGGATTTTGAGGTTTAAGAGTGATTAAATGTCCGAAGTAATAGAAGTCAAAGACCTTGTCCTAATCTATTCAGATGGAACCAAGGCTGTCGATGACATTTCTTTTAGCGTTAAAGAAGGCGAATTCTTCGGTTTCCTCGGCCCAAACGGCGCTGGAAAAAGCACCACTATCAAGATTTTGACGACGTTGCTCCAAAAAACTTCAGGTTCAGCCACAGTTGCCGGACATAATCTTGATACTGACGCAGCGGATATACGTAAGATAATCGGCGTCCAGAGCCAAGACACGACAGTGGACGGAGACTTGACGGGCAGAGAAAACATAACCCTTCAAGGTCATTTTCAGCAGATGGAAAGCGACAAACTGAAGGACCGTGTAGAGGAGCTTTTGAAGCTTGTAGGTCTCGAGGAAGCTGCCGACAGGCGCGCAAGAAATTATTCAGGTGGTATGAAAAAAAGACTTGATTTAGCAACGGCGCTTGTGCACAAACCTAAACTGTTATTTCTGGATGAGCCGACCACTGGTCTGGATCCGCAATCTCGAATTTCGATTTGGGGCTATCTAGAGCAGATAAACAAGGAAGAAGACACGACGATATTTTTGACCACTCAGTACTTAGAAGAAGCGGACAGGCTATGTAAACGCTTGGCAATCATTGACTACGGCAAAATAGTGGCAAGGGGCTCGCCAGTGGAGCTTAAACGGGAAATTGGAGCGGACTCCATCCGGATCGGGCTTGAAAACTGTGATCGTGACCGAGAAA
>Ga0187781_10003928_pt1 | contig 11095 bp, 11 predicted proteins | sample 0715_SJ02_MP02_2_FD_132447 | JGI IMG/M metagenome (GOLD analysis project Ga0187781, IMG submission 132447) | Tropical peat soil microbial communities from peatlands in Department of Meta, Colombia - 0715_SJ02_MP02_20_MG | ecosystem: Environmental > Terrestrial > Soil > Wetlands > Peat | place...
ATGGCATCCAGTACCAGCCTGGCCTTGCGCGGAATGCGGCGGCTGGCAAATACCGCGTGCATCTGCGCATCCTCCCCCCGGCTGGAAACGATGCGGTAGTCCGGGCACAGCCGGACCAGTTGCCCCTTGGCCACCAGCGGTTCAGCCAACCAGTCGCCCATGCGGGCTACGCCCCAGCCGGCCAGGGCCGCTTGCAGTACGGCATTACCGGAGCTGACACGATGACTGGCATTCAGATTGAGACTGACCTGGTGCTTGGCAGAAACAAAATTCCAGGCTTTCAGGATGCGGGGGGCGGCATGAATCAAAATGGCATGATCGGCCAGCTCCTCTGGCTGCTGTGGCAGGCCACGCCGGGCCACATAGTCCGGGCTGGCATACAGGCGCCGTTGGTAAGACCAGAGCGGAAAGCCAATCAGTTCGCTGGACGCCGGGTAGGCACCACGGATGCTGAAATCCAGTTTTTCGCGGATGGGTTCCAGAATGGTGTCGCTGTACAGGATGTCAAAACGCAGTTGCGGATGGGCGGCGGCCAGTTGCTGCAAGAGGGGGGGCAAAAAATGGCTGGCCATGACCTCCGGTGCAGAGAAGCGCAACCAGCCGCGTGGCGAGCTGGCCAGCGCGGCCAGATCATCTTCCACCTCTTGCTGTAGCTGCAGCATCTGGCGTGCCGTGTCGTAATACGCCTCGCCGGCCATGGTCAGGCTGACCTGTTTTTGCGAGCGTGCCAGCAGGCTGGTGCCCAGGTTCTCTTCCAGCGCCTGAATGGCGCGAGTGGCCGTGCTGGGCGAGGTGCCCAGCTGACGGGCAGCGGAAACAAAACTCTTGCGCTCCACCACGGCGCAGAAAACCTGCAGCTCCCATAGCAGTTTCATTTCGATATCCTGATTGCAGAAACTGCAATACAGTATTGCAACCATCTGCTGACGACAAGCCCTACAATGGCGGCATTATCAGGAGGCAGTCATGTTGTTGACCTTGGGATTCTTGTGTTTCTTTTCTTTCATGGCAGGGCTGATCGATGCCGCCGTCGGCGGTGGTGGTCTGATCCAGACTCCGGCCTTGTTCAATTTCCTGCCGCAGTATTCGGCAGCCACTCTGTTTGGTACCAACAAAATGTCCTCGGCGGTGGGGACCTTGTCGGCCACCCGTTCCTATCTGCGCCGTGTGCGGCTGCCGTGGAAGCTGGTGATCCCGGCAGCGATGACGGCTTTTGTCATGTCCTTTGCCGGCGCGGCTACGGTCAATGCCATACCCAAGTCAGTCATCCGGCCGCTGGTATTGGTATTGCTGGTGCTGATGGCCATGTACACCTTGTGGAAGAAGGATTTTGGCAAACTGCACAAGCCGGTGACGATAGGTCGGCGTGAAATGGCCGTCGGCATGGCCATTGGCGGGGCCATCGGTTTTTATGATGGCCTGTTCGGGCCGGGAACCGGCAGTTTTCTGATCTTCCTGTTCATCCGCTTTTTTGCTTTCGACTTCCTGCATGCTTCGGCGGCGGCCAAGGTGGTCAATCTCACCACCAATGTGGCGGCGCTGGCGTTTTTCATCCCCACTGGCAATGTGCTGTTCCAGTACGCCATCCCCATGGCTGGTTTCAATGTACTGGGTGCCATGACCGGCTCCTGGGTGGCGATGAAAAAAGGCGCAGGCTTTGTGCGGATACTGTTTTTGCTGTTAACCACGGTGCTGATCGGCAAGCTGGCTTGGGACATGGTGCAGCCCTGGCTGCATGGCTGAGAAGCTGTTCCTGGTTTGCTGTGCTCGTTGACGCCAGTAAACTCCGCTTCCCCCGTTGTTTTCAGCCGTTATCGCCTTGTCTCGCTCTCGCTTGCTAGCCTTTGAACAAGTTCTGAGTCCCCGGGGTAGACCCCGTAGATAAAAGACCACGCTTTCTGGCGTGGTCTTTGTTTTGTTGCAGGCAGATAGACAGGTAAGGCCGGGTTCCGGGAACAACTGTGTGCTGTGCCATTGCCGTGTCTGCCTGTTCTGGCGGTTTTGTTGAGCCTAATGGCCGGAGCAACCGCAGCCACTACCACCGCCGCCGCAACCGCCAGCGCTGGCCGGAGCGGCTTCTTGTGCTTGCTCCAGGCTGATCTGGAATTCGATCACGATCATTTCAGGCTGACGCTCGGCATAACGGTAGCTGATTTGCTGACCGTAGCGTTGACGGATCTGCTCCAGTAGCGGCAGTGGGTCGTGATCATTGACGAAACGCATGATTTCACCGTCATGCAGTGATTCCAGTGCGCCGAAAATAGCGGCGTGACGGAAACGTTTGGCGATGCCACGGGCATCGAACAGGTAGCTGGTATTCAACTGAGGAGAAAGCGTGGTCATGAAAATCATCCTGCTTGAGGGTGGTGATGCACGGATTCTGCCGGAGCAACCATGGCTTGATCCTTGAGTCAGAATAAGAAAATTTGCTTCAAAGCCACTACGACCACCTGCCAGCGATTTAAGATACAAGCACTATCGTGAGGAGAACCGGTATGCACCCTGCACGCTGCCCTCCGGCCAGTGAGGCCGTTCACTTATTGCAGCTGCCCAATGTCGGCCCGGCCATGGCGGCAGATTTTTCCCTGCTGGGGCATCACAGCCCGCAGTCGCTGCGCCATGCCGATCCCTATCTGCTCTATACGATGCTGTGCCGACAAACCGGCAAGCGGCACGATCCTTGCGTGCTGGATGTTTTTATCTCGGTCACTCATTACCTGCAGCAGGGGCAGGCCCTGCCGTGGTGGCACTTCACGGCACAGCGCAAGGCAGAGCTGATCGCCCGGGCTGTCGGGCCGGCCTGGCCGCTTGTACAATAGGCCGCCATGACCATGCAATCTCCTGTCCCTCTGGCCGCGTCGCCGGTGTTGGCTTGCCACGAATGCGATCTGTTGCAATATGCACCCGCTGAGGCGGGGCAGATGGTGTGTTGCCGCCGCTGTGGCTGCCCATTGCAACATGGTCGAGGTTGCCGTCCATCTACCTCGCTGGCGCTGGTGCTGGCGGGCCTGCTGGTATTCGTACTGGCCAATGTCTTTCCCGTCATCGGATTGGAAGCGGGAGGCAGCAGAACGACGACCACCTTGCTGGGTACGGTTTGGCAGTTGTCGCACCAGAACATGCTGCCGGTTGCCGTGCTGGTGTTGCTGACCGGGGTGTTGATGCCAGGCCTGGAACTGCTGTGCCTGCTTTACCTGTTGTTGCCACTGTCGCTGGGACATGCGCCGTACGGCTTTGCTTCTGTGATGCGGCTGGTGCGTATTTTGCACCCCTGGGGCATGGTGGAGGTTTTCCTGCTTGGCGTGCTGGTCTCGCTGGTTAAACTGGCGCATATGGCCGACGTGCATCCCGGTATCGGTTTATGGTCTTTTTTTGCCTTGATTCTGTTGTTGGCGGGTAATGCCAGCCGCTTTGATGCCGGTCAGCTATGGGAGCGCTATCAGACATGCCGCGCTATGCATTGATTACCGCCGCCAGGCAGGGCTTATGGCGCTGTGATGGCTGCAGCTTGTTGTGTCAGGTGCCCACCCTTGCGCAGGATGGCCGTTGCGATTGCCCGCGTTGTGGCGCAGCGCTGCACCGACGCAAACCTCATGGCTTGCAATATGCCTGGGCTTTTCTGGTCGCCGCGATGATTTGTTACATTCCGGCCAATCTGATGCCTATCATGCTGACCGAGATGTTGTCAGGTACGCAGCGTGACACCATCATGAGCGGGGTGGTGTATTTGTGGCAAAGTGGCTCCTGGCCCTTGGCGCTGGTGGTGTTCATTGCCAGTGTGCTGGTGCCGCTGCTGAAAATTCTCTCCCTGCTGCTATTACTGCTGACCGTGCAATGGCGTTCGTGCTGGGCACCCCGTCAGCGGACGCGTTTGTACCGGCTGCTGGAAGTGGTGGGACCCTGGTCCATGCTGGATATTTATGTGGTAGGCCTGCTGGTGGCCCTGGTGCAGTTGCAGTCATTGGCCACCATCAAGGCCGGACCTGCTGCCATTGCCTTTGGTGCCGTGGTGGTGCTGACCATGCTGTCTGCCATGCATTTTGATCCCAGACTGATCTGGGACTCCATAGAGGATGATGATGAGTGACAAGCCACAGCCTCAGTCTGAGGTGGACAGTGCGTCGGCAGCTGCTGACAATGCCGGCCCGGATCATCCCCGGCTGGCGGTCGCGGTAAGCCGCAGCCGCAGCCGCTGGTCTCCCTCGCTGGTATGGTTGATTCCGCTGGTGGCTGCATTGATTGCAGGCTACTTGGCTGTGCAGGCCATCATGTCGCGCGGGCCAACCATTACCATCAGCTTTCGCAGTGCGGAAGGACTGGAGGCCGGCAAGACCCGCATCAAGTACAAAGATGTGGATATCGGAGAAGTCACGGCCATCCGCATCAGTCCTGATAGCCGGAATATCGAGGCCACTGCTCAGTTGAGCAAGGAAGCCGAGCATTTTCTGGCGCGTGACAGCCGCTTCTGGATTGTGCGGCCACGGATTGCCGGAGGCAGCGTGTCCGGGCTGGGGACCTTGCTCTCTGGTGCTTATATCGGCATGGACGCGGGCAAGAGCAGTGAGATGAGCCAGCGTTTTGTCGGTCTGGATGTGCCCCCCATCATCACGGGAGACCTGCCGGGGCGGCAGTTTGTCCTGAAGGCGGCTGATCTTGGTTCGCTGGATATCGGTGCGCCGGTCTATTACCGGCGTGTCCCGGTTGGGCAGGTGGTGGCCTATGCCCTGGACCGGGCGGGTCATGGCGTGGATATCACGGTATTCGTCAATGCGCCTTACGACCGCTTTGTCACGGCAGACAGTCGTTTCTGGCATGCCAGCGGGGTGGATTTGTCGATTTCTGCCAATGGTCTGAAAGTGGATACCCAGTCGCTCAGCGCCATCATGCTGGGGGGCGTGGCTTTTGAATCGCCCGCCATGGGGGATGATGTCGTGCCGGTGGCCGCCAATACGGTTTTCACCCTGGCTGCCAATCACGACAAGGCGATGCAGAATCCGGACCGTGAAGTCTTGCCCTTATTGCTCAAGTTCCAGCAGTCGGTACGCGGTTTGACGGTGGGTGCCCCGGTTGATTTTCGCGGTATCAGTATTGGCGAAGTAACAGCCATTGGCATGGAGTACGATGCGCCACGCAAGGACTTCAATATGCTGGTGGATATTCGCATCTACCCGACGCGATTGCTCGGCATGTCCGGCCTGATGAACGAAGCCCAGTTACATCAGCTGCGGCTGGATCGCATGGTCGAACATGGCCTGCGTGCCCAGTTGCGTTCCGGCAGCCTGCTGACCGGACAACTGTATGTGGCGCTGGACTTTTTCCGTGATGCCAAACCGGCACGGCTTGGTCGCAATCGTGGGATGGATGTTCTACCGACTACGCCAGGGGATCTGGAAGAGTTGCAAGGTGTGCTGCAGCGCATCGCGCGCAAGTTGGACAAAGTGCCGTTCGACAGCATTGGGCAGAATATGGACGCCAGTCTCAAGGAGCTGCATGCCACGCTGAGCGCGGTGCAGCAATTGAGTGGCAGTCTGGACGGCAAGGTGGTGCCGCAGACGCTGCAGACCTTGCAGCAACTGCAACAAACGCTACAGGCCAGCAGTCAGGCTTTGCAAGCCAACTCACCATTACAACAGGATGTACGGTCGGCAGCCCAGGAAGTGAGCGAGACGGCCCGCAGTTTCCGGGCGCTGAGCGATTATCTATCCCGCCATCCCGAAGCCTTGTTGCGCGGCAAGCAGGAGGACAGCCCATGAAAAAATGGCAATCAGTAAGGGGCTGGCTGGCAATCTGCTTGTTGGCCAGTCTAGGCGCTTGCAGTTCGGTGGCTCCGCAATATCATCAGCTGCAAGCAGATATCCCGGCCAGGCAGCCTTTGCAGCCGGGCGTGATCGTCCTGGTAGAGCTGGCCAGCCTACCAGCCAGTGTGGAGCGCCCGCAATTGATGCTGGAAGACCCGCAAGGCCAGCCACATCTGCTGGAGCAGCAGTACTGGACGGCAAGCCTGTCGCGTTTGCTGACCCAGGCCTTGGCGGGCAATCTGTCGCACTTGCTGGGCCTTTCCACTGTCTATGCGGCTCCCCAGCTCAGTCTGGCGCATGCCGATTTGCATCTGCAGCTGGATGTGCGTGAGTTCCACTTGCGTCGTGGTCAGGGCGCGGCCCTGGCTGCTGCCTGGCGTGTCAGCCGCGAAGGGCAGGCTGTGCCGCTGATACAGGGGTATTTCAATCAGCAGCAAGCGGTCGGTACGGATGATAGCGCGGTGCTGGTAGCGGCCCAGCAAAGTCTGCTGGACAAGTTGAGCCGCCAGATTGCTGGCGATCTCCGGGCGTACCAGGACGGCAACTTGCGTCTGGCTCCTCCTTGAGTCTTGTCGTGCACTGTCTGCTTGCAGGGCGAATGGGATGTCGGCCATGTCCAAGCGTGTTCAAACCGGCCGGTTGATGTTTGTTCGATATGTTGATGTGTTGAATTTTTAATATTGCTGTTTTGTTCTATTTGTTGATATTTTTTAATTAAAAAATGAGAAATTTTAAAATTAAAAAAACTAACGGCATATTGTTTGAAACTTTCATTTTGATGGTTTCGGTAGAATTTTGGCTATTGCCATTTTACTGCGCCATCATGTCCACTCTCCGACCGGTTTCTCCCCGTTTTGCCTATTTGTTGCTGGTGTTGACCATGCTGCTGTGGTCGACCAATTTTGTCATTGCCCGGGCCATTCATGGTCAGATCGGCCCTTTTGGACTGGCGTTTGGGCGCTGGGCCATCGCCTTGGTCTGCCTGATGCCTTTCGGTTTGCCGCGCCTTGCCCGTACCTGGCCAGCATTGCGTCAGCAATGGCGCAAGCTGCTGCTACTGGGAGTGTTTGGCATTGGGCTGACCAATACCCTGGTCTATATGGCGCTACGTAGCACTACGGCAACCAATGCGGTCATCCTGAATAGCGCGACTCCCATGATGGTACTGGTACTGGGCTCATTGTATTTCCGCCAGCGCCTGAGTCACCGCCAATGGGCAGGCATGAGCATGGCCATGCTGGGTGCCCTGTTGATCGTGCTCAAGGGCAATCTGACGGATATGGTTCACTTCCAGTTTAATCACGGTGATGTGCTGGTTTTGGCTGGTGGTTTGTGCTGGGCGGTGTATACGCTGGTACTGCGTAGCTTGCTGCCAGGTCTGGACCCGCTGGTGATGATGATGGTGCTGCTATTGGTGGGCGAAACCTTGCTGCTGCCTGCTTTCGTGCAGGAAACCTGGCAGCGGGGTGGGTTTCATCTGCTGTCTGTTCCTACCATGGCGTGGCTGCTGTATCTGGGTATTTTTCCCTCGGTGCTGGCTTTCCTGATGTATAACCGGGCCATTGCCGTGGTGGGGGCAGTCAAAGCCGCCGGCTTTCTCTACCTGATGCCGGCCTTTGGTGCCTTGCTGTCTATCGGCTTGCTGGGAGAGGACTTGCACTGGTTTCATGTGGCGGGATTGGCGGCCATCTTTAGCGGGATTGTGGCCAGTTCGCTTGGTGTCCGCGCTGGTGATTCCAGCCGTGGGCGGCAAGCCTTACCGATGGCGGTGGAGTGATTGCGGTGTCGACTACGGATTTCTACGGATAGTACAAATGGCCAGATCTGGCTACAGTGCAGTTGTTGGCAGTGCCCGTACTTCTTGGATCTTCATGCAGTAGCTGCCAACCTTCTTTTTGGTTTGGTGTTGTTGATTACCTCTGGCTTTTGTTCCTCTTCAGTATTGGCTATGGCTCGGCCCGGTAAGTCTGCCCTGACTTGCCGGGCGTTTTCTTGTCTGCCATCCTGCACGCCCTCACGCCTTAAACATGGTCAGTACCGGGTCTATCCCCTACAATAGCGTCAGACCAACAGCGGCCGTGCCGACGGCAGCCCGTGCTACAGGCTATTTTCCTGACAGCCAGGCAGTCGGCACCATCCGCTTTTTTCATTACAGGACGATCAATATGGAACCCGTGCGCCTTTCCAAGCGTATGGCCGAGCTGGGCATCTGTTCCCGTCGCGAGGCGGACAGTTATATCGAGCAAGGCTGGGTCAAGGTAGACGGCGAAGTGGCCGTACTTGGCCAGAAAGTGCTGCCGCACAATAATATCGAAGTCCTGAAAAAGGCGCAGGATGCCCAGTCGTCCCGCGTGACCATTCTGCTGAACAAGCCAGTGGGTTATGTGTCCGGACAGGCAGAAAAAGGCTATCTGCCGGCAGTGACGCTGGTGAAACCAGAAAACCACTGGAACGAAGACCCCAGCAAAAAACGTTTCATTCCTGCCCACCTGCGTGGTCTGGCTCCAGCCGGACGGCTGGATATCGACTCGGTGGGACTGCTGGTGCTGACCCAGGATGGCCGGGTGGCAAAGCACATCATCGGCGAACATTCCGAGGTGGAAAAAGAATACCTGGTCCGGGTGACCGGCGAGTTGGGCGAGCGCGGCCTGGCCCTGCTCAATCATGGCCTGTCTCTGGATGGCGAGGCATTGAAACCGGCTGAAGTCTGCTGGCAGAACGAGGACCAGCTGCGCTTTGTGCTGCGTGAGGGCAAGAAACGCCAGATCCGTCGCATGTGCGAGCTGGTCGGCTTGCGGGTAGTGGGGCTGAAGCGTATCCGTATCGGTACCATCAAGCTGGGCAATCTGCCTACCGGGCAATGGCGCTATCTGCGCGATGATGAAATGTTCTGATCGCGCTGTGCCTGGCCAGTAGCGTGGCCATCCCTTCTGCGGCGACCTGGTGTCGCCGTTTTGCATTGCCGCTTCCATCTTGGTTTTGTCGCCAAGTCATGACATTATCGTTGCCATGAACGCCTATCTGAGCCTCGTCCTGTTGCTGTCGGTACTGTTGGTGCTGGCTGGCTGTGTGTTTCCGTCTGCCTCCGGGCAGTTCATGGCGCGGCTGTATTTGCGACTGGCAGGTTTTCGAAGCCATTGCCTGGCATTGCAGCACAGTAAGTTGGCCTATCTGGAAGGTGGGCAGGGCAGTACCGTGCTGTTAATCCATGGTTTTGGCGGTGACGGTGCGGCCAGTTGGGGGCGCGTCATGGCAGGTCTGGTGCGTCGTCATCATGTGTTGGTGCCGGATTTGTTATGGTTTGGCCGCAGCCACGGAGACGGGGCACCCTCACTGCAAGCCCAGGCCGATGCGTTGGAAGCGCTGATTCTGACCCGTACACAGTCAGCGATCCAGGTGGTGGGCCTGTCTTATGGCGGGTTTGTGGCACTGGAACTGGCGCGGCGTCTGCCGGAACGGGTGGCCCGGCTGGTCATCATGGCTTCGCCCGGCATGGTGTATACCCCGGATGATCAGCAAGATCTGCTGCTCCGTGCCCGGGTGGACTCGGCCGAGCAGTTGTTTGTACCGGCCGATCCTGAGGGCTTGGCGCGTACCATGGCCATGGTGGGTAGCCCGTTGGCGCGGGCACCGCAATTTCTGCTGCGCGATGTCTGGCAATACTATTACCGTGATCGGTTGCCGCAATTGCGTGCACTGATGCAGGAACTGGCCTGGCAGCAGCAGGAGCATGTGGAACGCCTTGCCCAGCCATTGCCCATGCCGGTTGCCATTGTATGGGGAGCGCAGGATGAAATTTTTCCCTTGCAGATCGGGCAACGCCTGGCGCAAGTACTGAATGCCCCGTTGTTTACCATTGATGGCGGTACTCATGTGTTGCCGGTGGTGTTTGCCGTGCAGACCCTGGCTGTTTTGCAGGATGTTTTGCAAGCAGATACACCGTCACTTTGATCTGCCGTGGTACTGCTGGTGCCGGATAGGGGTATCCTGTCTGTTTCTGGAAGAGGGCGTTGCGATGTTCGATTGGCTGTGGCAAAAACTGGGCATGGATGCGGCCACGCGACAGAGCAAGGCGGCTTTGCTGCAAGCCATCGAACTGGTGGTGGATGGTAGCGATGGTCGTTTACGCTTGCTATCCGGCTATCAGCAGCGTTTGCTGCCCGGCATGCAGCGTTCAATGGATTATCTGACCAGCCTGCCGTGGCAGCGCATCGAGCCGCTTGAACTGTCTTTGCGTGGTTTTGCCACGGATCGCCGTCTGGGCCTGCTGTTTGCCAATCCACTCAGCTTGCTGCTGTTGCTCAAGTCCAGCCCTGCCTTGCAGTCCTTTTTCCTGTCCGCCAGCCAAGGGGATGATGCCTGGGCCATGATGAGCATGTGCCGCAGTGAAACTGCCCGTTTTGGTATGACCGAGCACAACGGCGAGATCCGCAGCGATGTGGCGCAGCTGGTCGTGAGTTTTGATCAGCACCGTTTGATGGACCCTTCCGCCAGCCCGGAAGATCTACAGCAAAGCGTGCACAACCGCGGACTGACCGTACTGGTGGCGGTGATAGGCCGGCGTCTACGGCTATTGCAGCAGATGCGGCTGGATCTGCAAAGCGAGCTGGAGCAGGTTCAGCTCAAGCTGGCGACCTGTGGTCGTGGCGGCAGCATGGTGATTGACGCCACTGGTAATGATGGCACCAGTCGTGCAGCCTTGCCAGAAGACGAGGCCGGCCTGCGGCGGCGTGAGGTGGAGCTGCAACAGCAAATGCAGCCGCTGGCAACACTGGGTGAGCTGAGCGGTATTCTGGACGTTGTGTGCCAAGTGCTGGAGCAGCCGGCTGATTTTTTCCGGATCGAAGCCGAAACCATCTATCTCAATCGCATGGGGGTACGTCACGAACGGCAGGATGCCGACGATGTCACCGCCCTAAGCTTTGAACACGTGGTGCTAGGACAGTTGCAACCCATTACCCGCGCCATCGTGCCGGTGCATATCAATCGCCATGCCTTGCGCGAGCTGGAACAGCAGTTTGCCGATGAACTGGCCAGCCTGGAGCAGCAACAGCAGCAAAGCGGTTTATTCTGATTCCACGTCTGCCAGGCTGTTGGCCAGCTTGCTGACTAGCGGCCAGATCTCTGCGGCCTGTTCGGCGGCATAGGCTTGGTGCTTGTGTTTGATTACCCCCAGTTCGGACAGCAGTAGTGTATGGTCTGCGGTGACATCGACCCGCCGCAGGCAGGCCTGCACACAGACCAGCCGACAGCCATCCAGCGCCAGTATCGGCCGGCCGGACTGTGCCAGTCGGACC
>Ga0187781_10003930_pt1 | contig 11089 bp, 9 predicted proteins | sample 0715_SJ02_MP02_2_FD_132447 | JGI IMG/M metagenome (GOLD analysis project Ga0187781, IMG submission 132447) | Tropical peat soil microbial communities from peatlands in Department of Meta, Colombia - 0715_SJ02_MP02_20_MG | ecosystem: Environmental > Terrestrial > Soil > Wetlands > Peat | place...
AATAGCCTCCGTAGGCTTGACCGCGTGCGATTCGCGGTGACGGTGCTGCTGTGGCTGCTCACCACGGCCGCGCTGGCGGTTGCCGTGCTGACGGCCTGGGCGCAGACGCACCTCATCGACGTCGACGGCTACACGGCAATGGCCCAAGAAGCGTCGAATGATCCGGTGCTGCAGGCCGCGGTGGCATCCGAGCTCACCACTCGGGCGGTGGTGCTGATCAACCAGCGCGGCTACACCATCAGCTCGTCGGAGGTACATAGCGTGGCCGCGGCGTACACCGCCAGCCCATCGTTCCCGTCGCACTTTGCGGAGGCCAATCGGCAGCTGCACGGGTGGCTGTTCACCCGCGCCGCCACGCAGTCCGACCAGTGGGTCGTCGATGTGGCCCCGATGCTCAACGACCCCGTGTTCGACCGGCTCCTCGCCGGTCACGACGTGGACGTGCCCTCCACCGTGGCGGTTCCGGTGACGGCGACGACGCCAAAGGTATTGCAACCCGGCATATTACGCCCGCTGGCCAGCTGGGGTCCGTGGGCCAGCATCGTCGCGGCGGTGGTGACCGGAATCTGCGCCCTGCTGACACTAACCGTCGCGCGCAGCCGTGGCAGAGCGCTAGCCGGCCTCGGCGTCTCGGCGCTGCTGGTCGGCGCCGCCGGTTGGGCCGCAATCGAACTCGGCCGCCGCTATATCGACGATGCGCTGAACCACACCACCGGCGACATGCGCCGCATCGCCGACGTTATGATCGGCGAAGCCGAAAGCAGCCTGCACCACTGGCTGGACCTGGCTCTGGCCGCCGGCGGAGTGCTGGTAGTGCTGGGCATACTAGCGGCAATGCTGGGCGGTCTGTTCAGGGCTGGTCGCCGTTCAGCAGCGCGTCCGGCTTCTGGTTAGCGGACTGCAGCCCGGCCTTCCTCCGCGTTGCGGCCACGCTAGATCAACGACAGCTTGGCAAGGATCTTCCCGGTCGGCTGCGGTGACCCGTTGCCGGGTTCGACGGTGAACGCCAGCGCGTTGGAATTCCCGAGGTTGGTCAGCATGTCGGTGGTCGACGGCGCGACGGCCGCGGTATTCATCGTGCCCGCCGAGGTCGGCCCCTTGTCGCCGATCAGCCACATCTGGTAGACGGTGCCCTGCGAGGGTGGGGGCACGTTGTTCATCACCAGCACACCGGCGTTCATGTTCCGCGAGAACAGCACCGTCGCCGTCCCACCGGCCAATTGGCCGGAGACCGTCCGCACGTCCGGTGCCGCCATGATCTGCTCGGCCATTGTCGGCGTGGCCGACGGTCGCAACGTTATTCCGGCTCCGAAGGCGGCCAATCCCACCACAATTGCGGCAGCCGCAGCTAGTAGCGCTGTGCGCCAACGGGATCGACGGCCAGTGCCCGGTTGCGCCGCGGCCAGCACCGCGGCGCGAAGACGCGTCGGCGGCTCGGCGGCAGTTGCCACCGAAACCGCCGTCATCGTCTCGCGGACCGCGCGAACCTCTTCGCGGAAGGCCTCGACGACCGATGGCGGCGCCGCGGCGAGCTGCCGGTCGATGGCCGCGCGCTCGGCATCGGATACCGCGTGCAACGCGTACGGCGTGGCCAGCTCGAGCAGTTCGAAATCGGTCGGCTCAGTCATGGCACACCCAGGCAATTACGAAGTCCGCGCAGCGCGTCGCGCATCCGTGATTTGATCGTCGAAAGGTTGGCCGACAACCGCTGTGACACTTCGGCATAAGTCAACCCACCGTAGTAGGCCATTTCGATGCACTGCCGCTGGACGTCGGTCAGCCCACCAAGGCACTCCACAACCCGGCGGCGCTCGTCCGCGGCGATCGCTGATTCGGCGACGATGTCGCTCGGCGGCTCGACGGTGGACGCGCCGTAACGTGATTCTCGTTGCGTGGCGGCTTGTTCGGCACGCACGCGGTCGATCGCTCGCCGGTGTGCCATCGTCATCAGCCAGGACAGGGCCGAGCCCTTCGTCGGGTCGTATGCGTCGGCGGTTCGCCAGACCTCCAGGTACACCTCTTGAGTGGTTTCTTCGCTGTAGCCGGAGTCCCGCAGCACACGCGTCACCAGCCCGTATACCCGCGCCCTGGTGTGGTCGTAGAGCACGGCGAACGCGTCGGCATCGCGACGTGCCACCCGGTGCAGCAATGCGTCCAGGTCGCTGCGGTGCCGCGGTCCGGTCATTGACCTGTAGCTTAGCGATTCAGCGACAGCGGTCGTCATTTTGCGCCGATCGAGGCGGACGCGGGAGGAAAAACGACGTCCGCGCCTGGTATTCGTCGAAGCCGGGGCGGCCCGCCATGTACTTTTCGGTCAGCCGAGCACCCGTGACGTAGACCAGGAAGTAGGTCATGAGCAGCGGCGAAAGCGCCGTGATCAGCGACCACCGCCCGGCGATCGTGATCAGCCACAATCCCCACCACACGCATGCGTCGCCGAAGTAGTTCGGATGACGTGTCCACGCCCATAGGCCGCGGTCCATCACCACACCGCGATGCGACGGGTCGGATTTGAATACCCGCAGTTGATGGTCGCCGACGGCTTCGAAGACGACGCCGATGACCCACAGCAGAACGCCGGCCAGCGTGGCGGCCAGCCAGCGCCGCGGGGTGGGACCGATGACCGCCGACAGTTGCAGCGGCAACGAGACGAACCAGGTCGCGCAGGCTTGTACCAGGAACACCTTGCGGATTACCAGTCCTACTGTGGCGCCACGCAACAGGTCGGCGTAGCGCGGATCCTCGCCTTTGCCCGCCGACCGTCGGTAGATGTACCAGCTCAGCCGCAGGCCCCAGATCGCGACCAGCGCGAGCAGCAGCCACCGGCGCGACGCGTCGCCGTCGCCGAGGATCGCGGCGACCATCGCGACCGCGATGAAGCCCAGCCCCCAGGCCACGTCGACGACGTTGTAGCGGCCGATGCGGTGGCCGATCGTGAAGGTGACCGCATGGACCACGAGCAATGCGGCAACCGAGGCGCCTGAGACGACCGCGAAGTTGACGATCACGGCGCGGCCTCACTGGCGAACGTCCATTGGTAGACGTTGAGGTACCCCGAGCGGAATCCGCCCTCCGCATGGGCCAGGTACAGTCCCCACATCCCCCCGAGCACTTCGTCGAAGCCGAGGTGCGCCAGAGTTTTTCGACGTTGCATGAACCGCTCCCGCCATAGCCGCAGCGTCTCTGCGTAGTGTTGCTGCAGCGAGAGCATATCGATCGGGCGTAATGCGGTCTCGCGCTCGGTGAGGGCATCGGATTCCCACTCGCCGGCCATGTACGACTCACCGAAGCCGATCAGACCGTGGCGTCCGATCCGGCGGGCCAGTTGGTCCGGGCGCGCGTGGCACCGTGGGGTGGCTACCTATGACCGCGGCCGACCCGAGTGTTTCTTGCACCCCGAACGTTTCTCGCACAGCGAGGTATTCGGAGCGGGGGCCCGATCGGACGACCGTGACGAAGGCCATCCATAACGCTGGCCGCTCCGAAGAACAACTGTCCGACCCGTAACCGGCGGCGCCCGCCGCCTTGACGAAGGAGCCGAAGCGGAATGAAGGACATCCACAGAAAGACGCTTGCAGTGGGCTTAGCGGCGATCGCGGCCTTGGGGTTCTCGGCGTGTTCGAGCAACACATCCCAGTCCGCGCAGCAGACCAGCGCGAGTCCCGCCATGACCGTGGCAGCGCCCGCGAGCACGAACGCCACGGCGGGTCCCGCGACCAATCTGATCGGCTCGGGATGCGCGGATTACGCGGCGCAGCATCCGAGCGGTCCGGCCTCGGTGACCGGAATGGCAGGGGACCCGGTCGCGACGGCGGCGTCGAACAATCCGATGCTGTCGACCCTGACCGCCGCGCTCTCCGGCAAGCTGAACGCGGGCGTCAACCTGGTCGACACGCTGAACAGCGGCCAGTACACGGTGTTTGCGCCGACCAACGCCGCATTCGACAAGCTGCCGGGGAGCACGATCGATGAGCTGAAGACCAACGCCGACATGCTGAAGAGCATCCTGGCCTACCACGTGGTGCAAGGGCAGGAAAGTCCGATCACGGTTGACGGCACCCACAAAACCCTGCAGGGGACCGACGTGACGGTGACCGGCCAGGGCAACGGCCTCAAGGTCGGCGATGCCGGTTTGGTCTGCGGCGGGGTGCGCACCGCCAACGCGACGGTGTACATGATCGACACCGTGCTGTCCCCGCCCAGCCGGTAACGGCCGAGATTGTCGCATTCATCTGCGCCGCCGAGCATACCGATCCAAGACAGCTGTGGTAGCGAATAGTAATCATGTTGTCTCTAGCGTTGATCGGTCTGCTCGGCGGCCTCATCACTGGCATCTCGCCGTGCATCCTTCCGGTGTTGCCGGTGATCTTCTTCTCCGGCACGCAGGGTGCTGACGGTGGTGCGGTCGCGGTCGAGACGAAACTCGAAGTCTTGCGACCGTATCGGGTGATCGGCGGACTGGTGCTGAGCTTCAGCCTGGTCACGCTGGTCGGCTCGGCGCTGCTGTCGTTGCTGCACCTGCCGCAGGACGCCATCCGCTGGGTTGCGTTGGCCGCGTTGGTGGCGATCGGTCTCGGCTTGATCTTCCCGCGCTTCGAACGGCTGCTGGAGCGGCCGTTCTCCCGCATCCCGCAGAAACAGATCGCCACCCGCGCCAACGGGTTTGGTCTCGGCCTGGCGTTGGGCGTGCTCTACGTTCCATGCGCGGGCCCGGTGCTGGCCGCGATTGTGGTGGCCGGCGCCACCGCGAATATCGGTCTGCCCGTCGTCGTGCTGACCGTGGCCTTCGCGCTGGGCACGGCGGTGCCGCTGTTGTTCTTCGCGCTGGCTGGCCAACGAGTTGCCCAGCGGGTCAGCGCCTTTCGTCGTCGCCAACGCCAGATCCGCGTCACGGCAGGGGTGGTAACGCTGCTGCTGGCGGTGGCGCTGGTGTTCAACCTGCCCGCGATGCTGCAGCGGGCCATTCCGGACTACACCAGCTCGTTGCAGAACAAGCTGGGCGGCGACGAGCAGCTCCAGCAAGAGCTCGGCGGCATCGTCAACGACCAGAACAAAGAGTTGTCGAACTGCACCAACGCCTCCCCGCATCTGCAGAACTGCGGCCCCGCGCCCGACCTCAAGGGCATCACCGCATGGCTGAACATCCCCGGCGACAAACCGATCGACCTAAAAGCGTTGCGGGGCAAGGTGGTGCTGATCGACTTCTGGGCCTACTCCTGCATCAACTGCCAACGCGCCATCCCGCACGTCGAAGGCTGGTACAAGGCTTATCACGACGACGGTTTCGAGGTCATCGGCGTGCACACCCCGGAGTATGCGTTCGAGAAGGTCACCGGCAACGTCAAAAAAGGCGCCGCCGATATCGGGATCACCTACCCGATCGCCCTGGACAACAGCTACTCGACGTGGACGAACTACCGCAACCAGTACTGGCCAGCCGAATACCTGATCGACGCCGGCGGCGTGGTGCGACATGTCAGCTTCGGCGAAGGCGACTACGACGGCACCGAAAAGCTTGTCCGCGAGCTTATTACCAGCGCGCGGCCCGGAGTCGGGCTGCCGCCGGCGGTCGATGCACCCGACACCACCCCGCAGCTCGGCCTCACTCCCGAGACGTACTTCGGCGTTGGCAAGGTGGTCAACTACGCCGGCGGCGGCGTCTACGACAAGGGGCAGGCCAACTTCACCTTCCCCGCGGCGCTGCCGGACGACAGCTTCGCCCTGCAGGGACCGTGGACACTCGACTACCAGGGCGCGACGGCCGACGGCGATGCCTCCAGCATCGAGCTGAACTACTACGCGAAAAGCGTCTACATCGTCGTCGGCGGAACCGGGAACTTGATGTTGACGCGCGACGGAAAGACGATGGCGGTGCCGGTCGGTGGCCCACCGACTTCACACCAGATCGTCGCCGGCAAGGACGTCGCCCGCGGTTTGCTCGATGTGCGTTTAAGCAAAGGGCTGCAGGTGTTTTCCTTCACCTATGGCTAATCGCCAGTCCAGGATGCGTCGGGCTGCGACGGCACAGCTGTCACGGCGTGATGACGTGTGATGGGTCGGGCCGCAGCTCCGGCGGTGCCTGGCTGTAGTCACCGAACGGCCCATCGCGTCGCTCGACAGCGGCCCGGACGCCCTTGGTGGCCGCGGTCTGGATGAAGTCGAGCGCTTCGGGGGTGTTGCGCATCAGGCCGTCGAGGATGCCGCCCAGCATCTGCGTCGACGCCAGGCCCATGTTCTCGTAGGCCTGATTCACAACGAGCTTCTGGGCTTGCAACTGCGACAACGGGATTCGCGCCAGCTCGGCAGCGATCTCAGCTACCCGAGCCTCCAGCCGCTCGAAGGGGACCGCCTCATTGATCAGTTCGACCTCGGCGGCCTGCACACCGGTCAGCGGCCGACCGGTCAACGAATGCCACTTGACCTTGGCCAGGCTGAGCCGATACAGCCACATCCCGGTCAGATACGCGCCCCAGATGCGGCTGTACGGGGTGCCGATCACGGCGTCGTTGCTGGCGATCACGATGTCGGCGCACAGCGCGTAGTCGCTGGCACCGCCAACACACCAGCCGTGCACCTGGGCGATCACCGGCTTTGACGCCCGCCAGATCGCCATGAACTTCTGGGTCGGCCCGGTCTCCCGCGCGGTGACCAGCGCGAAATCCTTGCCCGGATCCCAGCGTCCACCGGTGTTCATCGCCTCGCCCCAGTGTTGGAGGAAGCCGTCGCCGAAGTCGTAGCCGCCGGAGAACGCCCGGCCGGCCCCGCGCAGCACGATGACCTTGACGTCCGCGTCCCGCTCGGCCAGGCCGATGGCGGCCTCGATTTCGTCGGGCATCGGCGGAACGATGGTGTTGAGGTGGTCGGGCCGGTTCAACGTGATGGTGGCGACCGGCCCGGCCGTCGTGTAGAGCAAGGTTTCGAATTGTGCAGCTGGCATAGCTGAATGCTGACAGCTGCGCTCAGTTGCCGGCGTTACCGGGTGCCACAGTCGCGATCAATCGTCAGCGTGTCGTCGCTGATCCCATCGCTCGAGCCGAGCCTGTAATTCGAGCAGGCCAAGCCCGGCGACCGGAGCCGCGATGAAAAAACATGCCGCCATGAGTGGAGTCATCTCGACCTCCTCTGCCAGGGCTCTTCCCGCCCCTAACCTTCCCCATACGCCTTTCTTAGGCAGATATAAGGTACGCCTCAGGCCGCAGTAAGGAAAGCCGAAACGCGCGATTTTCTCCAAGATGTTCCAGAAAAGTTATCGGCGCCGACCGCGGCCACAGGTGACGCTCACCCTGTGCCGGGCGGCAACATTTGAAACCCGGTCAGGATGGTCTGGGTATCGCGGACGTATCCGGGGTTGTCGGGGTCGGCTGCCTGGACTGTGACCGTCGCGGCGTAGTCGTTGCCAGCAAACGCAGCTATCACGACGAGCGTCTTGGCCTTGCGTGGCGGAATCCGGCCCATGGCCGGGGCGTCGTAGCTGACGAGATCCGCTTTGTGGCCGCAGAGGGTGGTGTGGGTCGTCTGCATGTTGGTGACGCCCAGGTGATCGGCCAACGTCGCGCGTTCCTGATCGAAAATCTTCTCCTGATCTTGGTTCGTGCTGGGGGCGGATTCCAGGGTGACGACAGCGGTGGGCACGAAGTCGTCGCCGGCCAAATCCTTATTTCCCATGGCAAAGCGGATGATCTCGGAATCGAGCATTTTCGTACGCTGCCACCCGGGCGGCTGCGGGATCCGCAGCACCGGCTCACCGGCCGCGCGCGCCGGAACCGATGCGATAGGCACCGAAACCTGTTGGCATATAGTGCTTTTAGTGCCTGTCGCGCCCGCGCCCTGGACTGCGGTACCGGTGACCACCTTCCTGCAGCCCGGCGCTGCGAACAGTGCCGCCGCCGCGACCGTCGCAGACAGCATGCACGGCCGTCGGATTGCACCGCACCTCACTTTTGTCACCTGGTCTGTCGAGTGTGCAGCGTCCGCCACAGGAACGAGAAACTCAGCGCCGCCTTGAACGCGATCTGCGCGTTGTCGGCAGCACCGGCGTGGCCGCCCTCGATGTTCTCGTAGTACAAGACCCGATGGCCCGCGGCTTCCAGTGCCGCCGTCATCTTGCGGGCATGGCCCGGATGCACTCGATCGTCACGGGTAGACGTGGTGATCAACACCGCCGGGTAGTCGATGTCGGCCGAAATGTTGTGGTAAGGGGAGTATTCGGCGATGAACTCCCAATCATCGGGATTGTCCGGGTCGCCGTACTCGGCGACCCAGGACGCGCCCGCCAGCAGCAGATGGAAGCGGCGCATGTCCAGCAACGGCATCTGGCACACGAGCGCGCCGAACAGCTTCGGGTACTTGGTCAGCATGATGCCCATCAGCAGCCCGCCGTTGCTGCCGCCCTGTGCACCGAGTTGCTGCACAGTCGTGATGCCGCGGTCCACCAAATCGGTTGCCACCGCGGCGAAGTCCTCGGCGACCAGGTGACGGCCCGCGCGCATCGCCTGAGTGTGCCAGCCGGGGCCGTACTCGCCACCACCGCGGATGTTGGCCAGCACATAGGTGCCGCCGCGTGCCAGCCAGAGCCGGCCCAATACGCCGTCGTACCCCGGGGTTCGGGCCACCTCGAATCCGCCGTAGCCGCCGAGCAGTGTCGGACCGGGCCCGGTCGCATCACGCGGACGCACCACGAAATACGGGATCGAGGTGCCATCCTGCGATGTCGCGAAATGCTGTGCGACGGTCATGCCTTCGGCGTCGAAGAAAGCCGGCGTGGATTTGATCTGTTCCAGCGGTCCGTCGACAGGCCCCTGCAGGAGCCGTGACGGCGTCGTGAATCCACTGGAATCCAAGAAGATTTCGTTGCCAGTGTCGTCGGCGGCGGCGATCACGGTGTTGGTGTTGGCCGGCACGTCGGTCACCGGCCGACGCTGCCAGGTGCCCGGAGTGACGATCTCGACGCGACTGGCCACGTCGACCAGCGTGACCACCACGAGCCGCTCGCGGGTCCACGCGTAGTGGAGCAGGCTGGTGTGCTCGTCGGGCTCGAACACAATTCGCAACTGTGCTGTACCGGCCAGGAATTCGTCATAGTCGGCGGCCAGCAACGAGCCAGCGGCATAGCTGGCGCTGCCGGTGACCCAGTCGGTACGCAGCTCGATCAGCAACCACTGCCGGTGAACCGACACCGACGCATCGGTGGGCGCGTCGATGCGGATCAGCTCGTCACCGCGCAGCTCGTAGACCTGGTCGTTGAAGAAGTCCAGGGCCCGTCGCAGCACCGTCCGCTCGAAGCCGGGCGTGCGGTCTACCCCTGCGGTCACGATCACGTCGCTGGGCGAGCCTTCGAACACCGTCTGCGCATCCTCCACCGGTTGTCCGCGGCGCCATCGTTTGACGATCCGCGGGTAGCCCGAGTCGGTCAGCGAGCCTTCGCCGAAGTCGGTGCCTATCAACAGAGTGTCGGGATCGACCCAGCTGGTTCCGGATTTGGCCTCGGGCAGGGCGAACCCCCCGTCGACGAATTCGCGAGTGGCCATGTCGAATTCACGCACGATAGCGGCGTCCGACCCGCCACGGGACAGGCTGATCAGGGCCCGGGTGTGATCGGGTTCGATAACGTTGGCGCCGGCCCACACCCAGTTTTGATTGTCAGCTCGGCTCAGCTCGTCTAAGTCCAACAGCACATCCCAGTCCGGCTTATCGCTGCGGTAGCTGTCCAAAGTGGTGCGCCGCCACAGCCCGCGCGGGTTGGCGGCGTCGCGCCAGAAGTTGTAGAGATAGTCGCCGCGACGGCGCACGTAAGGAATCCGGGCATCGGTGTCGAGCACCTCGAGCGCTTCGGTGCGCATTCGCTCGAACTCCTCGCCGGAATACTCGGCCACTGTCGGCTCGTTGCGGGCGCGCACCCAGTCCAGCGGCTCCTCGCCGAGGATGTCCTCCAGCCACAGATAGGGGTCTTCGGGGCCGTGGCTCGTCATAGAAGAGATTGTGACGGCGGCGGTAGTGTGAGCTGTGTAACACCGTCAAACGAGGAGCTGATCCCATGACCGTCTATGCACGTCCGGGTTCCGCGGGGGCGCTGATGTCGTACGAATCGAGGTACGGCAACTTCATCGGGGGCGAGTGGGTTGCGCCGGTGGGCGGCCGCTATTTCGAGAATCCGACACCGATCACCGGACAGGCGTTCTGCGAGATACCGCGCTCCGACGAGGCCGACGTCGACAGGGCGCTCGACGCCGCCCACGCCGCTGCACCGGGGTGGGGTAAGACCGCGCCGGCCGACCGGGCGGCGATCCTGAACAAGATCGCTGACCGCATCGAGGAGAACCGCGAGTCGCTGGCGCTCGCCGAAGTCTGGGACAACGGCAAACCGATCCGCGAGGCGCTGGCCGCCGACATTCCCCTGGCGGCGGATCATTTCCGTTACTTCGCCGCGGCGATTCGCGCCCAAGAAGGTTCGCTGAGCCAGATCGACGAGGACACCGTCGCCTATCACTTCCACGAGCCGCTGGGCGTCGTGGGGCAGATCATCCCGTGGAACTTCCCGATCCTGATGGCTACCTGGAAGCTGGCGCCGGCGCTGGCGGCCGGCAACGCCGCGGTGCTCAAGCCCGCCGAGCAGACCCCCGCGTCGGTGCTGTACCTGATGTCGTTGATCGGCGACCTGCTGCCGGCCGGCGTGGTCAACGTCGTCAACGGGTTCGGCGCCGAGGCCGGTAAGCCGCTGGCGTCCAGCAACCGCATCGCCAAGGTCGCGTTCACCGGCGAAACCACCACCGGGCGGCTGATCATGCAGTACGCGTCGCAAAACCTGATCCCGGTCACCCTGGAACTTGGCGGCAAGAGCCCCAACATCTTCTTCTCGGACGTGATGGCCGCCAACGACGACTTCCAGGACAAGGCGCTGGAAGGGTTCACCATGTTCGCCCTCAACCAGGGCGAGGTATGCACCTGCCCGTCGCGCAGCCTGGTCCAGGCCGACATCTACGACGAGTTCCTGGAACTGGCGGCCATCCGCACCAAGGCCGTCCGGCAGGGTGACCCGCTGGACACCCAGACGATGATCGGTTCGCAGGCCTCCAACGACCAGCTGGAAAAG
>Ga0187781_10003931_pt1 | contig 11088 bp, 19 predicted proteins | sample 0715_SJ02_MP02_2_FD_132447 | JGI IMG/M metagenome (GOLD analysis project Ga0187781, IMG submission 132447) | Tropical peat soil microbial communities from peatlands in Department of Meta, Colombia - 0715_SJ02_MP02_20_MG | ecosystem: Environmental > Terrestrial > Soil > Wetlands > Peat | place...
AGCAGGGTCGTCTACGACACGCCCATCACCCGCGACGTACTCGCCGGCCAAACGCGTGCCGAAGTCGAAGAGGTTCTCGACGAGATCGCGGCGCTCGAACCCAGGCAGCTCGAACTCGGCGAGAACGAGTTCGTGCGGTTCAGCGGGCACACGATGGTGAGGATCGGGATCGGGTGGCATGGAGCTGGACACCAGAGCTACAGCGTCACGATCGAGCAGCGCGGTAAGCTCACGACGATGGACATCATCTTGCCGATCAGGCTCGGGAGACGGATCGATTCGCGCGAAGCAATTGACGAAGTCGCGAGGGGCGCGCTCTACGGCGCGCTCGAGGACGGGGACATCAAGGAAGTCTGGCTCGACGTCGGCGACGAGGGGATCGTGGTGACGCGGTGAAGTTCTCCAGTCTCCGCTTCTACGAGCGCGGCGCCCCCGGCAGGCGCGACATCGAGGCGTTCGCGTTCTTCGACAACGGGTACGGGGCGTTCGTTGCCCAGGGCCCGAATTTCCCGTACAGCGACCCGAGGGACGACACGTACGAGATCTACGTGCTCGAGGCCCTCGTCCCGCACCCGACGGGGCGCAAGGGCGACAGCGAGCTGACGTTCGACACGCCCGTCGCGGACGAGGTCCTGGGCAACCTGACGCGGGACGACGTCGAGCGCGTGCTCGGCGAGATCGCGGCCCTGCCGCCCAGGAGCGTGACGTTCGGACCGCTCGAGCGCGAGGCGACGTTCTCCATCTCGATGTACGATTCAGACCTGATCGAGTCGAACGCCCGGGAAGACTACGGCCGCCGCAGGCGCTCGACCGTCTTCAACCGGGAGGAAGTCCTCGAGGCAGGCCTCGCCACCATCGATGGCGACATCACGGAGGCGGGCTGGGACGAGCTTCGGGACGACGAGGCCACGCTCGAGAAAAACTCGCTCGCGTGGCTGCGGCGCAAGTTCAAGAACGTCCGCGACGAGGGTCGCGGCAGGGCGCGCGACGCGCGCGACCTCGTGGGCACGTTTTCGTTCGACGCGCACGACCTCGAGGAGGCCGAGCTTGTCCAGCTCGGGATCGACGAGCGCATCGACATGATCGACGGTTCCTACGGGGACCTCAACAGCACTGTATGGACCGGCGTGGGCGAGTTCGGCGCGAACATCCTCGGCGGCCAGATCAACTTCGAAGTCGAGCCCGACGTGCGGGCCGAGATAGAGGAGACCCTTGATAGGAGCCCGAGCCGCGCCGGCCAGAGGCGCGGGTGGCGATCGGTGTGGCGATGAATCCGAGATCGAGCAGGAGGCGAAGCCGAGTGATCGAGCGACACTCTGAGTGGCCGCAGGCAACGACGGAGCGGACCGACCGGAGGGAGGGAACGTTTTGAAGTTCGAGCGCCTCAAGTTTTACATGACACCCCAGGAACCTGCGCGCGCGGAGGCTTTCGCGTTCTTTTCGAATCGGTACGGCGCGTGGATCGATCAGTACCAGCTCGCACACGGAACCCGAGACGTCTACGACGTCAGCATCCTCGTCGCGGTGAAGCCGCACCCAAGAGACACGAGGGACGCTGTGGTCGCCCGCATCAATCCCTTGGGACAGCACCTTTTCATGGATCTGACCAGGGCCGAAGTCGAGGGACTCCTCGACGAAATCGAAGAGTTCCCTCGCGCTAACGTTGAATCCAACGTGCGGATCGCTGAAATGAGGAGGGCGCAACGACGATGAAATTCGAGCGCCTCAAATTTTACCAATCCGGCGACAGCACGAAGGCCGTCGTGTTCTTCAAGAACGGACTGGGCGCGGCCATCTGGGGCTGGAGCCCAGAGAGTCTACCCCGGGGAGCACCCCTCGATGAGGATTACCAGCTCGCAGTCCTTCGTGCGACGAAGCCTCGCTCCAAAGGCATCATCGGCGACGACGCGATAGTCGTCACGGACAGCTCGGTGACGGACGGCGGCGACAGGCTCTACCACTTGTCGCGCGACGAAGTCGAGGACGCCCTGGAGGAGATCGCCGCGCTGCCCAAGACCGAATCGAGGAACGTGATCGTGGTCGTCGCGATCTACGGCTCCGGGTCCGGCTACTGGGTCCGGGACGGCGCGCTCTACGGCGCCTCGACCGACATGCGGGCGGAGAGCCCCCAATACTGGAGGCCGCTCCGGGTCGAGCGCGAGCCCCACGCGCTCTTCTGGGCCACGGGCGTGCCCGAGGACCTGGCCCTCCGGGTCGAGGCGCAGGGCACGCCGGACCAGCGGTTCGCCGACGGGTACCTCGCGCTCGACGCCATCAGGCCGTACCTCGAGCGCGAGCCTTTCTACGAGTCGCCCGCGGCGTGGGCCGAGGAGCGGGACGAGGAAGAGCGGGACGAGGAAGAGCAGGAGGAGGACTAGGTATCTTGGACTTCCGTAAATTGAAGTTCTACGATCTCGGCCATAAGCTCGCGCACGCACGCGTGTTCTTTCCAAATCGGTACGGCGCGAGCGTCTTCCAGGGCGAAGGATGGGGCTCCGACCCGGACGCCGACACGTACAACGTCGTGGTGCTGGCGGCGCTCGTGGAGCGCCCGAGGGGCACCGACGATGTCGAACCCCTGAACTTCGCCGACCTGCCGCTCACCGGCATGGATCAGAACATCACGAGGGAAGACGTGGAGCACCTGCTCGATCAGATCGCCGCGCTCCCGAAACGCGGGTTGTTCGGGCCTGAGAACACCGTCTACGTGGCCTCGGCGTGGTGGAGGGACTCCGACCCGTCGATGGGCGTGGTCGCGATGACGCGGGGGGAAGCTGAAGAAGACATCGCGGAGCAGATGCGCGACGCAGCCCGTAACGCGCGGGACGACGGGAGCTACAAATCGGTGGACGCGGCGCTCGACGACATCGCCTGGAGCGGGATCCACGCTTGGCGCCTGGGCGACATAGTCTCGGAGGACGAGCTGGAGCAGGCCATCGCGGACCTGGAGTCGGACGGCGTCTTCTACCCGGAGCTTCCATAATCACAGAAGAAGAATAGGGTCAGTATTATGGATTTCCGAAAATTGAAGTTCTACAGGACGGCGAAGAACGAGATCGTGATGCGGAGGAGGTAATTTGGACTTTCGGAAATTGCGCTTCTACAATCTGGGCGGCAGCCACACCCAGGCCACGATCTTCTTCGGCAACGGGTACGGCGCCAGCGTCGCGCAGGGCGGGGCCGCGGCCGGCCGCCCGGAGGAGGACTCGTACGAGGTCGCGGTCCTCGTGCCGCTCGAGCCCCGCGGCAAGAGGTGGACGATGACCTTCGACACGCCTGTCACGCCCGGCGCACAGGCCACGCTCGGTTACCAGTCGAGGGAGGACGTCGAGCGCGTCCTCGACGAGATCGCCGCGCTCCCGTGGCGCTCGATCAGGACGTTCCCGCCGTACACCGGCGATTTCGACGAAGAGGAGGCCGTCCTCGGCGAGGTCGCGACCGAACTCAACGAGGAACCGGAGAACCTCTCGATCGAGGAGGACCGCGGTCTGTCATCCTTCGGGACCGGGACGGCGTACATGGTAGCTTCTTCCAGGAGCGGGAACGAATGGATGGTCGTCGAGAACGAGGACCAGGAGCGCGAACTCGCGCTCGCCATGGTGCGCCAGGACCTCGAGGACGAGCCCGAGATGTTCAACCAGTCGTTCATCGAGGGCCAGATCGACCAGGAGAAACTGAGGAGGGAGCTGCGGGGCGGCGCCCTGGACTCGCAGATCGATTACTTGGAGAACCTCAGCGACGAAGACTTCTGGGACGAATACGAGGGAGAAGGGTTCGCGGCCCCGGAGGCCGACGAGGAAGGTGACCGGCGGGGACCCGAGCGATCCGAACTGGAGGAGCTTGCCGAGAGCCAGGTGGAGGAACGCCTGAAGGATCCCATGGAGTACCTCGAGGACATCTACGGCAAGAAAGAAGCTCTGGACCAAGCCCTCGCGATCGCGGGCATCGACGTCGACAAAGCCGCGGAGGAGGCCGTCGACGCCGACGGTCCCGCGCACTTCTTGAACACGTACGACGGCCAGACGCACACGACGCCGCGCGGACTCGTGTGGTGGCGCCGGAATTGAAAGTGCCAAAGGCACATTCGATGGCGCTTGCTGGGAAGACGCCGTAAGGCGTCGTTCCCAATTGATTGACGGCCGCTCACCTCCCACGCGTCGCTCTCACTCCGCAGAAAGAGGTGAGGGTGTAGGGCCGCGATCCAAGATGTACGAAAAGTGTTCAAGAGCGTCAACGGCAGATTGACTCTCGCAACGTGCCGTGGTTCAGAACTTCGTGGTCCAGACCCTCCACCTCCACCGCCCGCGGCCGAAGCACCCGCGGCCTCCCCTCGTCCAGACGGCGAAAGTGACCGCCCCGTACCGCGCCGAGCACCGCCGGAAGAAGGCCGTCGGCATGTGGCGCCCGAACATCGAGGAGGCGATGGGGGACGCCAAGGCCCTCGGCAGCGGCGCCGTCGTCGTGTCCAGCGAACGGGTCCTCTTGGCCCGGTTCGAGAACGCGACGAGAAAGTACGACGAGCCCGTTGGTGATGACCTGGGCGACGACCTGGAGGATGGTCCGGGCACGGACAGCAGTCACGACGAAGATGAACCGACCACGGTGACGCGGCGAGTCTCAAAAAAGTTGACACGATCGCGCCGTCAGTATTGAAGTGACACCTTCATCTTTCTGGCCGCTTCTCCCCCCAACGAGGTGCGTCTTGCAGACGAAGAAGAACCGCTCCGCCGGTCGGTCGGACGCGGACATCGCCGCCATCACCCGCGACCTCCAGGAACTCGGCGTGCTCGAGGACGTCAAGGCGCTGACGCGCAAGCACGGCGTCCTGCTCCGCGCCGCGCTCGGCTCGGCCCGCCACAAGAACGTGGTCCTCGCGCGCGACGAGATCATAGGCTACCTGCGCGAGCGCTTCGGGTACTCAAGCTCCGAGGTCAGTGTCCTGCTCCACGTGGACCATTCGACCATCCTCGTGTCGACGCGCCGGACTAAGGAGCGTACCGGCAAGCCGAAGGCGATACGGCGCGTCAAGTGACGCCCGCGAACAGCTTCCTCATGAAGGTCCTCGCGCGGCGCCTGTTCCGCGGGTCGTTCCACCAGTGCGAGATCCCCGACGGGTGCGGAAGGACCGCGCACGGCTTCCCGCGCAGCGTGGTCCACTCGAAGTAGCCGGAACGCACCCCGAAGGCCGACGCGACGTTGCGCCCGGCGAGCAGTATGGTCCCGCGCAGCCGCAGCCGCCGGCATGCCCGACCGGCCGATCTTCTCGGGAAGGCGTCGCCCTTGCCGAGCTTGCCTGGGAACTTCCGGAGCACGTTCACGAGGCGGAAATGCGAGGCCAGCTCGTCGTAGGACCCGAGTCCGGCGAGGCGCCAGAGGCGGCGCCCGCTCGCCCCGTCGAACGGCGACCGGTTGCGGGAGCGTCCGGGGGCCTGACCGACGATGGTGAACCGGCGCACGCCGACCGATGGTACCAGATGTCGGCTAGCGACCCGTCGGCGACTCGCGCCCGCGTCCCGGGGCGCGGGCGCCGTCCTCGATCATCACGAGTTCGGGATTTCGTCGCGCCGCTTGATGTGGGCAGTAACCCCAATGTCCGAACGAAGTGTTGCAGTTCATGCAGAGGACGCGGAATCCGGGCGGGTACCCATGCTTCTTGAGCCACTGCCCCATCATCCTCGTCCCCTTGTCGTTCATCCTGTGTTTGCGGCCCCCACCCTCGATGTGATCGAAGGTGAGGAACTCGAAATTCTTCTCCCCGCAACAGCCGCAATGCGGCTCGCCGTTAGAATAATGGATCAGCGCCTCCATCTTGATCTTCCGCCACCGGACCTTCGACCTGTTCGAGTGGCAGACCAGGCATTCGGTCCCTAGCTGGCCTTGCTTCTTCTTCCCCCTCGAGCCGAAATATTCGTTGGTGAAAGGTTTGCTCTCGCGACAACCCGGACAGATCTTCCTCCCGCCGGCCTCCGCGAGTTTCCTCGCGCGGTAATTCTTCATGGCGCTGCTGCGTTCGGCCGATATCAGATGCGTGGACGAGGGGTCCTCCTTGATCGCGGTCCAGACGTCCGCGCCCGTTATGGCGAGGGCATCTTTGATCTCCCTGTACGTGGCCCCGGCGAGCCGCATCTCGACGGCTTTGGCCCTAGATTCTGGAGAGAGCGCCACGAGACACGGGAAATCGTTCCACCACGGATCCGTTTGCGTCAAGGAACTTCCGAGGCCTTGACATGAACGATTTCTCGCCCCACCATGACCTCGTTGCTACAACGGCTCGGCTGACCGCCAGACCCTGAACGAGGATCACGTCCACCATTACGTGATCGTTCGAACGGACATCTCCGTCGGGCTCCTCGCTGCCCAAATCGTGCACGCGGCCGGGGAGTCGAGCCCCGGGAACCTGCCCGAAGACACGCACGCCATCGTGCTCGGCGTGCCGGACGAGCCCGCGCTCGCGGCCGTCGCCGCGCGGCTCGCGAAGGCTGGCGTCCGGCACGTGGCGATCCGTGAACCCGACGCGCCGTGGAGCGGCGCCATGATGGCGATCGGCGTCGTGCCGGCGAGGAAGGAGGTCTTGAGGCGACACCTGTCGTCGTTGCCCCTCCTCAAATAACGATTTTCAGAAATACGCGCCCTTAGCTCAGCGTTAGAGCACCGGCCACTAAGCCGGAGGTCCGTGGTTCAAATCCACGAGGGCGCTCCACGGGGATGCCTTGCGGGTAAGCCGCAACGTTGGTGTGAGTCCAACCATCCCCGCCAGTGGGAGTAACTCAGTGGCAGAGTGCGCGGTGCGCCTTGGCGCAACGTGATGTCGGTCGGTTCGATTCCACCCTCCCGCACAGCGAATTTTTTGGTACAAGAAAACGAGTGAAGACGCGTCCGTCGCACAGGGGCCGTGCAGCAGAAATGTAGAGTCTGCCTACGTCAGTTCGAATCTGATCGGACGCACAAATGCCGAAATTCGTAAATACTTGGGTCTCTAACTCAAAGGCAGAGTGTCAGCCCTGTAGAAGCTGAAAGTTGCGAGTTCGAATCTCGCGAGGCCCGCCGGCTCCCGTTCACGGAGGAGATTTCTTCCTCGTGAAACGAACGTGGAGCGCGTCGATGCATCCCGTGTGGACCCCGGCGACCGCGGACTCGACGCCGCCGGCCGAGCAAGCCACGGGCTCGTCATCCGGGACCTTCTGGCCGGTGAACTCCTGCTTCTTCGACGGGACCACGGCCCACTCGGTCCGGAAGTTCCCGCACGAGATGCAGATCAGGTCCGTGCGCGTCACGCGCTCGAGGGCGATCTTGATGTTCCGTCGCTTCGGCATCTCGCTTCACCTCGTTCCGTCGCTTCGGCATCTCGCTTCACCTCTCCATCACTTCCAGAACTCCCACCACCTCTTCTTCTTCCTGCGCGGCGGGCGGCCCACGATGATCAGGCCGTCGTCGAGCGCGTCGAGGAACGCGTCGTCGATGGGGAAGGCGCACTCGCCCCCGTGGCCCGCCAGACGTTGGCAGCGCGAGTGAGTGCCATTCATGAGGAGCGGGTTCGTGGTCCGGCAACGGGACTCGTCCGGCACCGTCGCCGCAGTCACGCGCTCGCGGGACTCTCTGTTGATCGCCTCGGAGAGTCGCTTGCCGTCGAGCTTCATGGCTTCACTCGCTCCGCTCGCTCCGCTCCGCGTTCCGCCCGGCTCGGTCGCTTCCTCCCTTGCGGTTCCTCGTCCGGCGATACGACCTCGGCCTTCATGCCCCCGAAGTGCAGTTCTCGCTCACCGAAGCAGTCAACATCGACGTAAGTCATCTCGTCGCCCAGGTTCTCGAGCACGAGGCCGAGCGAGACGAGCCTCTCGGGCAGCGGCCCGGAGAACTCGTAGCGGACGTCCGGCTCGAGCCGAACCTTGAACGGGTCCTCCTCCACGGGCGCGACAGGCACCTCGTTGAACAAGATGTTGAGGAGCGCCACGTTCGTGGGCAGCGAAGGATCCCGGGTGAGACCGCCGACGACGGCGGGGCCGAAGCTGTTTCCGGTGAACGGCCGACCGGTCTGGGTGTCGAAGCTCCCGACCATCTCACCCCTGTCGCGCCAGGGCCCGGGAAAAGGGTCGAGCCAGGGCGCGAAAGGACCCACATGGCTTCGCGGGTAGACGTGGACTTTGCTCTCGAGGCCCATGAATTTGATCGTGCTCGACGTGAGCGCGGCGTTCGTCGCCTCGTCGCCGCGGTCGAGCGCCTCGGCGACGCATCGGAACATGAGCCGCGTGGACGACGCGCAGTCCTCATGCTTGCAGCGCGCAAAGAGGTGCTCGATCACGACGATCGCGCGCGGCTCGAGGCTCGTCCTGAACTTCACCTGGTCGAAGGCGTGGTCCCCGGTCCGCCACGGCACGCCGTACATCGACGCTGGCGAGCCGAGCTTGCGCGACTCCCTGAGGTGCATCGCGAGGAGCGACTCGGTCACCGGGCGGCTCATGCCATTGACGGTAACATGCAGCCGACATGACGGCACTAAGGAATTCCGGCGCTGCGCGGGACGCTCGTCGGGCCGCTCTACAACCCGGTCACCGTAGGGTGCTGCGGCGTCAGCGTCGACCACCACTCGTGGCCGCAGTCTAGGCAGCGCATCTTCTCCTGGCGCTTGGTGACGCTGCCGCGGCGCCGGTGCCCCCAGGTCCGGCGCTCGCGGAACTCGCCCAGGCGCTGCACGTGCGGGCGGCCCGGGTGGTTGTGCTGGCCCGCGCGACACGAGGGGCACTTCGCCGTGATGGGCTGGCCGGTGGGCATCTCAGGTTGAGCCGGTCGCGTGCCACTCGTCCTCGTCCTCCTCACGCCACCTGCGCTCGTCGTGGACGGCTTCGATGCTGGGCCTCCACTGCGGCGGGGTCTGGAAGTGGATCTGCTCGGGGAGCGCGCCCATCATCTCGCCGAGGGCTACGATGCCGAGGACCTGGAGGACGTCGGGCTCGCGCGCGCAGTCCTCGCTGAAGAATCCCTTCATCTGGATGTTGGCCCGGAGGAGGCGCACGAAGCTCGAGTCGACCTCCAGGGTGATGCGGACGCGCTTCGCCTTCGCCATTGTTCTCCTCACTTCTCTAATCCTCCGCCCTGCTGCGGCCGCGGGAACGAACTCGCGCCCATCGTGTGACCGGCGGGCAGACGGAACACGATGCCGGGGGTGCAGATGAACTTGGTCGCCGTGAAGAACGCCATCCCCTTCTTACGCAGCACGCCGCGCTTGACGAGGCGTTCGCACTGCCGGAGCTGGATCGGGCCCAGGTTGTAACCGTGCAGGCCCCTCGGCATGTGCTCCATCACTTGGCGCACGCGCCGCGCGTCTTCGTCGGTGAGCGCGAGCGGGTTCAGGTATTCCTCGAGAAAGTCGCGCAACGCATTGATGAAGTCGTCGTACTCTTCTTCCCCGTACGCGTCCGAGCGGTCGCACAGGACTTCCTGGTCTGGGCGCACGAGGACGAAATGCGCGGCGCCAGCGACGTCCCCGAGGTCGAAGCTTTGCTTCTCGTCGTAGGCGAGGTCGTGAAGCACCGCGTGCTTTCTCGCCCCGTCTAGGTCCACCGTAATCGCCCGCTCGATGTGGCGAAGGCTGTAAGCTCCGGGCCCCGTCTCGACGAAGCGGAGGTCCTGGCAGTCTAGGGCCGCGTTCACCTCCGCCGCGGCCTCCCTGCTGATCCGCGCCGTCACTGGTCCTTCTCCCATTCCCCGAGCGCGGCCTCGCCGGCCTCGGTGGGGTACCAATACCCGCCATCGTCCGTGATGAAGGTCGCGTGGACGAAGCCGACCGAGGCAAGGATCGCGAGGTTGCTCCAGTCGGCCTCGCGGAAGTCCTCCAGGCCGAACGGCGGTGGATAGCCCCTGTGGGCCGAGATGGCGCGGAGCAGCTCGAACGCACCGCCGATCTCCTGGAGTTCGTCGTAGGTGCCGCTGCGGAACGCCGGCTTCTCCGCAGACTTCTTGGCAGGCTTCTTCGCAGGCTTCGCGGGCTTCTTCGTGGACTTCTTCATCAGTACCCCCTCTGCCACTCGCGCAGGTAGCAGCCCTGCGCCGGCGACATGAGCCCGTCGTCCGACGTCGGCGTGATGCGCACCATGGTGACGCCGTCCTGGACCCTGGAGTCGAGCACGAAGGCCATCACGGCGTCCCTGCGGCTCCTGACGAGCCCCACGCCCTCCTCGGCGTCGTGGAACTTGATCCACCCGGCCCACGCGCGGTGCCCGCCGGCCGTCCCGCGCTCCCCCGAGAAGGACAGCGAGACGAACTCGGCGTCCGGGTGGAAGCACTGGAGGACCCCTGTCCCGAAGGCGGCGGCGCTCCCCTCGGCGCGGGCGGGGCTGGGGGCGACGCAGACGACGAGCGAGGAAAGTAGCAAAACCAGAAATACTTTGGTGTGGCTCATGTTGACGTCATAACACCCCTTCACACCCCGCGCAAGGGGCACCGCTTTCCATCATGTGCCGTGCGCGGGCGCGGGCTCGGTTTCATCCCGATCGGGGATCGCCAGGCGGACGCGTGGATGCCGGCAGGCGGGGTCGCGCACCATGAAATCTTGTTTCCCGGGGCGGCGGAAGCCGAACTTCTTGAACAGCGCGAGGCGGGACTTCAGGTACTCGGGCTTCAGGCGCCGGAGGTCCACGAGCGTCATGTTCACGCCCTGCTCGGCTTGGTCGAGCATCGCTTGGATCGCGAGCGGCTCGATCCAGTCCCATGATCCTTCGAACTCGGTGTCCACGACGCAGTCAAGGACGAGGACGGGGCCGCTAGCGCAGTCGATCAGCTTCGCCCACGGAGCGCGGAAATCTATGCCGTCTTCCTCGTAGATCGCGCACCAGAGTTCGTGCGTGTCCTGGTCGTTGCTGTCGTACGCGTCGAACAGGCTCTCGTGCTCGCGGTCGCCGCTCTGCACCTCGTTTTCGTGGAAGTACGGGTCGAGGCGGCAGGCCACCAGCTCGCCGAGCACGACCTGCTCCTCGACGGGGGCGCGGTATTGCACCGTCAGATTCAAGAGCCCCTCACGTCGTCGTCGATGAAGTCGGCGTACTCGGCGAGCTTCGCCGCGTGCTTGTGGCAGCACGGGTCGCACACGAGCAG
>Ga0187781_10003932_pt1 | contig 11086 bp, 12 predicted proteins | sample 0715_SJ02_MP02_2_FD_132447 | JGI IMG/M metagenome (GOLD analysis project Ga0187781, IMG submission 132447) | Tropical peat soil microbial communities from peatlands in Department of Meta, Colombia - 0715_SJ02_MP02_20_MG | ecosystem: Environmental > Terrestrial > Soil > Wetlands > Peat | place...
GCGCGCTCGATGCTCATCGTGGCGATTTGCTCTTGTATCGCAGCGGGTAGAGCTACCCGCTCGTCAGGCTGTAGTTGGTCTGCGATCCAGCGCGCCGTACCCATCGCTCGGATCTGTTCATACGCCAAACTGGTTGCGCCCCATGACAGGCGATCGAGCACGCCGACCGGATCGAGCGTGCTTGCGCCCTGTTGTGCCGATGCCGGCAACGCGGAGCTGGCCGAGGCGGACGCAGCCGGGCCGGAGCTATTTGCACAAGCCGAAAGCCACACGGGGCCACCGGCACAAAGCAGCGCAGCGGTGAGGCACGATCCCAATGTTTTGAGAGTCGGATTCACCCCTACACGATAACCCACAAACCATGGCCATGCCTCGCGAAGCTACGACTGTGCGTATCCATTTGCAACCTGGACAAGGAATCGTTGCGCTTTGTTGCAAATGTTCCTAAGCAACCCTGCTCAACTTCATGCGTTCTGTAGCGCAAACCGGATCGCATACACTGGTCAAATGAGATGGACCTTGCTGGTTCCTGGCTCCTTAGTGCCCGAAGCGCTCGCTTCCGAGCTCGCACGTGCCACGACGGTGCCGCGGCTTTCGCAACTGCTTGCGCAAGCGCAGCTGACAGCGCAGCATCATGCGGCCGAATCCGCCAGCGGAGCGGCGCACTGGTCCTGGCTGGCCCGCACTTTTGGACTGGACTCGGACCCACCGGTTAGTGCTCCGTACGCTTGGCAAGCGCTAGGCGGGTCTGAGCACGATGTGCAGCAGTGCTGGATCGCATTTTGCGACCCTGTGCACATGGTCGTGGGGCACGATAGTGTGCTCGTGACCGATCTCGCAGATGCGCCGTTGCAGACCGGGGAAACCGAGACCCTGCTATCGATCGCGGGTGAGGTGCTGCGCGATGCGTCGTTGGGATCCGCGCCAAAGGCTTACCGCGGCACTTTGCAAGGCGCGGGACTGCGCATTGAAGTGCGCAACGGACAGTGGTTTTTGCTAGCCAATGCTAGCATTGACCTACAGACCGCCCCGCTTGACGCAGTGCTCGGGAAACCTGCACATGAGCGTATGCCCAGGGGCTCCGATGCGAAGGCCTGGCGCAATCTGACCAATCAGATTCAGATGCTTTGGCATGCGAGCGCAGTCAACGGTGCCCGCGAGCAGCGTGGCGCCAGCATTGTCAACGCCCTTTGGGTTCACGGTGGGGGACGCTGGAAGCGGCTGCCGCCCATTTCAATCAGGCAAGTGCGGCTAGAGGACAAATGTATCGATGAGGCGGTGCTGCGCGGCTGGATAATGGCCGGCGGCAGCGACGTTGCTTACAACGACACTGTCCGTTCGCAGCATCCGCCAGGAGATACGCTTTCGGTTTGTCGGATACTGTTTCGACCCTTTGCGTTTCAGCTTTGGGATTCCTGGCTGCAGCAACTGCCCCTACTCGAGGAGCACGTAGAACGGAATCTGGCGGCTGCTCGGGCGTGCGGCGCCAGCAGCTTCGAACTCGTAGTGTGTGGCTTGCGACAGACCCGTACGTTGACTATTCCACTGCATGCCCCTTGGTGGCGTCGGATTCGCGTTGCGCCGGGTTCTTCAAAACCGGTGCTGCGACGCTGGCTTGCCGAACCTGATGCGCCGAGCGAGCAGGCGCTTCGCAGATGAATATCCGCTTTTACGTGCGCGAATTTGATCCCGGTGTGGCGCACAGACTCCACTTGTTGGGCCTGCCGGCACCGCTGGCCCGAGCACTGGCCGCGCGCGGCATTGCAAGCGAAACTGAGCTTTCACTGACGACCAGACAGATGCTTGCGCCGCAGACCTTATCGCAAATTGCCCAGGCCGGACGGCTGCTCGCCGACGCCATCAAAAATCAGCGCAGAATGCTCGTGGTCGCCGATTACGATTGCGACGGTGCTACCGCCTGTGCGGTGGCAGTTCGCGGTCTTCGCGTCATGGGAGCCCAGGTTGATTACCTCGTTCCCAACCGCTTTGAATTCGGATACGGTCTGACGCCCGAGCTCGTTGAGCTCGCAGCACGGCGCCATCCCGATTTGCTAATCACGGTCGATAATGGAATCGCCAGCCTGGAAGGTGTTGATCGCGCCAATGCGCTTGGAATCGACGTGCTGATCACCGACCATCACCTGCCCGTCGGGCGCCTGCCGGCGGCCCGCGCGATCGTCAACCCGAACCAGCCCGAATGTGGTTTTGCTTCCAAGAATCTGGCCGGCGTTGGCGTGATGTTCTATGTCCTGCTGCAATTGCGCACAGAGTTGCGCAGCAGAGGGCTTTTTGACGAAACTTCGCAGCCACGTTTGGACGTGCTGCTTGACCTGGTAGCACTCGGAACGATCGCGGATCTGGTGCAACTTGACCGCAATAACCGGATCCTGGTGCAGGCAGGTCTTGAGCGCATTCGTCGCGGCACAATGCACGCGGGAATCGCCGCGCTGTTTCGCGTCGCGGGACGCAATCCTCGAAGCGCCAGCGCTGCAGATCTCGGCTTTGCTCTTGGTCCACGCATCAACGCGGCAGGACGCCTTACCGATATGACCCAAGGGATCGAATGTCTGCTGACCGATGATGCACAGCGAGCCCTGGAGCTTGCCCAGCGTTTGGACAGCCTGAACCGCGAACGGCGCCAAATCGAAGCCGACATGCAGTTTTCTGCCGAGATGGACCTTGACGCGGCTGGCGTCGATGGCCATGGGCTCGCGCAGCGGCGAACCATCACGATCTACCGAGAAGACTGGCATCCGGGCGTGGTGGGACTGATTGCTTCGCGCATCAAGGAACGTCATCACCGTCCGACCATCGCTTTTGCACCTGCCGACGACCATTGGTTGCGCGGCTCGGGTCGTTCCATCGAAGGGATTCATCTGCGCGATATCCTTGACCGGGTTACAAAGCTCGCGCCAATCTGATTGCCCGATTCGGGGGACATGCAATGGCTGCCGGGCTTACGATCAGACGCGATGCGCTCGACGATTTCAAGCGCGCCTTCGAACAGGCGGCAAACGAAATTGCGGACCCTGCTCTATTTGCTCGCACGTTGGCTACCGACGGCGAGCTCGCGGCCGGGGAAATTACGCACTCCCTGGTCGAAGCAATCAACAGCATCGTCTGGGGCCAAGGTTTTGCGGAGCCGCTTTTTGCCAATGAATTTGATGTCCTTGAACAGCGCCTCGTGAAGGGCCAGCACCTTCAGTTAACGCTGGCGCTGGAGGGTCGGCGCTGGCCGGCGATCTGGTTTCGCCACGTCCAGACCCTGCCAAACCGCGCGCGGCTGGCCTACCGTCCGGTGATTGACGAGTACCGGGGACAACGTCGCGTGAGCCTGCGGATCGAGCAAATGTCGATGTGAACGTATAATTTGCGTCCTTTGGCAGGAACGACGATGGACGCAGAACAGCTCAATCAGATCGCCGCAAGCTTGGCGGACCTTCAAGCTCGCCTGAACGAGTTACGGAGGTACCTTTGACGTCGACGCCAAAGAGCAACGCCTGAGCGAGGTCATTCGCGAACTCGAAAGCCCCGACGTCTGGAGCGATCAAAAGCGTTCGCAAGACCTAGGTAAGGAAAAGAAACTGCTTGACGATGTTGTCTCGCGTGTGCGCAACATCGGGCGCGAACTAGCAGACGCCGGTGAACTTTTCGAGCTTACGCGCGCGGAAGGTGACGACGACACGCTTCGTGCGATCGCAGGCGACGTCGCCAAGCTCGAGCGACAGGTTGCTGACCTGGAGTTTCAACGCATGTTCAGCAATCCGCTTGATCCGAACAACTGCTTTTTGGACGTTCAGGCCGGATCAGGCGGCACCGAAGCGCAGGATTGGGCCGCGATGCTCGAGCGCATGTATCTTCGTTACGCCGAGCGCAAAGACTTCCGGGCCGAACTGCTGGAGGAGTCCTCCGGAGAAGTCGCGGGCATCAAGAGCGCTACGATCAAAATAACCGGACCGTACGCCTTTGGCATGTTGCGAACGGAAACCGGGGTACATCGTTTGGTGCGCAAGTCGCCATTTGATTCCAATGCTCGTCGCCATACATCCTTTGCGAGCGTGTTTGTTTATCCGGAAATTGACGACACCGTGGCCGTGGAAATCAATCCGGCGGATCTGCGCATCGATGTCTACCGGGCGTCGGGGGCCGGGGGGCAACACGTGAATAAGACCGAGTCGGCGGTGCGCATCACGCATCTGCCAACCGGAGTCGTTGTTCAGAGCCAAAACGACCGCTCGCAACATCGCAACCGGGCCGAGTGCATGGCGATGCTCAAGTCGCGCCTTTACGAACTCGAAATGCGCAAGCGTCTGGCGGAGCAAAATAAACTGGAAGAATCCAAGACCGATATCGCCTGGGGCCACCAGATCCGTTCATACGTCTTAGATCAGTCCCGCATTAAGGACCTACGTACCAACGTCGAGATCGGCAATACGCAGGCGGTCCTGGACGGAGATCTCGACGCGTTGATCACCGCCAGCCTCAAGCAAGGCGTTTGACCGTGCGCGAAAGCGCGGAAAGCGATTTTTTCCGATAGGACCGACGTGACCAAGGACGCACCACCCCAAAACACCAACGTGGCGCCAGACGAAAACCAGGTAATTGGCGAACGTCGCACCAAACTTGCTGCCCTCAGAAGCCTCGGTCCTGCCTACCCCAACGATTTTCTGCGCACTCATCTGGCGGCCGAGTTGCACGCGGCGTTCGACGGCCATGCGCGTGAGCAACTGGAACGAGATCCTAAGGAAGTTGCCGTCGCAGGCCGTTTGATGCTAAAGCGTCTGATGGGCAAGGCAAGCTTCGCCACGGTGCAGGACGGCTCTGGCCGGATTCAGTTTTTTATCAGCGACGAGGATGTGGGGGCCGCAGCGCACGAAGCCTTCCGCCACTGGGACATCGGCGATATCGTCGGCGCGCGCGGCCTGGTATTCAAGACTCATCGAGGGGAACTTTCCATCCGTTGCCGCGAGCTTCGACTGTTGGCGAAGGCCTTGCGTCCGTTGCCGGACAAGTTTCACGGTCTTGCCGACCACGAGCAGCGCTACCGCCAGCGCTACGTCGACCTAATCGTCAACGAGTCCACCCGCAAGGCGTTTCAGATTCGGACGCGTGCGGTTTCGGCAGTTCGCAATTTTTTGGTGGCGCGGGATTTTGTCGAGGTCGAGACGCCAATGCTGCAACCGATTCCCGGCGGCGCGCAGGCGCGTCCCTTTGCCACCCATCATAATGCCCTCGATATGGACATGTTCCTGCGCATCGCGCCCGAGCTCTATTTGAAGCGGCTCGTCGTCGGCGGAATGGAGCGGGTATTCGAACTAAACCGCAATTTCCGCAATGAAGGCATCAGCCCGCGCCATAACCCTGAATTCACGATGTTGGAGTTTTACGCGGCCTACCAAAATGTCGGCTGGATGATGGATTTCACCGAGGAGTTGCTGCGAACCGTCGCGCAGGTAAGCGTCGGCGATCCGTGCTTGAGCTACCAGGGACAGCGCGTCGACTTAGGCAAACCCTTTGAGCGCCTTCATATCCTGGAGGCAATTATGCGCAATGTGCCCGGGTACTCCATGCAGTTGCTAGGCGATGAAGATTTTCTGCGCCAGGAGCTTGCCCGACTGAGCGTTGCGGTTTCCGCAACCGCAGGCATCGGAACCCTGCAGCTTTTGCTCTTTGAACAAGTTGCCGAAAGCCGGCTCGTTCAACCGACCTTCATCGTGGACTACCCGGCCGAAGTGTCGCCGCTGGCGCGCGCCTCCGACACCAATTCTGCCGTTGCCGAGCGCTTTGAGCTTTTCATTGCTGGCCGTGAAACGGCTAATGGATTTTCCGAGCTCAATGATCCGGAAGACCAGGCCGAGCGCTTTCGGCGGCAAGCCGAAGCCAAAGCTGCCGGCGACGAGGAGGCGATGTACTACGACGACGATTACATTCGCGCGCTCGAATACGGCATGCCGCCAACAGCGGGCTGCGGGGTAGGCATTGACCGACTCGTGATGTTGTTAGCTGACGTTTCGAACGTGCGTGACGTCATTTTATTTCCACACATGCGGCCGGAATAAAGTCCTTGCTCGGCACGGTCGATCTGCTACGAAAACGGATCTGGGCACAGGCGCAGTCCCTTCCTGCCGCTGACGCGATCGATTTGGTGATCGCCCATCGCTTGTGCGGCAGCGTCGCTCCGCGGGCAGCTCAATGTGTGGCCAGTGGCGTCGCAGGTTTTCGTTTGCATGACCGAGTACTGGAATTGGACGATACGGGCCTGGACAGTGTTGGGCGCTCGCATCGACTGGAACAAGCCGCGCGTGTGCTGCTGCAAGCGGGCTTGATCGGCCCCTGGCGAAACGAACAACTGGAGTTGCGTCCCGAACCACAGGACCCGGTCCTCGCGAAGGTCGATCGTAGCCTTGTGCGCGCGCTGGGAATAACGACCTATTCGGTCCACCTGAATGCCTATACGGCGGACGGCCAACTAGTGGTTGCGCGCCGCGCCGCGCACAAGCGCGTCGATCCGGGCCTTTGGGACAATCTTGCCGGCGGGATCGTTACGGCGGGCGAGAGCGTGCACGATGCATTGGTCCGAGAGGCGTACGAGGAGGCGGGCCTTGATATCAATGGGATGTCGCTGCACCAAGGCGAGCGCATCAAGGTCCGTCGGCCGATTAACGAAGGAACCTTGGCTGAGTTTGTTCACGTATTCGACGTGGACCTGCCTCCTGGGACACAGCCGTCGAATCGGGACGGTGAAGTTGAACGCTTCGAAACGCGCCCGATCCCTGCGGTGCTCGCGGCAATCGAGCGCGGCGAATTTACAGTAGAGGCGGCCTTGGCGACGCTAGACTCGCTGGGACGCAGTTCTTCTCGCTAAGCAATTGGCTGCGCCGATGCGGCGTGGCGCCGTCCGCTTTTTTTCTCCGATGCGCTTACCGATCGCCCGCTAAAACTCGTCGATCCAGGCCATTTGAATTGCCTCGAGTATTTTTTCGTTGGACCTGTTATGCAGGTCGCAAAAGCCTTCTAGCGCACAAACCCAGCGGTGCAGATCAGTAAATCGGATGGTTCGCGGATCGACCGTTGGATGCGCATCACGCAACGCCTGAGCAATTGCGCTTGTATCGGTCCAATGCAGCGGTGCAGCGCTCACCTTCCCTCCTTTATTTGCCCTCTTTCACCTGATTGATCGAGTACCGGGGAATCTCCACAACCAAGTCCGACGTGCCAACGATTGCCTGGCATGACAAACGCGAAAGCGGCGTCAAGCCCCATGCTTTGTCCAGAAGATCGTCTTCGTCCTCCTCCGACGGCGGTAGCGACTTGAAGCCCTCGCGAACAATGACATGGCAAGTTGTGCACGCGCAAGACAGTTCGCAGGCGTGTTCAATTGGGACACCGCCGTCAAGCAAGGCGCGACAGATGCTCTGTCCGCGCTGCGCGACGACCGATGCGCCATTAGGACAGATTTCCTCATGGGGTAAGACGCGAATCGTGGGCATCGCTACGCGGACTGCCGCGTCGGCGTGGGAGCAAGAACCTCCTCGATGCGCGCACCGGACAATGCGGCCCGAATCGAGCGATTCATGCGTTGCATTGCAAATTGCTCCGTCGCGCTTGTCAACGCGAGATTGGCGGCGACGATCGCATCCGGGGTGTCGCCGCCCGCAGCGCGAGCCAGTTCGGTGATCGCGGTCTCGATGTTTGCTCGTTCCAGCTCGGTCAGCAAGTCGCCGTCCGAGCGCAACGCCGAACGTGCCGCCTCGAGCATGCGCTGCGCCTCCACCTGTTGTTCGCGCAGCATTCGCGCGGTGCGATCCTCCGATGCCGAATCAATCGAATCAGCCAACATCCTCGTTATTTCATCATCGCTCAAGCCGTAGGAGGGCTTAATCACTACCGACGCCTCAATGCCACTGGTCAATTCATTGGCACTCACCGAAAGCAATCCGTCGGCGTCCACCTGAAACCGCACGCGCACGCGAGCCGCCCCCGCTGGCATCGGCGGCAGTCCGCGCAATTCAAAACGGGCCAGTGAGCGACAATGGTCCACGAGCTCGCGTTCGCCTTGCACGATGTGTAAGGCGATTGCACTTTGCGCGTCCTTAAAGGTCGTGAAGTCCTGCGCGCGTGCCGTCGGGATTGTCGAATTGCGCGGAATAATTTTCTCTACCAAGCCGCCCATCGTCTCCAGTCCCAGCGACAGCGGGATAACGTCGAGCAATAACCAGTCATCGCCCTCACTTCGATTCCCCGCCAGCAGGTTTGCCTGAGTAGCGGCTCCCAGCGCGACTACTTGGTCCGGATCCTGATCAAGCAGCGGGGGTTTGCCGAAAAAATCCGCGACGGCCTGCCGCACGTGCGGCATGCGCGTTGCCCCGCCAACGAGAATCACACCCTGAATCGAGGAAACCGGGCAATTTGCATCGCGCAACGTACGGCGCGTTGCGTCGATCGTCTTTTGCACCAAATGCTGAGTGAGCGCAACGAAGGTGTCTCGACCTATTTTCAGGTTCACCCACTTGCCATCGCTCAAACGTGCCTGGATCGTCGTTTGCTGGCGGCTCGACAGCGTCTCTTTTGCCGTGCGCGCCAACGCGGTAAGCAGGCGGCTGTCCTCAGGCCCGAGGAAGGACAAATTGGCCTGTTCCAGTACCCAACAATACAAACGGTGATCAAAATCATCACCGCCAAGTGCCGTGTCCCCACCCGTGGCAAGCACCTCAAATACGCCTTTGCTCAGGCGCAGCACCGATATGTCAAACGTGCCACCACCCAGATCGTAAACCGCGAATACGCCCTCGGCGCCCGTATCCAGACCATAGGCGACGGCAGCCGCCGTCGGTTCATTGAGCAACCGCAACACCGGTATGCCAGCCAAACGAGCAGCGTCGCGGGTTGCCTGCCGTTGTGCGTCGTCAAAATAGGCTGGCACCGTGATCACGGCTCCAGCCAGCGCGCCGCCTAAGGAAGCCTCCGCGCGCTCGCGTAGCACCCGCAAAATCTCCGCCGAAACTTCGACGGGGCTCTTGATCCCCGCAGCGGTTCGTAACTGAACCATGCCGGGCGCATCGACAAAATCGTACGGGAGGTTTTCCACATGCGCGACGTCGCGCAAACCGCGCCCCATAAAGCGTTTGGCTGATATCACCGTGTTGCGCGGGTCAGTTGCCAATGCCGCCAATGCCTCGTATCCCACGAGCGGCCCGGCGTCGGCAGAAAAGCGCACAACGGAAGGCAATAACGCACGTCCCTCGGAGTCGGGCAGTACGGCAGCGACCCCGCTGCGCACGGATGCGACAAGGGAATTGGTCGTCCCCAGGTCGATACCGACGGCTAAGCGATGTTGATGAGGAGCGGTCGATTGGCCGGGTTCGGCGATCTGCAGTAGCGCCATAGCTTATTTTTGTGCGGCGGCGGTTTGATCGTGATCGGCACTGGCGTGCTCGATCTCGGTTTGAATTTTCTCGAGAAACAACAGTGAGCGCACCGCCTCGGCAGCGCCGGCGTAATCTTTATTTTCATCGAGCAGTTGCGCAACACGCGCCAGTAGCTCATTGTGCTGATGCGCAACCTCCCGCGAGAGTTCGGCTATGGCCACCGTGTCATGGATTTTGTGCGCTGTCTCCAGTACTTCGTGCCATCGCATCTGCCGTTCGAGAAATGAGGCAGCCGGGATCGCGGCGTTGGGGCCTTCGAGCGCAACACCGTTGCTTCGACAAAGATACGCAGCGCGGGCGCTATCGGATTTAAGAGTCCGATAGGCTTCATTGGCGTGGCTGGTAAGTTGCATTGCCACCCGCCGCTCGGCGGCACTGGCCCCGGCGTGACGGTCTGGATGAACGCGAGAGAGTACCTCTCGATAGGCGCTTGTCAGAGCAGCCGGATCAATTGCGAACCGCGGCTCCAAACCGAAGAAGGAAAAGTATTCCGGAATCGACGAAAACACGTGGACGACACACTTTAGACCCGAAACGATTCGCCGCAACCGCAGCGATCCTTTTCATTGGGATTGTTGAACCGAAACCCTTCGTTCAGCCCCTCTCGCACAAAGTCGAGTTCGGTTCCGTCGAGATAGGCAAGACTGCGCGGATCGACCAGTACCGTGACGCCGTTGCTCTCGAAACGTGCATCGGCCGGATCTACTGCATCGGCATATTCCAACTTGTATGCCATGCCCGAACAACCGCTCGTTTGCACTGCCAAGCGCAGTCCAACCCCTTTGCCCCGCCTGCTGATGAACGCGGCCACATGTCGGGCAGCGCGTTCGGTCAGTGTAATTGCCATTGCATCAATCCTCAGGCTGCGGCGCGCACCGCGGACGCGTCATCCGCCCCTTGCGCTGCAGAGGCCTGCTGTGCATGCCCGGGATGCTTATTTCGATAATCCTCGATTGCCGCCTTGATAGCGTCTTCGGCCAGGATGGAGCAATGAATTTTCACCGGCGGTAAGGCAAGCTCATCGGCAATTTGGGAATTTCTGATCTGCATTGCTTGGTCCAGGGTCTTGCCCTTGACCCACTCGGTAACCAAAGAACTCGATGCGATCGCCGATCCGCAGCCGTAGGTCTTAAAGCGCGCATCTTCAATGATGCCGTCTTCGTTAACCCGAATCTGCAACTTCATCACGTCGCCACATGCCGGGGCACCCACCATACCGGTGCCCACTGCTCGATCCTCGCGATCGAAGGAGCCGACATTGCGCGGATTTTCGTAATGATCGACGACTTTTTGACTGTACGACATGATTTACTCCATCGGTTCAGTGGGCCGCCCACTGCACGGTGTTCAAATCGATTCCCTCCTGGTGCATCTCCCACAAAGGAGACATGGATCGAAGCTTGGCGACCTTTTCCGTCACCAACCGTATCGTGAAGTCGATCTCTTCTTCGGTCGTAAATCGACCAACGGAAAAACGAATCGAGCTGTGGGCGAGCTCATCGCTGCGACCTAAAGCGCGCAAGACGTAGGATGGTTCCAAACTCGCCGAGGTGCAGGCCGACCCGGAGGACACGGCGATATCCTTGATCGCCATTATCAGCGACTCGCCTTCCACGAAATTAAAACTCACGTTCAGATTGTGCGCAACACGCTGCTCC
>Ga0187781_10003933_pt1 | contig 11085 bp, 9 predicted proteins | sample 0715_SJ02_MP02_2_FD_132447 | JGI IMG/M metagenome (GOLD analysis project Ga0187781, IMG submission 132447) | Tropical peat soil microbial communities from peatlands in Department of Meta, Colombia - 0715_SJ02_MP02_20_MG | ecosystem: Environmental > Terrestrial > Soil > Wetlands > Peat | place...
AGATCCGGTCACCAAAGAAGTCGGCGGCTTCCGTCCGGCGCGCAGCCAGCAGTTCAAGAAATACTCGTCGCGCACCCAGCGGCCGGTCGTGAACTTCGAGACCTGCACCAAGTGCACCCTGTGCTGGCTGAACTGCCCCGATGCTTCTTTCGATGTCACACCCGACAAGACCTACGACGCGAATCTTGAGGCCTGCTGCGGATGCGGCGTGTGCGAAGCGGTTTGCCCGGTGGAAGATTGCATCACGATGGTGAACGAGTCGCGGTTCACCGATAACAAAAGCCAGTGGGAAGCCTACAAGAAAGATCATGACGCTTACTTGAAATGGCTTGAGAAAACAATCGAATCGGCCGAGCCGATCGAGAAGCGCTCGCACGGTTTCCGTTATCGCGGCCAATACAAAGAACAGGTCCCCGAGGCCCTGGAGGTCGCTAGCAAAGGCTAATCCGCCGAGCGGCAGATCAAGACAAGGAGAATCAGATGGCGACATTAACATTGCCGGTTGAAGAAAAAAAGAAGTTGCAAGAACAGGAAGCCCTGATTACCGGAGCGGAAGCCATTGCGATCGCCTGCAAGCTGGCCAACGTGGACGTAGTCACGGCGTATCCCATCCGGCCTTACGACACGGTTATGCAGTTCATCAGCCAACTGGTAGCAGATGGCGAGATGGATTGCGAATATATCGTGGCGGAAGGCGAGCATTCACAATTTGAAATCGTCAAACACGCATCGGTTTGCGGCGCTCGCGTATTTTGCGGTTCGAGCGGCGTGGGCTGGATGTATGCCATGGAAGCGCTCACCGTTACTCCGGCTCTGCGCGTGCCCATGGTAGCCATGGTCGGCAACCGCGCGCTCGACGATCCTGGAGCGTTCGGCGTGGAGCACAACGATGCTCTCGCAGTGCGCGACCTGGGGTGGTTGTTGACCTGGGTTGATAGCGCGCAGGAAGCTCTCGACACCGCGCTCCTTGCGTATCGCATCGCGGAAGATCGCCGGATCTTCGTACCGTTGGCAATCAGTTGCGACGGCGCGTTTCTCACCCACTCGCAAGCGCTGGTGAAGATTCCTTCGGCCGAGCAGGTAAAAAAGTTCCTGCCTCGCTATGACCGTGGGGACCTGTTGCTCCATCCCGATAACGTGATCTCTGTTGCGCCACAGGCCAACGAAGATTGGGTTACGGAAATCCGCCGTCAGAACTACGCCGTTACCGAGCGCGCCTGCGACGTGATCCGCGAGGTTTACGCCGAGTTCGAAACCATCTTCGGCCGCAAGTACGGCAATCCGTTCTTTGAAGAGTACATAACACAGGATGCCGAAGTTGTTCTGCTGGGAATGGGAACGATCTCGACGCCGGTGCGTGTTGCAATCCGCAAGATGCGCGAAGAAGGCAAGAAAGTCGGCTTCGTGCGCTTGCGCTGGTTCCGGCCCTTTGCCGGCCCTGAGATCGCCAAGTGCCTGGAAAAATTCAAGGCCATTGGCGTGATCGATCGTGATGTCTCGTTTGGTTCTCCCAACCTCAGCGGCGTCGTGGCCACCGAACTTCGCTCGGCCATGTACACCGGCGCAGCTACCAGGCCACCGGTGCTGGGCTTTATCGGCGGATTGGGTGGACGCGAAATCACAGTGCCTGACGTGGAGAAGGTCGCCGAGTCGGTCTTCGCCGCCGCGAAAGGCAAAGCGCAACCCCTGACGCAATGGATCGGGCTGCGGGGCTGAGCGTTTCGACGCTTACCGAGCCGGAAAGGACATGAATCAATGAGCACAACATTCATCGATGAGAAACCAACGCAAGAATTGGAAGCCTTCAAGGGAGTAAAGAAGGTTCCCTACAACGAGTACTACACGTCCGGCCACCGCACCTGCCAGGGCTGCGAGTCTGCGCAAATCATGAAATTGATGGCAAAGGCCGCAGGCCCGAGAACCATCGTTCTGGGCAGCACCGGCTGCATGTACGTGGCGAACACGTCGTATTACACCACGCCCTGGGGCGTGCCCTGGATGCACACCCAACTGGGCAGCTCCGGATCGGGCGCTCTAGGCGCAGCGGCCGCATTCCGCGTGCAACAGCGCAAGGGCTACATCAAAGACGAGCCGATCAACGTCATCGCATTCTGCGGCGACGGTGGCGGCGCGGACATGGGCCTGGGCGCGATCTCCGCGACCATGACCCATCCCGATTACAACCTGCTGATCCTCATGTACGACAACGAGTCTTACGCCAATACGGATATCCAGATATCTGGAACGTCTCCGTATGGCGCAAACACCTCGTTCAGTACGCCTGGACGCGTAAAGCGGATCATGCATCACCGCTGGAAGAAGAATGTAGCTCCTCTGATGCTGGTTGGCCATCCCACCTGCAAGTACGTTGGAACAATTTCCACTTCGTATCCGTTGCAGGCGATGAACAACATCCGCAAGGCCTTGTCGATCGGCGGGCCGACGTTCATTCACTGCCTGAATCCGTGCCCGAAGGGCTGGGATTTCGATCCCGTGCTTTCCTTTGAACTCGGCGAACTGGCCGTAAATACTGGCATTTGGCCGCTCTATGAAGTCGAGAACGGCAAGATCAAGCTCTACGGTAAGACGGAGCAGATTGCCAACGGACGCTTCAAGCGGCTGCCGGTGCGTGACTATTTGTCAAAGCAGGGGCGCTTCGCGCACTTCGTTGACGACGACATCGACTACTTCCAGAGCAAGGTCGATGAGATGTGGAACAAATGGTTGGTGCCGGGAATTATTCCTCTGCAGAAGGAACTCGACGCCGACGTACCGCCGGCCAAGTAAGATTGCGCCGTCGCCAACCTATGCTCGCGTCATCCCGAAGCCCCGCGTTTTTTACAAGCGGGGCGAGGGACCTCCCGAGCAACATGTCGCGAGGAGGTCATCCGTCCTCTCGATGTGACGCAGCCTAAGGTGTCTACCGAAACTCGAATCCGGATTTTTCCGCCAAGGAGAGCGCGAGAGAACAAGAAACTTGAATCACCCGGGAGGGTGGTATTTATGGCAACTTCCGTTATTCCCCAACCGCGCGACAGCGCCAAAGAAATGTTCGGCCCGATCGCTGGCAACCGCTGGGTTCAGTTGATCAGCGGCATCGTCGCCATGATCGTCATCTCCAACTATCAGTACTCATTCACGCTTTTCACGCCCGGGATCAAGCAGACTTTTTCCGGCGTCCCCTACGCCAAGATCATCCTGATCTCTTCGATATTCTTGATCTTTGAAACCTGGCCCATGCCCGCTGCTGGATACTTCGTCGATAAATTCGGTATCCGGAAACTCATGACTTTCGGCGGAATCTTCATCGCCCTGGGCTGGGTGTTGAGCGGGACGGTCGCGAAGTCGGTCACCCAACTTTATATTTATTACGGCGTGATCGCCGGCCTTGGCGCGGCGATTATTTACATCTCCTGCGTCGCCAACGCGGTGAAGTGGTTCCCCGACCATCGCGGACTGGCAGTGGGCCTTACCGCCGCAGGCTTCGGGGGAGGAGCCGCGCTGACCGTCATTCCCATCGCCAATATGATCCACATCGGTGGATGGGCGCGTGCTATGGCGATTTGTGGACTTGTGCAAGGCATCATCGCATTGATCGCGGCGACAATCCTGCGCCATCCGCCCGCGGGCTGGGCGCCTGTTGGTTGGGATCCAACCGCTAAGAAAGCGAAGACCGTAGTGCAGTCGCGTGTGAACTTTACCTGGACTCAGATGATCGGCAGGCCGGAGTTCTATTTCCTGTACGCAATGTTTTTCTTCGCCTGCTACGGCGGTTTGATCGCGACCCAAAATCTGTCGCAAATCGCCAAGTCGCTGCACGTCGCCGACGCGAAGATTCTAGGCACGGCGATCGTTCCGCTGGCGGTGACGCTTACCGCGCTCTGCAACGCCTTTTCCAGAATCCTCTGGGGGACCGTCTCCGATTGGCTGGGGCGCGAGAACACGATGTTCCTGACATTTGGCATGGAAGCGATCCTGGTGTTTCTCGTAACCAGAATTGCAGGAAATCCGATCGCATTTCTGGTTGTCTTCGCCCTGGTGTTCCTGTTCTGGGGCGAAGTATTCTCGCTGTTTTCCGCCACCACCGGCGACGTCTTCGGAGCGAAGAAAGCCTCGGGCAACTACGGCATTGTTTATACCGCGAAAGGCCTTGCAGCCTATTTCGCCGGTTTCGGCGCGGCGGCGCTGGCGGCCTATTTCGGCGGTTCGTTCAACGTACCGTTTTACATCTCTTCCGTGCTCTGCGCGATCGCGGCTCTGTTTTCGCTTTTCATTCTGAAGCCGTTGGTGCGCAGCCGGATCGCAAGTGAAGCTTCGGCGGTGAAGTCGCCGCTCGAGATAGCAACTCAGGTGAAGAAGGAAGAACGCCCTCTGGCACACGTTTCATGATCGACTTCTAACCAGGGTGTACCGGCCAGGACTAGAGCCGCGCGGTTTCGCCCTGACCAATGTTTACCACAAGGAGGTAGGCCTTATGGCAACCGAATTACTGGAAGAGCCGATTGAGCTTGAGGAAGTCCGCGAAGTCGTGAAGGGGAAGTCAGTGCCGGCTCCAGCGCGAGAGTTGGAACCCGGAGTCCAGGCGCAGCGTACCAAATCGCGCTGGCAAGAGGTATTCGAAGGATACGAAGAGTTCCTCGGTTTGACTCCGGACTAGCGACTGTCGAGTCCGCTCAGACTCGACTGACGTGTTGACCAGCAAATTCAAGACGACTTGCTGCAAGTGGATGCTGTCGCCGCACAAGCGGCGAGTCCGGCGAAGTTTGGCGATCCGAGCGAGACTTGAAACCGAATGCTAGCGCCTCGTTTCGGCAACCATCAGGGTGATGTTCGTTTACGGAAAGCCCGCCATGCCCATCCTATGGCGAGGCCGAGTGCGCCGTACGCGCCTGCGTTCATGGGAGCAAGCAGGAAGAAGGTGGTCAGCAGCGAAGGATCGACCGTCATCTTCACGAAATACAAAGGGGACAAGGAAAACATCAGCTGGGGATCGAGATCTCGTAGGCCGCGCACAAAGCGCGAAACGTCTGTTTGTTCTGCGTCGCCTCCACCACAAAACGCGCGCGTTGTTCGTGAACATCCATCGTCTTCCATGCCATCCCGTTTGCACCCCGGAGCGTGCTCCGCACGCGCCGGGAGTGTAAAAGGATGTCTCGGGACACTTTGTAAAGGATGTCATGGGACTGAACATTTACTGTGCAAGGGCGGGATTCCCAGACGCAAACCCAGCACGATTTTGTTTTTGATCTTTCCATCCGGGGGTGTCCCGTTCCTCATGGGGGTGAAGCAATGCCCACCGCCCTCACGCGCCGCTCCGGCCGCCAATTTCCGGCGATCCCCTCGTTTAGACAGCCGAGGACGGCTGTCGCCACATAAGCTACGTGCTCTCTTTCTCCATCACCTTCGCGTATGTGGTCAGCGCCAGCAGCGGGAAGTACTGGCGGTAGAGGTGGTACATGAGATAGAAGACGCGGGGGAAGCCGGTGCCGGTGAAGAAGGCTTCGTCCCAACTGCCGTCATTTTTTTGGGTGCGCAGCAGATAGGCGATGCCGCGGGCTACGCAGTCGCTGCGGGTGTCGCCGGCGGCTAGCAGGCCCATGATGGCCCAGGCGGTTTGCGATGGGGTGCTGTCGCCCTGGCCCCGGAGAGCAGGGTCGTCGTAGGAGCCGACGGTTTCGCCCCAACCGCCGTCGGGATTCTGCACCATGCGCAGCCATTCGGCGCCTTGCTGGATGCAGGGTTCGTGGTTATCGATGCCGATGGCTTCGAGGCCGCGCAGAACGAATGCGGTGCCGTAGAGGTAGTTCACACCCCAGCGGCCAAACCAGCTTCCGTCGGATTCTTGCTCGTTGCGGATGAACTGGATGGCTCGCTTTACGGCGTTGTGATTCTTGTCGTAGCCGTAGGTGGCCAGCATTTCTAAAATGCGGCCGGTGATGTCGACCGTCGCCGGGTCGAGCATGGCGTTGTGATCGGCGAAGGGGATATGCTGGAACATCATCTTGTCGTTGTCTTTATCGAACGAGGCCCAGCCGCCGTTTTTGCATTGCATGGAGAGAATCCAATCGATGGCGCGCTGAAGGGACTCGCGCTGATAGCGGCCGTTGGGATGTTCGACGCGGCTTAGGCCGAGGCAAACTTGTGCGGTGTCATCGACATCGGGATAAAACTCGTTGTTGAACTCGAAGTACCAGCCAGCTGGCTTGCCTTTCGGATTCTTGATCTGCCAGTCACCGGGGTTGCGGACTTGTTTTTGCAGCATCCAGTCGGCGCATTTGACCATGCGCGGATCGTTGGCGGGAACCCCGGCCTCGCCCAGCGCGAATAACGCGTAGGCCGTGTCCCAGACTGGCGACATGCACGGTTGCATGCGGAAAGTATCGCCTTCCTCAATGCCCAGCTTTTCAAATTCATCCAGAGCGCGGATGACTTGCGGGTCGTCGAGCGAATAGCCCTGGCAGCGCAGAGCGATGATGGCGTTCATCATCGAGGGATAGATCGCGCCCAGGCCGTCGGACATTTCGAAGCGCGCCAGCATCCACTTTTCTGCGCTCTTCAGAGCGATCGAGCGCAGCGGGCGGATGTGCACGCGCTCGAACCAGTGCGTAAGACGATCCAGGCACAAAAAGAAATTCCGCCACGAGATCAGCTTCTTTGACCAGCGCAGGTGCATGCGTGACTTCTGCATGCCTCCGACGAAGAGCTCCTCTACGCCCATTTCGCGCGGGATTTTTTTGAATGGCTTTTTCGCGTAGCAGATGGAAAGCGGCACCAGAATCGCGCGAGACCACGAGGAAATCTCGTAGATGTTGAACCAGAACCAGTTGGGAAACAGAACGATTTCGGGCGGAATGGCGGGGACGGCGTCGTAGTCGTATTGGCCGAAGAAACAGAGATAAATTTTGGTGAAGGTGTTGACTTCAGTTACGCCACCGAGTGCGAGGATTTTTTTGCGGGCGCGCGCGAGGACGGGGTGGTCGCCTTTATAGCCGGCTAGTTTTAGGCCGAAGTAGGCTTTTACGGACGCGCTGATGTTCGAGGGGCCGCCGGCGTAGATGCTCCAGCCGCCGTCTTGATTCTGATGGCGGATGATCCAATTGGCGGCTTTTTGGAAACGGTCGGGATCGCCTGTGCCTAGCAGCGTGTGCAGGAGGATGTAGTCGGATTCGAGGGTTGTGTCGGCTTCGAGTTCGCCGCACCAGTAGCCTTCTTCGTGCTGCTGGGAGAAGAGGTAGTTTTTCGCGGCGCTTACGGCGGCGCCGACTCTGGTGGCGAAGCCTTCGATTTTGCCGAAGCGGAGTTGTGGCTCGGAGGATAAGTGCGCGTCTGGGGAGTTAGTTTCCATTAATGATCTCCTTGCTGTCAGTCGCACCACGGAGACACAGAGGCACGGAGTTTAGAGAACTTTTCTGATCACTCCGCCTCGCGTTAAAACCGAGACATTGAAATTGAGAATCAAACCTACCCGCTTGCCGGTCAGCTTCAAATACGTGAGAAGTTGGGCTTCATGGACCGGGATGACCCGCTCGACGCACTTGATTTCCAGGATCAGGACGTCTTCCACTACGATGTCAAGCCTATATCCGCAATCCAGCTTCACGCCTCGGTATTCAATGGGCAGTGGCACTTGTCTGGCGAACTTCGTGCCGCGCAAATTGAGTTCATGGCACAGACATTCTTCGTAAGCGGATTCGAGGAGTCCAGGGCCAAGCGCACGATGAACCTCGACGGCAGCGCCGATCACACCCTCAGTGAGATCTTCATGAAGAAGCCTACTCCGTGTCTCCGTGTCTCCGTGGTAAATCATTGGTTCGTTCATCAATCAGCGGTTGCGCTTGCTGGAGCGGCGGCTATGGCTTCTACAATCTCCGGCGGCAGGCCGAAGCGGACGTTTTCCGGCATCACCTCGAGTTCCTGCACGTTGTCGTAGCCTTTGGCGGCTAAGAATTTCACGGTCTCTTCCACCAGGCATTCCGGGGCTGAGGCGCCGGCTGTTAAGGCTATGGTTTTTACGTCCTTCAGCCATGCGGGTTCGATGTCGTTACAGCTGTCGATGAGATGCGCGTTGGTTCCCAGGTTGCGTGCTACTTCTACCAGGCGATTGGAGTTGGAGCTGTTTTCCGACCCAACCACCAGGAGTAGATCCGATTCCGAAGCGATATGCTTCACAGCTACCTGGCGGTTTTCGGTGGCGTAGCAAATATCTTGCGCGGCTGGGCCTTTGATGTTGGGGAACTTTTGCTTTAGCGCGGCGATGACGTCTTTGGTTTCGTCGAGGCTTAGCGTGGTTTGAGTCAGATAGGCTACCCGATCGGGATTGGGCACGGAAAGCGACTCGACTTGCTCGGGCGACCCTACGACTTGGGTCACTAGCGGTGCCTCGCCCAGCGTCCCGATCACTTCATCGTGATCGTGGTGGCCGATCAGGATGAGTGAGTAGCCTTCTTTCGCGAACTTTACGGCCTCGACGTGAACCTTGGTAACCAGCGGGCAGGTGGCGTCAATGACGCGTAGCCCGCGCCGGACGCTGTGCTCGCGGACCTCGGGAGAGACACCGTGGGCGCTGTAGATTACCCGCTCGCCGTGGGGGACTTCGTCTTCGCTATCGACGAAGATGGCGCCCTTGCCGCGGAGCTCATCGACCACGAAGCTGTTGTGGACGATTTCCTTGCGGACGTAGATGGGCGGACCGAAAGCTTCGAGCGCGATGCGGACTACATCGATGGCGCGGACCACGCCGGCACAGAAGCCGCGCGGTTTTAACAAAAGAAGAGTTTTGCCTTGGCCCTTGGGCGCCATCGAGCTCCTGATGTTGAGATATTCCCCGGAGTTATTTAGATGCAAAAATCGCGCACCCCACGGCGCATGCCTCAGGGTACACGACGGTGTGCAAATCCACTAAGAATAGGCTACCGGAAGGAATCCGGTTGGTCAATGTAAGCGGTAGAAAGAGCGGGGATTAGCAGCGAACAGCCGGAATTCGGGACTGGTTGGGAAACGGTGTCGGTGGTCACCACAAGCGGTTAATTCCATAACCATCGAGGGCACGGTCATTACTGACGATGGGAATGTTTTCGGCTATTGCTTGCGCAATGAGCATGCGATCGAAGGGGTCTTTATGCGGTCCCGGCAGCAGACCGGCGCGAATGCCGTGTTCGGCTGTGACGTCGAGGATCTCAATTCGGTGGCGCTGCAAGTCTGAAACGAAGTCCTGCACCAGACCGACTGCTGCGGGGAGCCTCCCCAAGCGAACCTTGGTAGCAATTTCCCAGGCGGAGACGGCGCTTACGATGGTGGTGTTTTCTTTTGAGCGGATAATTGCCCCGGCTGCGCTCGAAAGATGAGGGTCGGTTGTCATCCACCAAATGAGCGTGTGCGTATCGAGCAGGCAGCGCACGATGGGTTATTCCCATCCTTCAAGTTCTTCGGGGGGTAACGGCTCGAAGAATTCAGGGCCAATCTTGACCTTGCCCTTCCAGGCTCCGGGCTTGCGGTTGCCCGTTTCCTTCTCAATACCGACGAGTCGGGCAACCGGCTGCTTGCCGCGGGCAATGATGATCTCTTCTCCGCGCGCAGCTTTTTTGATCAGGCGCGAGAGTTGGGTCTTGGCTTTGTGGATGGTAATGGTTTCCATATTAGCTAACTTAGCTTAGCTAATCAAGAACTACTTGTCAAGCAGTACTTGGTCTTTCCGCCTTGAAATCTTCAAAACACACGGAACAAAAAGAGCACTAGACAAGCTTAGGCGTTCGCTTTGATCATCTGCTCGGCGTGCTTGCGGGACGTGTCGGTGAGTTTGGCCCCGCTTAACATGCGGGCCACTTCTTCGGTGCGTTCCTCCCCGGTAATAAGGCGGATCGTGGTTCGGGTGCGGCCCGCTCGTTCTTTCTTTTCGATTACGTAATGGTGGTCGGCGAAGGTGGCGATTTGCGGGAGGTGGGTTACGCAGAGGACTTGGTTCGTGCGGGCTAGCGATTTTAGTTTTTTGCCTACGGCTTCGGCAGCGCGGCCACCGATGCCGGTGTCGACTTCGTCGAAGACCATGGTGCGTTGGGGCGGCTGCCTGTGGCGGGTTCCGGCGGACGAGGGCGTCCGCCGCTCCATTCTTGACTCAAGGCCGTTTGCTTCTACGCTCACCTTCAGGGCTAGCATCACCCGGGCTAATTCACCGCCGGAGGCGATTTCTTCCAGCGGGCGCATGGGTTCGCCGACGTTTGTCGCGATCAGGTAGGCGGCTTGGTCGATTCCAGTGGCGGTCCAGTGCTCTTCTTCTTCACTGGTCGTGAGCTCGATTCGGAATTGCGACTTCATGGCCAGGTCGTTGATTTCGGATTCGACCAGCTTTTCGAGTTTGCGGGCGGCGTTTTGGCGATGTTTTGAGAGAGCCCTGGCGGCGCGGAGATACTCGGTGGCGGCTTTGGCTAACTCGGCGCGCAATTCGCGGAGAATTTCGTCCTTGTTTTCGACTTCAGAGAGTTTGCGGGCTACGTCGCCGCCGAAGGCGATTACCTCGCCCAGCGTGGGGCCATATTTGCGTTTGAGGCGATCCAGCAAGGCGAGGCGATCTTCGACTTCGGCAAGATGCTGGGGTGAAGCTTGGATGGCTCCGGCGTAATCGCGGAGGGTTACACCTACGTCTTCCACGCTGATGCGTGCGCTTTCTAACGAGCTGAGCGCTTCCTGAAATTTCGGTTCATAGCGGGCTAATTCTTGGATATGCTTTTGCGCGGAGCGCAGAGAGGCGGAAGTCGAGACGTCGCCTTCATAGAGAAGATCGAAGGCTTGCATGGCCGCGTTGTAGATTCTTTCTGCGTTGGCCAGGACTCGCTTTTCCGTTTCGAGTTCCTCGTCTTGGTTCGGGCGCAGGTTCGCTTCCTCGATTTCGCGCTTCTGAAAAGTCCAGAGATCGACCAGGCGCAGGCGATCCTGCTCGCCCTTTTCCAGGTCTTCGATGCGGGTACGAATCGTTTTCCAGGAGTCGTAGGAGGCGCTTACGGGTTCGACTTCGCTGTTGGCAAAAGTATCCAGCAATTCCATTCGTGCGGCGGCATCGAAGGAGAGCAGAGATTCATTCTGCGCGTGGAT
>Ga0187781_10003934_pt1 | contig 11085 bp, 11 predicted proteins | sample 0715_SJ02_MP02_2_FD_132447 | JGI IMG/M metagenome (GOLD analysis project Ga0187781, IMG submission 132447) | Tropical peat soil microbial communities from peatlands in Department of Meta, Colombia - 0715_SJ02_MP02_20_MG | ecosystem: Environmental > Terrestrial > Soil > Wetlands > Peat | place...
CTCTTTCGAGGAAGGCCGGACACGGTGCGACGGCGACAACGGACGGGCTGGATGTAACCTTGTACGAAAAAGACGATAGTGCGCGCTGATTTCTCCTACCTGTGTTAAGTTCGGTCGCTTGGCGCCAATGCACGCTTAACGGCCTCAATCAGGATCGCGGAGCCATTCAGGAATAATTCCTCCGATTTCTCACAAAAACCTGCGGCACCTTCTTCGGCCAGCCGTTGCTCGTTGCCTTTGGAAAGTCCGGTTAAAACAATGACGGGAATATCCTTCGTCTCGTGGCTTCGTTTGAGCAAGCGAAGCACTTCCAAGCCGCCCGCCCTCGGAAGCAACATATCGAGAAGAATCAGGCCAGGAGCTTCCCTAACCGCCAGCCTTAAACCTTCCTCCCCGTCTGGAGCGGTAATCACAATGAATCCCGCCTTCTCCAGATTTTTCTGGATCCTCCATCATTGCACTTTACTGTCATCCAGCAGGAGAATCTTCATCGTGCACCTCTTGGCTCAGGGCCAAATTGCTTTGACGAAATTTCTCAGCCACAAATTCCGGCAACTGTTTTTCCAATTTCTGCGTTAACCATGCTTGGAGCTCGGTAGCGAGGTTAGAGGGCAAGAAAAGAAACGACAAGCCTGCTTCACCATTCTCTCGGTTCCAACAAACTCTGCACTCGGCCCTGATTTCCTGCTGCAGATCCGGAAGCGTGAATCGCACAGTTCCTTCAGAGTCAGGGGCTAAGGCGGTCAACGTACTAAGCGCCATACCCCTTTCGCTGATGTTGATGGTTTTGCCGAAAACCTCTAACGCAGCCTTTCTGCGGAAAACAGCGGGTACCGCAATCGGATGCCGGTAATGGCGACGGCGCTCGCGCACGATCATTCCGTAAGCGACTCTCAGAGTGTGTCTGATGGCGTCCGGAGTGAGTGGCCTCTCGAGCACAAAACCGAAGCCCTCTGTCAAGGCCCGCGCGGTGTTTGCTCTGCCACTGGTGAGTGCGAAGGTAACTGCAGTGCGATTTGAAGCTGAAGTATGTATGTGTTGAAGCACATGAGCTTGACTGGTGAGGGAAGAATCCAGCACGACGGCCTCAAATTTACACTTGTTGAGCCGATTCAAGGCAGCGGAGATACCGAAGCTAACCTCCACGGACAAGGCGTGTTCGCGGAACACCTCGCTGATCTGGGCGCTTGCAATCGTGTCGTGCGACACGACTAGAACTGCACCCATGGCCTGACTGTTGGGCTGACTCGTGATCAAAGTGATCCCCAAAACGACTGGGTCCTAATGGGCGACAGGTTCCGCGTACCATGAGCGACCCTACCTGCAAGCGACAACATTACGCGCGTCAACGAGAATGGAATGTGACTTAGATCACGATTCGATTACGAACGTGTGGCGGGTTTGGGTTTTCTTGTAAAGCCAAGTGGCTTGGCTACCTAACTGCTTAGCGGTGGGCAAGGCCGTAGCTAACGGCAATAGCGGAGGCGCCAAAGTTGAGCAAAGGCACGATGCGCTCCAACCGGTGGTGACCCATTCTATGTAAGTAATAGCTGAGGCCGATCGCGCCAGCGTTTTCGCCCGCGAAGTTTACCGCCAATCCGGCCGTACTGCCACTGAAAACCCGAGTCAGCGGGTTCAGTTCTTTGCCACCACTTTGCAGATTTGCACGGGTTACAGCAAAATCGGCAATGCTCGAGGCAGCTACGGCCGAGAAGAGAACTCGATTCTGCGTATCCCAAAACGGATGTTGGCTGAACGTGTCAGGCTGCAAGGGAGAGTAGAGTTTCATTCCAGCTGAGGAGGGTTCTATCGTGATCTCAGAGGTGATCTCAGAATTGAGCATCGCTAAAGTCTGCTGAGCAAAAGCCTGCGCGCCGAGAATAAATGCGACAAGTAAGGCTTTCGCTACTGGTTTCGCGGCGCTACTCCGTAGTCCGAACATTACTTTAGACTCTCCTATATATTGGCCTGCTGTACTAGTACTATCGCATTTGATGGTTGAGAAAAATGGCCTGCGAGTGCCATTTAGTCGCTCCGGATCGATTACTCTCGGCTCCTGACGCGGGTTACGCGGGTCATGACAAATGCTGAAAGACCTCGGTCCGTCGAAGGGATGCTGAAGGATTGGCTTCCCTGTAGCAAGTCAGGGTTAGCGGCCGTGTACCTCGGTAATTGAAAAACGTGATGTCTATCACGTTTCTGCTTGCGCTTTTGTTCCAAACTCCCACTCAAATGCAGCGCGGTGATTTCAGTCGCGGGCGGGGTGTTCAATGGCAACGATCAGAAACAACTTTTCCGATCGCGGGTGGGCTCGTGTCTTCGCTGTACGCATGACCATTGCAGCATGGTCATTAATAACAATGCTTTGTACCTTTGACTTACCAATCCAAGCCATTTCCACGCCGGTAACAGTCACCACACTTAGCGTTGCACCTGGGAATTCTGTCCTCGCAGGCGCGGTGGCAACACTAACCGCTACAGTTACGATGAACGGATCGCCCGTGAACCCTGGATTGATAATCTTCTGCGATGCTAACGTGGCGCAATGTGCCGACTCAGCCATCTTTGGCACGGCTCAGTTGGTGAACAACGGAACGGCAACACTGAAGCTGATTCTCGGTGTCGGTACCTATAGCATTAAGGCCGTATTCGTGGGTACGAACTCGAGTCCGGGTAGTAGTTCCAACCCGCTCGCGTTCACCGTAGTCGGACGTTCCAGCTACGTTTCCGGCACAACGATTGTGGCCAGCGGCAGCGGTCCGTACGGCCTGACGGCAACTGTGACAGCGTTTGGACGAATCGCGCCAGCAAGCTCGGTATCGTTCGTGGACGCTAGCGACGGCAACTCGTTGATTGGAGCCTCCGATCTCGATCCGACAACTTTGACTTCGTCTTTTGCGCGCTCTCTCGTGGGGCCCCTGGGCAGCGGTTCCTATTTCGCAACGGCCGGAGATTTCAACCGCGACGGCATCCCCGACCTGGCAGTGGTCAACTCCAACAGCAACAACGTCAGCGTGCTGCTGGGTAACGGCGACGGAACTTTCCAGCCTCAAGTACTGTATGCCGTGGGCGCCACGCCCTCTGCAATAGCGGCGGGTGACTTTAATGGCGACGGTTTGCTGGATTTAGCGGTCGTGAACTCGGGCGCAAACAGCGACAATGTCAGTGTGCTGCTGGGTAACGGCGACGGAACTTTCCAATCCCAAGTCATATATCAGGTCAGTAACTCCCCAAGCGCGGTCGCGGTGGGAGATGTCAACGGCGACGGCATTCCCGACTTGGTGGTTGCCAACAACGATCAAGTAGGCAGTGTGAGCGTGCTGCTAGGAAATGGAGACGGGACATTCCAGTCTCAGGTCGTTTACCTTACCGGAAGCTTCCCGCGCTCCTTAGCGCTCAGCGACTTTAACAATGATGGGATCCTCGACATCGTGACGGCGGATAGCGGAGACAATAATCTAAGTGTCTTGCTTGGCAACGGTGACGGAACTTTTGGAACGCCTGCCGCGTACGCAGTCGGCGCATCTCCATACTCTGTGACGGTTGGTGACTTTAATGTTGACGGATTTCCCGATCTCGTCGCGGCGAATTATAATGGCAGTACTGCCAGCGTGCTGCTGGGCAACGGCGATGGCACTTTTCAAACGCAGGTCGCTTACGCAACCGGCAGCAAGCCCACACAGGTGGCGATAGCAGACTTTAACAACGACGGCATCCTGGATCTGGCCGTATCGAATTCCGCTGACAACACCGTCAGCCTCCTTCTAGGGAAGAGCGATGGCACATTTAAATCACAACTCACCTACCCAGTCGGTCAGACGCCTTCGGCTATTACGGCAGTTGACCTCAACGGCGACGGCATTGTCGATTTGATAGTTCCAAACTCTGCAGACAATACCGTCAGCACACTCTTGGGTGAACAGGCTGAAACCGCAACCGCATCAGACGTCAATTTACCGGGAACTGGAACACAGAATGTGTTTGCAAGCTACCCAGGTGATGCTAGTCGGGCGGCGAGTAAGTCCACCACCATTTCGCTCGCTGGGCCTACTTATACCATTACAGCTACGTCTACATCATTCACAGTCGCGAGCGGAGCAACACTGAATGTCAACATCACCGCGACACCAGTAAATGGTGTCTTCAACCAGGTGGTGACAATGTCTGCGTCCGGACTGCCTTCCGGTGCCAACGCTAGCTTCAATCCGCCCACTCTCACACCCGGGAAATCAGGCGCTCAGACAACCCTGACGATTCAGTTGGAAGCGCAAGTCGGGTCCAGCTTTGCAAGGCACGAGCGGCAATACCCTATGCTCGCTTTCAGCCTGTTACTCGGGATGCCTTTCATGGCTGCCAAGCGTAAGAGTTTTCCCAAGTCGCTATCAATAATCGCAGTATTCGTCGTATTGGCAGGCGCAACCATGGCGCTCTCTAGTTGCACAGGTTTCAGTGCGGCGGCGCCATCCGCGCAAGAGCCAACTTCCCAAAGCTACGTAATCACCATCGTAGGAAGGTCCGGATCTCTTCATCCCACTGCAACCATCACAGTCGTCGTAAAGTGATGCCGGGGTGGACGAAGAAGGTCACATGGCGATGTTCGGATCGGGTTTCGTAATGCCTCGATCGGTGACGAACTGTCGGCAACTGCCGAAAACTCGGCGGCACCCGTCCGAACGTATCGGTGTATGTAGTTGACTTTGCACCGCAGGCCATGACGGAATTCGACGTGCTAAGCCGTTCTACAGAGGAGCGAGCATGAGCTATGATGAACAGAGTCATCGCGTGCGACGTCTGCTGAATGAACTTGAATTGATGGCGCGGTTCGATAGCCAGTGCAGAACTGGTGCACCGGAAGAGCTGGCCGGTTATCGGGCTCGGCAGCTCCGACGCGCAGAGATCGCGACGGAGCTCACTCTCTTAGGGCAAGATATTGCAGAGTGCGCCGGACCGAAGGTGAAAGGCCATCAGTCGGTCCGGCGAGCCGGCGGTTCGCATACGCGTTAGCTTACCTACAATCCGAATACGCGCGTTTTGCCACAAGAACGCCCGACTTTGGGTGGGGCATCCAAAATAATCGGAATCTTGAAGGATTTGGGCACGCTGGACCATTAGGGTGTTGTCAATATTATCCACGAATTGTTTGTAGTGTGCATGCCAGCAAAAAAGATCATGAAACAGATTCCAGGTCCGCCACCATGCGGACCGCCAACGATTCAAAAGAAGACCGCTGATCTCGAAGAGCGAAAAGAAAAATTAACGCCACAGAGGATGCGATTGCAGACCAAGCAATAGTTGTTTGAGATAATGCATGCCTTCCTGGCCTTCATCCATCATGAAATTCACCTAAGTGCGCCCGCCGTCCGGCGGGTGGAACAAAGGCTGAGGCTAACCTGGAACTTGTCCAAGAACGAGAAGCATTGCCTGCAGTTACTAGTTCGATGTACCAGAGTAATGCACAGAATTGCAGAACCGCAATTAATCTTGACACGAACGCCTATCCGGTGCAAACGCGAGGCTATGAACCGAGGAAACTGAGTTAGGTCATTTCAGACTGAGAGCTCAGGGGCCTGGCATTCATACTAAATAGAAAAAGATAATGCGATGCTGAACCGAGCAAGAAACAACGCAAAACGCCGATGGCGTCGGCATCCACTCGACGCGCCAATTCGACTCCTCACGCAGACAGTGAGTATAGACGGACGCGGTCTAATCTTGAGCGAAGGCGGGATGTGCCTGTTTGCAGTCGCCAATTTAGGAATTGGGACTCAGGTCGAAGTTGAATTCACGGAGCCGCGCAGCTGTGAGGTAATTCGAGCTCACGCAGCGGTTCGCAATCGCGCCGTCTATTTATACGGTATCGAGTTTCTCCCCACGAAGGCAGCAACCTCTCTAAAATAACAGTTTCTGGCGTGAGGGACGGTTCATACGCACAACTATAACCAAGTCCGGGGATTCCGCTGCCGATGGTGAGTTCCCGACCGCAGCCCGGCATTCGTGCGGCACAAACCGCAATGAACCGGACTCCATCTCAAAAGAACAGCGCCGCACGCCTACTGAAACGCGAAGGCTGAATCCGGCCCATGAATGCGCTCTCGGCCTGGCCTATTGCTGATCGGCGGCTTTGCAGTGCCTGGCCACGGAGCGCACGTCAGTTTGCGGGTTATCGACCTGAAACGGCACCCCGTCTACGCTATGTACGGTGTCGGCGGGATTGCTTCCTTCTTTTTCGGGCCTGATGCCGGTTTTGACCGTTCCAGACAAGACTCGCCCAGTCACCTCTACTTCGTGGCGGCGATAGTTTTCGAGCTTGTTTCCGACTCCCCTTAGCACGTAAACGATGCTGGTCTTATCCTCAATCAAAATGTAGTTTCCGCGCTCACCGCGCAGGCAGCCGCGAACTGTCGTGCCCTTGGATGGCAACGTTGCGGTATTTTGCGCAGATGGTGACGACGCTTCTTGAGCAAAAATGACCGTCGAGAGTAGCAAGACCGCAGTTACAGAAGCGATGCAAATGTGACGCATAGATGGCCTCCTGCCATATGCTTAGGTTTTAGGTGAGTTGTTTACTTGTTATAAGCGAATTCGTAACACACCTCCTGGTCAGGTCAGTTCGCGGCATTGAGCCGGACCTGTGGCAATCGGATTCATTGCCGATTTTTGGGGCACTCACTTCGACGGCGAATGATCGGCATCCGGATGCCCGCAGAATCGGCGATGTCAAAGAACATCACGTGGCTGGTAAGGCGGAACGTGACGCTTTGGCCAACAGCAAAGACCGAAGGCAAATAGTTCATCGGTGTTTGGTAACGGCCGACGTAACTTGTGCAGCCCACCTCCATAGAAACCTCGAAACTGTAGAAACGGGTTGCCAGCGGTGCGTCTGATGGATTGCTGCCACCGATTGTGTACTCCGGAGATTGGACTCGATTTTGTTGCACCTCCTGCACTCTGCCATGTACGTACTGGTTTAAATTGCGCGCAGCGCGGGAATTGCAATGCACGACGAGAACAATCAGCATTACTCCAAGCATAATGCGAATGTTACTTCCCACAGTCTCCTCACGGTTTCAGGGGCGCAAGCAACTCTCGAGGGAGCAGACCCTATACAATATGATGAGAAATGAACATAATTGGGAAGCAAGCCATGGTGAAATCCCCAACTGCCAGGGTGCAACTCACTTCTCGGCAGAAGCCGGTGGCGCAACCGTATCTTCGGCGTTGGCTTTTCTATGCTTGGTGATGACTAATTGGACATCGCCTCCGCCGGAGCGTTTAACAAACACGTGCCTTCCATCGACCCTGAGCTGAACTGAAGATCCCGCGCTCCAGTCACTCGGCAAGGTGTCATCCTGGTGGCGTGGAGTGTACCGGGCAACATAAATCTCGTCTTTAGAGCGTAACGACACCTCGTAATATGGCTCCTCTTTGGTTATGGGAGTGTTAACCACGTAATAGAGGACGCGCGTATTGCTCTTCTGTTCGATTTTGAGAATGGTAGCAACCTGATATCGCTGTTCGACTGCGAACAAGCCTGACGCCACGGAAATCAGAATGAATGCGGCTGCAGCGGAACGTGCTATCCGAAGCCCAGTATAAGAGACTTGATCTGGCCCTCGGTTGGGCCGCCGCCTACGTAATGGGTCCACGAAGTACATGGCGCTGGGTTCTTCTTACCAACATTGCTCATAAAACCCCACTGACTAGCCGGGAACCTGGGCGATCCCGGCCGGCCGTGGTCCTAGGGCGGAGCACCGACCCTAAGCCTCTCGAAGCCTAGAAGCTGTAAATCAGGTCGAACTGGTAACGATTCAAGTAGGGTTCCTGCTCACCCGCTTTGGTGATGGTGGGAACCGAGGTGTTGTAGTTATTGAACAAAGCGACGTTGTTTTCGAGGAACGTATTCAGAGCGCGGCCATGCCACCAGGTGAAACTGGCAAGAGTATTGGAACGCACTTTCCAGAGCGCGTAGAACCGATTCTGGAGGATGTTGGTGGGGGCACGCTGATCGCTTTCAACGAAGGAGGCGATGGCCGCATCCTGCTCTTCTCGATACCAGTTGTAGCCGAACTGGGCATCGTTTTTGTTCTTCAACTGACCCAGGCTGAAATCGAATCCGTACTCTTTGTTCTGGCTGCCCAGGTTTTTGAGAACATTCCCTTTGGTATCCAGGGGATGTGGCTCCGCGTCGGGGTTGTCGAGGAACTCAAGCAGAAGATTAATCGGCAGTCTGGCGATCCCATCGGCGATTTGGTTGGTCAGGATGGTATCGACATAATTGAAACCGGAATAAAAGTGAGGAACTCCCTTGGCATCGACGTAGGTCGCGTTGGTCATCCCATTGGGCGCAAACACGCACGCTGGGAAGGCGGGAAAATTCAAACCCTTCGCACAACCCTGGCCTTCGCCTGGCACTGGAATGCCTGTGATTGGCGTCTTGGCTCCTGCAGGTAGGTATCCCGTAGTGGTTGCGCCCGCCGCAAAGGCACTGGCTTGCAGAATCTCATCTGGCCGGTTCCACTTCAAGGAGAAGACTGAAGGGGTAGCGGTCCATGGGCCAGCCTGCAGGCGGAGCGAAACTTGTCCGCCCGTGGCATAGGAGGTTTGCGAGGGGATTCCAGGTTTGCCGTTGGGTTTGTTGGCCAGCAGTTCAAGAGCTTGGGCGCTGAAGTTCTTAATCGGCCCGGTAAAGTTAAAGGAGAGCTTCTCGACGAAACCTTCGGGGTTGATATCGGGATCAAACGTCACCGAGGTTCGCTGCCAAGTATAGGCAAATTTCCCCCCAGTTAAGGCGAGCCAAGAGTATGCTACCGGATTGTAGGTGATGAAACCGCGGTCTAAAGCAATGGTCTTTCGGTCGAAATAGTTGGTCAGAGTTTCGTTGGTCGAGGTCGGGTTGCCGAGGGCTCCAGTAGCTAATGCTATTCCTGCTATGAAGTCCTCATTCAATTGACCATCGACCGCAAAGCGAACCCGAATACGCGCCTGGTTCAAATCGGGCACTCCCTGCTGGAAATAATCCTCGCCGCGCAACCGGACGTCGCCGCTGAAGCGGAAACGCCCGATCAAGGCCTCCAACGCGGTCAGTTGCCGGTGGGTATCCTGCTCGCTGGTGTTTACCGCGGCCAGTTCATTCTTGACTTCGGCTGCGTTAGTAGAGGCCTGCTGCGCAAGCCGCTGCGCGTCGGCGGCGGATTGCTGGGCTTCGAGCGCCGCGCTCTGCACCTGATCGATGTTGCTCTGTTGTTTCTGCGCCGCCGAATTGGCTTGCTGAGCGGTCGAAAGCAACTGCTGCAACTGCGATCTTAACCCTTCGATCAAATCCCTTTGCTGCTTGATTTGTTGCTGTTGGGCACTGAGTGCGTCCTTCAGTTCCTGGACTTCCCCGGCCGACGCGGTTGTGGTTTTGGACGTCTTTCTGTTTGTAACTGTGGTTGTGGTGGCAGACGATTGGGCGTAACCGGGTGTGGCCAAGCTTATCCCCAGCAGCATACTAGTAACAAACCTTAACTTCGTTTGCATGCTTATGCTCCTTTGTTGGTCCGGTGGTCTTCCAATCGCACTCAGCACAAGTGTGATCGGTGTTGTGCTTATCAGTAGTATGTCTATTAACTTACTTATATTGGTCGCCGAAGTTTGACTCGAAGCGATCACCAAGGATTTGCACCCGAGAAAACCAGACCAGCCCGGCGAGTTACATGGCCGGTCCCAGAACACTGCGACCTTGCCTTCAGACGCTCAACAGGCGCGACGCGGAAGTGCAGTGTATCCGTTCAATATGAGTATGTCAATTAGATAAGTAGACATTTGTCGATCAGTTAGGCCCTTCTGGAGCGAACCGCAGGAAGGCAATTAAGGATTTATCGCGCCAAAACAGGTCGGGCAGGCTTACTGCTTAGCATCTCTGGAATGGACAGCCATGGGCAATACATTGACGTCGGCGCCCTTCTTCCTGTGGGCTTTCTTTCCTCTGTGTGGGCCAACTATGTCGGCTATCGTGGTGTGCTCGAGAATGCGGGCGGCGGCATTTCGCACGTCGAGGAAAACCTGATAGAGATTGCGATGCTCGACATCGCGGTCAATCAAAGTGCGCAATTGTTCGGCGTCCCCAAAGGGAGCAAGCGGGCCATCAATCAGGCGGATGATCTCGCTGAGACGGACCTCCGAAGGCGGACGGCGCAGTTGGTATCCACCCTTGGCGCCGCGCACGCTCTCAACGATGCGAGCGTTTTTTAATTCCAGCAAGATGAGTTCCAGAAACTTCTCGGGAAGGTTTTCCTCGTAGGCAATGTCACGAATCCGGATCGCGCCCTGGTTGTAACGCCGGGCCAACATCATCATGGCTTGCAGTGCGTAAAGTCCCTTTTGCGAGATTTTCATAGCAGGTACCGAACTGCAAAACTTCGTAGCGAACAGTTCCTCATGATTTTTCTCGGGAAGGTTCTGCATTCCAGAGCAGGCGGCCAAAACGGGCAACACTGCAACCGTTACGAAAGCCCAGAGTGTGGGGCAGTATACCACGTCTACTTAATTAGTAGAGATAGTAGATTAGTGCAGACCGTCCGCGTAGATGCATTAGCTGGAGGCGATCAATTCAAGCCTTATCGGGATGCCAACCGAGGGACTTTGAGCAGCGACATAAGCTCGTCAGCCAGCAACGGCCCGCAGGCAATGAGACCTGTGAGGAGAGGATGGCGCTGATTGCATTGCAGCCGGCGGGCGTCCAGGGTGGTAACAAAACCACCACTACTCTCGACCAAGGCCGCTCCAGCAGCCACATCCCACTCATGCTTGGGTACAAGGGTAAAGGTGGCGTCGGCGAACCCTGCCGAAACCAGGGCCAGTTTATAAGCGACCGAGCCCATCGGCTGAATTGTGAAATGGGCGTTTTCGAATCGCTTCCACTGGCCACGGTTGAGCTCGCTGCGACTGGCCAGGACAACGGCGCCGTCCAGTGACTTTCGTTGGCTCGCCACTACCGGCTTTCCGTTATAGGTGACACCAAATTCAGTTGAGCCCAGGAAGGTTTCGTTCGTCGCCGGATTATAGATTCCCCCCGCGACCGGCCGGCCATCTTCGACCATGGCC
>Ga0187781_10003935_pt1 | contig 11083 bp, 8 predicted proteins | sample 0715_SJ02_MP02_2_FD_132447 | JGI IMG/M metagenome (GOLD analysis project Ga0187781, IMG submission 132447) | Tropical peat soil microbial communities from peatlands in Department of Meta, Colombia - 0715_SJ02_MP02_20_MG | ecosystem: Environmental > Terrestrial > Soil > Wetlands > Peat | place...
AGGTCCTGATTCTTCAGGTCGAGGAGTCGCTTCGACTCGGCGAGCTGCCCCTCCAGGGTCTGCACACGGCCCTTGAGCTCGCTGACTTCGGCGCTGTTCGCCGAGGTGCCGGTACCGGCGGAGGCGCCCTCCGACGGTGTCACCAGTCGAAGGTGGCCGGGCTGCGGGCCCTGGGCGGCGGCAGGTGCTGCGGGCGCCGCCTCGGCAGCCCCTTCGGGCGCTGCGCTGGAGCGCCACGCGGCGGTCTGGCGATTGATCTCGGCGGTTGCGTCCGCGGGCGAGATCGCCTCCGCGGTGGCTGCGTCCGGAAGGCGCAGCACGGAGCCCGAGCGCAGCAGGTTCATGTTCTGCTCGAAGGCCTTCGGGTTCGCCTGATAGATGGCGAGCATCCAGCTGCGGGTCCGCGCGTTGTTTGTGGTCGCACCGGTCACGCCGCGAGCGATCTCAGAGAGCGTCTCGCCCTTCTGCACGGTGTGATCCGTGTTGGCGCCCTGTGCGCCCGGCTCAGCAGACGCTGCGGCCGGCGCGGGGCTTGCGTTCGCGGTCTCGGGCGCCGGAGCCGCCGCCGCGCTCGGAGGCGGCGCGCTCTTGGTGTGCGCGGGAGGTGCGCTCGGTGTCGGTGTGGGTGTGGGTGTCGGTGCCGGAGCCTCGGCTGGGGCTGCGGCCTGTGCCGCCTCGGCCGCCGCGGGCTCGGTGGGGGCGGGAGCCGCAGCTGCGGGAGCGGCGGCTGCAGGAGCCGCAGCTTCACTGCGTGTGATCGTCCCGGCACGCGTCTCGGCACTGGTCACAGGCGCTGCGACCGGGGCGCTCGCCGCCGCGGACTGATTCGGCGTGTACACCGGCGGATCGAGCAGCATGGTGTATTCGCGCACCAGCTGCCCGTGCGACCAGGTGACGTTGATCAGGAGCGTGATGAAAGGATCGGTGACCGGGTCCGTCGATTTGACCCTGATGATGTGGCGGCCGTCGGAGGTGTCCGCCGTGCTCAGCCTGACGCTCGTCAGGTACGTGGGGTAGTCGATTCCGTTCTGCGAGAAGATTTCGCGCGGAGCCAGGCTCGCCCGCAGCGTCGCGACCTCATCCGGTGCGACGTCGGTGATCTCGATCTCGGCGTCGAGCGGAGAGTTGAGCGCCGAGTTGAGATGAATGTCTCCGAGACCAAGGGCAAAGGCCGCCGACGGCAAAGCCAGCAGCAATGCCAGCGCTCGGCTTGAGCGTTTGGCGAACATCAGGGCACCCCGGCAGGAGTCATTTGAAATGTCTTGTAGAAACAAGCGGATGGACGATAAGTTGCGAGTCCACCACGAATTGGGCGGCAATATAACTTAAATAGGCTTACAACCCAAAGCCTTGAGTCTCCCGCTGCCGTCGATCGCGGCTTTTCGGCGCACATTGTCGGGCACAGTCCTCGATTTGAATCCCCGTGCAGAACCGGGATCTTTACGGATTCTTAGGACATAAACTGTGTCCTGTTTCGCCTCGGACGGTGCCCGGCACGCTGTCCCCAGGCTGGAACTGTGATCGCCGCCACATCTCGCTGCGGGCGACCCGAGGACTAGCGGCAAATCTAGCTGCGCGGGGCTCCCGGAATCACCGGGGTCGGGGACTTCACGTCGGCGTTCTGCGCGCGGTGGCGCAGGTAGTGGTCCATGAGGACGATCGCGAGCATCGCCTCGGCGATCGGCGTCGCACGCAGCCCCACGCACGGGTCATGCCGGCCGGTCGTGACGATCTCGGTCGCGTTGCCGGCGACGTCGATGGTGCGCGCGGGCACCTGGATGCTGGAGGTGGGCTTTAAGGTCAGGTGCGCGACGATGTCCTGCCCCGAGGAGATGCCGCCGAGTACGCCTCCGGCGTGATTGCTCAGGAACCCGCCGGGGGTGAGCTCGTCGCGATGCTCGCTGCCGCGCTGCGCGGCCGCGCGGACGCCCGCGCCGAGCTCGACCGCCTTCACGGCGTTGATGCCCATGAGCGCGTGCGCGATGTCGGCATCCAGCCGGTCGAACACTGGCTCGCCCAGGCCCGGCGGAACACCGCTCGCGATCACGGTAATCCGCGCGCCGATCGAGTCACCGGCCTCGCGCGTCTTCCAGATCAGCTGCTCGAGCTCCCCCACGCGCGCGGGGTCCGGGCAGAAGAACGGGTTCTGATACGCGAACGCGGGATCGACCGGAGAGAGCGTGAGCGGGCCGGCCTGGCTCAGGTAACCGTAGATGCGCACGCCGAGCCTCGCCGCCAGGTAACGCCGCGCGATGGCACCGGCCGCAGTGCGCATCACCGTCTCGCGCGCGCTCGAGCGCCCGCCGCCGCGGTAGTCGCGCACGCCGTACTTCTGTTGATAGGTGTAGTCGGCGTGTCCCGGGCGGAAGCGGTCCTTGATGCGCTCGTAGTCGCGCGAGCGCGCATCCGTGTTCTCGATGAGGATCCCGATGGGCGTCCCGGTGGTGCGGCCCTCGAAGACCCCCGAGAGGATGCGCACCTGGTCGCCCTCGCGGCGCTGGCTCACGAAGTGCGAGGTGCCGGTGCGGCGGCGGTCCACGTCCTGCTGAATATCCGCCTCAGTGAGCTCGAGCCCCGGCGGGCAGCCGTCGACGATGCAGCCGAGCGCCGGCCCGTGGCTCTCGCCGAAGGTGGTGACGGTGAAAAGCTTTCCGATGGTGTTCCCAGACATGGGAGCCTAGTGTGCCACGAGTTGCTCACGCGTCAGCAGGAACACCCCGCCGCCGCCGCGCGCGAACTGAAGCCACAGGAACGGCAGCTTCGGGTACGCGCGCCGCACCGCGCTCTCGGTGTTGCCGACCTCGACGATGAGGAGCCCGCGGGCCCGCAGGTGCTCGCGCGCCTCGCGCAGGATGACCTCCACCGAGTCGAGCCCGCGCGCGCCCGCAGCCAGCGCCAGGCGCGGCTCGTGCCGGTACTCGGCGGGGAGCCGCTTCATCTCAGGCTCGCCCACGTAAGGGGGATTGGCGACGATGATGTCGTAGGTGCGGCGCTTGAGCGCGCCGAAGTGGTCGGACTCGATGAGCCGCACGCGCCGCGCGAGGCGGTGGCGGCGCACGTTGATCCGTGCGACCTCGAGCGCTGCGGCCGAGATGTCGACGGCATCGACCTTGGTCTCCGGCAGCGCCCTGGCGCAGGCGATCGCGATGCAGCCCGAGCCCGTGCCGAGATCGAGAATGCGCCGCACGCGCCTCGGGTCCGCCCACGGCGCGAAGCCCCGCTCGATCAGCTCCGCGAGCGGCGAGCGCGGCACGAGCACCCTCGAGTCGACCGTGAACGGCAGGCCCGCGAACCAGGTGACGCCGGTGAGATAAGGAGCCGGGACACGCTCGGCGATGCGCCGCCCGATGAGCTGCGCGGCGCGTGCGGCGTTCGCAGCGCTCACCCGGCGCCGGTAGAGCGCGGCGTCCGCGGCGTGCGGAAGCCTGAGTGCATGGAGCGTCAGGCTCGCGGCCTCATCCCACGCGTTGTCGGTGCCATGGCCGAAGAAGACGCGCGCCCGCTTCAGTCGCCGGGCGCCGCGCGCGATGAGGGAGCGCACGGTGAGAGGAGGAATCCGGCCGGCCGGCCGTCTGGACTTAGATGCTCCTGTCATCCGCCCTCACACACTCCTATGAAATAATTCGCTCATGAGCACCGTGGGCACCGTGAGTGCCGTCAGACGCCGCCGGACTTGGGTCCTCGGCGTAGTCGCCCTCGCCGCCTGTGCGGCGCTCGGGGGCTTTTTCCTCGCGCGGCAACTTGACAGGGAAACTCCGGTGCTGGCAAGCGGCACGTGGCTGCCGAGTCCGAAGCGGATCGAGAGCTTCGAGCTCATCGATGCGGCGGGTAAGCCCTACACCAGCGCCGATCTCGCCAGCGCGCCGACGCTCGTCTACTTCGGCTTCACGCGCTGCCCGGACGTTTGCCCGACCACCCTGGTGAAACTCGCGCAAGCCCTGCAGCAGGCGGCACTGCCCTCACTGCGGGTGGTGTTCATCAGCATCGACCCGCAGCGCGACCCACCCGCCGCCGTCGGGCTCTATGCGCATGTGTTCGACCCGACGTTCCAGGGCGTCACCGGCAAGCCCGAAGAGATCCTCAAAGTGGCGAAGAACTTCGCGGTGGCCGTCAACCGCGTCGACCTCCCGGGAGGCGACTACACGATGGATCACTCGGCGGTCCTCTTCCTGGTCGATGCGCGCGGGATCGAGGCGATCTTCACCCCACCCTTCGAGGCGCCCGCGCTCGCTGCGGACCTGCGCCGCGCGGCGCCCTACCTCTCGCCATCGGCCGCACGCCATCCCACATGAGCGCCGACGACCCCGGGGCACGGCTGTTCGTCGGCCTCCAGTACCTCCTGCCGCAGCACCTGCTCTCGGGCGTGGTGCACTGGCTCGCGCGGGTGCAGCTTTCGTGGGTGAAGAACGCGCTGATCGACAATTTCGTGGTCAACTACCGCCCCGACCTCGGCGAGGCCGAGGAATCGGACCCGCGCAAGTACACGAGCTTCAATGCCTTCTTCACGCGCGCGCTGCGCCCCGGCGCACGCACCGTGGACGCATCGCCTACGGCGCTCGTCTCGCCGGTCGACGGCACCGTGAGCCAGATCGGGCGGACCGACGGCTCATCGCTGGTGCAGGCGAAGGGGCTCAGCTACACGCTCGAGTCGCTGCTCGATGAGGCCGCGCCCTCCTGGGCGCCGGCGTTCCGCGGCGGCGCGTACGCCACGCTCTATCTCGCCCCGCACAACTACCATCGCATCCACATGCCGCTCGCCGGGACGCTCCAGGCCGCCTGGTATGTCCCGGGCGATCTCTTCAGCGTGAACGCGACCACGGCGGCCCAGGTGCCGGGGCTGTTTGCGCGCAACGAGCGCGTCGTGTGCGTGTTCGCGGACGGGACGCTGTCCTTCGGGCTGGTGCTCGTGGGAGCGCTGTTCGTCGGCAGCATGTCGACCGTCTGGCACGGTGATGTCACCCCGCGCAGCCCGCGTGTCCGCGGGAATCTCGCGCTCGACTTCGTGCGCACGAGTCTCACCCTCGAGAAGGGTGCCGAGATGGGGCGCTTCAACATGGGGTCGACCGTGATCCTGCTGCTGCCGCCCGGACGCAGCGAGTGGCTGGGCGAGTTCGTCCCCGGCGCCCCGGTCCGCATGGGTCAGGCCCTGGCACGGCTTGTATGACCATGAGCCCAGGCGAGGACTGGCGGCCGAGCGCGACGCTCGAGGCGCTGCGCGAGCGGGCGGCGCTGCTGGCGCGCGCCCGGGAATTCTTCGCCGCGCGCTCCGTGCTCGAGGTCGATACGCCGCTCATCGTCAACTCGCCGGTGAGCGATGTGCACATCGCGAGTGCCACCGTCGGGCTCGGCGGGGAGAGAGGCGCCGCAGGAGCGGAAGTGCCGCTCTTCCTCCATACCTCGCCCGAGTACGCGATGAAGCGGCTGCTGGCCGCGCACCGGCGCGACATCTACCAGATCTGCCACGTGGTTCGGGGCAACGAGCGCGGACGGCTGCACAACCCGGAATTCACCCTCATCGAGTGGTACCGCCTCGGCTTCACGCTGACCGCCCTCATGGACGAGGTGGAGACGCTGGTACGCATCCTGTTGGGCCCCGCCGGCGCCGCTCGGCGCAGCGAGCACTTGAGCTACCGCGAGGCGTTCGTGCGCGAGCTCGCGCTCGATCCCTTCACCGCTGCGGAGGCGGAGCTGCTCGAGGCCGCGCGCCGCCTCGGGCTCAAGTCGCCCGGCGCGAACCGCGATGAGCTCCTCGAGTTCCTGATGGGTGTCAGGGTCGGCCCGCGCTTAGGCCATGGCGCGCTGACCTTCATCCACGGCTATCCCGCAACTCAGGCGGCGCTCGCGCGCCTCGATCCCGCGGATCCGCGCGCGGCGCTGCGTTTCGAGCTCTACTGCGATGGTGTCGAGCTCGCCAACGGCTTCCATGAGCTTCAGTCGGCCGCCGAGCAGCGCGCGCGCTTCGAGCGCGACAACGCGGAGCGGCAGCGCACCAGGCAGCCGGTGCGGCCGCCGGATGAGCGGCTGCTCGCCGCGCTTAGCTCCGGGCTCCCGGACTGCTCCGGTGTGGCGCTCGGTTTCGATCGCACGCTGATGCTGGCCCTCGGAGCGAAGCACATCGACGCGGTGCTCGCCTTCCCGACCGGGCGAGCCTGACGCGCATGAGCAGCGCGTCCTCCGCATGACTTCTGCCCGCCTCTCACCCCGGGGACTCGCCGCCGGGGTCGCCGCCTTCACGATCTGGGGATTGTTCCCGGTCTATCTCCACCCCTTGAGCGGCGTGCCGCCACTCGAGATCGTCGCGCACCGCATCACCTGGTCGTGCCTGTTGCTCATCGGGGTGCTGCTGCTGCGCGCCGAGCTCGGCTGCCTCACGACGACGCTCGGCAAGCCGCGGCTGCTCGCCGGGCTCGCGGCCTCGGCGTGCCTGATCACCTGCAACTGGCTGGTCTACGTCTGGAGCGTCACCCACCATCACATCGTCGAGTCGAGCCTCGGCTACTACATCAATCCGCTGGTGAACGTACTGCTCGGGGTGCTGGTGCTGCGCGAGCGCCCGAACGCCGTGCAATGGAGCGCGATTGCCCTCGCGGCAATCGCCGTGATCTATCTCGCGGTCGAGGCCGGGCGGCCGCCCTGGATCGCGTTCGCGCTCGCCTCGAGCTTCTCGCTCTACGGCTTCGTGAGGAAGGTGATCAGCGTCGACGCCCTGCCGGGGCTGGCGACCGAGACGCTGCTGCTTCTGCCGTTCGCGCTCGCCTATATCGCCTGGTGCGAGGCGACCCAGGTCGCGGCCTTCAGCCACGACGGGCCGAGGATCGCCGCACTGCTGATCGGCAGCGGCATCTTCACGGCGGTGCCGCTGTTTCTCTTTGCGTACGGAGCGCGGCGCCTGCCGTACTCGACCGTGGGAGTGCTGCAGTACATCGGGCCGAGCCTGCAGCTGCTGTGCGGTGTGCTGTTCCTCGACGAGACCTTCGGGGGGGCGCGCGCCGCCGGATTTGCGCTGCTCTGGGCGGCGCTGCTGCTCTACGCGGCGGAAGGGCTGTGGCGCGCGCACGCTCTCTCGCGTGCGGCGCGCGCTTAGACGGCTACTGCTTGGCGCGCGAGATGTACTCGCCGGTGCGCGTGTCGATGCGGATCGTCTCGCCCTCGTTGATGAACAGCGGCACCCGCACCACGGCGCCGGTCTCGAGCTTCGCCGGCTTCTGACCGCCGGTGGCGGTGTCGCCGCGCAGCCCCGGATCGGTCTCCACCACCTTGAGCTCGATGTGGGGCGGCGGGGTGACGACCAGCGGCACGTTGTTCCACAAGGTCACGATGCACACCACGCCGTCCTTGAGCCACTGAGCGTTGTCGCCGAGGGCCGACTTGCCGGCGGTGTACTGCTCGAAGCTCTCCGGGACCATGAAGTGCCAGAAGTCCCCGTCCTGGTAGAGGTACTGCATGTCCATGTCGACGACGTCGGCGGCCTCGAGCGACTCGCCCGACTTGAAGGTGCGCTCGATCGTGCGGCCGGTCTTCAAGTTGCGCACCTTGATGCGGTTGAACGCCTGGCCCTTGCCGGGCTTGACGAACTCGTTCTCGACCACCGCGTAAGGGTCGCCGTCGAGCAGAACCTTGAGACCCGAGCGGATCTCACTGGTGGTATAGCTGGCCATTCTCGGATCCCGTGAAATTTGAGGCGGCAGGATGTTGCCGCCCTGTCGAAAAGGGCCGCGTATGATAGCGGCATCGCCCCGAGGCCGCCAGCGAAGCCCGCGGGCGCTTTTTTCCGCGAGGTCGCTCACGCGGGGGCCTTTCCCCCCGGTGCTAGAATCCAGCCGCTTTTGCTTGTGTTAAGTCCAGGGAGGCTTGCGAGATGGAGCCGAGCGCCGTTCCGCTCATCGTGCTCAGCGCCACGCGTGATCCGGTCGAGGCGATCAACCGCATGCTGCGCCGCGCAGGCGAGCCGGCTCACTGCACCTGGATTCCGGCGCTGCGGGACCTCGGCGATGCGCTCGCCCAGATCAATCCCGAGCTGCTGGTGCACGTGATGGCCGACCAGGAGGAGCTCGAGGCCGTCATCGCCATCCGCGACCAGATCGCCCCCACGGTGCCGATCCTGGCGCTCGCCCAGGACGCCGACGAGGCCGCCATCGCCCAGGCGCTGGTGCTCGGCGCGCGCGACCTGGCCTCGCTCGCCCATCCGGACCGCCTGCAGGCGGTGATGATGCGCGAGCTCGAGACCTTTCGTGCCCGGCGCACCCTCGATGCGGCCGTGCGCGCCGCGCAGGATGCCCGCAGCCAGCTCGACACGGTGCTCGAGCGCTCCAACGACGCGATCATCCAGGTGCAGGAAGGCATCGTCACCGACGCGAACCCCGCGTGGCTCGAGCTGTTCGGCGTCGAGGAGGGGGTCGCCGGTCAGCCGGTGATGGACCTTTTCGAGGAGTCGTCGCACCCGGCGCTGCGCGGCGCGCTCGCCGCGTGTCTGCAGGGACGCTGGAGCGGCGACCATACCCTCAGGGCCAACGCCCTGCCTGCCGACGGCAGCATCCTGCCGGTCGAGATCGCTCTCGCCATGGGCGAGCACGAGGGCGAGCCCTCCGTGCGGCTGGTCGTGCCGGCGGCGCCGCGCGCCAGGGCGGAGCCCGCCGAGCCGCAGGCCGTCGAGGGCCCGGCCACGGTCATCGATGCCTACGGCCTGCTGCCGCGGCGCGAGCTGCTGCAGGCGCTCGGCGAGCGGCTTGTGACTCGCCCCTCGGGCGGAGTGCGCTGCCTCGCAATCGTGAAGCTCGACAAGTTCGCGACCCTCGAGCGCGTCCTCGGCGTGACCGCGAGCGAGGATGTCGTGGCAGAGTTCGTGCGGCTGCTGCGCGAGACGGTGCGGCCGAAGGAGCTGATCGGGCGGCTCGGAGGCATGCTGTTCCTGGTGCTGCTCGAGCGCGGCAACGAGAACGACATCAATGCCTGGGCCGAGCAGCTGCTGTCGCGCGTGCAGAAACACGTCATGCGCATCCGCGACAAGGCGGTGTCGGTGACCTGCTCGATCGGACTGTCGACCGTATCGCCGGCGCGCGCCGCGCTCGATGCGGTGGTGGCGGATGCCCTCGAGGCCTGCCGCAAGGCCGGCTCGCGCGGCGGCAACCAGAGCGTCGCCTCGGATCAGGCCGACACCGAGAGCCGCGTGATGTCCTACGACAAGGTGTGGGTCAAGCACATCAAGGCCGCGCTCATGGAGAACCGCTTCCGGCTGGTGCAGCAGCCGATCGCGAGCCTGCGGGGCGAGGACCCGGGGATGTTCGACGTGCTGGTGCGCATGATCGACACGCAGGGCAAGGAAGTGCTGCCCTCGGAATTCATGGCGGCCGCCGCGCGCAACGATCTGATGAAGAACATCGACCGCTGGGTGGTGGGGGCGTCACTGTCGTTCGCGGCGCAGAAAAAGCCCGAGTGCCTGTTCGTGCGCCTGTCGCGCGAGACGCTCAAGGACGACTCCTTCCTCGACTGGCTCGGCAACCACCTGCGCTCGAGCCGCGCCGAGCCCGGACGCCTTTGCTTCCAGGTGACCGAGGAAAGCGCCGCAAGCTACGTCACGCAGGTGAAGTCGCTGGCGGGCACGCTGCGCGAGCGGCGCTTCCGCTTCGCGCTCGAGAGCTTCGGCGGCGGGCGTGACAGCTTAGGCATGCTCGAGTCCATCCCGCTCGACTTCGTGAAAATCGACGGCGCGGTGATCCAGGGGCTCGCCGCCGATCCGCAGCTGCAGCAGCGCGTGCGCGCGCTGGTCGATGCGGCGCAGAAGCGCTCGGTGCAGACGATCGGCGAGCGCGTCGAGGATGCCAACACCATGGCGGTGCTCTGGCAGCTCGGCGTGCAGTTCATCCAGGGCTACTTCGTCAACGAGCCCGAGGAAGTCGTCTTAAGCGCCGGGCGGTAGTTTGAATTGCAGCGGCGGCACATTCATGTGCCTGGTATCGCACGGACTCCTTTACGCCTTCGGCGCACTCGCCGCCGGCAGCTGCGCCTCCATGCGCTCGATCTTGCGCGGCCAGCCGCGCTTCAACACCGCGCCGCGCTGCGCCCGCTGGCCAAGGTAATCCCTGAGATCGCGCCACTCGATGACTTTCTGCGTCTCGCCCGACCAGAGCACGAGGCTCGCCTCCGGCGGCACCACTGCGATCGCCGTCATGAGCTCGGCGCGCGTGCGCGCCTTCTTGCCCGGGATGTCGTAGAGCTTGTTGCCCTTGCCGCGCGGCATCTCCGGTACCTCGCTCACCGGGAAGGCGAGCAGCTTGCCCTCGCTGCTCACCGCCGCGACCAGCGAGTCGGCCGAGGGCACCGGCGCGGGCGCGAGCACCTGCGCGTTCTCGGGGACGGAGAGCACCGTCTTGCCGGCGCGCCGGTCGGTCACGAGGTCCTCCAAGCGCGCCGTAAAGCCGTAGCCGGCATCGCTCGCGAGCAGCCACAGGTCCTCGGGCTCCCCGATCATGACGCCGGCGAACTTCGCCCCGTCGGGCGGATCGAGGCGTCCAGAGAGCGGCTCGCCATAGCCGCGCGCCGAGGGGAGCGAGTGCGCGGGCAGCGTGTAGGTGCGACCGGTGCTGTCGATGAACACCGCGCTCTGCAGGCTCCGTCCGCGCGCCAAGGCCTGGAAGGCATCGCCGCCCTTGTAGGAGAGCGTCGCCACCTCGACCTCGTGACCCTTGGCCGAGCGCACCCAGCCGCCCTTCGAGAGCACCACCGTCACCGGCTCGTTGGGGATCAGGCTGGTCTCATCGATCGCCTGCGCCGCCTCGCGCTCGATGATCCTGGTGCGCCGCTCGTCGCCGTACTTGTCGGCGTCGGCCTTGATCTCGGCCGCGATCAGCTTCTTGAGCTTCGCCTTGGATCTGAGCAGCCCCTCGAGCTCCTCGCGTTCGGCGGCGAGCGTCTTCTGCTCCTCGCGGATCTTCATTTCCTCGAGCTTGGCGAGGTGCCGCAGCCGCGTGTTGAGGATCTCCTCGGTCTGCTCGTCCGAGAGCTTGAAGCGCTTCATCAGCACCGGCTTCGGCTCCTCCTCGCGGCGGATGATGCGGATCACCTCGTCGAGATTGAGGAAGGCGAT
>Ga0187781_10003936_pt1 | contig 11083 bp, 13 predicted proteins | sample 0715_SJ02_MP02_2_FD_132447 | JGI IMG/M metagenome (GOLD analysis project Ga0187781, IMG submission 132447) | Tropical peat soil microbial communities from peatlands in Department of Meta, Colombia - 0715_SJ02_MP02_20_MG | ecosystem: Environmental > Terrestrial > Soil > Wetlands > Peat | place...
CGTTCTGGTGCGGCGGCCGTTGTCGGATTTCGGCGCGCGACTGTCCATCGGAGGGCCGCGGCCGCGTCGTGTTAGTGACGTACGGCTGACACGGGCAGACAAGCGGGAGCAGCGCATGAGATACCTGATGATCCACTGTGTCGACGAGTCCGCCGTTGACTGGTGGGATCCCGACCGCGCAGACGCGGACGGCGATGAGGAGACTCGGGCGGTCGAAGCCTGGGATGCAGAGATGGAAGCTCGTGGCGTCCTTGTCGGCGGCGGCTTCCTGCAGCCGACTAGTTCGGCTACGACGGTGAGGGTGCGCGACGGCAAGGTGCTGGTGGGCGACGGGCCGTTCGCCGAGACCAAGGAGCAGATCGCCGGATTTTGCGTACTGGAGTGCGCGGACCTCGACGAGGCTATCGAGGTGGCGTCCAGGCACCCGACCGCCCTGATCGGCACGTTTGAGCTGCGGCCGTACGCTGACTAGCCGCTGAAGGGCAGCCCACTCGCCACTTCGTCCGCCTCGGAATGGCGCCCGCCCCGGCAGACACGGCCGCGGCATGACCGGGCACCTGGCTGGCGTCTCAGAGTGCTGAGCGCAGCACGACAATCTGGCATCGCGGGCCTACTGCGTTGGCCAGCAGGCCGTCACCGGTAAGGAGTGTCACGTCCAGCGCCTCGGCGAGGGCGACGTAACTTGCGTCGTAGATAGTCAGGTTGTCGCGAAGCTCCCAGCAGCGGGACAGCAGGGGGCGGTGCGCGGCGCGTCGCAACGGGATGGCGTCCAAGTCGGCCAGCGCCAGCTGCGCCCGGCGCGGGTCGATCATACCTGCCTGCAACTGCCGCCGCCACACCGAGGCAACTTCGAGGTCCACGATTTCCGGCGCGCTCAGCCGTTCACCGCGGAGTCTTGACCGGGCGTAGTCACCATCGGGGCCATCATCGCCAAGGGCGGCAGCCAGAACGCTTGCGTCAACGACGATCACGATCGGCCCGCAACGCCGCCACCGCATCCTTCAGCGACACCGTGCCGCCGGATCGGCCCCCGGCTCTGTCCAGGACTTCATCAAGGGTGGGCTCACCGGCCTCCTCGATAAGCAAGGCCCTCAGGTACTCCTGAAGTGATTGGTGCGCGGCGGCCGCTCGCAGCCGAAGGACAGCATGAGTGTGCTCTGGCACATCTTTGATCTGCACGCTAGGCATGGCGCCATTATGGCGCTAACAGCGCCAGATCGCAAGCGCTCGCTCCTCGGCATGTGAGCGAAACGCTCAGCGGCACCGGCGAGACGGGGGAAGACACAGACCGCCCTTGTTCGGCACGGCACGGGTGTGTCCAGCCCGGCTGAGGCTGCCGCCCATCGTGGGGGCGGTGCACGCGCCCGACCCAGGCCCGGCTCATCGGGCCGCGGGATGGGTAAGAGTCCCAGCGTGCGGTTCTCCGGCTACTCATTCGGCTCGGTGCGAGTCGACGGCGCGACCTATCAGCACGACCTGATCATCGATCGCGGGAAGATCCGCAAGCGCAAGAAGGCTGCGTCTCGGCAGTTCCGCGGCGCCTACGGCCATACCCCGCTGTCGGCCGCTGAGGAAATCCCCTGGGAGTGTCACCGGCTCGTGATCGGCACCGGCGCCGCTGGCGCGCTGCCGGTGCTGGAGGAAGTCCGCGAGCAGGCCCGGCACCGCAAGGTCGACCTGGTCATCCTGCCCACGGCGCAGGCGATCAGCGTGCTGGCCAAGGCCGGTAAGGACACCAACGCCATCTTGCACCTGACCTGCTGACCGGAAAGCGCCGCAGCGCCGAACGCCGTTGCGGCCCGCCTGCTCGGGTGCGCAGCGCCGCTAGTTGCGGCGAGGGTTCGGCCGGCGCCGTTAGCTAGGGACGCGCGCCGAGCAAGTGACCCACGGCGAGCACGCTGCGTGACAGGTCAGCTCTCAGGCTCGGAGCGCGCCCGGAATGAAACGTGGAATGACGGCTCGGTGATTGCCAGTGTGTTCAGGGCGTTCTGGTCAGTGCGCAGTGGCTTTAGTGAGGTTCTAGGGTAGGCGGTAGTCTCTCAAGTCGTGCTGGCCTTCGGTTTAGTCGATCTCACGGTCGCGCTAGCGCTGCTCGTCGGCTTCATTGCCGCGCTGGTCCTGCTCCTGAGTCCCCGGCCCGCCACCCTGCGCAGGGCAACCCGAGTGTGGTATCTCGTGACTGCGCTCGTCGGAATCGGGATCTTCGTCGGCCTGAACGCGGCGTACTTCGCTCTCGCTACCGCCGATTCCCCGATCACTCCCACCCCAGCGCAAGTGACGGGAACCTGGACGGCAGCCGGAGGCGCGCGGCTACTAATACGCCCGGACGGTACCTTCACCGCCACTGACCTGTCCCCGCGCATTGGCAACATGGAGGCGGGGCAGGCTCCGCCTGCTGGCCATGGCACATGGACAATCGGATTCGATGGTACGGGCAGTTCTGCGAAAAGCGTGATCTTCAAATTCGCCTGCGTGCCGCCGAGCAGTGGCTGCGTGATCTTCAGTCTGGCAGCGGAGAATGACGGCCCTTCCGGACGCCCCGCCCTGTTCTACTACGTAGGTGATCCCGACGACGACGACCAATACGCCTTCACCCGCGGATGACCCCGGGTCATGCCCTTCGCAAGTATTGCGCCTGAGTTACTGGACGGAACCGGACTGCCTCAGACAGTGCTAGCAGGCGGCTAACCGGAGCAATGCTTGAAACCTGTGGATTGGCCGGGAAGGGCCGGATGTGAAGAAGGGTGTACCTTCCCGGAGATCGAGTCGTAGAGGTCTCAAGCAATGGCCGGCGGTGCGAACGCTGGCCGGGAAAGGTACACCCATGCTCACAGTAGTGGCGGACGGCTGCCCGGGCTACGAGGGCGCCGGGGCTGGCCGGGCGTCGCTGATCGATGAGATCGTTCGCGAGGGCGCACGGCGGATGCTGGCTGAGGCACTGCAAGCCGAGGTCGACGCGTACATCGCGGGGTTCGCCGCCGAGCGCGGCGCCGATGGCCGCCGCCTGGTGGTCCGTAATGGCTACCACGAGCCGCGTGAGGTGCTGACCAGCGCGGGCGCCGTCAGGGTGACGGCGCCGCGGGTGAACGACAAGCGCACCGACCCGGTGACGGGCGAGCGGCGGCGGTTCTCCTCGGCGATCTTGCCGCCGTGGGCGCGGAAGACGCCGAAGGTCACCGAGGTGCTGCCGCTGCTGTACCTGCATGGCCTGTCCACCGGAGACTTCATTCCCGCGCTGGGCCAGTTTCTCGGCTCGGCTGCGGGCCTGTCCGCGCCGGTGATCACCAGGCTGACCGAGCAGTGGAAGGCCGAGCAGCGTTCCTTCGCGGCCCGCGATCTATCGGGCGTCGACTACGTGTACTGCTGGGCCGACGGGATCCACGTGAACATCCGGCTTGAAGAGGACAAGCTGTGCCTGCTGGTGCTGCTCGGCGTCCGCGCCGACGGCCGCAAGGAGCTGATCGCCCTGGCCGACGGGTACCGCGAGTCCGAAGGATCCTGGGCTGACCTGCTCCGGGACTGCAAGCGGCGCGGCATGCGCGCCCCCGTCTTCGCGGCCGGCGACGGCGCGCTGGGATTCTGGGGCGCGCTGCGCGAGGTCTTCCCCGAGACCGCCGAGGGCCGGTGCTGGTTCCACAAGCAGGCCAATGTCCGGGCCGCGCTGCCCAAATCGGCCCACCCCGGCGCGACCAAGGCCATGGCACAGATCTGGAACGCCGAGGACAAGGACCACGCCCGCGCCGCCATGAAGGCCTTCGCTGCCGCCTACGGCGCCAAATACCCCAAGGCCGCTGCCAAGATCACCAGCGATGAGGACCAGCTGCTCGCGTTTTTCGACTACCCCGCCGAGCACTGGATTCACCTGCGGACCACGAACCCTATCGAGTCAACCTTCGCCACTGTCCGGCACCGCACCAAGGTCACCAAGGGACCCGGCTCCCGGGCCGCGGGCCTGGCGATGGCGTTCAAGCTCCTGGAATCAGCCCAGGCCCGCTGGCGCGCCGTGAACGCGCCGCACCTCGTCGCGCTGGTCCGCGCCGGCGCACAATTTCACCATGGCAAACTGATAGAAGGCGAACAAGCGAGTGCCGCATGAGCATGGAACCACCTACCCGTCAACCGGCTCAGTCCCCGCCGGTGCTGACCGGGCCGCGCTGGAAATGGTTCGCCGCCTGGCTCATCATCGGCGTCGGCTACGCCCTGAGCCTCGTCGGATCCGCGTCCATCGGGCTGTTCGTGCTGCCACTGCCGGTGATCGCAACAATCCTGCTCGCCCGGCGACAGCACGCTACAGGTGGACTGCCCGGCCTGATCTCCGGCCTCGGCATCCCACTGCTCTACGTGGCCTACCTGAATCGAGCCGGACCAGGACTCATCTGCACCACGATCCCCGGCGGGCAGGACTGCACCGACGAGTGGAGCCCATGGCCCTGGCTGGCCGCAGCCCTGATCCTGCTGGCCCTCGGAGTCACCACATTCATCGCACGACAGCGACACCTACACCGGCAACCAGCCAATCTCCGGTAATGACCACCCGATTGCAAGCCACCGAGCCTAGCCAGCACGAAGATACTCATCCACAGGTATTGACGATTGCTCGCTAACCGCCGCGGCGAGCCCTGTGCCGAGAGATGCCGATCAACGAGGCGTGCGAGCGCCTGGGAGGGCGCAGAAGTCACAGGTCGGCCAGGAGGGTTATTTCCAGGTCCGCAGTAGCGGCGAACCGGAGCACCTGCCCCCTGTCGGTGACGCACTCGGCCCACCTGCCGATCTTCGGATCGGTGGCGTCGATGCAGATGACGGTGGCGTGGATCCCGTCTGTGGTGAGGATCCGGTCACCGCGCCGGAGCACGCCGGTAGCGACAGAAATCGCAAGCTGGCCGGTGCTGGTCATGCTGCGCCTGCTTGCCTGAGCCCGGCGCGAGCCAAGATCATCTCGACCGTGTCGGATGTACCTCGGCTCATCGGCGGGTCGCTCAGCGCGTTCTGCCTCGCGGCGGCGCGCACCTGCGCGATCGTCCCGCAGCTAGGCGGCAGATCCTGGTTACTCGGCCTAGTCATGCGCCCGATTGTGCGCGCGACAGCCGGGCCGCGCTGGCAAAGTCGATCTACGTCCACTTGTCGTACGGAGTCGTCCGCGGTGCCCGCGTCGTATGACTTTCAGGCGACCGAAGCCAGCTGGTTCTCCGGCCACAGCAGCCATCCGTGCTGCGGGCATATCGGGGTGATCCAGGCGTGCCGGTGTGGCACACTGCGCCTGTGACAGGCCAGATCCGCCCCGCAACGCCCGCCGATGTGGATGCGATCGCCGCGATGGCAGGCGCCCGGCGCCGACAGTACTCGACCTACCAGCCAGTCTTCTGGGCTCCATCGCCCGATGCCGAGGAAGTGCACAAGCCGTATCTCGCGGCGCAGGTCGCCGACGAGAACGTGATCTCGCTGGTTAGCGAGAACTCCGGCAAGCTGACCGGCTTTGTCATCGCATCCCTCACCGGCGCCCCGCCTGTCTACAACCCGGGCGGGCGAACCTGCCAGATCGACGACTTCGTCGTAGCGCCCGGCGAATGGAACAGCAGCGGCGCGCAGCTTCTCATGGCAGCCATCGAGCTGGCGGTCCACCGAGGCGCAATCCAGGCGGTAGTTGTCACGGGGCACCTCGACGAGGAAAAACGAGAGGCACTGCGAGCATGCGGTCTCTCCATCGCCTCTGAGTGGTGGGTAACGCCGGCCTTGCGGCGCGCTGACGTCCCGTAGCGCTGCGTTCCTCCCCCAGGCCGGACAGGGCCGGTGACTGGCGCTTCCGGCAGACTGCCGTGATCATGGCCGCTCGCGCATGCAGGCGCTGAAGCCTCAGAGCTCGCCATCAGTAACTATCAAAACAGGCCATTAGCACGCATGCCAGGTCATTACCCTGCGTGCGCTAGAGGCTGCTCAGGAACGACGACAGCTCTTCGCCGGCGCGGTCCAGAATCGCCAGGAAGTGGTCAAGCAGGCCGACCACCGTGCTGGGATGAGTGCCCAGGAGCACCACCAGCAGCACGATCAGCGTCCAGCCGATGGCCTTGCTCATGGCTGGCCGTCCACATACTGGGTCAGCTGCCGCTCGGTAGCCCGCCAGGCGAGCACGCCAGGCCGGCGCAGATAGGTGCGCATGGCCGCTACCGCGGAATCTCCTGGCACCAGCGGACGGCGACAAGCACCGCGAGGGGCTCATTGCTGGCACGGGTCGCGGTCATGCTGGTGAGCTGATCGATCCTGGCCACTTATCCTCAGGCTCCTTGGCTCTGGTATGCCCGTCGCGGAGCGCGGCCATGCCGGTCGGCCCGGAGCGATAGCCGCGGGTTCGCCGCTCCTTGTCGAACACCTGTTTCGTGCTGACGTGGTGACCGCGGAAATCAAGATCATGATCCGGTCCTCGAGCGACGGTCAGGCCTGGAACCGCCGCACCGGACGTTCCGGGCTAATCTGTGACGTGCCGCGTCGGCCGTTCAGGTGCTCCTGGCGCGTGGTGAGGCGGGAGGCTGCGTGCAGTATCGATTGTCCCGGCTGGTCGCCGGGCCTTTCCTCCGGCTGCTGGCGCGCGCTGCCGTCACCGGGGCCGAGCACGTCCCGGCTTCCGGGCCCGCGATCCTCGCGTCCAACCATCTCTCGGTGATCGATTCCATCTACTTGCCGCTCATGCTGGAGCGACCGGTGAGCTTCGCCGCGAAGTCGGAGTACTTCACCGGGACGCGGCTGCGCGACCGGCTGGTTGGTGCCTACCTCCGCTCGACCAACCAGCTCTCCACCGACCGCACCGGCGGGCGCGCCGCGCAGGCGATGCTCGACGCAGCGTTGCGCCATCTGAGCTCGGGTGAGCTGTTCGGCATCTATCCGGAGGGAACGCGGTCGCCCGACGGGCGGCTCTACCGCGGTCGCACCGGTGTCGGGTATCTTGCCCTGCACTCCGGCGCGCCAGTCATCCCCGTGGCGATGGTTGGCACCGACAAGGTGCTGCCACCCGGACACCGAGTGCCGAAACCGGGACGGATCGAGATCCGGATCGGAGAGCCGCTGGATCTTGCCAGCTTCTGCGGGCAGCCGGCCGGCGCCAGGCAGCGGCGGGCGGTCACCGACCAGGTCGTCACCGCCATCCAGAAGCTTTCCGGCCAGGAGTTCGTGCCGGTGTACGCATCCATGCGCAAGCGGGAACTGGCGACGGACTCCACATCAGACCAGCCGCCGCGTGCGGCGGCGGACTGACGCCGGCAACAGGCCCTCGGGTCAGTCGGCCGACTGCCCGGCCTGACTGTCCGCGGCAACCTCCGGTCGTTCCCACACGTAGATGGGCCGGCCGCTGTGATCGGGCGTGCTCTCCGCCGGGTCGGCGCCCGGACTCTCGGCCCGCTCCCATAGTGATCCGCCGCCGGACGCCGGGTCCCAGAGGGAGCCGCTGGGCGACAGGGGCGCGCGCCCGACCGAACGGGGCTCTCGGATCGGCAGGCCGGAGCGGTGCTGTCCGGAGCGGTGCTCGCCGAGCGGCGGAGCGCCGGCCAGCGTGCCTTCCTCGCTGGCCACGGATCCCGTTGGTGCGGCAGCTGCGGCCGCTGGGTCGCTGCTGCCGGCCGATCCGGCGTCAGCCCAGCCCGCCCAGGCGGCCGGGAGTGCCCAGTCTGGCCGGCTGTTCGCGGTCCGGTGCCCGCTCGGGGCCGTCGGGTACGCAGAGCCTGACCGGCCCGGTTGGGAAGATCGGTCGTCGAAGTCTGGCTGGACGCTCCAGGTCGGCTCGAAGGCGGGCGCGTCCGCGGAGTGCCGAGCCTGCCGGTCGGCCTCGGATGCCGCCGGTGCGGGCGCGCGCTCGTCCTCCGCCGGGCCAGCAGCGACCACATGACCGGCGACCATCTGCCGGCCTGGCGGATCGGACCAGGGCAGCACGCCTTCGGGCGGAGCAGCGGGTCCCCACGGCGGGGCCCCTGTCACCACTGCTCGCTTGGCTACTGTCCTGGTGGCAGGGCCATGCGGCACCCACCGGTCGCCGTCGCCTGCCGCCGACGTCGTCGCGTGCTCAGCGCGCTCCGACCCGGTGGGCAGCGCAGTCACCTGGCGGCCGGGTACCGCCAGCTCCTCGTCGGCCGGACCTGGCGCTGCCGTCGGTGTCGCAAAGAGCTCGAGCATCCGGTCCGCGTCGGTGGCCGTGACGACGGCGTGCGGATAGCGTGACTGGGTCTGTCCGGCCGTCCACTCTGCCGCTAGCGCCGGCAGCGAGCCCGGTCGCCGTCGGCGGGCGACCGCGTAGCCGATCACCGCCAGCAGGAGCAGCACCAGCACGCCGCCCGATATCTCACCAGCCCGGACGATCTGCGGGCCGAGGCTCGGCGCCCCGGCACCGGCCGCTGCAGGACTGAGCGTCGCCAGGGGCTGGGCACCCGCTCCCGCGCGGTCCTTGCCCGGCGTTGCCAGCGTGGCCGCGACGCCGAGCGCGGGCGCCGCATTCACGGCGCCGTATCCAGATCCGTCGGTGAGCCCGTCGGCTCGGTGATACATCGTGGTCGTGATCAGCGCCGTCCGCACATCCGCTACCGAAAGGCTCGGATACCGCGACCTGATGAGCGCCACGATGCCGGCCACCACCGCGCTGGCCGCGCTGGTGCTATTCATGGTCTCGTAGCCACCGGCGCTAGACGCGGCCGTGACACCCGCACCCGCGGCGGTCAGCGTCACGTAGCTCTGCCGGCTCGTCCACGGGGCCTTGTCGAAGGCGGAGTCAAACGCACCCACGGCGATGACGCCGGGATACGCGGCCGGGTAATTCGGCGCGTCGGTTGTCAGCGCGTCATCCCCGGCAGGGGCCACCAGAACGACGTTGTGCGCGAGCGCGTAGCTGACTGCCGACTGCTCTGCGGCGCTTCCGCCGGCCGCCGCCGCCGCGCCGCCAAATCCGGCGCTGTTGGGCTGGCCTGGGTCGATGGGCAGATCGATCACGCTCGCACCGTGGCTAACCGCGTATCGGATCCCCGCCGCAATCGCGCTCGGAATCACCCCGGCGGCTGTGTCATAGAGCTGGGGGTCGTCGGGCGGCAGCGTGACGGGCACCGAAAGGATCCGCGCCTGCGGGGCAACGCCCACGATGCCCGAGCTACCGCCGCTCCCGTGGCCATGGCCTGCGATCAAGCTCGCTATGGGGGTGCCCTGCTCGCCAAAATACTGACCGGTAGCAACGGGCGCACCGGCCAGGGTGGGTGCCGCGGTGACCACTCCGGTGAGGTCAGGCTGGCTGCCGTCGACTCCGTCGCTGAGGACCGCAACCGTGACGCCCGACCCCTGCGATGCCGTCCACGCGCTGGCGATGTTGAGCGCGCTGAGCCACCACTCCTGCTGTCGCACCTGGTCGGCACTGGCGGGCGCGGCGGAGAGGCCGACGGCGACGGCCGCTGTCCCCGCGGCAATCAGCGCGGCGACGGGGCGCGGAAACCTCAGTGGCACGCCGTCCTTGCCTCCCATGATGAGTACCGCACATTCTGTCATGTTCGGCCTATTGGCGGGCCAACTGGGCAATGTTCGGCTGGCCCGGCCGGTCGGGTCCGCGCGCGCCGGCCCGCCGGATCAGGCCCGCTGAGCCTGCGAGATCCTGACGTGCGCGCCCGGGGGCAGCCCGAGTTGCTCGGCCGCATCCCCGGCATTGACCGCAAGCGAGATGAGGCCGGCGCTGTCGGTGAATGCGACGATCTCGCCCGGCGCCCCGGCGGCGAACGTGTCCAGGTAACGAACGGTGAACTGGCGTCGGCCACAGCGGACAATCACGGGCGAGCCGATCCCGATGCCCAGCCGGCCGGCGTCGGCCGCCGGTATGGATAGCTGAACGTTCCCGAACCGGTCGACCGACATCACCTCGCCCTCTGCTGCCCCGTCGTGCAGCCTGCTCGTGGGCGCGGGCAGGGCGACCAGGTCGGCGACGGCGATCTCCTCGCCCGCCTGCTCAAGCTCGAGACCCGCCGCCAGGTGCGCCGCGACTGGCATGAAGATGTCCCGCCCGTGGAAGGTGGCAGAGACCGGGTGCAGCCACAGGTCCCCGTTCGTGAGCTGGACAGCCGCCTTCCCGCCACCGAGGCTCGCGATGGACCATGACAGCAGGCCGTTGTCGGGACCGACCAGGATGCTGTCTCCCGCGGCGACAGCGATCGCGCGGCGCGCGGTGCCGACGCCGGGATCTACGACGGCGACGTGGACCGCGGGCGGCAGATAAGCGATGGTCTGTGCGAGCACCGCGGCACCCCGGCGTACGTCGCCCGGCTGGACCAGGTGGGTGATGTCAATGATTCGCGCCTGCGGCGCAATCCTGGCGGCAACGCCGTGGCAGGTCGCGACAAACCCGTCTTCCAGGCCGTAATCGGTCAAGAAGCTCAGGTACTGATAGACGGTCACGCCAGCAGAGCGTACGTTGCCAACCGCCGCGCGCATAGGTGCGCGAGTGCTCGCAGCCGATCTCTGCTGCCTAAAATGTCCCTGAGGCGCGGGTTGCCGGGAGGCGGGGATGGCTGCACTGTCCGAGCTCGACATGCGCATCCTTGCCTTCGAGCGGAGCTGGTGGCGGCTGCCCGGCGCGAAGGAGCGGGACATCCTCGAAATCTTCGGCATCCCGGTTACGCGGTATTACCAGCTGCTGAACGAGCTGATTGACCGGCCAGAGGCAGTGGCCTTCGATCCGGCCTTAGTCGGCCGGCTTCGGCGACAACGCAGCCGACGGCGGCGGCTCCGAGCTAGTGCGGCCGGCTGATCAGCCTTCGGCCCGGCGCGCTATCCGGCGGTCGGCCGGTCGAGCGCCCGGAGCTGCTCGGCGAGCCAGCGCGCGGGCGGGAACGCGGCCGCCGCTGCCGCCAGTGCCGAGCACCGGCTGGCCCGCTCCGCGTCGCTCATCGTGAGCGCCCGGTGCAGCGCGTGCATGGTCTGGGTGACGTCAAACGGATTGACCATGAGGGCGTAGCTGCCGAGCTCTGCCGCCGCGCCTGCCTCGGTAGAGAGGACGAGCGCGCAGGCGCGGTCGGACAGGATGGGTCCCTCCTTGGCGACGAGGTTCATCCCATCCCTGATGGGGTTGACCAGCAGC
>Ga0187781_10003939_pt1 | contig 11080 bp, 9 predicted proteins | sample 0715_SJ02_MP02_2_FD_132447 | JGI IMG/M metagenome (GOLD analysis project Ga0187781, IMG submission 132447) | Tropical peat soil microbial communities from peatlands in Department of Meta, Colombia - 0715_SJ02_MP02_20_MG | ecosystem: Environmental > Terrestrial > Soil > Wetlands > Peat | place...
ACTAGACGGTTCAGCATTAGACACTAGTACCTTCGGAAGTTCAAGCGCGAATCTTTAACCTGTCCAGTAAAAGCTAGTCTAGCCTCTTTCGAGATGGCCTGTCAACCGCACGGATGCACGGATGTAATGGTGCTGCCGTATTTTGGGCGTAGCGCAATCTGGGCGGCTCCAGTGCCGGCCGGAAGCCCGCGTTCCCGTGCAAATCAGTACGGTACGGATGGGGAAGTGTGGATGCCTCGCCGCGCATTGACACCCCCATCCGTGTCGGCTATGCTGAGCCATGGCTCGCTCGCGTGCATCTAATTGCTCAGCGGCCTGCTGCGCTTCGAGAGCGCTTCTCCGAAGATTGGACGAGCCTCCACACTAGGGTTCTGGATGGTGGAAGACGCGGCGGGGCGAGGAGCCGGAAGGATTATGAAACTGTTTTTGACGGGCGCGAGTGCTGGGTTTCGCTACCTCTTCCGTTTGGTGGCGCTGCCGCTTCTCCAGGCGCCGGAAGAGGCGCTGATGGGCGGCCAGGCGGTGATCGAAGGCGTCATGATGCGCTCCCCGCACAGTTATGCGGTGGCGGTGCGTCAGCCGGGCGGCGCGATTGCGGTGGCCAAGGACTATCTCGAAAAGCCCTCTGAAAAACACCCGTGGCTGAAGTATCCGCTGCTGCGCGGGCTGGGAACGCTTGGCCAGGCGATGGTGCTGGGCATCCGGGCGCTACGTTATTCCGCCGAGCAGGCGATCGAAGAACCGGGAAAGCCCGCCCAGCCGGAAAAGAAAGCCGAGCTGAGCAATTGGCTCCTGGCGGCGAACCTGGCGCTTTCGCTGGGCTTCTTCGTGTTTTTCTACAAGTACATCCCGCTTTCACTGGCCACGATGATCAGCCGGCGCTACCCCGCGACCGGCAACCTGGTGATTTTCAACCTGCTGGATGGAACCATTCGGATGGTGCTGTTTCTGGGATTCCTCTTTTTCATCTCGCAGTGGAAGGAAATCCGGCGGATCTTCGAGTATCACGGGGCCGAACACAAGGTGGTGTGGGCGTTCGAAAAGCGGGGGGACATCAATGTCGAGACGGCGCGGGCTTGCACCCGCTTCCACCCGCGATGTGGGACCAGCTTTTTGCTGGTGGTCATGGCCATCGCCATGGTGCTTTACATGTTCTTGCCCTTCCGCAGCTTCACCATGCGATTCGTGGGGCGACTGGCGCTGCTGCCGGTGATTGCGGGCGTCTCCTACGAATTCATCCGCTATGCGGCCAGATCGCAGGGGAAACTCTGGCGGTGGGCGGCGCGGCCGGGCCTGTGGCTGCAGCGGGTGACCACGCGCGAGCCGGACGACCGCCAGCTCGAAACTGCCATCAAGGCCATCGAATCCGCTATGGAGCTCGAGAAGGCGCGCGGAGGCGAGTTGGTGGTGGCGTAAAGTTGTCAGTCGTCAGCAGTCAGTGGTCCGTTGTCCGGTGCCTAAGCCGCGTTTGGGGTCGCGTCGTACCCCGGCGTTTTTCGCAGCTCCCACCCCGTCACTTCAACTGACAACTGACGACTGACAACTGACGACTTCTCTTGGTGAACAATGGATTTCCTCGATAAAGTTGCAGAGATTGAACGAAAGTACGACCAGTTGACGGCGCAGCTTGGAGACCCCGCCGTGTTGGCGGACCAGGCGCTTTACCAGAAGACCGCCAAGGCGCATTCGGAACTCACGGAGGTTGTGGAGAAATATCGCGAGTGGAAGAGCCTCCGAAAGAGCCTGGAAGAGACCAAGGCGCTGCTGGCGGATGCCTCGAGCGATGCCGAGATGAAAGCCTTGGCGCATGAAGAAGTCGTCGCCCTGGAATCGCGGCAGTCGAAGGTGGAGGAGGAACTCAAGGTTCTGCTGCTTCCCAAAGATCCCAACGATGAAAAGAATGTGATCCTCGAAATCCGCGCGGGCACGGGCGGCGATGAGGCCACGCTGTTCGCGCAGGAAGTCTTCCGCATGTACGACCGCTACGCGGAATCGCAGAAGTGGCGAGTGGAAGTGCTCTCCACGAGCCTCTCCGGCATCGGCGGGATGAAGGAAGTGATTGCCCTGATCGAAGGGCACAGGGTTTATAGCAAGCTCAAGTACGAAAGCGGCGTGCACCGCGTGCAGCGCGTCCCGGCCACCGAGCAGCAGGGGCGCATTCACACCTCGGCCATCACCGTGGCGGTGCTGCCGGAAGCCGACGAAGTGGAAATCCAGATCGACCCCAAGGACATTCGCATCGATACCTTCTGCTCTTCCGGGCCCGGCGGCCAGTCGGTGAATACCACTTACTCCGCGGTGCGCATCACGCACCTGCCCACCGGCCTGGTGGTTTCCTGCCAGGATGAGAAGTCGCAAATCAAGAACCGCGCCAAAGGGCTGCGTGTGCTGCGCTCGCGGCTCTACGAAATGAAGCTCCAGGAACAGCAGAAACAGATCACGGAAGAGCGCCGCTCGATGGTCGGCAGCGGTGATCGAAGCGAGAAGATCCGAACCTACAACTTTCCGCAGAACCGCCTCACGGACCACCGCATCGGTCTGACGATTCATCAGCTTGACCGTATCATGGACGGAAAGATTGACGACATTATCAGCGCGCTGATGGCGTATTTTCAGGCCGAAAAGTTGAAACGGAACGATGCGGCCGCGTGACTAACAGTTGTCGGTCGTCAGTTGTCAGTCGTCAGTCAGAGACACTCGGGTCGAACGCGGGCCAGGGACCACGGCGGCAAGTTGCCGTATCCCGAACTGACTACTGACGACTGAGAACTGACAACTTCCTTCTCTCCCATGCGGCTTCGCGACGCTCTCAAAACCGGTCTCGAGACGCTCCTCCATCATCAGGTCCCTTCTGCGCAACTGGCGGCGGAACTGTTGCTGATGCACGTCCTGCAGTGCGATCGCGCAGCGCTGCACTCCAACGCGGAGAGGGAGCTTTCGCCGCAGAAGGCCGAGCGCTACCTTCTCCTGATTGACGAGCGCAGCACTGGCAAGCCGACGCAGTACATCACCGGCCACCAGGAATTCTGGGGGCTCGATTTCGAGGTCAATCCGGATGTCCTGATTCCCCGCCCCGAAACCGAACATGCCGTGGAACGAGTGCTCGAACTGGCGCGCCGGAGCGGAGCGCCCAAGGACTCCCGGCTGCGCATCGTGGACGTGGGCACCGGCTCGGGCTGCATCGCTTTGGCCCTGGCGTCGGAGCTGCCCCGCGCCATCCTTTTCGGAGCCGACATTTCACGGCTGGCGCTGGTGGTGGCGTCGCGAAACGCCGTGCGCTTGAGGATGCCGGAACGCGTCAAGTTTCTCGCGAGCGACCTCCTCGCTCGACTCCTCGATAAGGACTTTCTGGGCACAATCGATTTTGTGGTCTCGAATCCGCCTTACGTAGGCAAGCAGGACATCGACATGGTGCAGCGGGAAGTGCGGCAATTCGAGCCGCGCATCGCTTGGGGCAACCTCGAACAGGGCACCGAACTGTATGCTCGCCTGTTTCCGCAAGCGCTCGATGTTCTTAAGCCCGGAGGCTTCGTTGTTGTAGAAATCGGCTATAACATGCGCGACGCAGTGGTGGCCCTGCTCGGCCCAGGCTGGACGGAAATCGAAGTCGTGCCCGATCTGGCGGGCATTCCGCGGGTGGTCAGCGCCCGAAAAGCAGGGGCTAGGGGCTAGGGACTGGGGGCCAGGCATTTAGGATTAGGGCTAGGGACTGGTTACGCATCCTGGAAGAAAACACTCAGAGAATTTGGTCTTATCGTGATTTGGGAGTCTGGCGAAAGGCGATGGAGCTCGCCCGAAAATCCTATGAATTTACCAATGGATTCCCCCAACCGGGAGGTCTACGGCTTGTCGGCACAAATTCGCCGGGCTGCCGTTTCGATTCCGTCAAACATTGCCGAAGGGCACAGCCGTCGGAGTCGTCATGCGCACTTGAACCACCTCTCAATAGCTCTGGGTTCGCAATCGGAGCTCGAGACACAGATCGATTTGTCTTGTCGCCTCGGGTTTGTTTCACCGCAGTCTGCGGAGGACATCATGCAGTTGGCAGGCGAAGTCGGACGCATGCTCCATGGTCTGATAACATCTTTAGAGCGAGAGGGGAGTTAACGTGGGACATCGCCCCGCTTCTATCGATGGCGAAACAAAGAAGGGAGAAAGGCAAGCTAGTCCCTAGTCCCTAGCCCCTAGCCCCCTTTTGATGCTAACTCAAATCTTGCACGTAGACATGGATGCTTTCTTCGTCTCCGTCGAGGAGCTCGAGGATCCGTCGCTAAAGGGGAAAGCCGTCATTGTGGGTGCGGACCCAGACGGGCGGGGTGTGGTGGCGGCGGCCAGCTATGAGGCGCGTAAGTTCGGCGTGCACTCCGCCATGCCTATCCGCACGGCCAAGCAACTCTGCCCGCACGCCATCTTTCTGCGCGGCCATCACCGCAAGTATGGCGAGTATTCCCACAAGCTCTACCAGATCTTTGGCGAATTCACGCCGGTAGTCGAGATGATGTCCATCGATGAAGCCTATCTCGACCTCACCGGTTGCGAGCGCCTGCACGGCTCGGCCTTCCGGGCGGCCGACAAGCTGATTCGCACCGTGCAGCAGCGCACCGGCCTCAACTGCTCGGTGGGCCTTTCCACTTCCCACCTGGTCTCGAAGATCGCCTCCGACCAGGCCAAGCCCCACGGCCTGCTCTACGTTTTCCCCGGCTGCGAGGCCACATTTCTAGCTCCTCTGCCCATTCACCGCATGCCGGGCATCGGCAAGGTGACGGAGCCGGAACTGCTTTCCCTGGGCATCACCGCGATCGGCGACCTGCAACAGATGGGCGAAGAAAAGCTGCGGGCGCGATTCGGCAAATTCGGTGAGTGGCTTTACACCAAGTCCTGCGGGCGCGACATTGAAGCCTACGCTTACTCGGAAGAACCCAAATCGATCAGCCACGAGACCACCTTCGATCACGACATCGACGACCTCGAGGAATTGGAGCGCACCATTTCCTACCTGGCCCAGCTTGTGGCGCGGCGCTTGCGCGACCACGGCTTGTTCGCCCATACCTTGGGGTTGAAGCTTCGCTACGCGCCATTTCAGACGCTCACTCGCGACGCGACCATCGACGAGCCCACCAACCTCGACTCGGTCATCTTCGAGAACGTGCTGCGCCTCTTTGAAAGCAATTACGACCGCAAGAGGAAAGTCCGCCTGGTGGGCGTGCGCGCCTCGAGCCTCGAGCGCTCCGTATTCCAGCGCAGCCTGCTCGAGGCGCCGCAGCACGACAAACTCGATAAAGTCCTCAAAGCCGCCGATAAGCTGCGCGAACGCTTCGGCTTCGAGGCCGTCCAATTGGCGCGCTCGCTCGAGCCCGGCAAGCCAACAAAACCGCGGAAGCGACGAGAATTCCTCGGAAGAGAGTAGACACCCCCTTAACTTAGACCTGAAGTTCTGTTATACATGGATGCGATGTTTCAACCTGGCGACATTGTCCCTTACCTAGATGCGTGTCGGGCTGAAGGCGTGAGTCTCCAACGCGGTATGAACTTCCGCCTCGGGAGGCGGTACAGTGTCGTCTTAATGAGTGTACGACCCGGTACGCCTTATGCAGACCGAACGGAGGACGACGGGAAAGTCCTAATTTACGAAGGGCACGATGTTCCACGAAGCAAGGCAGGCCCTGACCCGAAGACTCAGGATCAACCTTTGTTTACGCCAAGCCACAAACCGACGCAAAACGGTTTGTTTGTCGAAGCCGCACGCAAGTACGCAGTGGGTCTTGGGCCAGCCGAGCTTGTGAGAGTGTATGACAAGATCAAGACCGGGATCTGGGCGTATGCGGGGCTATTTAAGCTCGTGGACGCATGGCAGGAACCGAGCGGCGGGCGGAAGGTCATCAAATTCAGATTGGAGCTGATTCAGACTCCAGATTTCAGCACGGACACGAGATCCACAGATTTGAACGTTACTCGAGTCATTCCTACGGCAGTAAAGGTGGAAGTGTGGAAGCGGGACAAAGGCCGATGCGTGAAATGTGGCCGGACTGACAACTTGCATTTTGACCACGTTCTTCCTTATTCAAAAGGAGGATCTTCACTCGTGGCGCAAAACGTCCAGTTGCTCTGCGCGCGGCATAATATCGCGAAGCGTGACAGGATCGAGTAGTGACGCAACAGGCGATTCTGTGGTTTTCGTCGAGTACGTTGCGAGCGCCGCGCCGATACTTGAGCCGGAGCATGGGCAAGACGCCAAGTCACACAGATTTGTGAAATATGTCGGGCCTTCGAGAGATCGTGCGTACGTCATCCTTCGTGGGCGATGACTCGAGCCCCAACGGGGCGAGCTAACAAAGTCCAGGCCAACGGCCTGGGTCTGGAGGTAGACAAGAACCTCCCCTCGCAGCTAGCCCTGAAAGGGCGGAGGGGCCTGTCACGCCCCTTCAGGGCTGGACAGTTGCGATGCTGTAAATCCCCACCGAGGCCGTTGGCCTGGGCTTTGTTAGAGCGCCCCGTTGGGGCTTAAGGAAATCGTCAGAACGTCAGCGCGGCTTGCGGCACGCGACCGAGTCGCCGCCACTTAGGTCATGAAAGACTCGGACAGGAGACTAGCAGATCGTCCACTTCGGCGCGGTCATCTCGAAGAACTTGTCCTTTTGCCCGATGGGCCATTCTGACTCGAGTAACGGACGAGATTCATGCGGAGGACAGATAGAAACATGCACTCACGCAATTTGCTTTGGCTGGCATTCGTGTCTGCACTTCTTTCAACCTGGAGCCTGGCGCGGCCGGCTGAGATTTCTGTCGAGGGCGCTCCGGCCGACAGCGGTTTCAACATTGGCTCCCCGGCCACCATTCGCGCGGCGGTGAAAGGCATCAGCGCGGACCCGCACCGTTACAACGTATTTGCGGAGATTCAGTACGTCGGCACGACTTCCACAACCAGCGTCGAGATGGACCGGGCGGCCGAGTCGCGGCCGGGGGAGGTTGACTACGAAATCGGATGGCCTATCCCCGCAGATGCTCCCACGGGACTTTACACCGTGACCGTGCGCGTGCAGGACCGCACCACGCGCCGCACGGTCGCGCTTCAGCCTTTGCGGCCTTTTGCCGCATATAGAAAGCTGGTTCAGATTGCGCATCTGAGCCTGGACAAGACCTTCTATACGGTCGGCGAACCGCTCGAATGCGGGTTGACGCTCGAAAACCTGACCGACAATGCGCTCGAAAACCTCAGCGTCGAGTTCTCGAATGCGAATTATCCCTGGATCGCGCTCTACTCGGCGGACGCCGGCGGCAACCCTGACCTCGCGCTGAAGGTGATGCGGGACCACGTGCGGCTGCCGGCCCGCGGGTCCGTGACGATTCCCATGATGAAAGCAGGCGAGGCCGCTTTCCTGCAAGGCAAGCAGAAGGAGGTGATGGGATCCGGCCTGCCTGAGCGGCACGAGAAAACGCCGCCGCCGGAAGTGGATGACTACACCGTGGCGGTCTGGAACGCCGATCACACTATCCTGTATGACATGAGGTTTACGACCTACGCGATCGTGCGGCCATGGGACCATGAACTCCCCATTCCTTACAGCCGGGATTTCACGCACCCCTACAACTCTGATATTGATTTCGAAAAGTATCGGCATTTCTACGCGCCGGGGCAGCTTTCGCCCTTCATCACCGTGGACCATTCGCGAACCCTCTACCGGCCTGGAGATCAAGTCAGAATCGTGTGCACTGTGAAGAACGCAGGGGAGGAGTCCTGGAGCGGCGCGGAGCTTAGGGCGACCATACTGGATTCGAGCGGGAGAGCTGTCCAAAAAGCGGCGTTGCGCTCGGGAATCAACCTCGCTTCCGGCGAGACTCTGGCCGTTGCCTCGGAAGCCTGGGCAATCCCTGGCAACCAGAGCCCCGGCACATATCGCGCCAAACTGGAACTGGCCGGCGGGGGCAGGACGCTGGCGGAAACCACGACGGAAATCGCCGTCAACGCGTTGCCGACATCGTTGATGATCATCAATCCCCACGAAGATGACGAGGCCGCCTACGGCGGGCTCATCCGCGCCGCAGTCGAGGCGGGCATTCCGGTGCGGGCGGTGATCTTGACGGGCGGTGATGTGGGCGAGTGCGAACGCTATTACAACCAGCCTTGCGGGCCAAACGAGGCGCGCGGCTTTGGCATGGTCCGCATGGAGGAAAGCCGCGCGGCTTATGGACACCTCGGCCTCAGCCGCGACAAAGTTGATATCCTGGGCTTGCCCGATGGCGGCTCGGGAGCCATCTGGTCGCAGCACATTAATGTCTCAAACCCGTTCCTATCGGTCTACCTCGCGGTCGACCACGCGCCGTACGAGCACATCCTGAAGCCGAATTTACCTTACGCGCGCGATGCCGTGATCAGCACGCTCCAGCAGCTTATTACGGACTTCCATCCCGCTATGATTGCACTTCCCCATCCCGACGAGCGCCACGTGGATCACCGCACCACGAATTGGTTCGTCATCAAGGCCTGCCAGGGTTTGCTGCGTGAAAATAGGATCGACCCGCAGACCATCATCTGGGGCGACAAAGCGTACGGCGCCGGCGGCTTCAAGCCTGCACCCTATAAATACGAGAAGGTGATTGTCTACTTGAGCGGCGAAGCCGCAGCGCTGAAACAGGAGATGGGCTGGCTTTACCAGTCGCAGGACGGAAACCTGGATGAAGGCATGAAGAAAACGTTTTCGGAGCTTTCCCGCCAGGAAGAGCACGTGCGCATCGTGGATTGGCAGGAACACGAAGGGTGGAACGAATAGGGGCTGGGGACTGGGGGCTAGGAGCTAGGGACTCGCTATCACAGGGAGCTTTCCTTCCGTTCCAACGACGCCACCAGCGCGTGCAGCATCCGGCCGACTTGACCCGCCAACAACAGGATTTCTTCCGACGACTGCTTTGAGATGAACCCGAGACGACACGACAGATCAATTTGGGTTTCCACCTCCGCTTGCGAACCCAAGGCTATGGAAAGGTGATTTAGGTACGCCTGGCGGCTTCGGCGGCTGTGGCCCTCCGCGATATTAGAAGCGATTGAAACCGCAGCCCGGCGAAGCTGACTCGCCAGTCCGTAGATCTCGCAAGTGGGATACTCTTCAGTCAACTCGTAGCGCCTCTGGGCGAGTTCCATCGCCTTGTGCCAGACGTCCAAGTCACGATAAGATCTGATGTTTTGGGTATTCCGGTCCACGAGCCAGTCCCCAGCCCCTAGCCCCCAGGCCCTAGTCGCTGGTGGTTTTCGTGTCCGTCCAGACCCGCACGGTTTCCTTGTCGCTATTCATCGTCACGTCGACTTCGCCCTCTCGAGCCAACGCGTGAATGCCCGCGTTGACATCGAGATCGTTGGAATCGCCGGCCACCATAGCCCGAACCACCGAGGTCGGAACTTTAATGGCAATCGTTTTCCCCCGACTATGCTCGGCGCTGGGTTTCTCAACGATTTTGATGAGCAGAAATCGTCCCGACTTCGCTACGCTCACTTCGGCATCGTGCCGCTGCATGGTCATAAAAACGTTGTCCGGCGAATTTCGCACCGAGTCCAGGAGGGCCCGCAAGTCGGCGCCATTCACGGAAGCCTGGATATTGAATTTGCCATGATGCTCATGGTCGGTCGAGATCGCGGGCAGGACCGTCGACGCCATCTCGATCGGCACATTAAAGCTCACGTCGCCGCTTGTCCCTTTCGCACTCTCCACGCGCACGTGAATCCAACGCTGGATGGTCGCGGCCGACAGCACAGTGCCGCTTAGAAGGCAGATGGTCACGATCAGAAAAATATTTCTCCGCACGGGTCACCTCGCAGTGGCTTTCGTTCGAGTCGGGAACTCCGTTACCCGGTATTAGATGCAAATGCCCTACCCCAAAGATGCCAAAGGCTGGGGGCTGGGGATTGCCGATGGTCGATGGACGATTGGCGATTGCTCCGGGTGGCGGCTCCCGCGCCGACGGCCAGCTACTGAGACCGGGCATCAGCCATAGCCCACGACGGGCCGTTCCGTCAATCGACAATCGTCAATCCCTCGGGCCGCTGCGTCAATCGTCAATCAACGATCGTCAATTCCTAGCCCCCAGCCGCGCGGAGGGCTTCCTCGCGGGCGTGCCGCAGGCACTCAACGGGGTCGCCGTTGGGGATGAATTCCATGGCCACGTAGCGGTTGTACTTCAGCTCGGCGAGCTTCTTGTAAATGTTCGAATAGTTGATCTCGCCTGTACCGGGCTGGTGCCGCCCCGGGACGTCGGCGACATGCACCAGGCCTAACTTATCGATGTTCTTCTCGAGTTTCTCGATCAGATTGCCCTCGGAAATCTGTTCGTGGAAAAAATCGTCCAGGAATTTGACCCGCGGGTGGCCCACGGCCGAGATGATTTCGAAGCCTTCCGCGACCGACCAAAGGTAATAGTGCCGGTTCTCCTCGAGATCGATATTCTCGAGCTTGATATCGATTTGATTCTTATCCGCAATCTCCGCCGCCCGCTTCAAGCCTTCGATGCAGCTCTGGTGCTGAGCCGCGCGCGCGAGTCCCGGCACAACGTTTCCCGACATGACGATGATCGCGCGGCAATCGAGTTTATTCATGGGCGCGAGGGCCTGGCGGAGGTCGGCGAGGAACGCGTCCCGCTCTTTCGGGTTGCCCACCCCGTGCGCCAGCCCGGCTGTGACATCAAACGTGATCCCTAGTTCTCGCCGCTTCCGGTCGGCGCGGCGGAAATCCTCCTCCGACCAGTCCTTATACTCACCGACCAATTCCACCGCGTGGTAGCCGGCTTGCGCGACCTTCTCCAGGCGCTGTTCAAAAGGCAGCTTTTCGAAGACTGTCCATAACATCACGGAGATTTTGAATGGCACGCCGGCGCTCTCTCCTTCGAGTGGCGCCGGGTTCGCAAGGCCCGGCAAGCCACCGAGAGCAGGCGCCGTTAAAGCGCCACCGGCAAGGGTCTGTGCGAATTGGCGTCGATTCATGGTGGTGACCTCGGTTTGTCGGAGCGCGGGCTTCCAGCCCGCATGCGGGCTGGAAGCCCGCGCTCCCTAAAATGGCACGTGCCAATCGAACAGGAGGATACAGGACAAGCGCCC
>Ga0187781_10003940_pt1 | contig 11079 bp, 10 predicted proteins | sample 0715_SJ02_MP02_2_FD_132447 | JGI IMG/M metagenome (GOLD analysis project Ga0187781, IMG submission 132447) | Tropical peat soil microbial communities from peatlands in Department of Meta, Colombia - 0715_SJ02_MP02_20_MG | ecosystem: Environmental > Terrestrial > Soil > Wetlands > Peat | place...
GAATTCGCAAACCAGCTTTCGAAATCGTGGCCGCGCTCGCAATGAAGGGCATAGCGGATCATAGCGGCCCTCGTACCGCGCGCAGATGCGTCGGTTCGGCCATGGGCTCGATCACTTCGAAGCGCCGGCCGTTGTGCAGCGACGGGATGCGCGAGCGCGCCGCGGCGACCTCGGCCGGATCAATGTCGGCAACAATGACGCCGGGCTCGTTGCCGGCCTCGGCGAGGATTTTGCCCCATGGATCGACAATCAGCGAATGACCGAAGGTTTCGCGGCCGTTCTCGTGCTTGCCGCCCTGCGCAGCGGCAAAGATGAAGCAGCCGTTCTCGATAGCGCGCGCGCGGATGAGCACATGCCAGTGCGCCTCGCCGGTTTGCCGGGTGAAGGCCGAGGGGATGGAAAAGAACGAGGCGCCGGCTTCCGCAAGCGCGCGATAGAGTGCTGGAAAGCGCAAATCATAGCAGATGGTCACGCCGAGGCGGCCCCACGGCAAATCGACGACGACGGCCAGATCGCCTGGCCGGTAATTGCGCGATTCCCGATAGCTCTCGCCGTTTGCCAGATCGACGTCGAACATGTGAATCTTGTCGTAGCGCGCGACCACGTCGCCGCGGCGGTCGATGAGGAACGAACGGTTCGCCGCCTTGTCCGGCGATGCCTTTACCGCGAGCGAGCCGATGTGGAGATAGATCGAATGCTTGCGTGCCAGCGCACGCATGGCCGCGAGCATCGGATCGTGTTCTTCATCCGCGATGGTCGCCAACAAACGCTCGCGCTTAACCTCCATGACGTTGGTCATTTCCGGAGTCAGCACATAGTCGGCGCCGGCGCGCGCCGCCTCCTCGATCGCCGCGACAGCGGTCGCGAGATTGCCCTGCGGATCGATGCCTGAACGCATCTGCACGAGCCCGGCCTTGAAAGCCGAAGGTGTCGTTGCGCTCATGCGGTTCGGCCTTCGTCGGCGTCGAGCAGTGCGTCGAGCTTGCCGGCTTCCTCGAGCGCGTAGAGTTCGTCGCAGCCGCCGACATGGGTGGCGCCGATAAAAATCTGCGGGAACGTGGTGCCGCCGTTGGAGCGCTCAATCATTTCGTCGCGCATCTGCCGGTTACCCGTGACGTTGATCTCACGGAAGTTTACGCCTTTGCGCGAAAGCAAATCCTTCGCCCATTGGCAATACTGGCAAAATTCCCGCGTATAGATTTCGACAGAAGTCATAATGGTGCGTTAATCAGCAGCGTTTTCTTATATGGACGTTCGTACCACGTCGGCAACCCTGGCGAAGACCAGCACGTCGACGTTGGCCGCGCCGGCTCGCAGCAGCGTGCGCGCGCAACCTTCGACCGTGGCGCCGGAGGTCAGCACGTCGTCGATCACCACCAGGCGGCGGCCGACTATTGCGGCCTTGCCTTCCGGCGGCACGCGGAAGGCGCCCTGAACGTTGGCGGCGCGCTCGGTGCGTGATAGTCCCACTTGCTGCGCGGTCGCTTTCACGCGTTTGAGCGCCCTGTCGGCGACCGGCACACCACCGCTCGCCGCGGAAACTGCGGCCGCCAGCACAGCGGACTGGTTGAATCGGCGCGCCCAGCGCCGGCGCCAGTGCAGTGGCACCGGGACGATTGCGTCGGCATCGGCAAGAAGCTCGCGGCCCGCATTGGCGAGCCACCGTCCCATCATCGGCGCAAGGTCGAGCCGGTCGCTATATTTCAGGCCGTGGACAAGGGCGCGTGAAGTCTCGTCGAAACGAACGGCGGCCCGGGCGCGATGGTAGGCCGGCGGATCGGCGATCGCTTCCATCGACAGGATGCCGGGGCCCGGGTCGTAAACGAAAGGAATGCCCAGCCGCTCGCAATAGGGGCGGCTGATGAAAGAGAGCTTCGACCAGCATTTTGGGCAAAGCCCTTGCCCCTCGACTGGCTCACGGCAGGCGGCGCACAGGTGCGGGAGCGCGAGATCGAGCGCTGCGCGCAACATCGCGCGCGCGGTCTCGGTCACGCGCTTGCGCGGACGGACGGTCGCAAGATCGGCCGGCTCCCCCATGCCCTCACGCTAGCGCCGAACCGTCGGCTTGTCATGTCAGTGGGATGCCAACCCGGTCTTGAGGACACGCCAGTCGGGAAGTGAGACAATAGGACGATGGCCGAGAGCCCGCTGATTTTCGACCGCTTGCTCATTCGCGCCCGCCGCCAGCGCGCGCTGGCCCTGGAGCCGGCGACATTTTTGCTTGACCGAGTTGCCGACGATCTAGCCGATCGCCTCGCCGCCGTGCTGCGCCGGTTCGTTTTCGCGCTCGATTTGGCCACGCCGAACGACGCAGTCCGGGTCGCGCTGGCGCGTCTTGGCTCGGTTGATCAGATCGTTGCAGCCGACTTTATGCCGCCGAGCCGCGAAGCGCCGCCGCTGTTCGTTGCCGCCGACGTTGAAGCGTTGCCGTTCCGCGAGGCCACATTCGATCTCATCGTCTCGGCGCTGGCCTTGCAATTCGTCAATGACCTGCCGGGCACGCTTGTCCAGATTCGCCGGGCGCTCAAGCCCGACGGACTATTTCTCGCCGCACTCATTGGCGGCGAGACGTTGAATGAGCTGCGGCAATCCTTCGCGGCTTCGGAGAGCGAAATCGAAGCCGGCATCTCGCCGCGAGTCGCGCCGTTTGCCGACTTGCGCGATCTGGGTGCACTGTTGCAACGTGCCGGTTTTGCGCTGCCGGTTACCGACAGCGACCGCGTTACCGTGCGCTACGATACGGTCTTCTCGCTCATGCACGACCTGCGCCGCATGGGCGCGACCAATGCGCTCCTTGAGCGCCGCCGCTTGCCGCTCAAGCGCGCCACGCTCGCGCGCATGGGGGAGATTTACGCCCGGCGCTTCAGCGATGACGACGGGCGCCTGCGCGCCACGTTCGAGATTGTATGGCTTTCCGGCTGGGTGCCGCATCCGAGCCAGCAGGCGCCGCTCAAACCCGGATCGGCAAAGGCACGGCTCGCCGACGCGCTGGGTGTGCGGGAAATTTCGACCGGGGAGAAGGCGGGATAGGCTTCGCGCTTCATCATGCAGCAGCGTTACTTCAACGCGCTGGCAACGGTACTGAACATGTTCTCAACGGTGGAACCAATCGACGCGACCGTTCCAACGATCACGATCGAGATGCCAGAAGCGATGATGGCATATTCAAGCGAAGTTGCGCCGCGTTGATCGGCCAGAAAGCGGTGGAGCAACGTGCGGATCGGGCGCACTGAAGAACGGACCATGACATTGTGCCTCCTGTTCGCGTCATAACAGTGCCGCGAGATGCGGAATTAGCGGTTCGTCGGCCGGCGGCATCGGATAGTTGCGCAGCTCGTGCGGTCGGACCCATCTAAGCATTTGCCCCTCTCGGGCCTTGACGATTCCTTCCCAGCGACGGCAGACGTAGAGCGGCATGAGCAGGTGGAAATCGGGGTAATGGTGGCTCGCGAAAGTCAGCGGCGCGAGGCACTCTTCCCTGACGGCGATTCCCAATTCCTCTTCAAGCTCGCGGATCAGGCTCGTCTCCGGGCGCTCACCGGCTTCGACCTTGCCACCGGGAAACTCCCAAAGCCCGGCCATCGACTTGCCCTGCGGACGCTGCGCGATCAACACACGACCGTCCGTGTCGATCAGCGCGCAGGCGGCAACAAGGACGAGTTTGACGCTCACCGGGCCGGCTCAATCTTGGCAGCGCATAGTAAAGGCGCTTTCAATCGCGTCATCTGTATTGTCGAAATCGCCGCCGTGGTTAAAGAGGCGTCAAGACCGGTAATCGCCGTTGATGGCGACGTATTCCTTGGTGAGGTCACAGGTGAGCACACGGTCATTACCCTTGCCCAGCCCAAGCGCGACTTTCAGCGTGATCTCCGGCTTGCGCATTGCCGCGGATACAGCGGCTTCGTCATAGCCCGGGTCGCGTTCCCCTTTGTGGGCGACGCGGATGCCATTGAACCAGATCGACAGCCGGTCTCGGTCGGCGGGCTCGCCCGCCTTGCCCACCGCCATCACTACCCGGCCCCAATTAGCGTCCTCGCCGGCGATCGCGGTCTTGACCAGCGGTGAATTGGCGATCGAGAGTGCGATGCGCCGCGCCGATTTTTTCGACGTCGCGCCCTCGATCAGGATCTCGACCAGCTTGCGCGCGCCTTCGCCGTCGCGGGCTACCTGCTCGGCGAGATCGCCAAGGACGGCATTGAAGGCTTTGCGGAAAGAGGGGAGCCGCGGATCGGAGAGGCGCGTGATCTTCGCCACGCCGCGCGCAGCCGCGGTTCCGGTGGCAAAGGCGAGCAGCGTGTCGGACGTCGAGGTGTCGCCGTCAATCGTCACGGCGTTGAAGCTATTCTCGACGCCTTTGCGCAGCAGGCTTTTCAGGATTGCGGGCGCAATCGGCGCATCAGTGAAGACAAAGGACAGCATTGTCGCCATATCGGGCGCTATCATGCCGGCGCCTTTGGCGATACCGCAAACGGTAACCGCGTCCGCGCCCACGCGCACGATGGCGGCGGCGCCTTTCGGGAACGTGTCAGTGGTCATGATCGCCTTGGCCGCCTCCTCCCAGCGGCCGGGTGCCGCGTCGGCGACGAGATGATCCATCACACCGGCGAACTTCGCGGCGTCGAGCGGTTCTCCGATGACGCCGGTCGAGGCCAGCAAGACGTCGGCCGGCTTGCAGCCTGCGGCCTCGGCGGCAAGCGTGGCGGTGAGTTTGGTGGCGGCGCGGCCGGATTTGCCGGTGAAGGCGTTTGCGTTGCCGGAGTTTACGACGAGTGCGCGGGCGCCGCCGCTGTCGTTGCGCTTCAGGCGTTCACGGCACCAATCGACCGGCGCCGAGGGGCATTTCGAGCGCGTAAACACGCCGGCTCCGGTCGTGCCCGCGTCTAAGAGAGCGAGCAAAACATCGGTGCGCCCGGGGTAGCGGATGCCTGCTGCCGCGGTCGCAAGCCGGACGCCAGCGACCGGCGGCATTTCAGGAAAGGACGCAGGCGCGAGTGGGGAGATGGAGGAGGACACCGGTTGACTCACATTTCGTCATGACTGGGCTTGTGCCGGGCCATTCAAGTCTGTTGTCGCTGGAGCGTATAAAGGCGTGGATGCCCGGTACAAGCTTGCTCTTGGGTCGGCACTTGGGCCGGTCAACGCCGGACCCGCGTGGCCGGGCGTGACCAGCGGTCACTTCTTCGACGGTGCGGCGGGATTGAGCGCGGGCGCGGGCGCCGGTGCCGCCTGTTTGTCGAGCCGCTCAATCGTCGCATTCTTGCGCAGGTTTTCGACGAGCTGTGCCTGGGCGCGATGCGCCACGTAATTCTCGATCTGCGGCTTCACCTGCTCGAAGGTCGGCCTCGGCTTGATGCGTTTGTCCTCGACCTTGATGATGTGCCAGCCGAATTGCGTTTTCACCGGATCGGAAATCTGCCCCTTGTCGAGCTTGAACGCGACTTCGGCGAATTCGGGCACCATCTGGTCCTTGGTGAAGTAGCCGAGATCGCCGCCTTCGGCGCCGCCCGGATCCTTCGACTTCTCCTTGGCCAGCGTGGCGAAATCAGCACCGCCCTTCAGCTGCGCGAGGACTGCCTTGGCCTCATCCTCGGTGGCGACGAGGATATGGCGGGCGTGCACTTCCTCCTCGTTCTTCACCTGCTTGATCGCCTCGTCATAGACTTCGTGTTCGGCCTGGTCGGACAAGGCGGCGTGGCCGGTATCCTGCAGCAGGGCTTCCATGAGAAGCCGGTTGCGGTCGAAGGTGAGCCGGTGCTTCACGTCCGGCCGGTCGGGGAGCTTCTGCTGCTCGGCGGCTTGCGACAGCACGATCACGTCGATCAGATAATTGATGAGATAGTCGCGCTTCTGCTCAGGCGGCATGTTCGGGATGTTGCCGCCGATCTCCTCTTCGGCGAAGGCGAGGTCGCTTTCGTGGATGTCGACGCCATTGGCGCGGGCCACCACCGGATCGTTGTCCTGCGCTGTTGCGGCGCCGATCGGCACGGACAGGGCAGCCACACACGCGAGCGCGCCAAGCGCGCGGCACAGGGATAGGCGAGTAAAGGCCATGGAACGTTCTTTCTTCAGGGCAGGGGGCAAGTCGCCTCGTCTAAGGCGATTGCTGGCGGACACTCGCCCAATCGCCCGCCCTTGGCAATGGCAGAATCGGGCGCGCGCTCAACGAGGCCGTGAGGGACATGGATCGCATTGACAGGAAAGCCACCCCCTCTTATGTCTCGCACAGAATCCAAGCGCCCCATACCGCCTTGCCGAGGCCCAAATAGCGCTGCATTTTCCGCTGGTTGATTTGCAGGTGCCAGCGCAGGGGAACCGATCATGTGGCGCCGCTTTAGCCCCAGGATGACGCAATGATCGGCGCTGTCGCCCGCAAGCTTTTCGGCTCCTCTAACGACCGGCGCATTCGCGCCTATCAGCCGCGCGTCGATGCCATCAACGCGCTGGAAAAGGAACTGGAACGGCTATCCGACGAGGCGTTACGCGCGCGGACGGATGACTTCAAGAAGCAGCTGGCCGAAGGGGCGACGCTCGACGACATCCTAGTGTCAGCTTTCGCCACCGTACGCGAGGCCGCAAAGCGCACCCTCGGCCAGCGCCACTTCGACGTTCAGCTCATCGGCGGCATGGTGCTGCACGAGGGCAAGATCTCCGAGATGAAGACCGGCGAAGGCAAGACGCTGGTCGCCACGCTCCCCGTCTATCTCAACGCGCTCGCCGGCCGCGGCGTCCATGTCGTCACCGTCAACGATTACCTCGCCAAACGCGACGCCGAGTGGATGGGGCAGATCTACACGTTCCTAGGTCTTAGCGTCGGTGTCATCGTGCACGGGCTAGACGACGCCGAGCGCAAGAAGCAATACGACTGCGACGTGACCTACGGCACCAACAACGAACTCGGCTTCGATTATCTGCGCGACAACATGAAATACCGGCTCGAAGACATGGCGCAGCGCGGGCACATCTTTGCCATCGTCGACGAAGTCGATTCCATCTTGATCGACGAAGCGCGCACGCCGCTGATAATCTCCGGTCCGCTCGACGACCGTTCCGATTTCTACAATACCATCGATGCTTTTATTCCGAAGCTCGACAAGGCCGACTACGAAGTCGACGAAAAGCAGCGCGCCGTCACGCTCACCGAGCTCGGTATGGAACGCCTGGAGCAGGGGCTGCGCGAAGCGAACCTGCTGAAATCGGACTCGCTTTACGACGTCGAGAACGTCTCCGTCGTCCACCATGTGAACCAGGCGCTGCGGGCGCACAAATTGTTCCAGCGCGACAAGGATTACATAGTGCGTAACGGCGAGGTCGTCATCATCGACGAATTCACCGGCCGCATGATGCCGGGCCGGCGCTATTCGGAAGGCCTGCACCAGGCGCTCGAGGCCAAGGAACGGCAACCGATCCAGCCGGAGAACCAGACGCTCGCCTCGATCACCTTCCAGAATTATTTCCGTATGTATGAGAAGCTCGCAGGCATGACTGGCACAGCGGCGACGGAGGCCGACGAGTTTCTCGACATCTACAATCTCGAAGTCCTGGAAATCCCCACCAATATGCCGATGATCCGGCTCGACGACGATGATGAGGTCTATCGCACGTCGGCAGAGAAGTTTCGCGCAATTCTTGCCCTTATCGAGGACTGCAAGGCGCGCGGTCAGCCGGTCCTGGTCGGCACCACCTCGATCGAGAAATCGGAAGCGCTTGCCGAGATGCTGCGCAAACAGGGCTGGGAGCAGCACGATTTTTCCGATCCCAACGCTTTTGCCGCGCTCTATTCCGGCGACGAAGGCGCATCCAGGGCGAAAGTGTTCGCCATCCTCAACGCGCGCTATCACGAACAAGAGGCCTATATCGTCGCCCAGGCGGGCGTGCCAGGCGCCATCACGATCGCCACCAACATGGCCGGCCGCGGCACTGATATTCAGCTCGGCGGCAATGCCGACATGCGCATCCGCCAGGAACTGGCCGACATCGAGGATCTGCGCGAGCGCGACAAGTCGCCGCGGGCCGCCGAAATTCGCGCGCAAGTCGCGCGCCTGAAGGAAAAAGCGCTTGCGGCCGGCGGGCTCTATGTGCTCGGCACCGAGCGGCACGAGAGCCGCCGCATCGACAATCAGTTACGCGGCCGTTCCGGACGCCAGGGCGATCCCGGCCACTCGAAGTTTTTCCTGTCGCTCGAAGACGACCTGATGCGCATCTTCGGTACCGACAAGCTCGATGGCATGCTGACCAAGCTCGGCTTGAAGGAAAACGAGGCCATCATCCATCCGTGGATAAACAAGGCGTTGGAGAAAGCGCAACAGAAGGTCGAGGCCCGCAACTTCGACATGCGCAAGAACATTCTGAAGTTCGACAACGTGATGAACGATCAGCGCAAGGTCATCTTCGATCAGCGCATCGAATGGATGCAGGACCAGTCGGCGGCGGAGGTTGTTGCCGACATGCGCCACAACGCCGTCGACGATCTGGTCGCCAGGCACGTGCCGGAGAACGCCTATCCGGAGCAGTGGGACACGGCGGGCCTCAAGCAGGAGCTCAATCGCGTGCTCGGCCTTGATCTGCCGGTCGACGAATGGGCCAAGGAAGAAGGCATCGCCGAAGAGGAGATTTTCACCCGCATCGAACGCCGCGCCGACGAGCATATGGCGGCGAAGGCGGCGCAATGGGGCTCCGACGTGATGCGCTATGTGGAGAAGTCGATCCTGTTGCAGACGCTCGACCATCTCTGGCGCGAGCATTTGATCATGCTCGACCATCTGCGCCAGGTGATCGGCTTGCGCGGCTACGGCCAGCGCGATCCGCTCAACGAATACAAGGCTGAAGCCTTCAGTCTGTTTGAGGCAATGAGCCAAAACCTCCGTGAAGCGGTGACGGCGCAGCTCATGCGCGTTGAGATCCTGGCGCAGCCGCCGCAGCAACCGGCGCCGCTGCCGGCCATGGCGGCACACAAGATCGACCCGACGACCGGTGAGGACGAAATGGCGCTGGCCATGGCGGGCGCTGAGACACTGGCGCGGCACGGCATCGGTACGGCCCGTGGCGGCGCAGCGCTAGCCGCGGCCGCCGGGGCGGTGCGCACCACGGCGGCTCCGGTCCGCAATGGACCAGCGCCGGCGCGAAACCCGCAAGACCCGAACAGTTGGGGAAAGGTCGGCCGCAACGAGCCGTGCCCGTGCGGCTCGGGCAAGAAGTTCAAGCACTGCCACGGACGCTACACGTAGCGGGTCTCAGGGCGTCAGGCATCAGACATTCCTGACACCCGGCGTCCGATATCTGATCCCCTGGTTTACTGGAGCCCGCCCCAGCGGCTGTCGAAGCTGCCCGCAGCGACCGGGGTCTGCGCGCCTTTGAGGACGGAATTGGTCGCTTGCGGCGCGGCTGCATTGGCCTCCTGCTGCGCCGCCGGGTTCGGCTTTGTCGCGGCGGTCGCTTGCGGCGCGGGCTTGGGCGGCGCGGCATCGTGCGCCTCAATTGGCTTTTCGGTCTTCGGCTTGGCAGCGGCCGCGGGTTCGTGCGGCTGCGACTTCTCGGTCTTGACCTTGGTTCCGGCCGATCCGCGCTCTTGCGTCGTCGAATCGACGGCGGCCACTTGTGCGGGCTCGGCCGGCTTTGAGCCGAGCAAGCCGCCAAACAAACGCGCCGCCAGCGTCGGCTCTCCTGAACTGTCGGTTACCGCCGGCTCCGGCTGCGGTGGCAGTGGCGCCGGCACTCGCGCCGGCGGTATGGTACCGCCGACTTGCGCCAGGAACACGCGGTTCATGCCACCGTCGAGGCCGCTCCGAACGGGTGCCGTTGATGCGCCCGCCTTAACCAGAGCGGTGTACTGGACTTCGTCGTTGTGCTCCTTGTCGAACGCCAGGCTGGCGATTTCCGGGTTCACGACGTACGGCGGGCAGCGTCCGGTCGGACTGAACACCAGCGGCCTGGACGAATTTGGTGGTTGCTGCGCGTCGAATACATAATGCCTGTTGCAGACATCGACCTTGGGCTCGAGGCGGCTCACCTCGAAGTGGTCGTTGCCTTCCTTGATCATTTTCCAGAAGGCCAGGTTCGGGTTGGTGCGGTGCCGCGCCAAATTCTCCGGCGTCATGCGGAACGGATAAGCTTGGAGCTGGAACGACTGCTGGCCGCCGAGAAACGATTCGCGCGCCAGCGAATAGATTTCGCCAATCTGCTCGTCGGTCATGGCATAGCAGCCGCGCGAGGAGCAGTCGCCGTGGATCATGAGAAAGGCGCCGCGGCGGTCGTTCGCCCGGTCGAAGGCGTTGGGAAAACCGGTATTGATCGCCAGATAGTAATTGGAATTGGGCTGCATCAGATCGGGCGTGATCGTGTAGAAGCCCTCAGGCGCCTGGCGGTCGCCTTCACGGACTTTCGGTCCGAGGTCGCCCGACCAGCGGCAGATCGGATAGACTTTCAGCAACTGGAAACGGCCGGTGCTGTCCTGCTTCCAGACTTCGAGCTCCGACTCTTCCTTGAAGATGCGCACAAGGATCGGGGAGTCCTTTGGCATGTGCTTTTGCTCGAGAAGCGACACCATCTGCGGCGACAATTCCTTCATCGCGCGCGTGGGCAGGTCGTAGGACTGTCCCTCGTAGCAGCCGGCAAGCGCGAGCGTGCCGGCAACGACTGCCGACAGCGTCAGCGCACGCGGGAGGCGGGCGCGGCTCAATGCTTTACTCCCCGACTGACCGACGGTCCCCGTGCCATCGCTCACCAATCGTTAGCCCTACGGGGTGGCTTTCGCAAGCCGACCCAGGCACCTAGTCAGGTGGACCATGCGCCCCCTGAATGAATGGTAAATTTATCAGCAAATTCGCCCGATGAAACCAGCGTCTTAAGCGTCTGCCGCGAGCGACCCGCCCAGCTTACATCGGCGGGCCGAAACGCGGCCGGCATGACCGGCATGGGACCAATCCCGGCGCGATTGTGGCGGACAACGACCGAACGGTAGAACCGGGAAAATCAGCCGAGTGTCCGCCCAATCGCCATGAACTTCTCGCGGCGCAGTCGAACGATGGTTGCTGGATCAAGCCCGCGAAGTTCGGCGAGAGCGTCGCCGATTGCCGCGCCCGC
>Ga0187781_10003942_pt1 | contig 11079 bp, 10 predicted proteins | sample 0715_SJ02_MP02_2_FD_132447 | JGI IMG/M metagenome (GOLD analysis project Ga0187781, IMG submission 132447) | Tropical peat soil microbial communities from peatlands in Department of Meta, Colombia - 0715_SJ02_MP02_20_MG | ecosystem: Environmental > Terrestrial > Soil > Wetlands > Peat | place...
AATGGAACGGACGTGCACTCGGAGATCGTTTCCTTATCCCAGAACCCGGTCGCGCTCAACATCTCGGCCTACTACTACAGTCCCTCGACTTCGAGCAGCACGTGGTACGTGGGGGTGTTCGCCTTCTTTGTCGGGAGCACGCCCTCGAGCGGCGAGAGCCTTTATTCGGCGACGGGGACCTCGGGGGTCGCGGTGACGTCTCCCCTCGTAGTTTCGAACAGCACCCTCCCTGCGATCATCCTGCTGAGCAACGTGGGTCCGGGAGGTGGGCCATGAAAGCGAACCGAATCTCGATGATCCTCTGGTTCGCCCTCATCTTCATCCTCCTCGTGATCGAGGTAGCGGAGATCACCCGCGTGTTCACCGTCCCCGTGCAGAACGTGATCGGCGACCCGCTCACGATCGTGATCGCGCTCGTCTTCACGACCATCGTCGCGCTCGTGGGCGCCATCTTCATCGGCGTCTACCTCTCCCACCGCATCCTGAGCCCGACCGGGTTCACGCCGTTCGAGGAAGAGATGCTCCGGATGCGCGCGGACGTTCAGCAGGTGAAGCGGGACGTTGAGGAGTTGCGAGCTCACTCTGGGACCGACCCGCCCGCTTCCCATACCGCGCCGGACCCCCTGGAGGAGCCGTGAAGGTCCCGGTCCTCGACAACGGCGGCCAGTGGACGCATCGTGAGTGGCGGGTGCTGCGGGATCTCGGGGCCGAGACCCGGATCGTTCCGAACACGACGCCATTTGAGGAGCTGGACGCCGATGGCGTCGTGCTGTCGGGAGGGGCCCTCAGCATGGAGGGTAGCGACGTTCCTCTTGGTCGGGTCGACGAGTGGATCGGCTCGGCCCAGGTACCGGTGCTCGCCATCTGCGTGGGTCACCAGTTCCTCGCCCGGCACTTCGGCGGCCGCGTGGAACGAGCGTCGGCCCCCGAGTTCGGTTCCGTCGAGCTGACCGTGGACGAGGTCGAGCACCCGCTGTTCCGGGGTCTCCCCGCGCATCTCAAGGTCTGGTCGAGCCACAACGACCAGGTCGCGGTCCCGCCCCCCGGCTGGACGGTCCTCGCCCATTCCGCCGCCTGCCCGGTCCAGGCGATGGCCCACCCGACCCAGCCGATCTGGGGGGTGCAGTTCCACCCCGAAGTCGAGCACACCGAGGGCGGCCGAGAATTGTTCCGCCATTTCCTCGATGTCTGCCACCGTTGACCCCCGGGAATAAGTAGGGCCGCCGGCTCCCCGGTCGAGGCGTGCGGTGGCTCGCATCCATAAGGCATCCGAGGTCCGCGAGCGCGACCTGATCGCACGGGCCAAGGTCCTCCGAGGAACGGTCGACCCGCTCCTGCCGCGCCTCGGACCCGATTGTCCGCGCGACCGATTCGACCGGCGCCGTGAAGAGCTCGAGGAAGTGCGTTCGGCGCGCGACGACGACCGTCGTCTCGAACGCCTCTCGCGCTGGGGCGACCCGCTGGCCCGGGCCTACGCGGGCCTGCTCAAGTACTACCTCGACCCGAAGAACCCGAGCGTCGTCACGTTCTCGCTCCCGTCGGGCGAGGTATCGTATGCCCCGTTCGCCCGGACCGACCGGGAGGCCGAGGTCGCCGTCCAGCAATCGGACAACTCCGACCGGCTCCTGCTCGGATACCTCGACTGGGCCCGCAAAGGGCTCCACTTCTTCGCGACCCGCAAGTTCCTGTTCTGCTCGGGTCTCACCGCCGAACCACCCCCCGAGTTCCGCCTTGAGAGAGTGGCGGAACTCCCGTACCGGCTCACCGAGAACTCGGCGGAGCACCGCTTCGAGTGCATCCACCTCCAGTCGGGGGAACCGCGCCCGTTCTTGGAGGTCGGCTGGCCCGGAGCGACCACGCGCTTCCGGGTCTGCCGTCGGTGCGTGAAAGGCGACCGCCACCTCCTCGCGAACCTCTCCGATGGCGCGGCGGGCCCCGACCCGTCCTCCGATTTCCCGGTCTCCGCGGAGCTGAACGTGCGCTGCCGGGGTGGGGCGGACTGCCCGCACGCCGACCTGCCCCCGCTCCCGAAGGGGCTCCGCCGAGACTACGAGCTCGGCCGACTCGCGGACGCGGGACTGCTCGACGCCTTCGTCGCCGAGGTCACCCGCCGGGTCGAACGGAGCGGGCGCACGACCCTTATCGCGGGTGGCGTCTGCTTCGGGAGCGCGGTCGAGTCGTTCCTGGACGCCCTCTCACCGACGCCGGTGGAACGACGGGCGCTCCAGGCGGTCCTCGGGACCTGGGAGGGACCATTCGAAGTGGACGAGGCGAGCGCGAGTCGGGCCCTCGAGAAGCTGTGGAACGATCACGCCGAGACGATCGTGCGCACGATCGTGCGCGACCCCGAAGAGGCCCGCCGGCTCATCGACGATACCCGCTCCTCGCCCGGGCGGGTCGCGGAGCTCCTCAAGCGGGCGGAGCGGTCGAGCGAAGAGAAAGAGTTGCTCGGGACGCTACCGCGGTACTCCCGCCTCGCCGAGGAGGCGGCCTGGGCCGACCGGGTCGCCCGGGCGTTCCGCACCCACCACGAGGCGGGCGCGGAGCGCACGATCGTCCAGACCCTCCCGAGCGTCGGGAAGGCTCGGGGGCTCGCCTTCGCTTTCCTGCTCGCCCTGGGCCGGGATGCAGCCCATGCCTGGCAGTTCTCCCCCACGGAACGCGAGTTCGGCGCCGCCTTGAAGGAACACGCTCACGAGCTCCTGACCGCCCCCGCGTCGGGCTACCATCGGGCGCTCGACCGGCTGCTGCAAGCCGCCGGGGTCGCCGACTGGGGCCAGAGCGAAGCGTAGGCCTCCGGAGCACCCCTCCGGGCCTTCCGGGCAGCCTCCTGCCCGGAAGCGCTTCGAGCTGTACGAAGAAATAGGACGAAGTAATTGGTCGGCACTATCCGGATTGTGACAACCGGGTCGATCCGGAGTCGAGGGCCGTGAGCGGCGATGTAGCGGCCACGTCGAGCGCCATCGTCGTGGCAGGGGACGAGGAGACGCGGGTTCTCTTGCGAGGGCTCCTCCGGCTCCACCACTTCCGCGTCGATGGGGAGGCCGAGGGGGTTACCCAGGCGGTCGAGCTCATCGGGGTGCATCGCCCGACCCTGCTGGTCGTGGATGCCAGCCTGGCCGAGGGGAGCGTGGCTCCGCTGATCGGCCAGGCCCGGGGTCTCGCTCCGAGGCTGCGCGTTATCCTGGTCGCCCCCGCCTCGCGGCCCCCATCCCTTCCCCCGGACGTCAAGCAGCGGCCGGATGCCTTGCTCCTGCGACCGTTCCGCATTCGGCAGTTCGCGGAGGCCCTGGTCCCCGGCCCCGGCGATACCCCGCGCGCAGGTTAGTCGGGTTTCCTGTGGGACCCCGTCGGGGGTAGGGCGTAGCGAGCGAGCGCCGCCTCCTCCTCGAAGTGGAGCGTCGGTGCGAGCACGACCAGAGCGTGCATCGGCGGGCCAAAGTCGACCCCCCGGAGGCGCGCGAACGGCCCGACCCAGGCTCGGGCATCTTCCTGGCCCACGCGGGCAACGACCGCGAGCATGGCATCGTCCGGGAGGAACGCCTCGAGCGGGTCCCGCTCCCGGATCAGTTCGAGCGTCCGGTGGGCTGAGAGGAACTCCCCCCGCTCGGGACGAAGGTCGAGGAGCACGAGCGTGTGGAGGTCCCGCGAACGGTTCATCGCGATGTGTTCGAGCGGGGAGGTCGGAGTGAACCCTTCAGCCGGCAGCGGCATCGATACCGTCCGTCCGAACCGGTAGTGCATCAGTCCGAGCATCCCCGCAGCCGCCGTGAGGATGCTCGCATTGGGGCAGTAGCTCCACGAGTGCCCAGCCTTCTCGGCGGCGAGGCGGAGCGCCACGTGGGTGGTCGCGGCGAACGGGTCTCCCACGACCACGAGCGCCACCCGTGCATGGGCGCGTAGAGCTTCCAGGATGGGGGCCTCCGACTCGAGGAGCGGCCGGTCGAGCCGGACGATCTCCTTCCCCACGAGCCGGCCGAGCCGCTCAACGGTGCCGGGTGGGGCGACCGCCGTGTACTCCTCCGCAAAGACGACGTCGGCCGCGGCGAGCACCGCTCGCGCGCGTTCCGAGACGCCGCGCTCGTCCGCGAGTCCCAGTCCGACGAACGCGAGCTCGGCCATGGCGGCGAGTCCCCTAGTCCCGGACGGCGAGGATCGGGCACGGCGCGGAACGGAACAATTCTTCGAGGAACCGTCGGGTCAGCAGGGCGCTCCCGCCGTGCTCCTCCTCGCTGACCAGGAGGAAGCCGTAACGCTCGCGCTGGGCGGCCTGGAGCAGCAGCTCGGGAAGCCGCCGTCGGCGGCCGAGCATCGACTCGGAGAAGACGGAGAAGTGGTGCACGATCCGGATACCGCGCGCCGTCGTCTCTTCGCGCTCGCCGTCCCCTTCCCCACCGCCCCCGGAGCCGAGGGTGAGCGCCACCACGGAGGCGGGCGGGTTCTTGACGGCGATCTCCTCGGCGAGCATCATCGCCTTCGGGGACGGCTGGGGGTGGAACGTCGAGACCAGGATACGGGGAATCTTGGGGGTCGCGAGCGCGAGGCGGTTCAGGACGAGCACGTCGGCGCGCGAGTGCTGGAGGATCCCCGTGGCCGTATGCCCGACCCAGAACCGGGAACTCCGCCGGCTACCCGAGAGCGTGAGGAGGATCGCGTCAACGTTGTGGGATTCGGCGCTCTCGAGGATCTCGCCCGGGACGTCCGTCGCGGCGCGAACCTCGGGGTCGACGCGGACATCGAGCGCCGCCCCGGCCTCGTGCGCCGGCACCACGATGTTCACCGAGGCGCGCCATTCGCGCGTCACTTCGGGGAGCGTGGTGGTGGGAATGACGTGGAGCAGCCGGATCTCCCCGTCCGCGTCGAGGATCATCGAGGCGAACCGGAGCATCGGCTCGACCTCGGAGGCCCGCTGCACCGGAACCAGGATCTGGCGGTACATGGTCACTTTCCGATGAGCGGCAGGAGGTCGATGTCGAGCTTGAGGACGTTCACGAACGGCACGCCGATGTACGGCACGATCGGGTTGATGATGCGGGCGTTCACGAAGTGGGTGAGGAACGCAATCGACAGGTTGGTGTTCTCCGCGACCCGTGGGATCTGGATCAGGACCGCTTGTGGGACGAGGTCCGGGTCGAGGTCGGACGCGGAGGGGGCGATGAACCAGTAGGGGAGGCTCCCGCTATGGCTCACGTTCCAGTTCCACGCCTCTTCCGTGTAGTTGATCGTCTCGTTGATCAACTGGCCCAGGGCCGGGTCACTCGGACCCGGTGGCGTATCCGCGCCGAGCGTGGTATTGTAGTCGGTGAGCGACGGTCGACTCCAGAACAGGTACGGCGCGCTCGTGTTCTGGGCGATGAGGGTCGAGCCGATAACCGTGCCGTTCGGGTCTCGGAGCAGCGAGCCGGCGCCGCCGGCCGGATTGATGACATCGGCGATCCCCGTGACCACAAGGGGGTAGGCAACCCCGACGATCAGCAGCGACACCACGAGGAAAATGACGGTCGCCCGGACATGCCGGGCGGTGCTGTGCGCGGGGGGAGCCGGCGGCTCGGTCGCACCGGGGCTGGAGACGGCGGTGGGTGGCGTCGACGGGGTGCTCATAGACCTCCGAGCGGCAGGAAGTGCGCGACGACGGTCCCGAGGTGCTGGACCCACGGGAGCGTCTCGAGCCAGGCGAGGAGCAGGTAGACGAGCTTGATCCCCACGAACGCGCTCACGAGGCCGCCGAACCCGTACATGAGCAGGTTGCGCCGGAGGAGGTCGATCGCGCTCCTCGGGCGGAACGGCACGCCGTAAAGGGCGAGCGGGATCAAGAACGGAATAATCACGGCGTTGAAGACGAGGGCGGAGATCACCGCGAGGTCGGGGTTGGAAAGCCCGAGAATGTTCATGATCGCGATGCCGGGGAGGTAGCCCGCGCCCGCTGCGATGAACACCGCCGGGATGATCGCGAAGTACTTCGCGACGTCGTTGGTGATCGAGAACGTCGTGAGCCCCCCTCGGGTGATCAGGAGCTGCTTACCAATGGACACGACCTCGATGAGCTTCGTAGGGTCGCTGTCGAGGTCGACCATGTTGCCGGCTTCCTTCGCCGCGCTCGTCCCGCTGTTCATCGCGAGCCCGACGTCGGCGCGCGCGAGCGCCGGCGCGTCGTTCGTCCCGTCGCCCGTCATCGCGACCAGGTGACCCTGGGCCTTTTCCCGCTGGATCAAGACGAGCTTGGCCTCGGGTTTGGCTTCCGCCACGAAGTCGTCGACGCCGCTCTCCTTGGCGATCGCCTCGGCGGTGAGCCGGTTATCGCCCGTGCACATGATCGTCCGGATGCCCATCGTCTTGAGTTCCCGGAGACGGTCGCGGATACCGGGCTTCACAACGTCCTTGAGGCAGACCAAGCCCAGGGTGCGTTTCCCGCTCGAGATCAGGAGGGGCGTCATCCCCTGCCGGGATACCGCCAGGAACTGACGGCGGAGTTCGGGAGGTACGAGCGCTCCGTACGCTTCCATCGCTTGGAGCGACCCCTTCATCACCTCGACCCCGTCGGAAAGGACGATGCCGCTCATCCGACGATCCGCGGTGAATGGGAGCACCTTGAACGTCCCGGGTTCGAGCTTCCGAGGCTGAACGCCGCGTCGGGCGGCGAGTCGTACGACCGAACGACCTTCGGGGGTGTCGTCGAGACTCGAGCTCAGCATCGCGGCGTCGGCAAGTTCGGTCGGCGGCACGTCAGGCGCCGCGATGAACTGCACCGCGAGCCGGTTGCCGACGGTGATCGTGCCGGTCTTATCGAGGATCAGGACGTCGAGGTCTCCGGCCGCCTCGACCGCCTTGCCCGACTTCGCAATGACGTTCGCCTTCGCGGTTCGGTTGATGCCCGAGATGCCGATCGCCGGGAGCAGCGCGCCGATGGTCGTCGGCATCAGGCAGACGAACAGGGCGACGATCGTGGCGATGTCGATGTAGATGATGTTCGTGAAATCGGCGAGGAAGATGAACGTCACGACGACGCTAAAGAGCGCGATCGTGAACGCGTAGAGCAGGACGCCGAGCGCGAGCTCGTTCGGGGTGCGGTCCCGGCCCTGTCCCTCCACGAGGCGGATCAATCGGTCGAGGAACGATTCGCCCCGCACTGCCGTGACGCGGATCTGAATCGTTCCTTGGAGGAGATGCGTTCCCCCGAGGACGCTTGTCTTGTCGCCCCCGCTCTCGCGTGTCACCGGCTCGGATTCGCCGGTCATCATCGATTCGTCGATCAGGGCCGCCCCGTGGGTCACATCGCCGTCGATCGGGATGGTCTCCCCCGGATGCACTTCGACCGTGTCGCCGATGCGAAGGACATCGGAGGCAACCCAGACCGAGGTTCCATCGGGCCGGATCTGGCGTGCCCGGACCCCGCTACGGATCTCCCGGAGGCTGTCCGCCTGGGCCCTGCCCTGCGCCTCCGCGATCGCATCCGAGAGGTTCGCGAACCAGAGCGTGAGGAACAGGATGAGCGTGACCGCGAGGTAGTAATCGGCGTTGTAGGAGTGCGCGATGTCCGGGAACACCCTGGGCACGAGGGTGAGCACGACGAGGAACAGGAACAGCAGGTAGACCGAGAACATCACAGGGTTGTGGATCTCGCGGCGGGGGTCGAATCCCCGGAACGATGCCGCCAATACCCGTCGCCACGAAGTATGGGGAACCCGGCGGACCGACACGTGGGCGCCCGGTTCGAGTGTCAGCTCGGCGCTCACGCTACATCCCTCCGAAAATCTGCGCTAACGGTCCCATCGCCATGACGGGGAGGAACAGGAGGGCGGTGGTGATCACGAGGAAGAGCGTCAGGTAGATCGTGAACGTGCCGCTCGCGGTACGGAGCGTTCCCGCGCTCGGGGGAAGCGCCTCCTGCTTCGAGAAGAGGTCGGCGACCATCAGCATCGCCAGGATCGGAACGAAGCGACCGACGAGCATGATCACCGCGCCGGTGACGTTGAAGAACAACGTCGTATCGACCACGCTCGCGGTCGAAAGCGCGCTCCCGTTGTTCGCCGACTCGCTCGTGAACTCGTAGAGCACCGACGTGAAATTGTGCGACGTAGCGCCAATCGATGAGGTATCCACGGTAACGAAGCCGCCGGCGACGGCGACCACGAACGGGATGAGGATGGTCGCCGGATGGACGAGGAGCGCGAGGGCCGACCACTTCACCTGGGCGGTTCCGATCTTCTTGCCCAGGTACTCGGGGGTGCGGCCGACCATGAGGCCCCCGACAAAGATTCCGAGGATCGCGAACAGGAGCAGCTGCCCAAAGCCGGTGCCGACCCCACCCGGGGTGCTCTGGGTGAACATGCCGAACAGGAGGACGAGCTGGGCCACCGGCGAGACCGAGCCGATCTGCAGGTTGTTGGCGCCCACGTTGCAGTACACGCTGATCACTTGGAACGACGCGGCCTCGGGCAGGCTGAACCGCGTGTCTTCACCGACCGGATATCCGTTCGTTTGGGGTCCGAGACCGAGGGAGGAAGCGAGCGCCGGGTTGGTCGCCGCCTGGAACGCGATGAACAGCGCGAGGGCCACCGCGAGGATGATGAGGATCGTCCCGACGTACGGCCACGCTTCGTTCTTCTTGCGGACGATCGTCGCGAACGCGAACGGCGCCGAGAACGGGAACAGGAGCATCAACGCGATGCCCCAGAGGTTGGACACCGCGGACGGGTTGGCGATCGGCGACGCCATGTTCGCCGAATAGAATCCGCCGCCGTTCGAGCCGAGCAGGGAGATGGACTGGAAGCTCGCCACCGGTCCGAGGTAGAGCGTCTGCGTGCCCCCGGTGAGCGGGTGGAGGGTCGCCGAAGCCGCGAGGGTCTCGGGCACATCCAAGAGAATGAACACGAGAGCCCCGAGGATCGCGAGGGGAAGCAGCAGGCGCGTGAGGGAGCGGGTCATGTCGACATAGAAGTTGCCGATCGTCCCGTCCTTCCGGACAAATCCCCGCACCATCGCGGCAAGGACGGCAAGGCCAGTCGCGGGCGAGAGGAACAGCGCGAACGGCCAGGCGATCATGAGCGAGCCGAGGCTCATCTGGGACTCGTTCGTGAAGTGGGTGAAATTCGTGTTCGTGGTGAAGCTCGCCGCGGAGTGGAACGCGAGGTCCCAACCCATATTGGGAATCCCGAGCGGATTGAGCGGCATCGAGGTCTGGTAGAAGAGCCAGACCCACAGGAACAGGAGGAGGCCGCCGTTGACGAGCAGGAGCGCGAGGAAATACTCCCGGGCCCGCATCGAGTGGCGGGGGCTGGTCCCGAGCAGGCGGTAGAAGCCGTTCTCGAGGGGCAGCAGGATGGCGTCCCCGAGCAGGGGACGATTCATGTAGACTTTTCCGAGGTAGTCCCCGAAGAACGGGGCGATGGCGAGTGAGAGGCCGATAACTAGAATGATATCCCACAGCGACTGAATTACGAACGCCATCGACCTCCCGCTTCAGAATCGTTCAGGGTGGATCATACAGTAGATCAGATAGAGCGTCAGGGCGAGGCAGATCAGACTCAGCGTAACGAGTCCCAAGTGCTGGACTACCCAGTCGAGCGAGCCCATGCGACGCCTTGGGGTGTTGGACCCGGGAGACGGTATTTAGCCTCGATGACCGAGAGGCACCGTCGGATGCTTCGACCGAAGGTTTATACGCCGTCCTTCATCCGCTCGCCCTTCCCGTCTTCTCTCGGTGGAGGCGCGTCGGCCGAGCGTTTTCGGGCCTCCCGGGAGAGCCTCCGGACGATCCTCCGCATCGCCTGCTCCCGTCGGACCTCGGCGACCTGGTAACGGACATCCCGGGTCTCCCGGGTGAGCAGGACGGTGACACGGCCGAGCGAGCTCCGGCCGGTCCGTCCGCGGCGCTGAATCGCCCGGATCTCGCTCGGAACCGACTCGAAGAACACCACGAGGTCGACATCCGGAACGTCGAGCCCCTCCTCCGCCACGCTGCTGGCGACCAAGATCGGGAAACGGCCCTCCCGGAACTGGGAGAGGACCCGCGCCTGGTCCTTCTGGTTCATCCCCTTGTCGTCGGAGTCGCGGGTCGCCTGGCCGACGAATCGCCCGGTCGTCCATCCCTGGTGCTCGAGCATCGACTGGATGGTCTGGATGGTGTCGCGATACTGCGCGAACACGAGGATGCGAGGCGGGTGGGCTCGGGGTTGCGCGAGCGTCTCGTGGACGAGCTCGACGAGAGCGTCCAGCTTCGGATGCGAGGATTCGCGGGACGTGCGAAGGAACTCCTCGGCCTCGTGTCGCGCCTGAACGACCTCGGGGAGCTTCAACAGCGCGCGGTCGCCGCGGCTCAGCTTCGCCTTTTCCGCGAGCCGGTCGAGGTAGTGCACGAAGGGAGCCAAGCCCTGCGTCTCGAGCCGCTCGAGCGCATGGTGGAGATGGAGGAGCACGAGCTGGTGGAAGAGCGGCCCGAACCGTCGGACCATCGGACCGGGCCGGGCGAAGATCTCGGCCCGCAGGGCGATGAGGTCCTTGACGGAGAGGGAGCGGATGGGTTTCTTCCTCAGGTAGCCCATCTTCTGCAGCTTGCGCGCGGTGGCATGGGCCGCATTCTCGAGCAGCTCTCGAATCCGCTGGGACTCCGGCGGTAGGTCCACCCACCGGTAGTCGACGTCGATCGGCTGGACGTACTCGCGCACCCCATCGTCTTCCCGGGTGCGAGCCTCGATCCGTCGAAAACCGAGGTTCGCGACCACCTCCTCGATCCGTTCGTCCCGGCCCCCCGGAGACGCGGTGAGCCCGAGAACGCGGCCATCGGGCGGTCGGTCGACGCGATAGCGGGCGGCGAGCGGCACGTAGGCGTACTTGCCCACCGCATGATGGGCCTCATCGAAGACGACGAGCTTCGCGTCGGCGAGCGTGTACCGTCCGGCCACGAGGTCGTTGACGACGATTTCCGGCGTCGCGAAGACCACGTCGGCGGTCTCCCAGGCGCCTTCTCGGACGGGACGCTTGACTGTGCCGGTGAAGCGGGCCGAGCGCAGCGGCGTGAGCCACCGAGCGAATGCCTCGGCATGTTGCTGGACGAGCGGTCGGGTGGGTGCCAGGAACACC
>Ga0187781_10003944_pt1 | contig 11076 bp, 26 predicted proteins | sample 0715_SJ02_MP02_2_FD_132447 | JGI IMG/M metagenome (GOLD analysis project Ga0187781, IMG submission 132447) | Tropical peat soil microbial communities from peatlands in Department of Meta, Colombia - 0715_SJ02_MP02_20_MG | ecosystem: Environmental > Terrestrial > Soil > Wetlands > Peat | place...
CCTGCGCTTCTCCTGGAAGGCCGCGTACGCAAGCTCCAGGAACGCGAGCACGCGGCGCTCGTGGTACGCCCGCTCGCGCTCCGTCACCATGTCGCGGAGCGCCGGTCCCTCGTCCTCGTAGAACGCGAGGCACGGCGCGCGGAGCGAGGGGCACACGCCGACCAGCACGAAGTCGACGACCGACCGGAACCCGGGGTCGGTCTTCGTCCGCGAGATCCTGCGGAGCGCGTTCCAGTGGTCCGTGGACTCCGCGAGCCACTGTTCCACGAGCGGAAAGATCGAACCCGACGCGCCGCCCGCGACCGGGAGCTGCGAAAGCTCGACGCGCTGCGCCTGCGCGGGCGCCTGGACCAGGTCCTGGACGAAACGAAGGGCGCTCATCGCACGTGGCTCCGCGCGATGTCGGCCCACGTGCCGTGGGGCTCAAGGTCCAGGTACACGAGCCAGTGCTCCCGCGCGCCGCCGCGCTCGCCCATCTGTTCGAGCGCCATCGCGAGGTTGAAGTGCGCGTCCGCGAAGCGCGGGTCCTGGCCGATCGCTGTCTCGAAGCTGCGGGCCGCGCCGCGCGCGTCCCCGCGTTCGAGGAGCACGTAGCCGAGGTTGTAGTGGCCCTCGGGGTTGTGGTGCTGGATCGCGATCGAGTGTCGGTAGAGCGTCTCCGCGCGCTCCACGTTGCCGCGTCGGAAATGCAGGTTCGCGAGGTTCACTTCCGCGATGGCCATGCGCGGGTCGAACCTCAACGCTTCCTCGTAGAGCGCCGCCGCCTCGCCGTACGTCGCCGGGTCCTCGTCGAGCTGCGACGCGCGCACGTAGAGGTCGTACGCGCGGCGCTCGCATCCTGGGAGCCGGATGATCTTGCACTCGCCGCGGGGCCAAAGGCCGTCGAAGTCGAGCGCGAGCTGGCCGTCCGCGTCCTCGCGCTCGGGCAAGTTGAAGACAAGGGCGCGCGACGACGCGACACGATCGGACGGGAACGGGATCACCTGCGCGTCCGGCAGTTGCACGACGTTCTTCGCCCGCTGCTCGGCCTCTCGCTCCGCGCGCGTGCGGAACTCGACGACGTTGCTGCTGTTCTTCTTCCGTTTTCCCATGGTCACTTCTCCCCTTTCTTGAGCATTTCGATCCATGCGCCGGCCAGCGGGAAATCTTCCTCGTCGAGGTTGCCGATCGCGCCGCGCAGGATCTTCGCCTGAACGACGTCCGGGAACGGGGCGTCGTCGTCGTTCATCAGCTCGACGTGCTTCCACAGCTCATGGCCCGACCCGAACCTGCCGACGAGCGCGCGCATGAACTCGTCGTTCAGCCCGAGCCACGCCTGGAACTTGTCGCCCTTGAGCACCTCGCCCATCAGGTACGCGAGGTCCGCGCCGACGTCGCCCTCGAACGAGTCCGTCTCGTCGAGCATCGCGTTGTAGGCTTCGAGCGCCAGCACGGCGCGCTGCTCGATGTTCATCGTCCCTCCTCCTTGCGGCTGTCGAGCATCGCCGTGGCCTCCTCGTCGGTCATCTTGGCCCAGTCACGGAACGAGTAGCCGTGCTTGACGTCGGCCTCCGGGAGCGGCGCGTCCTCCTTGTACCCTTCCGCCAGGAACACCATCTGCTTCTTGATGTCCACGAGCACGACCGGGTGCTGGCGGTCCGCGGCGGTGAAGCGGCCGATGCCGAAGCCGGTCTCCTCCTCCTCGTTGCCCTTGACCAGCTCGCAGAAGATGATCCGCGCGAGGTACGGATCGTCCTCCCAGCGGCACTCCTTCGCGAGCGCGCGCCGCACGACGGCCGCGATGTTGTAACCGGCCCAGTGCGTGTAGAACACCACGTCCTTGCCGCCCGAGTCCCTCACCACGATGTTGCCTCTGTCGCCCATGTTCGTCCTCTTTCTCTCTCGACCTTGCGCACGATATGGCCACATGTCAATGTGGCCGTTTAGTTTCCCGCCGCCTCACCTCCAACCGCGCCGCCGGAAAAGCTCCGGGTCGCGCAGCGCAAGCTCCGTGAGCGCGGCGCCGAGCTTCTGGAGCGCCTTGTAGAAGCCGTCGCTCAGGTGGTTCCCCTCGTGCTCGTGCGCAAGCTCGTGGATGACGAGCGCGTTCACGCGCGCGTCCGGCCCGTGCTCGAAGAAGTCGTAGCCCACGCTCGCGAGGTTGAACGTCAGCTCCCCGTCGCCGTAGCACGCGGACCACCCGGCGCCGATCCGTCCCTTGTCGACCGTCACGCGGACGTGACGCTTGATGAGCTTCAGCGCCACGTCCTCGACGTAGCCGGCGATGTTCCGCATCCCGCTCGTCCACTCGTCCTCGGGCAGGAGCTTGCGCGCGGGGGCGTCCGGGTCCGACGAGTACGGCTTCGGCGTCGGCATGATCTGCCCGCTCGGCCTCGCCGCGCCGCTGTGCCGGATGTTCTCCCACGCGCCCTTCGAGAACGCGCGCGGCGGGATGATGGCGTAGCCCTGGGCGACGAGGGCGTTGTTCGCCTCGGGGTCGCTCGGGTCGTAGACAGCGCGCTTCTCGCCGTACTGGTGGTCCAGCACCTTCTCCACGGCCTCGGGCCTGATGCGGGAGTCGTGGAGCGCGTCGACCACCGCGGGCGACGCCGCGTCCTCGGGGCGGAGCTTCTCGTAAAGCTCGTTCAGCGTGAGGACGCGCACCGTGCGCAGGTACGTCTCGCTCACAGCGTTGCGTTCCATGTTGACCGGCACCTTCTGCATGACCTCGACGTCCCACTGGTCGCCGGTCGGGCACACGGGGATGCCCATCTCGTAGAGGTAACCGAACGCCCGCTCTTTCCCCGTCTCGGGGTCGACGCGCGTGAGCGCGGGGTAGACGCGCACGGTCGCCTTGCGCGTGCGCGGCGCGAGCGATCCCTCTTCGTTCGCCACCTCGGTCAGGAGCGACGCCTCGAACACCTTGAGCGGCTCGCGCGGGGCGAGCGGCTTGCCGTCTATCGTCGTCGCGACGTTCGGCGGGACGATCAGCTCGTCCGCCGCCGCGAGCACGGAGTCCAGCTCCGCGCGCGTCATCTTCACGCGCCCGCGGAACTCGGAGCCCGCCTCCGTGCGCCTGCGCCCCGCGATCCTGCCCTCGTCGTCGAAGCGCACGCAGCCCTTCGTCGAGGTGATCTCCGCGCTCTCGCACACCGCGAGGACGAGCTTCTCCCCGAGGTTGAAGCGCCCTCGCTTCTCGGGGTCGCCCTTCTTCTCGCTCTCCGCGAAGAGCGTCCAGGCGTGCGCGAGATCCTTGAAGCCGTCCGGGTCGTCGTCCGTCACCGCCATGTCGACGAGCGGCCTGCCTTCGATCGGGCGGAACGTCACCGACACCCGCCGCGCGCCGGTGTCCCACGCGTTCTGCACAAGCTCGAAGAGCACGTACGAGAGACCGCGGCGACGCGCGATCTTCTCCAAACCCTTCTTCGATCCCTCGAACCACTCGGTCATGATTTGCGTCCTTCCTCGACGAGGTATTCCACCTTGTACGTGCGCGTCTCGATGACGACGACCCGGTAAATCGCCTTCTTCTTGCTCATGACCTCTCTCCTTCCTGCTCCGCGGCCTCCGCGATCTGTTGCGACCTGTCGGCGCCGCAGTCCTCGCAGCGCCCCTCGTCGTCGAACTTGCACGCCCCGCATGCGGGGCACGTGACGCGCTCGCCGTCCTCGGTGACGTGGATCATGTCCTCTTTCCTTTCTTGCCCTTCGCCTTCGCAGCGCGCCGGTCGGCCAGCTCGTTCATGATGATGCGCATGCAGATCATGTCCGCCACCATCGAGAGCGGCATCGTGTAGACGCGCTGGCGCTTGTACGGGCGCACGTGCACGAGCCCCGCCGCGCGGTCGATGGAGAGCGTTCCCTGGCGCGCGCCTCCCGCGCCGTCGAGCCTGCCGAACACTTTGAACCTCGCGACCGTCACGGCGCCACCGCCGCGTAGGAATCCCAGCCCCGCTCGCGGAGCACCCGCAGGCAGTCGTCGCACGCGCAGACGAGCAGCCAGCGCGGGCCGCAGCGCGTGCTCGCGAGCAGGCGGCAGCAGTGGTTGCACTGCGCACGGGACGCGGCAGGCGGCGGCGGATGTTGTGCACGGTTCATGTAGCTTCCTTTGGTAGATGCATCGATGATGCCAAACATTCAACTGCTCAAGTACACGAAAACACATATACCCAAGTGCGAACTGCGAAGGCAGCTTCGCGGACGGAATGCGTAAACCCCTTCGCACCCCTTCGCACCCCGTCGCACCCCACACATCATTCGATGTCGATGTTGGCGGCGCGCGACCTCGCGGCCGCGGGCTCCGCAGGTCGTCCCGTCGCCGCGTCCGGCTCCGTCTTCTTCGCGTACCCGAGGAAACAGACGGGCTCGCTCAGCCCGAAGTCGCGCACGGTGATGTCCACCGCGGCGCTCCCCACGCACTGCGCCTCGAAGAGCGCGGTCTTCTTGGCGTCCGCGAGCAACCTCGTCTCGGTGCCGTGCCCAAAGCCGCGCACCATCACTTCGGGGCTGGGAATGCAGGAGCACGAGGACATGCCCCGCGCGACGACGCCCCCGATCCAGTAGCGCACGTCGCGGCCCTTGCGGTTGGGACGGCTGTACTCGTGGCGCACGAGCGGGCGGACGACGGCGTAGATGCCGTTGCCCATCCAAGCTTCGTGCTGGTCGCCCATGCGGCGCCAGCGCGTGCGTCCGTCCCACTCGCTCATAGCTTCGCCCCCATCTCGGCGAACAGCTTCTCGGCCTTCGCCCTCCACTCCGCGTCGAACTTCCTCTGCGCCTCCCGGTGCTCCTTGCCGAGCGCCTCGAAGCGCCGCATAAGCTCCACGCCGCGCTCGGCCGGCAAAAGCTTTATCGGTTTCCAGAAGTAGCCCTTGCCGTACTCCTTGGTCTCGACGCTCCCGTTCTCCTTCATGCGCGTCACGTGCCCGCCGCACACGAAGGGGAGCGTGTCGGAGCGCCAGAACGCGAAAAGGCCGTCGAGGTTCATGGTCGGTGATCTCCTAGCTCACGGCTCACCGCCTCGGGGTTCCCGATCTCGAGCTTGTCGATCGTGTCGAGGAGGACGCGGTCGTCGCCCGCGGCCATCCAACCGTCTTCGCCGCCGTCGGGATCGACGACGATGTACTTGACCGGCGAGCCCTCGTCGCACTCCCGCACCCAAAATCCGAAACTCCGGATGCAGGCGATCATCTTCGCGCGCACGATGACGTTCATGGCGACGCCTCCTCGGCCTCCTCGGTCTCATCCTCACCCTCGTCGCGAGCGTCCTTGTACGCATCGAGCATCGTCTGCGCGATGCGGTCGATCGCGTAGAACTGGATCATGCTGAGCCTCTTGCTGATCTCGATCTTCTCGCCCGCGTCGCCCAGGTCGTTCGCGCGCTCCTCTGCCTCCGCGAAGATCTCGGTCAGGCAGAAATCGGTCGCCCACTGGAAGAGCTGCTTCGTGTAGACCTCGACCCGCGCGTCGGCGTGCTCGGTGATCCAGTCGCCGTCGAGCGCGCCTTCGTCGCACTCGTCTATCGCCTCGGCCGCCGCGCGGCACTCCTCGAAAACCCAGTCGTTCGGGAGCATGCCCTGGTGCGCCTCGCGCACGGCGTCGAGCACCCACGCGGGCGCGCCGTCCTTGACGCGGACGAACGTCGCATCCTCTTCATCCTTGTGCTGGCCCTCAGCGCGACGTGCGACCTCGAACCACTTGCTCATTCCTTGGCGATCCATGACCTTTTCCTCTCTTTCAAGACGACGCGAAGCCGAAGAACAGGTACAGACCCTTCTTCGCGAACAGGCGCCCGTACGCGTCCTCAGCGCTCGCACCATCGGCGCTCGCCACCGTGGCGAGCCACTTGCCGTTCGGGAGTCTCTCGTTCATCCCCCACTGCTGCTCGTCGCGCTCCGCGCACACTTGGGCGTGATAGTACGGCTTGCCGAAAAGATCTTTCCCGCGGGACAGCTTGACGTCCGCGCTCGATCCGAAGACCGCGGGAGCTTGCTTCCTGGCTTGCGCCTTGGTGAGCGAGCGGACCTTCTCCGGCTCGCGGAGCACCACGCAGAACGCCGGTCCCCATTTGTCGTTCTCGCCCATACGCTTGTCGTACCATTCGCGGAACTCCGCGCTGGCCTCGTCGAGCGACGGCGGGCTGATGATCGTGAAGCTGTGCTTCTCCGCGATCGTCCCGGTGTACCCAGCGTGACCATGATCGTGCTGCGCCCGCTCGCACGCGTCGTCGAACGCGCTCTTGGCGTCCCATGCCTCGATCCTCGTCTCGAAACTGCAACCGCCCATGGCTCATGCTCCTTTCTTGGCCCAAAACCGCTCGCGCTTCTTGAAGCCCTCGGTGTACCGGCTGACGTCCTGGATCGGGAACGAACCGCCCAGCCCGAAATGGTGGTCCTGGTAACCGTCGCCGCCGAAGTGCCGCCACTCGACGCGGCACGTCTTCTTGTTGACCTTCGTGACCACGTACCAGGCGTAACCGTCCGCCACGCCGATCTGGAACAGGTCGCCAACACGGAGCTTGCCGTCGTCGGGCGCCGTCGCCGCGAGCTTCCGCGCCACCTCGAACGCGTCCGCCCTCGCTCGCACGATCTCGTCGCCGCCGACGAGCCTATCGTTCTTGTGGTCGAACCGGCCGAACTCGCTCTCCACGTCCACGAGATCCGCCTCCGCGACCGAGTACGCGACCGGGAGCACGGCGTCGTCCACGATGGCGAGCCCGCGCGCCTTGTGCTCGTCGGCCTCCGCGCCGTAGCTCCGCACGACGCCGTAGTACATCCGGCCGCCGCCGCCGCGGAATTTGACCTTGTATCGAAACGTGCTCATGGATCTTCTCCCGGTGTGAGGCAGACGAATGCGTAGGCGAAACCCTTGAGCCACTCGTGGTGCGCGTCGGTCGCGGCCTCCGCGCAGAGATCCCACCCGACTTCGGCGCCGATGTCGGTCGCGCGCTTGACGAGCGCGCGGCTGCCGCCGCCGTTCGGGGGGCTCTCGATCAGCGCCGCGCACTTGTGCGCGTTCGTCTCCGAGTTGAAGCACCAGAGGAACTTCATGTCCGCGTTGCTGCTCATTGCTCCACCTCCGCAGATTCGACGCGAAGCTCCACGCGCACGAGACGGTAGCCGTTTTCCTCGGCGTTCTCGCGGGCCGTGTCCTCGTCCCACAGGATGCAGTTGTCCCAGTCCACCGCCGACAGGTCGTAGCCCTCCGGGGCCGTCGTGAACAAGGTCACCTTCGGGCGCTCGAAAGCTCCGGTTTCCTGGTCCACGACCTCGACGTTCGTCTTTCGCTTGCTCTTTCGCTTGCTCATGGCATGCCTCCGTCCGTGATGTCGCCCATCTGCTTGATGAGACGCGGCTCGCGCCCCTCGCGGTCGGCGCGCGCGTCCTCGCGCTTCTGCGCCTCGTAGATCGCGCGCTCGGAGTGCGGCCTCCACGTCTCCGGCAGACCGACCGCCTTGAGCGCCAGGCACCGGACGCAGTCGTGGTTGCTCACGCCGTTGTGCGTGCGGTCGTGATCGCGCCTGCCGCCGCGCGCCACGTTCTCGTCGTCGGCTCGGTCGTACTCGGCCACGGCCGCGACGATGGCGGCGCGGAGCTTGTAGAACGGCGATTCGACATACTTCATGGCGACGCCTTGCCCTTTTTATTCGCGCGCTTCCCGCGCTTCTTCGCTGCTGCGCGCTCGTCGTCCTTGGCACTCGCGATCATGTGGCTGAGCCAGTCGTCATAACCGAGCCGCGTGTTGCCCTCGCCGACCTCCTGCCGCCAGTCCTCTTCCGCGAACCGGCGCGCGTACTTCACGCGATCCGTGTCGACCTCGACGTAGAACTCCCCGTGCTTGCCGCAATAGAAAACCGTCGCGGCCCCGCGGTGTTTGGTTTCCTGGCCGTCGTCCAAGGATGTCTCGCCCGAATGCTCAAGGTAGTCGTCTCCGTCCTCGGGCGACTCGAACCACGCGATGCCGGTGGCAATCTCGACCGTGCCATCGGCCACCTCCCCGCAGGTGGGACACTTGCACTTCGCGATGGGGTAACTCACGACACCATCCCTCCCTCGCCCTGCCCGTCGAGCTGGTCGCCGAGCGACTCGACGATGGCGATCTCCTCCGCGTCGCGCATCGCCTGCTGCGCCTCGCTCAGCGCGCGGCACGCGTCGCCCAGGTCCGCGAAGACGTCCGACCGGACACTGCCGTCCCGCGCCGACGCGACGAGCATCTGCGCCAGGAACGTCACCGCCGCCGCCGTCACGGCCAGCCGGTTCATCGCGTCGATCAGATCCTGCTCTGCCTTGCTCATGATCCACCTTCCTCTTCGCCGCACACTTCGGCCCATTCCTTCTCCCGCTCTGCCAGGTACGCGGGGAGATCCGCGGCCCTGTCCGGCAGCACCACGTTGATGCGCTGGCCCATGGCCTCGAACCGCTTGGCCCACGCGTTGATCTGCTTGCGCGTCGGCTTGTCGTCGTTCGCGACGAACCGCGCGTCGACCTCCCCCGTCTCGTCGTCGACTACCTCGATGATCCTCATGGCCTCTTTCCCTTCAACGTCGTCACTCGCGGCAACTTGTCAATGTGTCCACATGGACTTTTAGCTTTGCGATTCCCGTGCCCACCATAACCCCGCAGAACGTCACGGGCGCCGCGAACGGCCGTTCGCGATCCGGTGCGAAGCGTTCGCACCCCACGAAACCCCGCAGCACCCCGCGACCTCGCGCGCCTGCGACCTCGCGCGCCTGCGACCTCCTTTTCCGCCGTTCCCGCGACCTCGCGTTAACGCGCCACGCGATGATGCAGCACGCGCGCGGCGCGGCGACGGCGACGTTCGGCGCGGACTAGTTCGCGGCGATCGAGCTTCTTGCCGTGCGCCGCGCCCGGTGGACGCCTCGTGTGCGTTCGGATCACGACGGAGAAGCGTCTGCGGGCCATGCGAGCCATGCCGCGAGCATACCGCAGGACGGCGCCCGCGTCAGGCCGCGTCTTCCGGCACGACCGGCACGTAGACCTCCCATGATTTCATGAGCCCAAGCTCGCGCGCGAGCACGCCCAGGTCGATGTCCTTCGCGACGATGGCGCGGTCCTTCCCCGAGACGCGGTAGAACCGACCTACCTCGGGGTACACCGGCCTGCCGCGGAAAAGCTTGCCGCGGATCGGCCTCGACCGGATCACGTGCTCGTTCTTCTCCGTGAGCGCCCGGTTGACGCGCGCGAGCAGCGCGCGCTCCTCGACTTCGACCTTGCCCCCCGCTGCACCGTTCTTCTTTCCCATCGCAGACCTCCGACGTACCCATATTCCCACATGCAGACGTTCACGCAAAAAAGCGCGTCTCTTCAGACCGGCCAATCTTCAGCACCGGGCAGAAGCTCATCATGCGTGAAGACCGCCGTGCGGACAACCTCGTCCCCGTCCAGCAAGCGCTCCACGACGCCCTCATGCGTCACAGTGATGTGGCGCTCCTGCCCGGTACCGAGCACCACCCTCACCACCCCACCGTCGACCACGATCTCCTTGCCGCCGTCAACGACGACGATCACGACGCCACCTTCGTCTCGGCGGATGCCTCGCGCGGCTTCGCCCGCACGTAGAGCCTCTCCCCGCGCACGGCGAAGTCGAACGCGGGCCACCGCTTCTTGAGCCAATGTGAGTACGTATTCAGCGATGACGGTTTGCCCGTCTTCATGACCGTCCACTTCCCGCGAAACTGCTCCAGCTCGTAGCGATGGATCGCCATCCACGTCCGCTTGATGCTTTGCCACCGCGGGATCTCGTTCACGAACACCAACGTAGCTTTCATGGTCGAACCTCCTTCCTTTCCTAGTCCTCGAACGCCTCCGGGTAGATCACCCGCATCACAACCTCCCCGAACACCGCGTACGCCTTTGAGAGCCGCTCGTATTTCGCGGCCTCCGCTTCGTGCTCAAGCGCGCTTTGCTCCCTGCCGTCCGCGCGGGCGCGCTTCGCCCACTCGCGCTCGTCGCTCGCCTCGCCGTCGAGCCACTCAACGTCGTCTTCGACGGCGTGCTGCGCGAACATGGCGAGCACGTCACGCATCTCGCGCGTATCGGGCAGGCGGATCACGAAGTCGCGGCTCACGGCCCACCGTCCGGGGGATCCGTCTTCTCCTGCTCCTTCGCGGCCTTCGCCGCCTCGCGCTCGACGTCCTCCTTGCGCTGCGCCTCCTCGTCCTCCACGTCCGACTCGACCATCATGGCGCGCACATCGTCGAGCGTGACCTTGCCGTGGCAGATGAGCCGGTGGAGTATGTCCTCCGCGCAGTGGCCCATGGTCGTGCCGCGATCGAGGAAGATCCATTCAAGCTCGTCGTCGCGCTCGGTCGACCGCGCGAGCGCACTCACGAGCACGATCATAGCCTGCTCCGCGTCCTCGGGGAAATTGCCGCGCACGTGCTCGACGATGCCGCCCTGCTCGAACACGTTGACGTAGCCGGCGTAGCGCTCGCCCAGGTAGCGAAGCTCGAAGCAGCGGCGGTCACGGAGCGAACCGGACTCGCTGAGATCCTTTTCGAGCCAGTGTGCACGGCGGATCGAGAAGCGCATGCCCTTCTCCCACTCGTCCACCTTGAGCCACGCCTTGCCGCGCGTGCGCCGGTCGGGGCGCGGGTTCGTGATGTCGCGCGTGAGCACATAGATTCCCTCTTGCAGCATGGTCACACCTTCTCCTCTCGCACTTCTTCTCGCACTGCCGCCTCGACGGGGCTCGCGCGGAGCGCAGCGCCGAACGCGTCGCACGCGTCGCACCACGCGTCGAGCGCCTCGCGAAGCTCGTTCATATCGTCGTGGCCCACGAAGAAACCCATCTGACCGCCGTCGCGCATCTCATACGCGCCGTCCGACACTCCGCGGGCGCACTGCGCCACGTTCGTCACTGCGTGGTCCAACCGATCGATCGTCACGTCCAGGGCGCTCTTCTCGCTGCTCATGTTCCTGCTCCTTCTTTCTTCTCGCCGCGCTCGATCTTCTTGTCGATCTCCTTGACGATGCGCTCCTTGTACTCGCCCAGGAACTTCTCCCACCCGCCGTGCGCCTCCATCGCGTGTTCCAGCTCCGTGAAGATCGCCCCGCAGTCGTCGCACCGAACCTTGTGC
>Ga0187781_10003946_pt1 | contig 11073 bp, 9 predicted proteins | sample 0715_SJ02_MP02_2_FD_132447 | JGI IMG/M metagenome (GOLD analysis project Ga0187781, IMG submission 132447) | Tropical peat soil microbial communities from peatlands in Department of Meta, Colombia - 0715_SJ02_MP02_20_MG | ecosystem: Environmental > Terrestrial > Soil > Wetlands > Peat | place...
GCAGGAGCTCATGACCGCGGTCGAGCTGCAACTGCCGCTGCCGGTGGTCGTGTGGAACAACCAGGCGCTCGCGCAAATCCGCGACGACATGGTCGCCGCCGGCATCGAGCCGATCGGGGTGGCGGGCCGCAACCCGGACTTCATCGCTCTGGCCGCCGCCTGCGGCGCGCAGGGACTGAGGGTGCAGGGACCCGACGGGCTCGTTCAAGGGGTGCGCACGGCGCTCGCGGCCCGGGGCCCGACGCTCATCGAAGCGCGCGACACGGACTTCTGATGAGCGACGCGCCGTCCGGCGCCCGCGTTGCCGAGGCGTCGGCTCCATCGCTGGCGAGACTGTTCGCAACACGCCACCGCGGGCTCGTACAGGCGTGCTTCGTCACGATCTATCTCGTGTGGGGGGTCAGCTACGCGGTCGGCCGCATCATGGTGACCGAGCTGCCCCCGCTGCTCTCGGCCGGCGTCCGCTTCGTCTTCTCCGGCACGCTCCTCACGGTCCTCGTGTACGCCAGCGGCCTGACACTCCCGACCCGGGCCCGCGACTGGCGCCTGGTCGTCGCCGCCGCGCTCCTCGGCATCGCGGTCAGCAACGGTCTCAACGTGCTCGCGCTGCGGCACGTCCAGTCGAGCCAGGTCGCCCTCATCAGCGCGAGCTCCGCCTTCTGGATTGCCTGGATGGGCATGTATGGGAAGCACCCGACCCCGGTGAGCAAGCGCACCTGGCTCGGGCTGTTCGTTGGCTTCGTCGGTGTCGCGATCCTCGTGTCGGCGCACGGCATCGGGCTGCACGCCCGCTTCGGCTGGCAGCTGGTGGTGCTCGGCAGCGCGCTCGCCTGGGCGCTCGCGACCGCGGCCATCCGCGAATCGCAGCCGGAGTGCGATCCGCTCGCCTTCACCGCGAGCTATCTGCTGGTGGGCGGCGTGACACTCGTGACCATGGGTCTGATCACCGGCGATGCCGCGCGCTGGACCTGGTCCCCGACGGGACTCGCGGCGATGGTATTTCTCGCGATCTTCAGCTCGACGCTCGCCTTCCTCGCCTACACCTACCTGCTGCGTCACGAGCCGCCGGCGCGCATCGGCACCTACGCGTACGTCAATCCGCTGGTCGCGGTATTCGCCGGCTGGCTGCTGCTCGATGAGCGCCTCAACGCGTTGCAGTGGGCTGGTACCGCGGTCATCTTCGCGGGCGTGGTGCTGGTGCGGAACCTGCGCCTGTTCCCGCGCCTGCGGCGGCGCGTGCCGCTCGATCAGCGCTAACTCAAAGCAAGCGCTTGCGGTCCTTGAGGATCTCGCGCGCCGCGTTGTGGCCCGGGATGCCGGAAACTCCGCCGCCCGGATGGGTCGAGGAGCCGCATTGGTAGAGACCGGCGACCGGCGTGCGGTAGTCGGCCCAGTGCGGCACGGGACGCTGCCAGAAGAGCTGATCGGCGCTCAGCTCGCCGTGAAAGATGTGTCCCTGCGGGAGGCCGACGATCCGCTCGAGGTCGGTCGGCACCAGCAGCTCGAAATCGATCACCTGCTTCGAGAAGCCGGGCGCCATCTCATCGAGCACCGCGAAGGCTGCGCGCGCGAGATTCGGTTTCTCGCCGGCCCAGTCGGTGCCGCCGCGCAAGGCGTAGGGCGCGTGTCCGCCGAACACGTTGATGACGTGCTTTCCCGCGGGCGCGAGCGAGTCGTCGACGATGGTCGGGACCACGGGGGTGAGGAACGGCTGGCGCGAGTACCAGCCGTACTTCGCGTCGTCGTAGGCACGCTCGAGGTAGTCGATCCCGGGTGCGAGATGCACGTAGGTCGGGTAGTTGAAGCCCGCCCGCTGCGGATCGAACGCCCGGTACTGCGGCGGGCTCTCGGCGGCGATGTTCATCTTGAAAGCCGTCGAGAAGGTGCGGAACGCGTCGATCTCGGCCAGCAGCTCCGGCGGCAGGTGCTCGGGTCTCACCAGCCTGCGGAACAGCGTCCTGGCATCGGCGTTCGAGACCACCAGCGGCGCGTTGAATTCGCGCCCGTCGGCAGTGGCGACGCCGCGCACCCGGCCGTCGGCGACCCGCACCTCCGCCACCGGCGCGTTGGTCAGGATCTCCATCCCGGAGCGCTGCCCCGAGCGGGCAATCGCCTGAGTAATCGCACCCATGCCGCCGCGGATGAAGCCCCAGCCGCCGGCTCCGGCGTGCTCCCCCATCAGGTGGTGGAGGATCACGTAGGCGGTGCCTGGTGAGCGCGGGCCGGCGAACGTGCCGATGCAGGCGTAGTAGCCGAGCACCGACTTGATCACGTCGCTCTCGAACCACACCGACAGATAATCGTAGGCGCTCTGGGTCAGCAGATCGATGAGCCGGTACATGCGATCGCCGATGGTCCGCTGCCGCCAGAGGAGCGCCGCCGAGTCGCGGAAATTCCGCCAGCGGCGGCGCGTAGGATCGACCGGCGTCTCGAACAGCAGCCCCCGCACCAGGCGGGCCGCCTCATCCAGGTGGCGCGAGAACTCGGGGTAGACCGCGGCGTCGCGCTGCGAGAAGCGCGCAAACTCCGCCTGCGTCTTCGCCAGGTCGTCGCTGAAGATGATGTACTGATCGCCGCCGAGCGGACAGAACAGGTCGTTGGCCGGCAGCACCTCGAGCCCGTCGCTCTTCAGATCGAGGTCGCGGATGACCCGCGGATGCAGCAGGCTCATCACGTAGGAGAAACGCGAAGCCCGGAAGCCCGGCGCGAATTCCTCGGTCACCGCTGCGCCCCCGACGAGCTCACGCCGTTCGAGTACCAGTGTCTTGAGGCCGGCCCTGGCGAGGTATGCCCCGCAGACCAGCCCGTTGTGGCCCGAGCCGATCACGATCACGTCATAGTCGGTCGCCATATAAACCTAACTTACTACCAACGCTCAGCCGGGCGCATCCGCCCCGGCGCTGCGCGCGGCCGGGCGCCCGGTGGCCGTGGTGCGTACCGTCGCCTCCGCCAGATAGTCGCCGTCGTCCCCCGGTCCACCACGCGCGCGGCGCTCGGACACCACGGTCTCGAGGCGCGGCTCGGCCGCCCCGGCGCGGGTCGCAGCCACGAGCGCCAGCTCGCGCGAGACGCGCCTCGCCTCCTCGATCGCCTCCGCGGAATCGGCGTAGTCGCGATTCCCGGCCGGTGTATGCACGCGAAACACCTTGAACGCCGGCTGGTTCACCAGGATTGCGCAGCTCTCCGCCACCACCCCGACCGCGGCCCCCACGGCGTTGCAGACGGCGGCGTGCTCGGGCACCCGCAGCGTGGCTCCCAGACGGCGGGCGATCTCGGGAAAATAAGCTCCCGCGGGAGCGCCGATCGCCACGAGCGGCGTGCCGAGCCGCAATACCCCCTCGACCAGATGCGAAAACCGCCGCCCTGATATCGCGTCTTCGAGCAATCGCCCGAGTGGCCCCCAGCGGCCGTGGTGCGGCTCGATACCGGGGTCCTGCGCGAGCGCACATTCGAGCACGACCCGGGCGCCCTCGCGCACCACGTGCTCATACACCCGCTCACAGATCGCCTCGGGCGAAGCTGCCTCGCGCCGCGCGCCGGCGTTGCGCTCCTCGAGAGCCAGCACCGCGGCGCCGAGCCGCGCCGCCTCGACGCTCCAGCCCTGCTGCCTGCCGAGCACGTGCAGGGCGTCGCTCGGAGTGAACCCCGCGAGCGTCGCGAGTCCGCGGTCGACGAGCCGCCGCACCGCCTCGGCCCCCGGAGTGGTGCGCGCAACCTCGGCGAGAGAGCGCGGCGCGGGTCCGAGCGCTTCCCAGACGCGCAGCTCCAGCCGATCGAGCGATGCCGGGGGCGCATCGGTCGGGTTACGGTGGGCAAACCAGGCGGCGAAGTGCGCCACGCGCTCGCCGGCGGCGAGCCTGCGCAACTCCTGCAGCACTTGCGGGAAGCGCGTGGCGAGGAGACTCAACGGCATCACCTTGCGCGGCCCCACCCGCAGCCGTGCCTCGCGGTCTATGTGCACCTCGCTGTCGCCGCCCAGGCCAGAGGTTCGCACGTCGATCGCCTCGACCATGGTGCGCCAGCCGCCGATGACGGCGCCCTCACCGCGCACCACGGGTCCGCCGCCGGTGACGATGGCCACGTCGGTGGTCGTGCCGCCCATGTCCGCCACCGTGAAGTCCTCGAGGCCGCTCAGAAACCCGGCGCCTACGACGCTCGCCGCAGGCCCGGAGAGCACGGTCTCGACCGGATATTCGAGGGCGACCTCCGCCTTGATGAGACTGCCGTCGCCCTTGACGATCATCACCGGCGCCGAGATTCCCTCGCGCGCGAGGACGCCGGCGAGCGCGTCGAGCAGGTGATGGATCTGAGGCGTCAGGCGCGCATTCAGGGCAGCGGTGAGCGCCCGTTTGGGCGCATCGAGCTGCGAGCTCAGCTCGAAGCTGCAGGTCACGGGCTTGGCGCAGCGCGCGCGGATGAGCTCGCGCGCCCGCCGCTCGTGCGCGGGATTGCGCACCGAGAACATCGCGGCGACCGCGAACGCCTCGACCTGCGGGCCGAACTCGCTCACGGCCGCCTCGACCGCGGCCTCATCGAGCGGCGCGGCCTCATCGCCGGTCGCCTCGTGTCCGCCGCGCACGTGCACGATGGCTCCGCCGCCGGCGCGCTTGAGCCCCGAGCGTTCGACCATGCGCTCATCGAAGCCGACCAGGATCGTGCAAACCGGGCTGAAGCGGTTCTCGACGACGGCGTTGGTGGCGAGCGTGGTAGACACCGAGACCAGCGAGATCCGGCTGCGATCGGTGCCCGCCGGCAGCGCCGCCAGCACCGCGCGCAGCCCCTCATCGAGACCGAGCGACAGATCCCAATGAGTGGTCAGCGCCTTGGCGCTCGCGAGCACCCGCTGCGTGGCGTCGAGCGCCACGGCGTCGGTGTAGGTGCCTCCGGTGTCGAGTCCGATCCAGATCTCACTCATGCGGACCGGAAAGCTACCAGAACTTCCCCGGCGGCAGTCAGCTCTCGGCGCTGCCCTTCAGCTCGAACAGCGAGCGGTACTGCGGCGGCTGGGACCGCAGGTACTGCTCCGGGGCGCGCACGTGTCCGCCGAGATGGGCCGCTGCATGCCAGGGCCAGCGGGGGTCGTAGAGAATGCCGCGCGCCAGCGCGACGAAATCCGCATCCCCGGTGCTGACGATCGCCTCGGCCTGCTCATAGTCGGTGATCAGACCGACCGCGACTACCGGCATGCGGGTCGCCCGCTTGACCGCACGGGCGAGCGGCACCTGATAGCTCGGCCCGACCGGTACGTCCTGGCGCGGATCGAGTCCGCCGCTCGAGACATGGATGACGGCGCAGCCGTGCGCCTCCAGCGCCCTGGCGAAGGCGATCGTCTGCTCGATATCCCAGCCGCCCTTCACCCAGTCGGTGCCGGAGACGCGAGCCGCCACCGGCTTGTCCGCCGGGAAAGCCTCGCGCACCGCATCGAATACCTCGAGCGGAAAGCGCATGCGGTTCTCGAGGCTGCCGCCGTACTCATCGTCGCGACGATTGGAGAGCGGCGAGAGGAACTGATGCAGCAGGTAGCCGTGCGCGCCGTGGAGCTGGATCGCGTCGATTCCGAGCCGCGCGGCGCGCACTGCGGCCGCGGCAAAGGCGTTGCGGACGCGAGCGAGCCCCTCGCGATCGAGGGCCCGGGGTGCGCTCTGTCCCGCTGCAAACGGCAGCGGTGAGGGCGCAACCGTCTGCCAGCCGCCCGCCGCAGTCGCCGGGATCTGGGCGCCCCCCTTCCAGGGCACCTCGGTCGAGGCCTTGCGGCCGGCGTGCGCCAGCTGCAGGGCGATCGGCATCTGCGAATGCCTGCGCAGGCTCTCGAGAACGCGCGCCATGGCCGCTTCGGTCGCTTCGTCCCAGAGTCCGACGTCGGCGTAAGTGATGCGGCCCACGGGCTCGACCGCCGTCGCCTCGATGGTGAGCAGCGCGGCGCCGGACAGCGCCAGAGACCCAAGATGGATCACGTGCCAGTCCGTCATGCAACCATCGACCGCCGAGTACTGACACATCGGCGCGATGACGATGCGGTTCGCCAGCGTGAGCTTGCCGGCGCGGAAGGGCTCGAACAGCTTTGGCCCGCTCATGGTTGCCTCATCGCTTTCAGCCCACGGTGGCAAGGTGACTGTTGACTTTGACCGTCGCCGACCTCGACCCGTGCAAGCCGCGCGGCTGAGCCTGGGCGACGAACCTGAGGCGCACCCGGGGCGCAAAGACCAGGCAATGCGTCGAGCCGCCGAACTGGAAGAAACCCAGCTGCTCGCCCTTGTGCACGTGCTGGCCCTCCTCGACGGACGCACCCGATTCCCGCTCGAGGACACAGGATGAGCACTCGGCCATACCGATCGTGACCAGACACATGAGTCCTATTCTCGGATCGTCGGCTTCGATGAAAATGAGGGCCCGCGTGCCCACGTGCGCGATGTAACCCTGAGAGTTATTCGGGCCTTCCGGATCGAAGTGCTCGGAAACGGCCTCCGAGTAGTAGGTCCCCGGAATCTTCCGCAGCCTGCGGATCGTACCTGACACCGGGCTGTGCCAGCGGTGGTACTCCCTCGCGCTCAGGAACGCCTGATACACCGTGCCGCCGACGAAGCGCTCCACGAAGTTGCCGGCCAACATCTCCTCGAGTGAATAAGGCTGTTCCTTGATCCAGAACTCAGCCTGGCGCTTCACGCGCCGCTTGATCGCGAACGGTCTCGACTCGCAGGCGTTGACGATGATGCGCGCGTCCTCCGGAGATGCGACCGGCCGCCGGCCAGTCTTGAACCTGCGGATGAAGAAGTCATTCCAGCTCTTGAATCCGAGGTACGGCGCATTCGCATCGGTCTCGAACTCCTCGAGACCGAGCTGCTTCCAGGCGTGCGGGCTCAGCCACCCGGTCGGGGAGTCATTGAGGACGTAGCGGGATTCTGCGCTGCTCAGGAAGCCACTCCAGGCCGCCAGAAACCTGCGAAACAGGGCATTCACCCTTTCGTCTGCAAAAGCCGCGAGCCCCGTGGGCGTGATCATCGGGTAGTCGAGGATCGCGTTGATCGGAAAGCCCACCATGTAGGTGCGGTTGTATTCCGGCGCCCGGGTCAGCAGGTGGTTCAGGACCCCGAGCATTTCGCCGTAGTTCCTCAGCTTGATATCGCCCCAGACCGCCTTCGCCCGCCTGCGGGGCTGCTCCTCGAACATGCGGGTGAAGTACATGCGCATCACCGCATCGCCCTCCACCAGTTCCTGGAGCTCTTTCACGACCGGATGAAACTCTGCGCGGCGTTGCCTGATAGCGGCGCGCGTAGTGCGCAGCCAATGGGCGAGATGGTGCCCGTGTCGCGGCAGCCAGCCGCCCAGGCGGCTCATGCGGCGGGAAACGGCCTTGGAGCTCATTGGGGGAAATATCTCTGCCCCCTATATTAATGAACTCCTCCCAGGCCGGCTTCCCGGTCGACGAGAGGTCCTACACGGAGCCCGGCGCCTCCGCGACCACATCCTCCAGGGAGTCCTGATCCGACCGATCTTTCGTCCCCTGAAGAGGTGCAGTGTCCTCTTTGCTGCGAAGCCTGGGCGCATTCATCAGATACTCGTCCTCAACCCGCGCCTCGAACGGGTTGAATTCCTTAACGCGCTCGATGCGAGGCCTCCATCCGCGAGTTTTCATGATGTTTACTCCTCTGCCATGGGCCATCTTGCCCGCGCGCTGGCGGCCGGAACAATGCGCACCTATACGACGCGGGTCGGGGAAAACCCTTATCGACCCGCCGGCCTGGCTTGGGTATTTAGGCTCTGATCCATAAGCCCGGCGTTCGCAGGGCAAAGGGGACCTATGTCGCTCTACAACAAATTGCTCTGGGCCGTGGTAGCCCTGGTGGGCGCAGCCTCATTCGGCGTGCTGGCGTTGTCGCGCGGTGAAACGGTCAATGCCGCCTGGCTCGTGATCGCTGCCGTATGTGTCTATCTCATTGCCTACCGCTTCTACAGCACCTTCATCGCCGGCAAGGTGCTCGGCGTGAACCCCGCGCGTCAGACTCCGGCCTACCGCCGCAATGATGGACTCGACTACGTTCCGACCAACCGCTACGTGCTGTTCGGCCATCACTTCGCCGCCATCGCCGGCGCTGGCCCCCTGGTCGGACCGGTACTGGCCGCGCAGATGGGTTACCTGCCCGGAACGCTGTGGATTCTCGCCGGGGTCGTGTTCGCGGGCGCGGTGCAGGACATGACGGTGCTGTTCCTGTCGACGCGCCGCGACGGGCGCTCGCTCGGGGACATGATCCGCTCGGAGATGGGCCATGTGGCCGGCACCATCGCCGGCATCGGCGTGCTGTTGATCTGCGTCATCATCCTCGCGGTGCTGGCGCTGGTGGTGGTGAACGCGCTCAAGGGCAGTCCCTGGGGGAGCTTCACCGTCTTCTGCACGCTGCCGATCGCGCTCATCATGGGCGTGTATGGGCGCTTCCTGCGGCCGGGCCGCATCGGTGAGATGTCGGCCATCGGTGGAGTGCTGTTGCTCGCGGCGCTGATCTACGGGCGCACGGTGGCGGAGACGCCGGCGCTTGCCGGGTATTTCACGCTGCCGGGGACGTCGCTGGCGCTGATCATCATCGGCTACGGTTTCGTCGCCTCGGTACTGCCGGTGTGGTTGCTGCTCGCGCCGCGCGACTACCTCTCGACCTTCCTCAAGATCGGCGCCGTCCTGTTGCTCGCGGTCGGCGTCATCCTCGTGCGCCCCGACCTGCAGATGCCGGCGATCACCAAGTTCGTGGACGGCAGCGGTCCGGTCTGGGCCGGGAGCCTGTTCCCGTTCCTGTTCATCACCATCGCCTGCGGCGCGGTGTCGGGCTGGCACTCGCTGATCGCCTCCGGGACCACGCCGAAGATGATCGAGAACGAGTCACAGATCGCCTTCATCGGCTACGGTGGCATGCTGATGGAGTCCTTCGTCGCCATCATGGCGATGATCGGTGCCTCCGTGATTCATCCGGGCGTGTACTTCGCGATGAACAGCTCCGCCGGCCTGATCGGCACGACCGCCAGCCACGCAGCGGAGGTGGTGAGCTCCTGGGGGTTCGTGGTCACGCCCGACGTGTTGAATCAGATCGCACACGACGTCGGCGAGGCGAGCATTCTCTCGCGCACCGGCGGCGCGCCGACCCTGGCGGTGGGAATGGCGACCATCCTGTCGCAGTTCCTCGGCGGCCGGGCCCTGATGGGCATCTGGTATCACTTTGCCATCCTGTTCGAGGCGCTGTTCATCCTGACGACCGTGGATGCCGGCACGCGTGTCTGCCGCTTCATGATCCAGGACCTGCTCGGCAACGCGGTACCCGCTTTCCGCGAGACCAAGTCCTGGACCAACAACGTCATCGGCTCGGCGCTGGCGTGTACGCTCTGGGGCTACCTGCTGTACGCGGGCGTGGTCGATCCGCTCGGCGGCATCTGGACCATGTGGCCGCTGTTCGGCTCGACCAACCAGATGCTGGCGGCAATCGCGCTCACGCTCTGCACGGTGGTGCTCTTCAAGATGAAGCGCCAGCGCTTCGCCTGGGTCACGGTCGTGCCGACGGTGTGGCTGGTCGTCTGCACGGTGACCGCGGGACTCGAGAAGGTGTTCAGCCCGGATCCGGCGGTGGGCTTCCTCTCCCATGCGGCCAAGTTCGCCGGCGCGGCGGCGGCGCAGAAGGTGCTGGCGCCCGCCAAGTCGCTCGAGGACATGAGCCGCATCGTCTTCAACGACCGGCTCGATGCGACGCTCGCGGCCCTGTCGGTGGCGATCGTGCTGGCGATGGTCATTTACGCCCTGTTCGACATCCGCAAGGCGCTCGGCAATCCGTCCGGCACCGCCATCGAGATCGGCGGTGCCCCGGGAACCGCCGGCGCGGGAGGCGCAAGTGCATAGGGTCAGGATCGTCTGGCGCTGGACAGTCCAGACAGCGCGCCTCATGGTCGGGGTGCCGGACTACGACACCTACGTGGCGCATCGCCGGGTGCACCACCCCGGGGAGCCCGTCATGAGTTATACGGAGTTCTTCCAGGAGCGACAGCTGGCGCGCTACGCCTGCGAGAAGGGGCGCTTCAAGGGCTGCTGCTGAAGAGTATGGGGCGTGACGGAATCGAACCGTCGACCAGCGGATTAAAAGTCCGATGCTCTACCGACTGAGCTAACGCCCCGGCGACGCGGCAATTGCGCGGCAGGCGGATCTGTTGGAATGCCTCCCCGCGCGGGGGCGGCATGATACTACAGCGGCTGGTAGCGGGTCGGGTCCGGGAGCCCCGCGGCGCTGAAGCCCGCGCGGCGCAGCCGGCAGGCGTCGCAGCGCCCGCAGGCGCGCCCCGCCGCGTCCGCCTGGTAGCAGGACACGGTCTCGGCGTAGTCGACGCCGAGCCGCCTGCCCTCGCGGATGATCTCAGCCTTGGTGAGGCCGATGAGCGGCGCCTCGATGCGGCAGGGCCTGCCCTCCACCCCCGCCTTGGTCGCGAGCCGCGCGAGCTCGCCGAAGGCGGCGATGAATTCCGGGCGGCAGTCGGGGTAACCGGAGCTGTCGAGCACATTGACGCCGATGAAGATCTCCCGCGCCCCGAGCACCTCGGCCCAGCCGAGCGCGAGAGCCAGCATGAGGGTGTTGCGCGCCGGCACGTAGGTGACCGGGATGCCGCTGGTGGGCTGCTCGGGCACCGCGATCGCGGGGTCGGTGAGCGCCGAGCCGCCGATGCCCGCGAGATCGACGCGCATGATGCGATGCTCGTGCGCGGCGCCGTGCAACGCGACGCGCCGTGCCGCCTCGAGCTCGGCGGCATGCCGCTGCCCATAGTCGACCGACAGCGCGTGACAGGCGAAGCCGCGCTCGCGGGCGATCGCGAGCGCGGTGGCGGAGTCGAGGCCGCCGGAGAGCAGCACGACTGCGGGGGCGGCGCTCATGCGGGCCGGCGTCGAGGCGCGCGCAACTTACTTCCCCGGCACATTGCCCCAAAGATATTTGTGCAGCTGGATCTGGAAGCGCACGGCCAGGCGGTCCTCGAGGATCCAGTCCGCGAGCTCGTGTGCCGGCAGCTGCTCGTGGCTCGGCGAGAACAGCACCGTGCAGCCTGCCGGCAAGGCGA
>Ga0187781_10003949_pt1 | contig 11072 bp, 4 predicted proteins | sample 0715_SJ02_MP02_2_FD_132447 | JGI IMG/M metagenome (GOLD analysis project Ga0187781, IMG submission 132447) | Tropical peat soil microbial communities from peatlands in Department of Meta, Colombia - 0715_SJ02_MP02_20_MG | ecosystem: Environmental > Terrestrial > Soil > Wetlands > Peat | place...
CCGCGGCGCTTTACCATGAAACCCTCACAATATGCTGCCCGCAGGCACTGGACGCGGCGTCGCTCGAGAGATGCTTTTTGGAGATTATTCGCCGCCACGGATCCTGGCGAACCAACTTCGACATAAGGGAAGGCTCTCCCATTCAGCTTGTTCAACCCGCGGCAACTTCTGTGCCGATTGCGGTCCATGATTTGTCGGCGTTGCCAGCTGATGCTCGCGAGTCCGAATTCTTCGGATTGGTAAATCGCTCCGCGAAGCTGCCATTTGAACTCCGGGATGGATCGCTTTTCAGAGCTGCCCTGTTCAAGATGGGCGAAGATGATTTTCGCGTCTCGGTCGTCACTCATCAGTTGATCCTCGATGGCATCTCTGGCTATCAGATTCTTCCTTTCGAGCTCGCTGCGCTTTACGCCGCGTTTTCCGAAGGCAGGCCGTCCTCCCTTCCTGCGCTCCCTACGCAATACAGCGATTTCAGCGAATGGCACAGACGCTTCGTGAGCGGCAGCGAACAGCAACGTCAGCTTAAATACTGGAAGAGTCAACTCAAAGCTCCCTTGCCCACCCATCGTTGGCCGCATACCTATTCTCCACCGGGCACGGAAAGCTTTCGTGGGACGACATCCCCATTTGTAGTGCCGACGGAACTGAGCAGCCGGCTCGGAGAATTCGCCCGAGCAGAGCGCGCTTCACTCTTCATGATTCTTCTTGGTTCCTTCGCCTCGCTCGTCCGCTCGTACTCGGAGCAGAATGACTTGATGATTGCGACGCTTTCGCCCTGCGGTAGAAAGCACTCCACGACACTAGGATTGTTAGGGTACTTTCTCAATCCCGTTGCCCTCAGATTCGACTTTTCAGGCGGCCCAACATTTGAAGAGTTTCTCAGGCAAGTCCGCCGTGTGCTGGCGGATGCCATCTCCCATGATGATGTTCCCATCGAGAATCTGGCGGAGGAACTCGGAATCAACACAGGGCGAGATCCGATTATTAAGGTCGCAATCTCATTGCAGCCGCGCACTCCCTCACTTGATGCACAGTGGGAGGTGACGACGATGGATGCGCGGGACACGGGAAGTCCGTGGGATTTGTATCTCGCGTTTATTGAAGGCTCGTCTGGACTGGCGGGGAGGGTGCAATACAATCCCGATGTCCTGAAAGAAAGCGAAGTGGCGGAGATGTTGCGTGACCTTTGGAGAGTCATGGAAGCGGCCATATCGAATCCAAATGTGCGAGTAGCGGAGGCCTTGCGGCGCTGAAAGATTGCGATGACGATTTCACGCACAGACCCGTTGAATTCGTTCCGGGAGGAATCTCGCCCTCCGCGTGTCGCGGACATCCGCTTTCCCGCACCCGAATGGTATCCGCAGCAAGCCGACTGGGTGAGCGAGCCAGCTACATCCGACAACGCTGCCTACAACTACCCACTATCTCTCCGCATTCGGGGATCCTTCGACAAGGAGATCCTTCGCCGGAGCCTGGAGGCGGTCACACGCCGCCATGAAGTCCTTCGATCCATTTTCCGGGCCGACGAGCAAGGCCTCACGCAGGTCGTTATGCCAGGAATTCCGAATTCCGTGCACGACCTGCCGGCGCACGAGGACAGCCTCAGTTTGGGCCAAGCGATCTGCCTGGCAGTTGAAGAAGCAAATCGTCCATTCGATCTGACGGGCGAATTTCTCCTGCGAGCGACCCTCATCCGTATTGCTGCCGAAGATCATATCTTGTTGCTCGTGACTCACCATATCGTTTGTGACGACTGGTCCGCGGGGATTCTTCTGCGAGAAATTTCTCAACTCTATTCCGCGTTCTCTGAAGGGCAAACCGAGCCAGACTTGCTGCCTGCTCTGTCCCGCCGGTACAGCGAGTTTGCCGGCAATCTCGCCCGACGGCTGGACGGACCAGAGTTGCGGGCTCAAGCAGAATTTTGGCGGCACCAACTCAGCGGAGCCAGTGAGTTTCAACATTTGGCGCCTGATACGTTGCGCCCCTCCACCGGGGCAGTCCGAGAGGGAGGCCACGAAGTTGTCATCCTGCCGCCTGACGTCGCAAACCGGGTTATCAGTTTTGGCCGGATCGAGCGCGTCAGCACGTTTATGATTTTGTTTGCTGCATTGCAATGCCACTTGCATCGTATCTCGGGCGAGAACGACATCGGAGCTGCGGCGTGCGTAGCCAATCGTAATTCTACGGAGCTTGAACATCTGATCGCCCCATTCAGCAATCGTGTCGTCTTGCGTACAGATTTCTCCGGTAGTCCCACTTTCCGCAATATCCTGGCGCGAGTTCGAAACGTCGCGCTCAACGCGTATTCCAATCAAGAAATTCCCTTCGGGACCGTCGTCGAAATGCTGGCTCATCGAAGCAATCTGGATCACAATCCACTTTTTCAAACCCTCGTCGTCCTCCAGGACTTGCCGGGAGAATCCTGGGATTTCGGCGCGGCCAAAGCCGCTTGGTTTCCGCTCGATACCGGCCTCACGCGTTACGACTTGAACCTTTGGTTGCGATTCCAGCGCGACCAATCTCTCGAGGTGGATTTCCAATACGATCGTGGCCTTTTTCAACCTTCGATTATCCGGAAACTGATGGAAGAGTATTGCGCCACTCTTTCGTCTTACGTCGAGAATCCTGAGATGAAATTGCGCAGTTCCCCTTCTCCCAAGGCATTGCAAAGAAGAAAGGCAGAACCGGTCGCGCGAACCCAAGCCACTTCTTCGCCCTTGCCAGACGGAATCGAAATTCGTCTGGCAAGAATCTGGTCGGACGTTCTCGGCCACGAGATTACCGACGGCGCCACCGACTTTTTCGCTGCCGGCGGCGATTCGCTGCAAGTCGTAGAAATGTTCATCCGGCTGCGGAGTCAATTCGGCATCGAGCTTCCGATTTCCACAATTCTCGAGACGCCGACCTGTGGCCAACTGGCGGAGGTCCTTCGCGATCTCGCCTCGAAAAATGGAGCATCTTCCCTTGTGAAGGTGCAGCCGCAGGGCACCAGTGCGCCGGTGTTTTGCATTCACAATCACACGGGGGACGTCCTTTTTTGCCGCGGCTTTCACAAATACATGCCCGCCGATCACCCGCTCTACGGGTTTCAGTCGCAGGCCCTCATTGGCAAGCCTCCGCATTTTTCCGTCGAGCAGATGGCCGAGACCTACGTCGAGGAGCTGGCTCGGATTCAGCCGCGGGGCCACTGCTACCTCTTTGGATATTCTTTCGGAGGGCTGGTAGCACTGGAGATGGCTCAACTCCTTCGCTCGCGCGGACGGGAGGTTGTGTATCTCGGAATGTTCAATACGCCTGCTCCTGGTTCGCTCGCGGGCTGGCCGCTTCAACAGTTTGCGTACCTCCGCAAGAGAACACAGCTCGAACTGGATAAATTGCCGCGGTTCACGCCGAAGGGAAAGCTCGCGCATGTGGCCCGGAAGATTTCGAATTTCCAGCGATTGCTTTCGCGAAGCCTCGTGACCGACGCGTGGCTTTTTTCCGCGAACTTCTTGAAGAGGGAATCGCGCGAAAAAATCGCCCGCGCGCTGCTGACTCTCGAGCAAATCAATATTGCCGCGGCCAAGGAGTATGTTCCGAAGAGCGCGTTTCCCGGGCGCATCACGTTCTTCCAGGCGGAGGGGGTCCCGTACATTTACTCGATTCCTCCGGAGCAAGGCTGGAGCCCGTTTGCCGCGGAGGGCATCGAGATTATTGACGTGCACAACGAAAATGGACGCCCTTCCGATGAGGAGTTCGCCAGGACTGTGGCAAAATCTTTGCGCGAACAATGGGAGAGAAACCCTCCTCCGTCCGAGAGCTGATTTTCCCGACCACAGCGAGTCCCACCCCGAAGATGTTCCGTTCATTTTTTCTCGTTCAATCGCAGGATCAAAGGGGAAAAATTCGAGCTGTAGAGATCGGCGACAAGGGCGGCGCGATGCTCGAGAACGGCGTGCTGGTTGAGGGAACCCTTGTCCGTGATTTCGCGCGCGTCGAGCGAAGGAGGGTCCACGAGCAAGACGGCGCGCGCGACGCGCTTCGAGCTGCTCGCGGATTGAGCGGCGAAGGATTCGAGCAAATCCTGGAAGCGCGAGAGGATGGTATCACGGGCAAGAATCTCGGCCGGCGGCGAAACAGGCGAGAGACCGGGACAAAGAGAGCAGCAAGCGCCGAGGTCGGGGAAGATCAACATGCCAACATCGTCGCGATCATGGCCGGTGATGACGACGTCGCGGACGTAAGGCGCGAAGTGGCTGAGGATTCGCGCGCGCAACGGGCCGACACTCACCCAGGTTCCAGTCGCGAGCTTGAAATCTTCTGAAAAGCGCCCGTCGAAGAGGAAGCCTTTGTTAACGTCATCCTGATCTAGGAAACGGACGGCATCGCCAAACTTGTAGAAGCCTTCTTCGTCGAAGGCTTTTTCAGTCAACTCCGACTGGCGCCAGTAGCCGGGTGTGATGTTCGGCCCGCGGACACGGGCTTCGAGTTTTTCCTCGCGCGGAACGAGCTTCGCTTCGACGCCGGGAATGGGGATGCCTATAACGCCCGACCGATCCGTGTCCCAGGTGGTCTGGATGGCCATGGGCCCGGTTTCCGTCGAGCCGAGACCTGTGACCATAGTGATTCGCTCGCCGCAGGATTCGAGAGCGAGTGCCCGATATTCGTCCCAAACATGCTGGGACAAACCGGCGCCGGCGTAGAAGAGGAGAGAGAGGCGGCGGAAAAAATTATCGCGAAGCGGTTGGTCGGCGCGTAGCGCGGGAAGCAAGTCCTCGTAACCTTTGGGGACGTTGAAATAAACAGTGGGCGAAATTTCGCGGAGATTTCGAATTGTCTCTCCGACGAATTCGGCGCCGGGCTTGCCGTCATCAATATAAAAGCTGCCGCCGTTGTAGAGAGCGATGCCGATATTGTGGTTCCCCCCGAAGGTGTGGTTCCAGGGCAGCCAGTCCAAGAGGACCGGAGGCTCGTCCTGCAAGAAGCCAAAAACTTGAGAGATCATTTGCTGGTTCGAGCAGATCATGCGGTGGGTGTTGTTGACGGCCTTGGGCATGCCGGTGGAGCCGGAAGTGAAAAGGAATTTTGCAGGGTGGTCCGGAGCGATGCGCGCGTGGGCGGCATCGACGGCCGGCGTCGGTGTGGTGGCGACGAGATCGGAGAACATGGTCGCTTTGCGGAATTCGAGGGGAGCCGCGGTGACGACCAATTCCATTTCGTCGCCGACGGCAACTTCGATGGCGCGGCGATATTTTTGCGCATTTGAGACGAAGACGAGTCCCGGGGTGAGGAGCGCGAGGCAATGCCGGAGCTGAGCGAGGTCCTTTGAGACGAGGGAGTAGACCGGGGAGAGGGAAGCGGTGGGGATGCCCACGTGCTGACCGGCAAGCATGAGGAGGAGGTGCTCGAGGTCGTTTTCGGAGAGGATGACGACAGGGTGTTCGGCGGAAAGGCCGCGGTCGAGGAGTGCCTGGCCGATGCTCAGCACCGCGGAGAGAACTTGCGAGTAAGTCAGGGAGCGCCAAGCGCCTGTGAAATCACGCTTCGCGGCGCAGATGCGATCCGGGGCGGTGCGGGCCCAATGGAGGAGGCGGTCGGTGAGGACCTTGGGGTAGGGGCCGAGGGGTTCATCGGGGCGGACGAGGATTGAGCCGTCAGGGCGGCGGACGAGGGAGGCGCCGGAGGTGCGGAGGCGGACGGGGCGGACACGGTCGGGGGCGGGGCCCTGAGAAGGGGAACCGGAAACACCAGTTTTGTGCCGATTAGACAAGGACCGCATCCTTTGTTTTCATAGGCTTAGATGGGTTTCTAATCGTGGGGTGTGTCGATTAGAAGTACAGGAATGAGGGGCGATACGTCTGGGGCGGGTGAAGAGAACAAAAAGTGAGGAAAGTTGGCTATTAGAAAATGGGATCACCGTTTCTTTTCTAGGAGTTAGAACGATTTCTAATCGCATAGTTGGCTATTAGAAATCGCGGAGGCGAAAGAAACCCCGTCCTTCGAGGAAGGCAAGAACTGGGAGCGGGCAGGAGAAAGTGAGTCTCCGAGTGAGCAGAGGAGGAGTCTCTTCGGGGAGCGCGCTAATGTCTTTGTAATGAGCATGGTAAATTACCAACATGTAATTATATCAGAAAAGGTACCAGAAAGCAATGGTACCCGCCCGGCGCGGCTGAGTTCCAAAATGGGAATTGCGCCGCATACTCCAACCGCTTCAATTCTAAAGACTTCGGGAAGATTCTTCCATGACCTTTATTAGGCGCTTCAGGTCCGTGGAGTGGGGAACGTCGGAGGTCGTGGTGAGGAGGACAGGATTGAGGCCTGCCCCGGCCCGGCTGACGAGCTGAGTGACATCCTCTTTGTATGTGGTGTCCGGCTGAAAGAGTTCGGGGGGCAGAGAGAGGCCGAAGAGGGCGGCGCTGGCGGCGGAAGCTTGCTCTGGAGTGAGGTGGGCAACCGCGTCGAGCGGAGGACAGAGGACGCAATCCCACGGCTGCGCGAGGATGAAGGAGGCATTTGTGGTGAAGGAATTCGAGAAATGGAGAACAGGAAAGGCTTCGTGGAAGCGAATGATATTGAGCGCGGGCGAAAGAAGGAATTGCCAGGCCTGGCAGGTTTCCAGCGAGAGTGACGGGAGGATTTCCTCGCAGATGATGATGAGATTTGCGCCGGCCTCGACGAACGCGGAGGAGACGGCAGCGATGGTGGAAGCTGAAATTTCGAGTGCGGCTTCGGGAAAATCCTCGGCACGCGGGGAATCGGCGGCGTCGAGTTGGAGGAAACGAGCGGCGAGGGTGAAGGGGCCGGAGACGCCGGCCATGAGGATTGGTTCGTCACGGAAGGAGGATTTGAGGCGGGTGATGACTTCGGCGGCGATTTTGACACGAGGGGCGCGGGCGGCGTCTTCGGGGGAGCGGAGGGCGGGCGGGAGCGATCCTTTACCTACTGGATGGGGCCAATGAATGGTTGGAGGGGCGGTGTCATTGGACCACGAGAGAGAGGCGCCGAGGGATTCGAGTTCGAGCGAGGGATCGAAATAGCAGGAAACGCCGTCGGAGGGGAGGTAGGAGCGGATTTGGCGGAGGGAGTTGGAAATTTTTGTGGGATTCGAGAGGAAATCGCGGAGAGGGAGATTTTCGATTTTGGCGCCGAGAGAAAAGACGATGGGGAGGAGGAGGGGACGCGGTGGACGGGTTCCTTGAAGGAGAGAGGAGAGGAGTTGGCGGGGGGTGGGATTGGGCATCATCAAAAGCTTAGTAGATTGAGTGATTGTGGCTGACGTTGCAAGACGGAATGCGAATTGGCACGTGCGGAATCCTTGTGAAAACAAAGCGGCGGCAAGCCACCGCACTCCACATGATACGAGGCGCGAACGGAGCGGCTGGCACGAGCGTGAGCGTGCCGCGGCGAGGCGCGGGTGAGCGGAAGAGCCGGCGAGACGCCGGCCCTACTGGGAAGGCGGAAGCACACCGCGAGGGCGGGCCATTGTTAGGGGCGGAAGACGGGGGCGAGGGGGTGGGCGTCGGGCCAGCGGCCGTAGAACTGCAGGATGTCGGAGGGGGGACGCTTCTGGTTCCACTCGATGTGGAAGTCATCGAAAGATTTGCCGCGGGCGAGGCGGGAGCGGCGCTCGTCGTCGCGCAAGGATTTGGTTTTCTCGGCATCGAGCTTGCCGCGGACGGGGTCGGTGGCGATGCGATAGATATTCTGAGCGGTCCATTCGGAGATGATTTTTTTCTTCACGTCCTCGAGGACGTCTTCGGGGGCGCGTTCGAGCGGATCGCCGTAGCCGGGGCCGCCGCCGCTGAAACCGAAGAGTAGATCTCCTTCCTCGTAAACTTTCGGAGTGCGGGCCACGAGTTCGAAGAACCAATTACCGTGGATGGTGCCGCGCTCGAGGATGTCGCGGGAGTCCAACGAGAGATTCGGATTCGCCTCCTTCATTTGAAGCAATAAATCGGATTTGCGCACGCTGATGCCCGGAATCGGAGCAGAGGCGTAGCCGCCGAATAGCGGCTGGCCGAGAGGGACTTTCGTCCCGTTGCCCATGCACATGGAGACGAGGTCGGGGACTTTGTGAATCATCCACTGCTGGACGCCGCCGGCACCGCCGCGATGCAAGCCGTGGCCGCAGGAATCCTTCCAGTGCTGGGAGAGCGTGACGGTGATGGGCAATTCGCTTTCGACTTGCTCGGAATCGGGGGCGCGGCCGAAGGCGCACCAGGCGAACCCGTAGGCGTCCATTCCGTCGGCGGCAGCGCGGCCGCCCTGGCCCATAGTGTTGAGCGCGAAAGAAAGGACATCGGCGACTGCAAGCTTCCATTGCGAAAAGCCGGCGCAAATTTGCGAGGTGTGCTGGCTGCCGGGCGCAGCAGCAACCTGCCGCCACATGGCGGAATTTGAGAAGGACATTTTGGCGTAGGCGTTGTGGGTGGCGCAGCGGGTTTGCATGCCGATGAAGACGCAGCAACTGGTCGCAGCATTCTTGCTTGGGTTGACGATGACGCCTTCGGGAAAAACAAAATCAATGGGAGCGAAGGTGGTGGAGCAAACGGGCAGATCGTGGAAAACGTATTCGTACATGAAGTTGGCGATGTGGCCGACGACGGCTTGCGGGTGGACGTTGTAGGAGGAGGGATTCTCGGGCGAGGTGCCTTCGAAATCGAAAATGAGCCGGTCGTCTTTCTTATGGAGCGTGAGATAGCAAGCGCGGACGAGGGCGGGAGTCCAGCCGATGGCGTCGTTGAAAACAACGGCGCGGTATTTTCCGTCGGGGAGGGCTTTGATTTTTTTGCGCGCGCCCGATTCGGCAGTGTCGCACATTTTGCGGAAGAGTCCGGTGATGAAATCGGGGCCGCGTTTATCGGCGAGTTCGAGAAGGCGGACGCGGACGCGATCAGCGGTGGTGCAGCGGGCTCTCAGATCGGAAATGAACATGGCGGGGGCGCGAAGGCCGTAAACGGAATAGAACTCGAGGAAATCGTTGCGGAGCTCGAAATTTTCGCCGATTTTGATGGGCGGGAGGTTCAAACCTTCTTCAAAGCGCGATTTGGCGCTGACGGGCATGCCGCCAGGCTCGACGGCGCCGGTTTCCGTGGTGTGAAGCGCGGCGGAAGCCCAAGCGAGCAACTTGCCTTTGTAAAAGACGGGCATGAGAGCGACTTGATCGGGATTGTGGATGCCGCCGTAGAGGGCATCGTTGGTGTACCAGATGTCGCCGTCGCGGATGCCGGGATTTTCGGAGTAATGAGCAAGGATAAATTTGATGATGATGGGCTGGATGATGGCATGGAGATAGGTGCCGCAGGCTCCGTTGATGAGGTCCCCATTGGCGGTGAAGATGGCGACCATGGAATCGCCGGAGACGCCGAAATAGCTGCGGGAAGCACGAACGAAAACTTCCATGGCTTCGTCGAGGATGTCGTTGGTGATCTGGACGCCGATTTCGTAATCGCCCTGGGGAATACGGGCAGCACATTCTTTTTCGTGCGCTGAGGCGGGCGCGGGCTTGAGCCACTGAAGTTTATCGGCGGTTGTGGGGATGGCCATAGTTCTCCTTCGTTCGCGTTATTTTGAGCTTTCAAGAATGCCGAGGCGGCGATCGTCAATCGAGAAACGCATGGATGGTGGAATGACGATGGTGGTGTATTCGCCCTCGGCGATGGCCGGGCCTTCGACCACATTGCCCGGACGCAACGATTCATAAGAAAAAATGGGGCATGGCTTGAAATCGCCCGCGCCGGGCCAGAGGACCGGGCGTTCGCCTTTGCGCGACGCGCAGGGATCGGCGCCTTCGAGCAAGAGGCGCGGAAGCTCCAATTTTTTTGTGGGGACGACGGCTTTCAGGATGAAACTTTCGACGAAGACTCCGCCCTCCGGGTTGACGACGAAGGGGCTGAAGGCTTCGCTGAATTCTTTTTTGAAAGCTTCGCAGATGGTGAGGACGTCTTCGCCGGAGCGAAGCGAAAGAAGCGGAGAGAGTGCGCGCTTGACATGAAATTGGCCGCCATAAAGCATGTCGAGCTCAAGGATGAAGGCGGCGGAGGCGGGATCGAGGCCGTCGGTGAGGAGATCCTGGCGCGCGGAACGCAGGAGAGATTGGACGGTTTCGTTGAACGTGGCGTAATCCGTGGTGAGTTGCTGGCTGCCGGGGGCCATGAGCGTGAGTTTTTTGGAGGCTTCGTAAACGTGCATGATGTCCATGGTCGACGAGCCGAAAGCGCAAAAAACGGGTGAGAAGGGAAACGTGACAGCTTTAGGGATGTCGCCTTTGAAGCCCTCGGCATGAGTGGGGCCGGCGCCGCCGCCGACGAAGAGAATAAATTCATCGGGGCTGTAACCGCGGAGGTGGACTTCTTTCATGATGGCGGAGGCCATGTTGCCGTTGACGATTTTGCGGATGATGGCGGCGGCTTCTTCGACGGAGATGCCGAGCGGCCTGGCGATTTTTTCGCGGATGGCGTGGATGGCGCGATTCCTATCGAGCTTCATGCGGCCGCCGGAATAGTAGGCGGGATTGATGTAGCCGAGGACGACGTCGGCGTCGGTGACGGTTGGCTCGGTGCCGCCGAGGCTGAAGCAGGCGGGGCCGGGGAGGGAGCCGGCGCTGCGCGGGCCGACTTGAATTTGATTTTGGAGCAGGGGATTGATGGAGGCGATGGAGCCGCCGCCAGCGCCGACGGAAAGCGTTTTGATCATGGTGATGCCGACCATCCAGCGGTCGATGATGGGGCGGAAGTCGTAGCTGCGGACGCTATCTTTGACGACGAGGCCGACGTCGAAGCTGGTGCCGCCCATGTCGGTCATGACGACATTTTGATAACCGAGCGATTTGGCGAGATGGTGCGCGCCCATGAGGCCGGAGACGGGGCCGGAATTGAAAGTGCGGCAGGCGGTGGTGCGAAAGACTTCGGCAATGCCGCCGGAGGACTGGATCATGAGAAGGGGCTTTGAGTAGCCGCGCTCGCGGAGTTTGTCCCACATGGCGGAAAGCTCGATTTGCATGGAGCGCTGGAGATAGGCATCGAGGATGGCGGCCATGGTGCGCTCGTATTCGCCGAGCTTGCCGACGACCTGGCCCGCGAGGACGACGGGAA
>Ga0187781_10003950_pt1 | contig 11071 bp, 10 predicted proteins | sample 0715_SJ02_MP02_2_FD_132447 | JGI IMG/M metagenome (GOLD analysis project Ga0187781, IMG submission 132447) | Tropical peat soil microbial communities from peatlands in Department of Meta, Colombia - 0715_SJ02_MP02_20_MG | ecosystem: Environmental > Terrestrial > Soil > Wetlands > Peat | place...
CGTGGGCAGCCGCCCCGACGCTCTGGCGCTCTCGCCCGATCAGAATTATCTACTCGTGCTCGACACCGAATCGGGCGATGTTACCGTGATCCAGAAGCGCACCCCGCACCGCACGCTGGAAACGTCGGAGTACTCCCTGCTAACGCTCATTCCCGTCGGCGCGCAGCCGAACGCCATCGTGATCAAAACGTTTCTGGCCAATCAGAAGAAATGAGCGCCGTTTGACTTGCGCAGTCAGGTGGATTAAACCTCATTCATGTCGCTCTTGTGGATCGCGGACTCGTTTTACGTAGGCGTGCGCGATCTTGCTTCTTCGACATCCTGGTACGTAGAAAAGCTTGGCCTTAGGGAAACCGACGTAGAACTGGACGAGGGCGAAGGTTGTACCACGCTGACGTTTCCAAAGGAAGCGCCAGCGACTATTGTGCTCGGACCTCCGAAAAAGGCAAGCGACACGGCCACCCGAATCTTCTACACCGGCGCAATCGAGAAAGCCCACGGCTGGCTCAATTCCCGCGCTGTAAGCGTGGGACCCATCATGACCGACCGGCAAGGCACCCGGTATTTCGCTATGCAAGACTTGGAAGGAAATCCCCTCGAAGTTTCCGAAGAACCCTGAAACTCAGACCTAAGCCATGCTCCTCCAGGAAAACATTCCGCTCGCCCCGCTGACGACGCTTCGCGTCGGCGGCGCCGCACGCTTTTTTGTGGAGGCTGCATCCCGCGCCGAAGTGGCAGAAGCCGTGCAGCTCTCGCGCTCGCGAAATTTGCCGTTATTCGTGCTCGGCGGCGGCAGCAATCTTGTCGTTTCCGACTCCGGATGGGCCGGGCTTGTGCTGAGGATCGCGATCCGCGGCATCGATAGGCAACCAGGCATGAAGGACGGAAAGGTTCTGTTCGATGTCGGCGCCGGTGAACCCTGGGACCGCTTTGTCGCTCACGCGGTCGCGGCGCACTGTGCCGGCGTGGAGTGCCTCAGCGGCATTCCCGGCAGCGTGGGCGCAACGCCAGTGCAGAACGTCGGCGCCTATGGTCAGGAAGTTTCCGAGACCATCGAATCGGTCGAGGTCTTTGACCTCACCAATAATCAGGTCCGCGAGTTGTGCGGCGAGGCCTGCGGGTTCGCCTATCGCTCCAGCATCTTTAATACGAGCGAGCGCGGCCGCTTCATCATTCTGCGCGTTGCGTACGGGCTCACTCCCGGCGGAGAACCTCGCGTCGCCTACGCCGATCTGCAACGGCATTTCGCCGGACGCGAGACTCGTCCAAATCTTGCCGAAGTGCGCGAGGCCGTGCGCCACATCCGCGCGCTCAAAGGCATGCTGATCGTCGAGGGCGACCCGGATTGCCGCAGCGCCGGATCGTTCTTCAAGAACCCCGTCGTCTCCGCCGAACAGCACGAAGATTTGCAAAAGCGTGCCGCGACCAGACAACTGCATTTGCCCAGCTATCCGGCGTTGGAGCAGAGCAAGAAAGTCTCGGCCGCATGGCTGGTAGAACACTCAGGCTTTTCCCGCGGATACAGCTTCGGCCGCGTCGGCATTTCCAGCAAACACGCTCTCGCCATCGTCAATCGCGGCCGAGCCACCGCCGCCGAAGTGCTTGCGTTGAAAGATCAGATTCAGCAGCGCGTAGAAGAAATCTGGGGCCTGAGACTGGAGCCGGAACCGGTGTTCGTCGGACTCTAATGAGGCGCGGGCGCCCTCGCTACATAATCCAATTGCAAGCCAGGCGTTTGCCGAGCGTTCCCAATAAAATTCCTGAACGCAACCAGGTTCTGGGCGGTCTTCATGATTGAGGGCAGACGAGTGGTGGCAGGAGAGGCGATTCTGAGCGGCTTGGCGACGACGGACCGCGGCAAGATCGGCCGCAGCAAGGCCGCGAGCAGCCGCGTCGAGACTCAGGTGCAAAGTCAAGAAGACGCGATGCTGGAAGTGCTGGTCCGTCAGCATTCGCGGCTGGTCTATCGCATCGCCTACGCCGTGCTCCGGCACCATCACGACGCCGAGGATGCGACCCAGGAAACGTTCATGCGCGTGCTGCGCTATCGCGCCAAGCTCGCCGAAGTCGAGGAACCGAAGACCTGGCTGGCGCGCATCGCCTGGCGCGTGGCCGTCGACCGAAGTCAGCGGCAGGGACGGAAGCACGAGGTCCCCCTGGAAGACCCGGAGAAGCCTCCGTTGGATGTGGCTTCTTCGGAGGTCTCCGCCGATGAATCGCTGCACGGCGTCCAGATCGACGCGGTGCTCGAAAAGTTGATCGCGGCGCTGCCCACCAAGCTTCGCGAACCGCTGATTTTGTCGGCGATCGAGGAAATGTCTCCGCGGGAAGTAGCAGCCACCTTGGCGATCAGCGAAGCGGCGGTTCGATCGCGCGTGTTTCGTGCCCGGCAGATCTTGAAAGACAAGTTGGCGCAACAGGCTGGCAGACGTAGGTGAACACCATGGCGGACAACCAGAAAACGGATTGGCGGGGCTCACAAAACAACGATTTGGATCGCCTGCTCGACGCGGCCTTGGCGAAGTATGCAGCGGTCGAGCCGCGGCCCGGGCTGGACGAACGCGTTCTGGCACGCATTCGCGCGGAGCGCAAGCCGGCGGTCCATCAAGCGTGGTGGCGCTGGGGATTAGCCGGGGCGCTGGCGGCGGTTGTGATCGTGGCAGCGGCGCTGGCGTGGAGATCGCACACTCCACAGAAACCAGTGATCGCCAATCATCCAGCGGTCACGCAGCCAATGCCACGGCGGGAGCCTCAGATTGCAAAATCAGGTATGGAAACGACACCGGTGCGCGTACCTTCGGTGCGGAAGCGAGCTCGCCTGCCGAATCTCCCGACGGTGGCTGCCAATCCCAAGCTCGATCAGTTCCCTTCGCGTCGGCCCCTAACTGAACAGGAAAAGATGGCGCTCGACTACGTGCGTGCGTATCCAGAGGAAGCGGGGCTGGTCGCGCGCGTTCAAACGAACCTCGCACGACAAGAAGAATTGGAAAAACTTCAGCGGGCGGCAGAATCACCGAGCTTTGAAAACCAGGAGTAGATCGGTCAGGAGAACAAAAATGCGTAAAAGCGGAGTTGTGCAAGTAGTCGCCATCGTCGTGTTGATGAGTTTCGGGGGCCTGAGTCGTGCGCAAGAAAATGCGCCCAAGACGAATGAGGCTGCCAAGCCGCCGGAAGCCTATCATGTCGACTTTTCGCTCAATGAATTGCAAGACGGAAAGAAGATCAACACGCGTCAGTACGCCATGAACGTGCTCGCCGTGCCATCGGGGCCTCGACTTCCCATCGGATACGAAAAAGATCTCAAGATCGGAACCCGCATACCAATCGAAACTGGCCAAGACAAGTTCGAGTATTTTGACGTCGGGACCAACATCAGGTGTCAAATCTTTGCGAGCGAATCTGGAATTATCTCGCTGGATGCACGAGCCGATGTGAGCAGCCTTGTGCCGACAAGCGAAAAAGACCAGTACGCACCGGCAGGTCGAAATCCGATCGTGCGCCAGCTTCAGATCCAATCGAGCGGCACGGTTACGCTGGGCAAGCTGACGAGCCTGGGCACAGTCGACGACCCGGATTCCAAGCGGCAGTTTCAACTGGAAGTGACCGTGACGAAGCTGAAATGAGAACGCGGGGCGGGAATGTGGGGCGCGACAGATTCGTCCGCCCCACCCAGACCGAGCGCGCCGCCCCGGATTCACTTCCCTGCCGGGTCCGCGAAGATCGGTCCACGAATCCGCCACCTGAAAGTCGAGATCCGGCGCCAGCGGCGTCTCAGCTTCCTTCATCGGCAAATCGCGCCGCCCGCTTGAATATCTCCACAAACATCTCCCGCGTCAGCTTGCCAGTCTGCGTATTCTGATTCGAGGGATGGTACGACGCCAACAACATTCTGCCATCGGGCATGCGGTAAGCGGCACCGTGTTTGAAAACATAGTCTTTATTCTTAAACCGGGGGCCCCACCCCTTCGGCCGGGTGCCCCATCCTTCCGCGTCTTCTGCGGAAGGGTGGGCCGGGCGTTGGGCGAGGCGGCGCTTCACATAATTCAGATATGCGTCAAATCCGATCTTGCCCAGCGCCACCACCACCTTCACTTCTTTTAATCCCGCCAACTCCCGATCCAGAAAAGCAGAGCAGTTGGCCAACTCCTGCGGCAGCGGTTTGTTGTCGGGAGGAGCGCAACGAACAGCGGCCGTGATGTAAAGATCGGTCAGCTTCATGCCATCGTTGCGCTCGGTCGCCGTAGGCTGGCTGGCGAATCCCGTTTCATACAGCACGGGATACATGAAATTCCCGCTGGCATCCCCGGTAAACGGACGCCCCGTCCGATTCGACCCGTGCGCGCCGGGAGCGAGCCCCATGATGAGTACGCGGGCCTGCAGGTCGCCGAACCCCGGCACCGGTTTACCCCAATATTCATGATCGCGATAGGCGCGGCGTTTCTCGCGAGCCACCCGCTCGCGATAGACAACCAGACGCGGGCAGCGCGTGCAGGCCACGATTTCATGGTTGAGAACGGTTAGCCAGGACACGGAGCCAGTTTAATTCGAGCGACGCAGTACGCGCAGTTTGATGCAGCGGCACGTCGGAGATCCACACACTCGGCACCGGTGCGAGCGCTCTGGAGCTATTGGATCGTTCCCGCGACAAGAACACCCATCGGATCTAGCCCCGCACTGTAGGGCGAGCTCGATAATTGGGTCAGCGCCCCGGTCGTGGCATCGAGACTGTAGCCGAGGAGTTGCTCGCCATTGGACACGTAGAGGAACGCTCCCGAGGGGTCGACTGCGATGCCGCGGGTGCTCACGCTGGCAGAGAAAGGCGATCCAGAAAGATTGGTGAGTTCACCGGTCGAGCTGTCAATGGAGAAGGCATAGATGTTGTCTCCGTTATCGGAGACATAAACGTACTTTCCGGCAACATCGGTAGTGATACCCCAGGGGGCGGTGCCGGCGGGCAGCAGTGAGCCGATGTAGGTGAGTTTGCCGCTGCTGGCGGTAATGCTGTAGGCGGTGACGCCGGTGGTCCCAAAAGACTGGCCGTTGGCAACATATACGAAGCGGCCAGTGGGATCGACCGTCGCCGACGATGGCTCGCTTGTGCCTGACGGCGGCAGGAATGGCGATCCTTTCACTGCCGTCAGCTTTCCGCTGGAGGTATTGATGGTGTAGACGCTGATGCCAGCGGTGTTGGCGCAGCAGCCTTCGGCGACGATCACGAAGCGACCTGTGGGATCGACAGTGACAGCATCGGGAGAGCCCACATCGGTGGTAAAGGGCGAACCTGAGATCGCCGTGAGAACGCCGGTGGTGCTGTTGATTTTGTAGCCGTATACGCCGTCGGTATCGATGGCGACGGCATACACAAACCGGCCGCTGGGATCGACCGCGACATCGTAGGGGGCATCTCCGGCAGCGATGCTGCCGATGGAAGTTAGTGCTCCACTAGAAGCATCGACGGAGTATTCGCCAATGGTGTTGCCGTTGTCGTTGGCGGTGTAGACGAACCCTCCGTTGGGCGTAGCCGCAACCGCGCGAGGGCTTCCGCTGCCGAAGGGAGAACCCGATACCGTCGAGAGTGCTCCCGTGGATGTGTTCACGGAAAGTGTAGGCACGCCGCCCTCATAGTCGGCCACATAGACAAATGTGGGAGAGTAGGTAATGTCCGTCGTTCCCGAACTCACGACGAGTGCAGACGGGGATTTGCGGGCCCGGGCTGGTCCGGGCACAATCGCCGTGAGCGCACCCGTACTGCTGCTCAGGGTGAACATCGAGACATCATCGGACGTCTCGTTGGCCGTATACACAAATTCGCCGCTGGGATCCACTGCGATCGAGGACGGAGCTGTGCCTGCGCTGACGGGAGAACCGGAAACGGCAGTGAGTGCGCCGGTGGTTGCGTTCACGCTGAATTCGGAAACGTTGTCGGACTTGGAGTTCGCCACATAAATGTACTGCGATGAGGGGGTAATCGCTACTGCGGAGGGTTTTGTTCCAACCGTAAACGGAGAGCCAGAAACGGCGGTCAGCGCGCCCGTCGTTTGGCTCAGGCTGAACGCCGAGACGTTGTCGGACCCGCTGTTGGCGACATACACGAATTTGTCCGAAGCAGTAACGGAAATTGCGACGGGACTTGTGCCGGCTGCGAAGGGTGACCCAGCGATGGCGGTCAGCGCCCCGGTGCCGCTGACCGAAAATGCGGAAATGTTGTTTGATCCGCTGTTCGCTACATAAAGAAATTTTCCCGAGGGATCTACCGCGAGCGCTTCCGGATCGGTTCCCACGACGAAGGGCGAACCCGTGACGGCGGTCAGGGCGCCAGTAGTTGAATTGATCGAGAAAGCGGACACGTTGCCCGAAGTTTTGTTGGCAACGTAGAGAAAAGCTCCCGAAGGCGTAGTTGCGGCTGCGGAGGGACCAGTTCCGGCTTTGAAAGGGGATCCGGTAATGGCGGTAAGAGCCCCGTTGGTCGCATTTACAGAAAACGCGGTGACGTCCGCAGCACCCGAATTCGCGATGTAGAGAAATGCCCCGTTCGGAGTCAGCACCGCACCCAGAGGCTTGGAGCCGGTCAGGCCATAGCCGTTGTCGCGCAGAAATCCGGTGGTGCCGTTCACCGTGTAGATCGAAACCGTGTTGTCGCTGGAATTGGCCACAAACGCAAAACGCGGCGTGGTCTTGGCAAACAAGATGCCATTGAGCATCAGGACAATGAGAGCAGGAACCGCGCGCAGAACGATGCTTCGCATGACGACCTCCAAGGACTCAGAGCAACCGGTCCCCGGCGCAGGGGCTGTACCGGATCGTTCCAAAGCCGGACCTAGTCTTGGGGGGACAGCAGGCCCGAAACGGCAGACGCAGCGGGCATTTTACATCTGCTACGCGAGTCGCCTCAACCGAAAAGGGGCGGGAGTGCGGCACGGTTATGCCCCACCCCCGCGGGATCCACATGGCGATGCCCCGGTTCCCGTCCGGTGCACGTGCGGATCAATACGTGAGAACCACCTGCTTCGGCGTCGACCCACCATAGCTGCATTGTGGAGTCAACCCGGAGGACAGGTTCACTACCTTCCAGGAAGGAGTGATCGGGGCGTAGTTGTCGTTCAAGACGGACTGGTTCGAAAAGCCGATTCCGCCCGCGTAGTCAGGAGGGGGATAATCGCCGCACTGGACGATGTTGTAGACTTCCAGCACGCCGCCGAAGGCCCAATTGAAGGTCTGTCCGTTGTTGGGCGAGTCCAGCAGTTCCGAGAAGTTTTTGTTCTGCTCATCCGCGATCACGATGTCCCACGAGGTGCAGGTCTTGCTGCCCGAAGAACAGTTGCTGAAGACATAGCCTTCGAGATGATCTCCGGGATTGGTGGTGGCCGGAGTGCCTTCCCAGGTGTTGCCGCTATAGCAGCAGTTCCACGCGGCGATGCCCCAGGCGTCCTTGTAATCGGAGTTCCAGCCCAAGACCGGCTGAATAATCGTCAAATCCTTGGTGTAGTCTTCCAGGCCATTGAACAGGTAGATGGTCTGGCCGTCGTTGTCAGCGGGATTGGCGGGAACGTCCCACTCGGAGTAGATCTGTTCATAGTCGGGACCGTCGTGGATGCTGGCATATTCGATCCAGGCATGGCTGATGTCGGGCGGCCGAGTTCCTGCCGGCTCTGCCCCGGTTACCTTTTCTCCGTCGGCCCGGTAGTGGGGATACGCGCACTGTTGAACGCTATCCGAGCTTCCATTGGCGTGTTCTACGGCGTTTCTGTCCTCCCGCAGAACGTCGCCTTTAGCCAGCTGTTTGACGCAGCTGGGATGGAAGTAGCCGAAGGGCGTGATGAGGTACCCTGCCGGAACGGCCGCTGGGCGCCTTGCTCCAGCAGGAGCTTGGGCCAGCGCCAGGCCGGCAAAGAGCGTGGCGAAAGCGATCGACTTTAGAAGACGGCAGTACTGTGAACCACAAAGCATGGGTTTGTTCTCCTTTTGAACGTCGATTCGGACAAGGCGTAGGAAGGTGAGCTTGCCTAGGGGGTATTCGGCGAGCGAAATTCTCGCACGCCCTTATCCAAAATGTTACGCCCTAATAGTGCGCTGTCAAGGGAATTCGTTTCATGCGCCGGCGCCCCGATGCCTTATTTTTTCGACCATCGTAAGAACAACGAGTAGGCCCAGTTCTACCCCCTTCTTCGTTTGACGCTGCTCTCTTTCTGTCTTTACACTTGAATGTGAACGGCGCGTAAATCGGCGAAAGGAAAACGTGAGTCTCACAGAAACTCCAACGGAAAGCAAAGGCGCGAAGAGCGACGCCACGCAGAGCGGCGTGAAGCGCGAAATTTCGGTCGAGATTCCCGCCGAGGAAGTCACGCGCGAGACTGAAGCGCTGATCGCGAAATATCAGAAGGTGGCGCGGCTGCCCGGCTTTCGCTCCGGCCACGTGCCGGCATCCATCATCCGGCAGCGGTTCAAGGAAGAGATCAAAAGCGATGTGGTCGAAACCCTCGTGCCCCGCTATTTCCGCCAGGAGACCGAAAAGCAGGGCATGGTGCCAGTCTCGCAACCGCGCGTCAGCGACCTGCACGTGCACGAAGGCGAGCCGCTGCGCTTCAAGGCCAGCTTCGAGATCATGCCGCAGATCAAAGTCGAAGGCTACAAGGAGCTGCGCGCCGATCGCCCTGAAATCGCCGTGAAAGATGAAGACGTCGAAGAAGCCCTGGCCAGCGTTCGCGAGCAGCATGCCACCTACACTTCGATCGAAGGCAGCTCGCTCGCCGACGGCGATTTCGCCCAGGCTTCGATGGACGGCAAACCGAAAGAAGACGACCCCACTTCCAAGCCCGTCCACATGGACGAAATTCTCATCGAAATCGGCGGCAAGAATACTGTCCCGGAATTCACCGAGCATCTTCGCGGCGCCAATGCCGGCGACACGCGCGAATTCGAAGTCCGCTATCCCGCCGACTCGAACGACAAGCGTTTGGCCGGCAAGACGTTCGTCTACACCGTGAAGGTTCACGCCATCAAGCAAAAGAATCTTCCCGAGTTGAGCGACGACTTCGCCAAAGAACTTGGCGAATTCTCCAGCCTCGATCAGGTCCGCAAGCAGATTCGTGAAAATATGGAAGCCGAGCGCAAGCACAGCGCGGAGCGGGAATCCAAAGACAAACTTGTCGCCGAGCTGGTGAGGCGCAATGATTTCGAAGTGCCGGAATCGCTCGTCGACCGGCAAATCGATGTGCGGCTGGAACGCGGTCTGCGCGCTCTGGCCGCGCAGGGCATGAAGATCGAGGACATGAAAAAAATGGACCTGCCGCGTTTGCGGGCAGGCCAGCGAGACCAGGCGGTGCAAGACGTTAAGTCGTCGCTGTTACTGGAACGCATTGCGGAGTTGGAACAGATCCGCGTCAGCGACGAGGAGTTCGATCGCGAACTCGAAGCGCTGGCCCGGCAGTCGAAACAGACTCCGGAAGCGGTCCGCGCTAAATTAACACAGGATGGGGGCCTCGATAGAATCCGGAACAGAATCCGCAGCGAAAAGACCCTCGATTTTCTTTATCATCAGTCTGCGTAAGTCCGGAAACCGCGGACCATTTCGATCCTCTCCCTGCTGGTAAGTGGTTGCGCGGGGGCGGAGTGTGGAAGGTGAACGTGAAAAACGATCGTAACAGTAACGACCCGCACATGATGCTGGTTCCCATGGTTATCGAGCAGACCGGACGCGGCGAACGCGCCTACGACATCTACTCCCGTCTGCTGCGCGACAACATCATCTTCATCGGCACCCCGATTGACGACAACATCGCCAATCTGGTCATCGCCCAGATGTTGTTTCTGGCTCAGGAAGATCCGGAGAAAGACATCCAGCTTTACATTAACTCTCCCGGCGGCTCCATCACCGCCGGCATGGCGATTTACGACACCATGCAATACGTGAAAAACGATGTCATGACGCTGTGCGTGGGGCAAGCGGCGTCGATGGCCGCATTACTTTTGGCATCAGGCGAACCCAAAAAGAGATTGGCACTGCCCAATTCGCGGATTCTAATACATCAGCCCTCTATGGGTGGACTATCCGGTCAGGCGACCGATATTGATATACATGCGCGCGAAATTTTGCGCATGCGCGAGATTACCAACCAGCTTCTGTCCAAGCACAGCGGGCAGAAACTGGACAAGGTGGAGAAAGACGTGGAGCGCGATTTCATCATGAACGCGCAGCAGGCTAAGGAATACGGAATCATAGACGATATCATCTACAAGACGGCAAAAGCGGTATGATCGGCCTTCGCGCCTGAACCCAATCGGTGCGAAAAACGGCGGATGGGTCGATACGCGCTGGGTTCCCGATCACGCCGCATCACGAAGGAGTAGAGCCGAGTGAAAACCAAGTCGGGCACCGATGAGATCTTACGCTGTTCGTTCTGCCACAAATCGCAGGACGCTGTCGCCAAGCTGATCTCCTCCCCCAGCGATTATCCCCGCGCCTATATTTGCGACGAGTGCGTCGCGGTCTGCAATTCGATTCTCGAGGACGACCGCAGCGCTACGCCGCCCAGCAGCACCCCCAACCAGCTGCCCAAGCCGCAGGAAGTGAAAACCTTCCTCGACGAATATGTCATCGGGCAGGAGCAGACCAAGAAAAAGCTGGCGGTCGCAGTCTACAACCACTACAAGCGCATCTTCATGAACCGGCAGAAAACCGGCGACAGCATCGAATTGTCCAAGTCGAACATTCTGCTGATCGGTCCCACCGGCACCGGCAAAACGCTGCTGGCCCAGACGCTGGCGCGGATGCTCGACGTTCCCTTCGCCATTGTCGATGCCACCACGCTCACCGAAGCCGGCTACGTCGGCGAAGACGTCGAAAACATCATCCTCAAACTGCTGCAGGCCGCCGATGGCGACGTCAGCCGCACCCAGACCGGCATCATCTATATCGATGAAGTCGATAAGATCGGACGCAAGGACGAGAATCCCTCCATCACGCGCGATGTTTCCGGCGAAGGCGTGCAGCAGGCCCTGCTCAAGATTCTGGAAGGCACCATCGCCAATGTTCCGCCGCAGGGCGGACGCAAGCATCCCCACCAGGAATTCA
>Ga0187781_10003952_pt1 | contig 11062 bp, 11 predicted proteins | sample 0715_SJ02_MP02_2_FD_132447 | JGI IMG/M metagenome (GOLD analysis project Ga0187781, IMG submission 132447) | Tropical peat soil microbial communities from peatlands in Department of Meta, Colombia - 0715_SJ02_MP02_20_MG | ecosystem: Environmental > Terrestrial > Soil > Wetlands > Peat | place...
GATCCGTTCGATCGCGTCGCGATCGAGATCAAGCGGGGCCGGCCAGCGAGCGATCGGCCGGACTGCCGGGGCCAACCGACGGATCCGCGATCGCCGGTGCTAGGGTTGGGCCGACACCGTGATGTCGTTGGCGTTGTCGTCGGCCGCGGCAAAATTGAAAGGGGCGCCGGCGGTGAGCACGGTGGCCAGTCCGAAGGCGCTTCCTCCGGCGATGGCTCGACGCTCCGAGCGGCGCGTTGGCAATCTCGGAATTGCGCGGACTGCGCATTGCATCGCGCGCAAGCGGCGGCGCTGGCGCTGCGTCCGACGGCGACGGACCATATCCCCTCATCGCGCCCGGTTGACGCAATCGATCGTCTTCGCCAGGCAGGGTCGAGAATGGACGGCGCGAGCGCTCAGATGCCAGGGCACTCGTTGATCTGGGTCAATGTTCGTCCGCGGCTTTCCCCTACCCTGCCATGCGATTACGATGCACTTGCCGGCCGGCGGAGGACGGTCTATCACGGATAAATCTGGTGGGGAGCTTAGCCAAGATGAACCGAAAGGGGTCGTCCCTGTGGACGTGATCGTCACCGACGTCGCCATCATCGGGGCCGGAGGAGCCGGTCTGCGCGCCGCCATCGCCGCGGCCGAAAGCGACCCTACGCTCGATATTTCGCTGATCTCCAAGGTCTACCCCATGCGCAGCCACACGGTTGCCGCCGAAGGGGGCGCTGCCGGCGTGATCAAGGACAATGACAGCCTTGACAACCATTTCAACGACACCGTGACCGGCGGCGACTGGCTGTGCGATCAGGACGCGGTCGAGCTGTTCGTCAATACCGCCCCGCTGGAGCTGCTCCAGATGGAGCATTGGGGCTGTCCCTGGAGCCGGGAGCCCGACGGCAAGGTCGCGGTGCGGCCGTTCGGCGGCATGAAGATCGAGCGCACCTGGTTTGCCGCGGACAAAACCGGCTTCCACATGCTGCACACGCTGTTTCAGACATCGCTGAAATATCCGGCGATCAAGCGCTTCGACGAGTATTATTCCACCGAGCTGCTGGTCGAGGACGGGCGCTGCATCGGCGCCGTGGCGATCGAGATGCGCTCGGGCCGCATGGTCGCATTCCACGCCAAGGCGGTGATCATCGCCACCGGCGGTTCCGGACGCGTGTTCCCCTTCACCACCAACGGCGCCATCAAGACCGGCGACGGTATGGCGATGGCCTACCGCGCCGGCGTGCCGCTCAAGGACATGGAGTTCGTCCAATACCACCCCACCGGGCTGCCCGGCACCGGCATCCTGATCACCGAGGGATCGCGCGGCGAGGGCGGCATCCTGACCAACAAGGACGGCTACCGCTATTTACAGGACTACGATCTCGGCCCGCCCGATCCCTGGCCGCGCAAGAAGGCCATGGAGCTCGGACCGCGCGATCGCCTGAGCCAGGCCTTCTGGCATGAGCAGCGCAAGGGCCGCACCATCAAGACACCCCATGGCGATGTGGTTCATCTCGACATCCGCCAGCTCGGCGAGAAGAAGATCAACGAGCGCCTGCCCATGGTGCGCGAGCTGGCGTCGAGCTATGCGGGGGTCGATCCGGTTTACGAGCCCATCCCGGTGCGCCCGGTGGTGCATTACACCATGGGCGGCATCCACACCGACATCGACACCGCCACCCCGCTGGCCGGCCTCTTCGCCGCCGGCGAATGCGCCTGCGTTTCCATTAACGGGGCCAATCGCCTCGGCTCCAATTCGCTGGCCGAGATCCTGGTGTTCGGCGCCCGCGCCGGGCGCGCCGCCGCGGCTTTCGCCAAGGCGCATCCGCGCGGCGCGGCAAGCGCGGCGAGCGAGCGAGCCGAGGCAGCCGCGCTCCGCGTGCGGGAGCTGTTCCTGCGCAGCGTCGGCCGCGAATCCGTCTCGGGTCTGCGCATGGCAATGACCGAGACCATGGAAAGCGGCGCGGGGATCTACCGCAGCGCCGACACCTTGGCGGAGACCTGCCGCGTCCTCGCCGAATTGCGCGTGCGTTTCGGGCAGGTTCAACTCGAGGACCGCAGCAACGTCTTCAACACCAACCTGCTGCAGCTCCTGGAGCTGGGCTCCATGCTGGACATCGCCGAGGCAATCGCCCATTCGGCGCTCCAACGCACCGAGTCGCGCGGCTCGCATCAGCGCCTCGATCATCCCGCGCGCGATGACGCGAAGTTCCTCAAGCACAGCCTCGCCACCTATGGCGGCGCCGGCCCGCCTTCCATCAGCTACCGCGACGTGGTAATCACCCGCTCGCAGCCGGGCAAGCGCGTCTATGGGGGGGCGGCGGCATGAGCGAGACCATTGCGCTCGAGGTCCTGCGCTACAATCCGGAGACGGACCAAGAGCCCCGCTTCCAGCGCTACACCGTGCCCTATCGGGACGAGTGGGTCGTGCTGGATGCCCTGACCCACATCAAGGACCAGTTGGACGCGACGCTGTCCTTCCGCTGGTCCTGCCATATGGCCGTATGCGGCAGTTGCGGCGTCATGATCAACGGCGAGCCCAAATTGGGCTGCCACGCCTTCCTGCGCGATTACCGGAACGGCGTCGTCAGGATCGAGCCGCTCGACCATTTTCCCGTCGAGCGCGATCTCGTGATCGTCATGGACGACTTCATGGCGAAGCTGTCCAGCGTGCAGCCCTATTTGCTCGTCGACGCGGCGAAGCCGCTGAGCGAAGGCGAGTACCTGCAGACCCCGGCCGAGCTTCAGCGCTTCAAGCAATACACGCAGTGCATCAATTGCATGCTGTGCTATGCCGCCTGCCCGCAATACGCGCTGAACGAGGGCTTCGTCGGACCCGCGGCCTTGGCGTTGGCGCATCGCTACAACCTCGATTCCCGCGATGCCGGCAAGGACAGGCGCGCCGAAATGGTGGCGAGCAATGAGGGCATCTGGGAATGCAGCTTCGTCGGCGCCTGCTCCCAGGTCTGCCCCAAGGCGGTGGACCCTGCGGCGGCGATTCAACAGACCAAGATTTCCGCGTCGCTCGATTGGTTCAAGGCATTCTTGCTGCCAGGCGGACGGAAATGAGCCGCCGCCCCTATCTGCGCGAGGTCAAGCGGAGCTGGTGGCTGGGACAGCGCCGCTACCTCTTCTACATGATCCGCGAGCTCACCAGCCTGTTTGTCGCCCTTTATTGCGTGCTGCTGGTGGTGGGCCTGGTCCGGCTCGCCCAGGGACCGGCGGCCTGGGACGGCTTCGTTGCCGCCTTCTCCAGCCCGCTCGGCGTGCTCTTCCAGGTGCTGTGCCTGATATTCGCAACCTTCCACAGCGTCACCTGGTTCGCCGTCACGCCCAAGGCGATGCCGCTCATGGTCAAGGGCGAAGCCGTGCCGCCGCGAGCCATCGTGGCCGCCCATTATGCGTTCTGGGCGGCGTTGTCGCTGCTTGTCCTGATCGTGGTCGGGGTCTGAGCCATGGCAAAGTCGAACAAGCCCCTGCTCTGGCTGCCCTTCGCCGCTGGCGGATTGGCGGCGGCGTTCCTCCTTCCGGTGCTGATCCTGATCACCGGCCTGCTGGTGCCGCTGGGACTGATGCATCTGCCTTATGCGAGGATGTTCGCCTTTGCCGATAATCCCCTCGGCAAGCTGATCCTGTTCGGCGCGGTGGCTCTGCCGACTTGGCATGCCGCTCACCGTCTGCGCGTGACCGCCCACGATCTCGGCCTCGGCGGCGGGCTCGCGGTTCGACTCATCTGCTACGGCGTGGCGTGGCTGATGATCATTGTTTCCGCCGCAGCCCTTTTGGTCGTCTGAGCAGAAGAGGAACCGGGCATGAACCCGCCGACCGGCATCGCTCCCCCAGCAGCTTTAATGACGCTCCCCGTCGCCGGTGCCGGCGACGGCGTCCCGACTTATCTCAAGGCCCATTATTGGTGGGCGTATGTCCATCCGCGGGCGGTGCGCGTGTTCGAACGCCAATGGCTGGTCAATTTGATCCTGTGGGGGAACTACCATCGCCTGCGTGACGCGGCGCTGTCGGAACTGGGCCGCGCCTTGCCCGGACGGACGTTGCAGGTGGCTTGCGTCTACGGCGATTTGACAAGCCGTCTCAGCCAACGGGTCGCTGCCGGCGGCGGGGCTCTCGATATCGTCGACATCCTGCCGATCCAACTCGAGAACCTCAGGCAGAAGCTGCCGAGCGGCGCTCCCGTCCGCTTGCTGGCAAGGGACTCGGCCGAGCTCGGCCTGCCGGACAGCAGCTACGACCGGGCCATGGTCTTTTTTCTGCTGCACGAGCAGCCGGCGGAGGTGCGCCGGCGCACGCTCGCCGAGGTGTTCCGCGTGGTCAAGCCGGGCGGCACGATCCTCGTCGTCGATTACGCCCGGCCGAGCCGCTGGCATCCCCTGCGCTATCTCTGGCTTCCCGTGCTGGCGCGGCTGGAGCCTTTCGCGCCTGACCTGTGGCGGAGCGACCTCGCCGCCTGGCTGCCGGATCTCCCGGCCGGCAGTCGGATACGGCGCAACAAGTCGTTCTTCGGCGGCCTTTACCAGCAAGTGGTCGTCACCCGCTGAAGAGCGGCGCAAAAGTCAGCGATTTTCCAGCCCGGTTCGCGGCGCAAGACCGCATAACCCGCGGGCGCGCGCTTCGAAGGCCGCGACGATGTCGGCGACGGTCGCCGGCAGGACTTGATCCACCAGCCGCTGAAGCACGCGGGAGCGCAGCTCCAGTTCGGTGACGAAGCTCACCCGGCAGCCGTCGCTTGGCTGCGGCTCGAAGATCCAGGACAGGCTGAACCGCCGAAACGGCGGCTCATCCGTGGTCACGTCGATCCGCTCCGGCCGATGGAGCACCGCCGTCGAGCCGAACCTCACGCGCAGGGGACCGAAGCCGATGATTTGCTCGGCGTAATAGCTGTTCGCCTCGCGCTTGCGGATCCGCGCCGCTACCCACCAGCGCAGAAATTCGGGATAGCGCTCGACATCCGCGGCCAGATCGAACAGCGGCTCGGGCCGGCAATGAGGCAGGATGCGTTCTACTTTTTGACTCAGCACGGCGCAGGTAATCCCGGGAACAGCCGCGTGTCGATGGAATTTCTACCGTCTCCGAGGTGATCCGCCAAGGCCGGGGATCGTCCGATTCGGGCTCACCCGGCTGCGGGCCTCCGGCCGGACCGGCGCGCGCGTTAACGCGCCTCGGCCGGCGGTCGGATTGTGGCGGAATCGTGCCGTTCCGTGAAAGCAATTTCATCCGGCCGAAAGCGTCCTGTGATGCCGGACGTGATTAAGTGGCGGCTGATCCAGGCGGCCCTTACCGATCGTCGTGCCCGACGGCCGCCGCAGCCATGGCACCCGAGAGAGAGGATCGCATGAGCAAGCGCACAGGAATTCTGGCGGCGGGTCTCGTCGCCATCATCGGCATCGCCGGAGCGGTCGCCACCCAGGCGCCGGCGGTCGCCGCCGAGCCTGCCGCGACGCAGCAGGCCCCGGTAATGCCGCTCCCCCGCCATCATGGCATGATGGCGCACAAGCGGGTCGCGAACGTGCAGCAGGCGCTCAACACCGCCGGCGCCAAGCTTACGGTCGACGGCAAGTGGGGCCCAAGGACCGAGGCGGCGCTGAAGCAATTTCAGCAGCAGCACGGGCTCAAGGTCACCGGCCGTCTTGACCACGCGACGCGGACGCGATTGAAACTCATTTGAGACCGATCGTCTCCCACGTCTTGGACCCGCCGCCAGCGCGGCGGGTCATTTTTTTCCGAAGGATACGCCGCGGGCTGGCTTTCACGCGCCGCGCACGCTATGGACTGCCTCCGATCGCGCCGGCCGGCCGGCCGAACGGGCAGAGCGTTTACCGTTCGGCGGTTGAGTGCTGCCTGCACGGTTCTGACGGAGCATTGCCATGCGCCTTGCCGCTTTTCTGTGCGCGCTCTGCCTGGCGCTCATTGCCTCGGCGCAGGCGCAATCCAACTCCGGCATCGAGATCTCCCATCCCTGGGCGCGCGCCACCGCCGGCACCGCTTCCCCCGGCGTGGTCTATCTGAAGATCGTCAATCACGGTGCCGGCGACGATAGCTTGACCGCCGCCTCGACCCCGGCGGCGGCCAAGGTAGAGCTGCACGCGACCCGCAACGACAACGGCGTGATGAAGATGCGGCCGCTCGCCGAGGTGCCGATCCAGGCCGGCGGCAGCGCCGAGTTCAAGCCCGGCGGCATGCACATCATGCTGCTCGGCCTGAGGCAGCCGCTGAAGGCGGGGGACAGCTTCCCGCTGACGCTGACCTTCAACAAAGCCGGTGCGGTCGAGACCACCGTCACGATCGAAAAGGCCGGCAGCATGGAGATGGGTGACATGCCGGGAATGAAGATGTAGGAAAGGCGCCATGAAAGCGACGACTGTCGAGGCGGCCGACCGGGCCGCACGCCGATGGGGGGGCGACGATCCCGGTCCGATCCGGCTGGGCAGCGAGCGGCACAAGCGGCTGTTCAGCCGCATGCTGCTCGACACCTTCAATCCTTACAAGCCGGCGGTCATCGATTGGCCGGCGCTCGATGCTGCGGCACGCGAGCGGCTGGTGAGCCTGCCGATCTGGGACATCGCCGTCCAGACCGAGGGCAAGGCCAGCCGGCGGGTGAAGAGCTATGCCGAATTGATCGCCGATCCGCTGCTGCGCCAGGCGATCGAGCTCAATGGCTTCGAGGAGGCGCGGCACAAGACGGTGCTGGCGAACATGGTCGAGGCCTATGGCATCGCGCTGGCGCCCGAACCCGATTATCGCGCGCCGCGCGACGCCGAATGGGCCTTCATGGTGACGGGCTACAGCGAGTGCATCGACAGCTTCTTCGCCTTCGGCTTGTTCGAGCTGGCGAAGCGCTCGGGCTATTTCCCGCCGGCGCTGGTCGATACTTTCGAGCCGGTGATGCAGGAGGAAGGCCGTCACATCACCTTCTTCGTCAATTGGGTGGCTTGGCACCGGCGCAACCTGCCGTGGTGGAAGAAGCCGCTGTTCCAGGCCAAGATCCTCGCCGTCTGGGCCTTTCTGATCTGGGAGCGCGCCGGCATCGCGCGCGATATCGGCGGCGCGCCGCAAGACAACAACTTCACCGTCACCGGCAGCAAATCGGTCGGCGTCGACGCCAGTCCGGCCGAGCTGATGGATATCTGTCTTGCTGAGAACGACCGGCGGCTTGCCGGCTACGATCCCCGCCTGCTGCGGCCGCGCTTCGTGCCGGCGATGGTGCGGCTCGCCCGCCGCTTCATGGGCAAGGCGAAGGCGGGCACCGCCGTGCCGATCGGCTCGGAAGCGCACAAGGCGCTGTTCTGCCGGCACTTCAATGAGACTTACCAGCATTACGTGCCCGAAGAGCTGCCCTGGCCGGAGCTCGCCGCCGCCGCCTTGCAGCGGCTGCGCTCGGTGCCGTTCTGGCAGGAAGTGCTGCACACGGAGCTGCGCGCCGGCGCCATCGTCAAGGCGTTCTCGGCCACCATCGACGATCCCGTGGTGAAGCAGGCGATCGACCTGCAGGGCTTCGAGGAAACCCGCCATGCCGAGCTGATCCGCGTCATGATCCGCCGCTACGGCATCGAAGTCAGCGAGCAGCCGCTCGACCCGCTTCCCGCCGATATCGAGACCGCCTTCAAGGATTTCGGTTTCGGCGAGTGCATGGATTCCTTCCTCGGCTTCGGCGTTTTCAAGATCGCCCGCGAGGCGGGCTTCCTGCCCGAAGAGATGTTCGCGATTTTCGAGACGTTGATGTATGAGGAGACCCGGCACATCGTCTTCTTCGTCAACTGGATGGCTTGGCGCCAGGTGCAGCAGGGCAAGGGCGCGCGCTGGCGCCGTGCCGCCGCCTCGCTGCGCTTCTACTTCCGGGCCTTCAAGCGCATGGTCGGCACCGCCCGGCGCGGCGCCAAGGCCAATGACGGCAAGGATTTCTCGGCGACCCAGGCGAGCGTCTTTCTCGACGGCTTCACCTTCCGTCGCTTCCTCGAGGATTGCTACGCCGAGAACGCGCGGCGCATGAGCGTGATGGACGAAGGGCTGTTGCGCCCGGCCTTCCTGCCGCGGCTCGCCGACATTGCGCTGGCGAGCCTCAGGCTCTGGTCCGGCAGGAGGCGTCCGGCCGCGCCCGCCCCATGACCCGCCGCCCCGCGCGGCCTGCGGCGAGACGATGAAGACCGTCACCATCCTGCTGGCGATCGTCGGGCTGCTGCTGGGCACGGCGCTGGTCGGCTATTTCGGCTTCGGCGAAGTCTGGCATGCGCTGTTGGCGGTGCGCTGGACCGGCTTCCTGGCGATCGTCCTCTATCACCTCGCCGGCATCGCGCTGCTCGGCCTGTGCTGGTACGTGCTGTCGCCGCGGCCGGCGCCGCTGCGCGCCTTCGTCTGGGGACGGCTCATCCGCGATTCCGGCTCGGAGCTGCTGCCGCTGTCGCAGCTCGGCGGCTTCGTCATGGGCGCGCGGGCGGCGATGCTGCTCGGGATCGGCGGCGCCGCCGCTACCGCCTCCACCATCGTCGACGTGACGCTGGAAGTGGTGGGACAGCTCGGATACACCGCGCTCGGCCTCGCCTTGCTGGCGCGGCTCAAGCCCGACGATCCCCTCATCGGCTGGATCGCGCTCGGCATCCTCGCCGGGCTGGCGGCGGTCGCGAGCTTCATCGCCGTGCAGCGCCACGCCCTCGGCCGCATGGAAAATCTCGTCCGCCGCATCGCGCAGCGCTGGAGCAGGAGCGCCGCCGAGGAGCAGCAGCCGCTCTTCCTCGAGATCCACGAGATCTACCGCCGGCCGGGCGCGCTCTATCTCGGCGGGCTGCTGCATTGGGCGGCCTGGGTCGCGAGCAGCGTCGAGGCGTGGCTCGCGCTCCATCTCATGGGCGCGCCGCTCGGCATCGGGGCGGTGATCGTGATCGAGAGCCTTCTCTACGCCATCCGCAGCGTCGCCTTCGCGGTGCCGAACGCGGTCGGAGTCCAGGAAGGCGCCTATATCATGCTCGGCGCCGCGTTTGGCCTGACGCCGGAGACGGCGCTGGCGCTCTCGCTGCTGAAGCGCGCGCGCGACCTCGTCATCGGCGTGCCCGCCTTGATCGCCTGGCAGGTCCTGGAAAGCCGCCGGTTGCTGACCGGTCTCGGACGGCCGGCGGCGATGCCGTCATTTACGCCGGCCGGCGGCAAGGCCGAGGGCGCCGATACCTAGGCGCTGGGCGCGGCAAAGCCTAACCGGCCTTGCGCACGTGAACATGCGGATGCCGGTGGGTTGAACCGACGCCATGCGGGTGCTTTTGCCGTTCGATGTCGACCGGCACCAGGAAGACCCGACCGTGGCGCACGCCGCGCTCGGCGATGACCTGGTCGGCGAGGCTCTGCACGTCCCGCGTCTTTCCCTGCAACACCGTCACCTCCATGCAGCTCTCGTGGTCGAGGTGAACGTGCATCGCGGCGAGCGACAGATCATGATGATCATGGAAAGAGCGGGTCAGGCGCTTGGCGAGCTCCCGCGCTTCATGGTCGTAGACATAGACAAGCGCCGCCACGCAATCCTGCGCGGGGTCCGCCTTCTCGTTCGCCTGCCTTATGCCGGCGCGGACGAGATCCCGGACGGCTTCCGACCGGTTCTGGTAGCCGCGCGCTTCGATCATGCGGTCGAGTTCCGCCATGATGTCGTCGTCGAGGGTGATGGTCACGCGGTGCATGGGGCTGCTTCCTTGGGTCATCGCAGAGTATGACAAATTTCTATAGACTTCATATCATTCCTCCCATAGCATCGGGGCGATGGTTCCCTTCGGGGATTGAATGGGAACACGGTGAAGGCGCGAGCCCAAAGCCGTGGCTGCCCCCGCAACTGTAAGCGGCGAGCCGAGCGCACCCGATGCCACCGGCGCAAGCCGGGAAGGCCGCGCAAGGCGAGGAGCCGTGAGCCAGGAGACCTGCCATCGCCGTGGTCAAGCGCGGGCGTATCGGCCGGGGTGTGCCGATCGGGAAATCGGCCGGACGTCCGTCCAAGATTTTGTTCGATCAAGCCGCAATCCCTGCTTCGCATTGACCGACGACCAAGGGGGGTCGTGCGCTCAGGGGGGAACATGCCTATCCGAAAGCTTCGGCACAAGATGTCCTGCGCTGCCGCGGGAACTTCCCGTCTGGCCGGCTCCGGCATGCGCCGCGTTGGTGCGACCTGTCTTCTGGCCGGCTCGTCCCTGCTCGCCCCCACGGTTCCGGCGTTGGCGCAGCAGGCCGAAGACGGCCAGCCGCTGGAGGAAGTCACGGTCACGGCGACGCGACGCGACCTCCTTGGAACGGCTTCGACGGCGAGCGAAGGGGTGGTCGACGATCAGGAGATACAGCTCACGCCGGCCTACCGCCCGGGACAGGTGCTGGAGACCGTGCCGGGTCTGACCGTGACCTTGCACAGCGGCGAAGGCAAGGCCAACCAGTATCTTATGCGCGGCTACAACCTCGACCACGGCACCGATCTCGAAACTTACGTCGACGGCATGCCGATCAACCAGCCCACCCACGCGCACGGGCAGGGTTATACCGATCTCAATTTCATGATTCCGGAACTTGCCGACGAAATCACCTACACCAAGGGACCCTACTACGCGAATGTCGGCGATTTCGGCGCCGTGGGTTCGGTGCAGGTCGGCTATCGCGACACGATCGCGGATCAGGCCTCTGCGACCGTCGGCACCTTGGGCTACGAACGCCTCTTCAGCGCGCAATCGCAGGCGTTCGGCGCGGGGCACCTGCTCGAGGCCGTCGAAGTGCAGCATTACGACGGCCCGTTCGTGGTTCCCGACGACGCCCGCAAGGAGAATGTGGTCCTGCGCTACAGCGAGGCCGGCCAGGACAGCGGCTTCTCGTTGACCGGCATGTTCTATCATCAGGTCTGGACCAACACGACGGACATACCGATCCGCGCCGAAGTCGGTTACTTCGGGTCGCTCGATCCCTCCGATGGCGGCCACGCGCTGCGCGGCAGCCTTTCGGCGAACTACCACGCCGAGCTCGGAACGGGACAATTCACCGCCAGCGCCTTCTATATCTACAACTCGCTCAATTTGTTCAATGACTTCACGCATTTTCTCGTCGATCCCGTGCACGGCGA
>Ga0187781_10003953_pt1 | contig 11060 bp, 11 predicted proteins | sample 0715_SJ02_MP02_2_FD_132447 | JGI IMG/M metagenome (GOLD analysis project Ga0187781, IMG submission 132447) | Tropical peat soil microbial communities from peatlands in Department of Meta, Colombia - 0715_SJ02_MP02_20_MG | ecosystem: Environmental > Terrestrial > Soil > Wetlands > Peat | place...
ATGTCGATAGTTTGCCCGGTCTTGACGAACGGTGGCAGGTCGGCGGTGACGGTCACCGCGGCGACGTTCTTCAGCTGCGGGTTGGTGTTGGGCGGAATGGTCACCCCGTAACGCTGCAGCAGGTTCTCGATGCTCTGGATCGTGAACGGCGCCTGGGTGGTCTGGTCGCCGGTGCCGTCGAGTCCGACCACCAGGCCGTAACCCACCAGCTGGTTGGTGCGCACGCCGGCGACGGTGGCCAGGTCCTTGATGCGCTCGGCGTGTGCGTCCGGCACGCCGAGCAGCAGCGCCACGGTGAGCACGGCGCCGGCGAGCACTCGCCCGGTGCGCCGGCACGCAAGCTGCTTTGAGACCTTCATCAGAAGGGCACCCATGGTGAGTTGAAGAAGCGCGCCAGCCAGCTCTGCGTGTTGGCGTCGTTGATCGCGCCCTTGCCGCTGTAGGCAATCTTGGCGCTCGCCACCCGGTACGAGGGGATCGAGTCGTCCGCGGCCAGGTCGATCGGCCGGATCACGCCCGTGACTCGGATGAACTCCTTGCCCTGGTTGAGGCCGATCTGCTTCTCGCCGGAGATGTACAGGTTGCCGTTCGGCAGCACCTTGAGCACCGTGGCGGTGAGGTAACCGGTCAGGCTGTTGCTCTGGGCGCTCGCGCCCTCGCCGTCGAACTTGCTGGCGTTGTTGACGTTGTTGTTGAGCCACGACACGTTCTTGTTGAGCAGCTGCGTGCCGGTCATCGCGATGGTGTTGGCTTTGCTGGTGGTGGTAGTCGCGCTCTTCTGCGCCACCGTGGCCTCGTTGAGGACGATGGTGACGATGTCGCCAACGTGATGGGCGATCGGGTTCTCCGCCAGCACCACCTCGCGGCCCGCCTGGTAGATGGCGCCGTCGCTCGGCGGCGGCAGCTTCTCCTGGGTCCAGGCGAGCCCGTCGTCGGGCTTGGTGGCCCTGGTGGTGTGGCAGCCGGCGGCGGCCAGCGCCGCGGCCAGGCCGAGCAGGGCAAGTGAAGTTCGCATCGGCACTCGCTTACATGTTCTGCGTGGCGTAGGTGAGCATCTGATCGGTGCTCTCGACGGCGCGCGAGTTCATCTCGTAGGCCTGCTGGGTCGCGATCATGTTGACCAGCTCCTCGACCACGTCGACGTTCGAGGCCTCGGTCGAGCCCTGCAGCATCGTGCCGAGGCCGTTGAGTCCCGGGTTGCCGGTCACCGCCGTGCCGCTCGAGGCGGATTCGACCGCGAGGTTGCCGCCGATGTCCTGCAATCCCGCCGGGTTGATGAAGTTGGCGAGCTGCAGCGTGCCGACCGTGGTCGGCGCGGTCTGGCCGGCGAGCTGCACGCTCACGGTGCCGTCGGAGCCGACGGTGACGGTCTGCGCGCCGGCGGGAATCGTCAGCGCCGGCTGCACCTGGTAGCCGGCGGCCGTGACCACCTGCCCCTGGGCGTTCAGCTGGAAGCTGCCGTCACGGGTGTAGGCGATCTGGCCGTTCGGCTGCAGCACCTGGAAGAAACCCTGGCCCTGGATCGCGAGATCGAGCGGGTTGCCGGTGTTGTTGATGCTGCCCTGGGTGTAATTCTTCTCGGTCGCGACGATGCGCACCCCGGTGCCGACATTGAGGCCGGTGGGCGCCTGGGTGTTCTGCGAGGTGTTGGCGCCGACCTGCCCCAGGTTCTGGTACAGCAGGTCGTCGAACACCGCGCGGCTCTTCTTGAAGCCGGTGGTGTTGACGTTGGCGAGGTTGTTCGCCGTGACCGTCATCTGGGTCTGCTGGGCATCGAGCCCGGTCTTTGCGGCCCACAGTGCGGGTTCCATGTCGGTGGTCCTCTGTCAGAAGTTGGTGGATCAGGTGGCGCCGGACTGCAGCAGCTTGGCCGAGGCCTGGCCGTCCTCGTCGGCGGTGTGCAGCGACTTGATCTGCAGCTCGAAGCGCCGCGACAGCTCGATCATGTTGACCAGGCAGCCGGGGAGATTCACGTTGCTCGACTCGAGCACACCCGAGGCGACCCGCACGCTGGCGTCCGCCGCGGCCGGGGAGCCGTCGCTGGTGCGGTACAGCCCATCGGTGCCACGCGTCACGGTGGCGGCCGGCGGGTTGACCAGCTTGATGCGGCCGACCGCGGCCACGGTGTTGGGACTCTGGCCGGCCGGCACGACCGAGACCGTGCCGTCGGCGCCGATCGACACCGAATTCGCCGGCGGGATGCTGATCGGGCCGCTGTCGCCCAGTACCGCGCTGCCGCCGGCGGTGACCAGCGTGCCGTTCTGGTCGACGTGCAGGTCGCCGGCGCGGGTGTAGGCCTCGTTGCCCGACAGATCCTGCACCGCGATGTACCCCGGACCCTGCACCGCCAGGTCGAGCGCGTTGCCGGTGGCCTGCTGCTCGCCGTCGGCGGCGTTCCAGCCGACCGTGCCGGCGGTCGCATAGGCGCGCGAGGCGAAGCCGGGACCTGAGACGCTGCGCGTCTGGAAAGCCGACAACGCTGCCTTGAAGCCCGTGGTGTTGGCGTTGGCGAGGTTGTAGTTGTTGGCCTCCTGGGCGGCGAGGGTCTCCTTCGCGCCCGACATGGCCACGTACAGCGACTTGTCCATGACTTAGTCCGTTGCGCTCCGGGCGCCGCTCAGCTGCCGCGGATGTCGATGATCGACTGGGTGACCTGGTCCTCGGTCTGGATCATCTGCGCGTTCGCCTGGAAGTCGCGCTGCGCGGTGATCATCTCGACCAGCGCCGAGGTGGTGTCCACGTTCGATTCCTCGAGCGAGCCGGACTGGATCGAGCCGAAGCCCGAGTTGCCGGCGATGCCGTTGACGGCGGCACCGGAGGCGTTGGTCGCCGCCCAGCTGGCATTGCCGAGCTGCGCAAGCCCCTGCGGGTTCTCGAAGTTGGCGAGCGCGACCTGGCCGAGGTTGACCGAGTTGCCGTTGGTGAACTGCGCCTGCACCACGCCGGTCTGCGAGATGTTGATGCCGGTGAGCTGGCCGGTGGTGTAGCCGTTCTGCTGCACCGCCGTCACGCCGAAGTTGCCGCCGTACTGGGTGGTGTTGCTGAAGTCGAAGGTCATGTTCATCGCATTCGCGCCGGTCGCCGGCTGGTAGGCGGGGAAGGCGACCTGGCCGTTGGCGGGCGTCAGCAGCTGACCGGTCTGGGAATAGGTGAGCGCCTGCGGCGTGCCGACGGCGTTGCCGTCGACCGTCAGCTGCACTTCCCAGTCGTTGGGGGCCGTGTTGATGAAGTAGAGGCTCGCCGTGTGCGCCGCGCCGAGCGAGTCGTACACCGTGAGCGAGGTGGTGTTGTTGTAACTGTTAGGGTCGGTGGCCGAGAAGGGCGCGTCGGCCGGCGGCGTCGCATCCGCCGACAGGTTGGCGGTGATGGAGGCGGTGCTGGTCGCCTGTGGCTGGCTCTCGTTGGTGGTGAGGGTGATGTTCGAGAGGCCGCCGGTGTTGAAGGTGCCGTTGGCGAGCGGCGGGTAGCCCTGCAGCAGCTGGCCCGAGGCGGTGACGACCTGGCCGTCGTTGTTGAGCTGGAACTCGCCGTCGCGGGTGTAGTTGAGCGCGCCGTTGTTGCTCACGATGAAGAAACCGTTGCCGCTGACCGCCATGTCGAGCGTGTTGCCGGTGGTCTCGATGTTGCCCTGAGTGAACTGTTGCGCGACCTCGGAGACCTCGACGCCGTTGCCGGAGGCGTCGGCAGCCGCGCCCTGCGCGGTGGAGGCGAATAGGTCCGCGAACTCGGTGCGCGAGCCCTTGAAACCGACGGTGGCGACGTTGGCGAGGTTGTTGGAGGTGACCGACAGGTCCTCGTTGGCCGCATTGAGGCCCGTGAGTGCGATGTTGAACGACATGGGATGGTCTCCGTGACGAAGTTGCTGGCGACGGCTACTGGACGCTGAGGACCGAGCTCAGCGGAATGGTGCCGTTGACGGTGTTGAGATCGAGAGCCGAGGTGGAGGGGTCGATGGTGACGCTCTGCACCTGGCTGTAGATGAGCGGATTCACCGCCTGGCTGCTGCCGCCGACCGTAGCGCTCACGCCGAACGTGTACTGTCCGGCGGGCGCGGCGGCGCCCGCGGCGGTGGTGCCGTTCCAGGTGAAATTGGTGTAGCCGGACGACTGCGGTGCGACGCTGAAGGTGTCCACCAGCGCGCCGCTCGAGTTGCTCACCGCGACCGTGAGGCCGCTGGCGCCGGCGGGCGCCGTGACCGCTCCCGACACCGAGCCGCCGGCGCTGAGCGCCGCCGTCGTGCCGGCCGCGAGCACCGAGTGCCCGAGGAGCGACGTGCCGTTCAGCATCTGCGCGCCCTGCAATGAGGAGGCCAGGCCCGAGATCGAGGTCTGCAGGCTCTGCAGGCTGGAGACCTCGGAGAGTCCTTCGATCTGCGCGAGGAACTGCGTCGGGTCGGTGGGGTTGAGCGGGTCCTGGTTCTGCATCTGGGTGCTGATCAGCTGCAGGAACTGCGACTGGTTGATCTGCATGTTGGCCGGCACGGCGCCGGAGGCGCTGGTGGCGCTGGTGCTGCTGGCGACGCTGCTGGCCGTGGGCGTCGTGAGGGTCGAGCCGATCGGAAGTGTGGACGATGACATCTGCGGTCCTTAAGGAGTGGCGGTGGGGTTGCGGGCGGTGCGTGCTCAGCTGCCGAGCTTGAGCGTCGCGAGCATCAGGTCCTTGGCCGTGCTCATCACCTCGACGTCGTTCTGGTAGGCGCGCGAGGCGGAGATCATGTCGGTCATCTCCTCGATGACGTTGACGTTGGGCGCATAGACGTTGCCCTCGGCATCCGCGAGCGGATTGCCGGGATCGTTGCGCACTGTCGGCGCGGCGTTGCTCTCGACGATGCCGCTGACGCGCACCGCAGCGCCGCCCTGCTGGCTCTGGGCCGCCGCGGCGCCGACCGCGGCGTGCACCGCCTGAAATACCGGGTGGCGGGCTTTGTAGACCGTGGCCGGGTCGCCGCTCACGCTGTCGGCGTTGGCGAGGTTGCTCGCCACGGTGTTGAGCCGTACCGATTGCGCGGAGAGTCCCGAGCCGGCGATCTCGAATACCTTGAAGGAGGGCATCTGCTTCGCTCCTGCGGTTATGACTGGCCGGTGATGGCCGTCATGAGGTCCCGGAACTTGCCCGAAAGAAAGCTGAGCGCTGCCTGGTAACGCACGGTGTTGTCGGCGAACGCCGCCTGCTCGAGCTGCGGGTCGACGGTGTTGCCATCGAGCGAGGGCGCGAGCGGTACGCGATACTTGAGTCCGCCGCCGGCCGCCGCCGTGGCTGCGCCCGCGCCCGCCACGTGGGCGCCGTTGGTGGTCGCGAGCGGCAGCGCGTTGGTGCCAGCGCCGGCCGTGCCGGCCAGCACCGCCCGGAAATCGATGTCCTGCGCCTTGTAGTTGGGCGTGTCGGCATTGGCGATGTTGTTCGCCAGCACCGAGGTGCGCTGCGCGTACAGCTTGAGCGCGTCCTGGTGAACACCGAGGTAGGCATCCAGGTTAAGTGGCATGACAGACTTCCGACGTAAACTGAACCTGGGTCTGACAAAGCAAGACGCGTGCCAGGGGTGCGGCGGGCCGCCCGCACGGCCCGGATGCCCTCAGGAGCGCTCGCGCCGGCCGGAATGAGTGAACCGCGTCACGCTCGGGCGGCAAGGCCTTGCCGCGCACCCAGGCGGCGCGGCCGCTGTGGCGCCTGTTCGTTGGCGCATTCGCGCTGGCGCGCCGTTTGCACAGTCTCTGGCATGAGGATCTCCAGCATGTCGAAATTCCGTCAGTGCGCCGTGGCGGCCCTGAGTCTCGCGGCGCTCAACGGCGCGGCAGCGGCTGCGGCCGCCGCCGAGACCACGGGCGTCGAGCAGCTCACTGCCGTGCAGGCTGCGGCCGAGGGCGAGATCCACGCGCTGCTGCGCGACGTGACCTACGCCACCCACGTGCAGGCGGGGCAGCTCGATCCGCGGCTGCGCCTGGCGCCCTGTCCGGCGCCGCTCGGCGCAGCGCTGCCTGCGCGCGCCGAGCTCGGCGCGCGCGTCGCGGTCAGGGTGAGCTGCACGGCGCCGGGCTCTGCCTGGGTGGTCTACGTGCCCGTGAACATCGAGTCCGACATCAGCGTGCTGGTGCTCAGGCGCAGCGTGCTGCGCGGCGCGCGGCTCGCCTCGGGCGAGGTGGTGGCGGAGACGCGCCGCGTCCCGGGCCTGGCCATCGGTTATGTGACCGATGTCGCATCACTCGAGCATCGCACGCTCGCGCGCCCGCTCGCGGCGGGAACCGCGCTCACGGCGGACGCGCTGCTGGCCGATCTCATCGTCCACCAGGGCCAGGAAGTCACTCTCGTTGCCTCCGCTCCGGGGATCAGCGTGCGCGCCACCGGCAAGGCCCTCCAGGACGGGCGCGAGGGCGCGCGGGTGCGGGTCCAGAATCTCGCCTCCCTCAGGGTCGTCGAGGGCGTGGTCGATGCGAGCGGAGTGATCGAAATCACACCCTAAAGGTTTGCGCGGAACTGCCGTTAAAGCTCACCAGATGCCCCAGGAGTCTTTCCGTGTCCAACAAGATCAATGACTTGACGACGAACGTCACGGCTGGCCGCCCCTCCGCGGTCGCCCCGGCGCGCGATGTCGTCTCAGGCGGCGGCAACGCCGCGCCGGCCCCCGCCACGGGGGAGGTCACCATCACCGACACCGCCAGCCAGCTCGCATCGCTCGAACAGGCGCTGCGGGATTCGCCCGCGGTCGATTCGGCCAAAGTGGCGCAGTTGCAGAGCGCGATCGAGCAGGGGACCTACACGGTCAACCCCGATCACGTCGCCACGCAGCTCATGCAGATGGAGCGCGCCCTCGCGGGCTTGAGCAAGAAGGGGAAATAGCCCATGGATGCAGGCCTGTGCCGCGAGCACCTGGCGGAGTTGCTGGGCGAGGAGATCGTCCTCCTGACCGAGCTGCAGCAGTTGCTCGAGGAGGAGCGCGATCTGATCGGCTCGGGCGAGCCAGAGGCGCTGCAACGTACTACCCGTGCCCGCCAGGACCGCCTCGGGGCGCTGGCGCGCATCGAGGAGCAGCGCCGCTCGCTCTGCACCCTGCATGGCGAGACACCCGATCGCGCCGGGCTCGAGCGCCTGCGCAACTGGTGTGACCCGACCGGCGCGCTCAGCTCGCGCCTGTCCGAGTGCCTGGGGCGCGCCACGCGCTGCCGGGACCTGAACGATCGCAATGGAATCATGGTCGCCGCGCGCATGAAGCGCGTCGCGGAGCTGCTGCAGGCGCTCACCGGGCGCGTGGCGCGCGCTGCCACCTACGGCCCGCGCGGCTACGCCGCCAGTGCCCGCACCGGGCGGGTGCTCGGCACGGTCTGAAGCTGGGGGCCGTCGACAGACTAACGGCCCCCGCGAGTGGGAAGCGGATCAGCATCGCGGCGGTTCGGCCGACCCCTAACAGTGATCCGCTATACTTTCGCGACCGTGTCGGAGCGAGCCTGGTGGCGTGTGCCGGATCTTCAGCGCCCTGACGACGTCCATCACGTCGTGAACCGTCGTTGCGCGCCCCGCCAGCAGCGCGTGACCGATTACAGCGTCTGAGCAATCCTGCCACCTTCATGGCAAAGCGTGACACTCGCGTGGAAGAGCTGCTCGCGCAGATCAACGGCGGACAGGCTGCCGCAGCGCTGCTCGAGCTCGATCGGCTGCTCGGCAAGCAACCCACGGATCCCGCGCTGCTCACTCTGCGAGCGGAAGCGTTGCGCCTCAGCGGGCGCGCGCTTGAGGCCATCGAAGCCTTCCGTAAGGCGGGTGAGCACGGTGGCGGCACACGTAACTGGTACGTCGCCGGCGTCATGCTCGCCGCCGAACGCAGCACCGATCAGGCCGTGCTCTGCCTGCAGCGGGCGCTCGCCGAGGCGCCGGAAGACGGCGAGGTGCTGGATGCCCTGATCTCGACGCTATTCAACGCCAACCGTCAGCGGGATGGCATCGAGTATGCGCGCCAACAGCTGACCAAGTCGTCCGATCCGCAGCGCCTGTCGCACGCCGCGCTGCTGTTGCAGGCCACCGACCACTACGAGGAAGCGGCGAGCGCCTTTCGCAGGATTCTGCAACTCGCGCCCGACGATCCGGCGCTCTACGGCGCGGCCCTGGTGCCGGTACGCTTCACCTGCGATTGGGACTGGATCGGCACGCTGCAGGAGAGGATCGGCGACTGCTATGAGCGCGGGCAGTTCGACGCGCCGCGAGAGTATCCGCTGACACATCTCACCTGGTGCGCGGACGAGGCGCGCAATCTGGGCGTCACACGCGCTTACGTCAAACGCATGGTGCCGGCGGTCGAGCCGATCGCGCGACCCGAGCGGATCGAGGCGAGCGAGCGGCTGCGGGTCGGCTACCTATCGTGCGATTTCCGCAATCACGCCACCATGCATCTCATGGCCGGGTTATTCGAGGCGCACGACCGCGAGCGCTTCGAGGTGTTTGCCTATGACTACAGCAGCCCCGACATCTCCGAGTATCGGCAGCGCTTCGTCGATGCGGTCGAGCACCTGGTTCCGATTCATACCATGGGCGACAAGCAGGTCGCGCTGCGCATGGCAGAGGATCGGCTCGACATCCTGTTCGACCTGAAGCTGTATACCGGAGGCGGCCGGCCGGGCATTCTCGCGTATCGCCCGGCGCCATTGCAGGTCGCCTACCTGGGTTTTCCGGGCAGCGCAGGCTGTGATGACATCGACTACGTGGTCTCGGATCGCTTCGTGACCCCTGACAGCAGCGCGCCGTATTATCCCGAGGCATTCTGTCGGCTGCCGCATAGTTATCAGTGCAACGACCGCAAGCGTCCGCGGGCGGCTGACCCGGGTACGCGGTCGTTGCACGGACTGCCCGACGACAAGATCGTCTTCGCAGCCTTCAATCAATGCTACAAGATCGATCGCGGCAGCTTCGCGGTCTGGATGCAGATACTGAAGGAAGTGCCGGACGCGGTGCTCTGGATCCTGGGCCAGGGGCAGGCGGCGATCGCCAACCTGCAGCGCAGCGCACAGCTCGCCGGCATCGCTTGCGAGCGGCTGCTGTTCGCACCGTTCGTGCAGCCGCACGATCACCTCGCGCGGCTGCAGCTGGCGGATGCGGTCCTCGACACGCTCATCTGCAATGGACACACGACGACCTCCGATGCGCTCTGGGCCGGTGTCCCGGTCATCACTGCACGCGGGCGGCACTTCGCCTCGCGCGTGAGTGAGAGCCTGCTGCATGCGATCGAGGTGCCGGAGCTCGTGGCGGCCGACCCGCAGGACATGGTGCGCCTGGGCCGACGGGTCGCTACCGATGCGGCCTATCGCCAGGACCTGCGCGCGCGCGTCGAGGCCAACCGCGCAACCGCGCCGCTGTTCGATACCGAGCGCTTCACGCGCAATTTCGAGACCGCCATCGAAATGATGGTGCAGCAGCACGCGGTTTCGGGAGCACGCGCTCCTATCGATGTGCCTGATTGTGGCCCGGTCGAGCCCCGTCCCGAGCCGGTCGCCAGAGCTTCGGCTGCCGGAGCGCTGCGCCAGCCCTACAGCGCGTGCCCGCTGTGCGATGGCGCGAGCGTCACTTTGGGCTTCGCGAACTGCTCGGGGCACGCGCTCTGGCACGAGCCTCTGCCCCCCACGATCGAATGGATGCGCTGTGCATCGTGCGGTCATGTGCATTCGCGCAGCTACTGGACGCCCGCGGGACGGCTCGAAGTGCAGCGCAGGGACAAATTCCCCCAGCTCACCACGGCCGCAAATCTCGCTGCCCAGCGCGCACTCTGGGCGCCGGTGCTGGAGAGAGCCGTTGCCGCATTGGGCGGCTACGCCGCGATCCAGAAGAGCGAAGGCCGGCCCGTCTGGGTGGATGTGGGTTGCGGTGATGGCACATTGATCATGAGCGCTGGCGACTACGGATTCTCCGCGGTCGGACTGGAGACGCGCGCTGAACTGGTTCGGCGCACTCGGGAGCTGGGCTTCGCGGTGCTGCAGCACGACTTCATCGAGCTCAAATTCGAGGTAACCGTTGACGTGCTGTCGATGATGGATGTGCTCGAGCAGTTGCCGGATCCGCGCGCCGCACTGCGCAAGGCGGCCCAGGTGCTCCGGCCCGGAAGTCTGCTGGTCATCAGCGCGGCCGATCTGGCCTCAGCGAGCTGGCGGCTGATGGAGCACGAGAAAGCCAATCCTCACTGGATGGATCTCGAGCGACACCACAACTTCAGCCGCGAGCGCCTGACCTCGCTGTTGAAGGAGAGCGGCTTCGAGGTCGTGGCGTTCGCCATCCCCAACCGCCGCGACGCACAGATGGAGCTCTACGCCAGGCGCAGGGACGGCGGCGCGTCCGCCTGACACCCCGGGGCCGGCGAGCGTCTCGAGAAAAAGCGCCGCTCCTGCCGAGCGGGCGAGCCGCGCCGCGCGCACGGTGCCGTGAAGTGACTCACAGTTAGCGCATTGCCGGCTCCGGCCGGACCGGACTTATTGCCGTTGCCACCTGGTCTTTTGGGATTTGCCGGCCTGGCTCTCAAGGTTGGCAGCCCAACGCCGATGACGAGACCGGACGCATAACGCGTCTCGGGAGTGGTGACTCATGAGCTCGATCTTTCTGTCCCTGACGACCAGCGAAGTGTCCCTGCTGACAACCAAGCAGATCGCGAACCTGGCGCCATCAAATTTCGCCGATCTGAGCACCGCCCAAGCGCAGGTCCTGAATACCGTTGTCACGGGTCAGATAGGTGCGCTCACGAGTGCCGATGTGGCACAGATCAGCACCGCCGCGATTGCACTGTTCAATGCGTCCCAGCTGCAGGCCATCGGCACCGGCGCCATCGGCGGGCTGACCAGCGCCCAAACCGCGGAACTGACGACCGCGAACGTTCAGCTGCTGCTTGCCGCCCAGGTGGCAGCGCTGACCACCACAGAAGTCGCGAACCTCGCCTTGCAGCTCAGCACGGCGGAGATCGGTCATCTCACCTCCGCCCAGGCCTCGGGCCTGAGCACCGCGCTGCTGGCGAGCATCGACACCGCCGAGCTCTCGACCGGCGTGGTCGGCAACCTCACCAGCACGCAGATCGGCACCATCGGCACCGCGCTCAC
>Ga0187781_10003954_pt1 | contig 11059 bp, 5 predicted proteins | sample 0715_SJ02_MP02_2_FD_132447 | JGI IMG/M metagenome (GOLD analysis project Ga0187781, IMG submission 132447) | Tropical peat soil microbial communities from peatlands in Department of Meta, Colombia - 0715_SJ02_MP02_20_MG | ecosystem: Environmental > Terrestrial > Soil > Wetlands > Peat | place...
CCGAGATTGGCCTTGACCCAGCGCGCTAGATCGCGGAATTCCGCCTCGCTGTCGTTCAGGGTGGGAACGATCAGGTGGACGATTTCCATCCATTTGGCTTCCTTGCGTGTCGTGACCAGCGTATCGAGGATGGGCTGAATATCGGCGTCCACGACCTCGCGATAGTACTTTGCATAAAACGACTTCATATCGATCTTGATCGCGTCCACGTGGCGGCAGAGCCGTTTCAATGGCTCCTGCTGAATAAAGCCGTTCGACACCACCACGGCTTTCAGCCCCTGTTCGCGCGCTGCGTCCGCCGCGTCGGTAACATACTCGTTCCACACCGTCGGTTCGCTGTAGGTAAAGGCGACCGCCGGACACTGATTCTGTTTGGCCAGCGACGCCACGTCGGCCGGCGGCATATAGCTGGCGGGCAACTCTTCCGGTTTGGCCTGCGAGATCTCCCAGTTCTGGCAGAACTTGCAGGTCACATTGCATCCCGCCGTCGCCAGCGAAAAAGCCACAATGCCGGGATGGAAATGGAAAAAGGGCTTCTTCTCGATCGGGTCCACGTGCGCGGCACAAACCCGCGAGTGCACCAGTGTGTAATACGTTCCTCCGCGATTCTCGCGGATGCGGCAATGGCCGCGCTCGCCATTTGCGACCATGCAGCTGCGCGGGCATAGATGACACTGCACGGCTTTCCCGGGCAGCTTCTCGTAGAACCGCGCCTCCACGCGAAAACGCGCGTCGTCCCCGCTCGTGACCGACCCAGTCAGCCCGCGTGCCGGAGTGCCACGGAGGCAGACCGCCGCGCAAGCGGCCACGCACGGCAGCGATGCCACCTTTAGAAATGTTCTGCGATCCGTGGGTGGGGGCGTGATCGTCGACAACGGCACGGAGATTCCGACATCCGAGCAGCTATCGATCCATTCATGTTGCTGACGAAAGCCTTGAGGCAAGGGACGGTCGGCGTGGGCGGTGATTGGCATATCCAGCATAAGCCCACCTCAATTGTGGAGGTCTCCGCCGTTATTTTATGCCTTCTGTCGGCCTTGAGGATGTGACGTCGGTACGTTTAGGCGAGGCGTGCGGCTCGCAGGTATTCATCCACGCCGGCGGCGGCTTTGCGTCCTTCGGCGATGGCCCAAACTACCAAAGACTGGCCACGGCGCATGTCACCTGCGGCGAAAACTCCGGCTGCGGAGGTCATGCACCGGCCATCGGTGGCAACGTTTCCGCGTGCGTCGAGTTCCACTTGGAATTCCTCCAGCATACCCTCGCGCACCGGGCCCAGAAAGCCCATGGCGATCAACACCAGGTCGGCCTCGATGGTGAATTGCGTGCCGTGAATCGGCTCGAACTTTGGGGGAGGGCCAACACGCACGGCATGCAATTGCTTCACGTTGCCATTCTGGTCGCCGCTGAAAGCTACTGTGGCGATGCCCCATTCGCGCCAGCCTCCTTCTTCGTGGGCAGCTTCGCTGCGCATTTGCAGGGGCCAGAGAGGCCACGGCGTTTCCGGAGAGCGCGTTTCCGGAGAGCGCGCTTCCGGCGGCTGGGGCATGATCTCAAACTGGCGTACGGACAGCGGCTTCTGCCGGTGGACGGTGCCGAGGCAGTCGGCGCCGGTATCGCCCCCTCCGATAATGACAACGTTCTTGCCGGTCGCGACGATTTCCGAGGCCGGGTCGAGCGCATCGCCCAGGCAGCGCCGGTTTTGCTGGGGGAGGAATTCCATGGCGAAGTGAATGCCTTTCAGTTCCCGCCCCGGCACTTTCAAATCGCGCGGCCGCTCCGACCCGCCGGCGAGGACGATGGCGTCGAACTCTCGCTGCAGGTCCTTCACCCTGACGTTATGACCGACGTGGGCGTTGGTGATGAACTGCACACCCTCCGCCCTCATTTGCTCCAGGCGCCGATCGACGATGTTCTTTTCGAGCTTGAAGTTCGGGATGCCATAGCGGAGCAAGCCGCCGATGCGATCCGCCTTTTCGTAGACGGTGACCGCGTGGCCGGCGCGGCAAAGTTGTTGCGCCGCGGCAAGGCCGGCGGGACCCGAGCCCACAACCGCTGCGCTTTTCCCGCTGCGATGTTTTGCAGGCTGGGGATGAATCCATCCTTCCTGGAAGCCTCGCTCGACGATGTTCTTTTCAATCTGGCGAATGGTGACCGGCGGCTCGTTGATGCCCAGCACGCAGGCGGCCTCGCAGGGCGCAGGGCAAATGCGGCCCGTGAACTCGGGAAAATTATTGGTGGCGTGCAGTTGCCGCACTGCCTGTTTCCAGCGCCCGCGATACACGAGGTCGTTCCAGTCGGGAATGATGTTATTGACCGGGCAGCCGGTGTGACAGAAAGGGACGCCGCAATCCATGCAGCGGGCGCCCTGGCGGCGCAGTTTGTCTTCGGGCAGTTCGGTGTAGATCTCGAACCAATCGTTCACGCGCTCGATCACAGCCCGGCGCGTTGCCTGCTCGCGCCCGTATTCGAGGAAGCCGGTGGACTTACCCATGCTGCACCTGCGAATGGTGCACCTGCCCGGCAAACTCGGCGTTGGGCACGGGCTGGCTCGGAATGCGCGGGTGCACCGTGCGGCTCACCCCCAACACTCGCTTGAACTCGTGCGGGAACACTTTGATGAAGCGCAGCAGCATCTCGCCCCAATTGTCGAGGATCATCTTGGCGCGCCGGCTGCCAGTGAGCTCGGCGTGGCGCCCGATGAATTCACGCAGCAGGCGCACGTCCTGATCTTCGACGACCGCGTCGAGATCGACCGAGGCCTGATTGCAGCGCTTGAGGGCGAAGTCCATGCGCTCGTCGAAAACATAGGCAATGCCCCCACTCATGCCCGCGGCAAAATTGCGTCCGCACTGGCCCAACACGACCACCACGCCCTTGGTCATGTATTCGCAGCCGTGGTCGCCAACGCCTTCGACCACGGCGGTCGCGCCCGAATTGCGGACAGCGAAACGCTCTCCGGCCATACCGCGGAAGAAGGCTTCCCCGCTGGTCGCGCCATACAGCGCCACATTGCCGATGAGGATATTTTCTTCAGCCGCAAAGGTCGACTGGCGCGGCGGATAAACCACGATGCGGCCACCCGAGAGGCCTTTGCCCACATAGTCGTTGGCTTCGCCTTCCAGCGTGAGGCTGACGCCTTTGGCGAGAAATGCCCCGAAGCTTTGACCCGCGGAGCCATTCAGATCGATCCGGATGGTGTCGTCGGGAATGCCATCGGAGCCGTGGCGCCGCGCAATTTCTCCGCTCAGCAGGGTTCCGACCGCGCGGTGAACATTGCGGACGGGGAGGCGGATTTCGACGGGAGTCGATTGCTCGAGGGCTGGGCGCGCTTGTTCGAGCAATTGGTGATCGAGCGCCTGCTCCAGCCCGTGGTCCTGCGCCTGTACGCAGCGCCGCGCAACACGCGCCGGAACCGGCGGGTTGTAGAAAATGGCGGAGAGATCGAGGCCGCGAGCTTTCCAGTGATCCACCGCGGGCTGGAAATCGAGCATGTCCACCCGGCCCACCATCTCGTCGACTTTGCGAAAGCCCATTGCCGCCATATATTGGCGAACCTGCTCGGCAAGAAAGAAGAAGAAATTGATTACGTGCTCGGGCTGGCCCTGGAATTTCTTGCGCAGCTCAGGATCCTGCGTGGCGATGCCGACCGAACATGTATTCAGATGGCACTTGCGCAGCATGATGCAGCCCATGGTGATGAGCGGCGTGGTCGCGAACCCGAATTCCTCCGCGCCCAGGAGCGCCGCGATCACCACATCACGCCCGGTTTGCAGCTTGCCGTCGGTTTGCACACGAACCCGTCCGCGGAGATCGTTGAGCAGCAACACCTGCTGCGTTTCCGCCAGGCCCAGTTCCCAGGGAGTGCCCGCATGCTTGATCGAACTTAAAGGAGAAGCGCCGGTTCCGCCGCTGTCGCCGCTGATGAGCACAACATCGGCGTGCGCTTTGGCAACACCGGCGGCAACCGTGCCCACTCCGACCTCGGCCACCAGCTTTACCGAAATGCGCGCCCGCGGGTTGACGTTTTTCAGGTCATAGATCAGCTGCGCCAGGTCTTCAATCGAGTAAATGTCGTGATGCGGCGGTGGAGAGATCAGGCCCACGCCGGGAGTGGAATGCCGCAAGCGGGCGATTTCCTTATCCACTTTGTGGCCGGGAAGCTGGCCGCCTTCTCCGGGCTTGGCCCCCTGCGCCATTTTGATTTGCAGCTCGTCCGCGTTCACCAGGTAATTTGTGGTCACGCCAAAGCGTGCCGACGCCACCTGCTTGATGGCCGAGCGGCGCGAATCACCATTGGGGTCGGGGCGGAATCGCTCTTCGTCTTCGCCACCTTCGCCGGTGTTCGATTTGCCCCCGATCCGGTTCATAGCGATGGCCAGCGTCTCGTGCGCTTCCTTGCTGATGGAGCCGAACGACATGGCGCCGGTGGTAAAACGCTTCACGATTTCGCTGGCGGGTTCGACCTCCTCGAGGGCGACGCGCTTCTCCGCGTTCTTGATTTTCATCAGGCTGCGCAACGTGGCCAGATTGCTGCTCTGCTCGTCGATCAGATCGGTGTATTCCTGAAACGTCTTGAAGCTGGATTGGCGCACCGCATGTTGCAGCTTGGAGATAGTCTGCGGATTCAGCAGGTGGTATTCGCCATCGACACGGAACTGATACGTGCCGCCGCAGCTCAGATCGAGATCGGATTCGGTGGCCGGCCGGAAGGCGTGTTCGTGCTTCGCGATCGCTTCGTGCGCCAGAACGTCGAGCCCGACGCCTTCGATCTGCGAGGTCGTGCCCACGAAATATTTCTGCACCAGCTCCTTGTTTAAGCCGATCGCTTCGAAGACTTGCGCTCCGCGATAGCTTTGCAGCGTGGAAATCCCCATCTTGGAAAAAGTCTTCAGCAGACCCTTGTTGATTGCCTTGATGAAGTTCTTGGAGGCGACCTCGGCGCCGATGCTAGCGGGAAAACAACCTTGACGAGACAGGTCTTCGAGGGCTTCGAAAGCGAGGTAGGGATTAATTGCGCTAGCGCCATAGCCAATGAGGAGGGCGAAGTGCATAACTTCGCGCGGCTCGCCGGATTCGACAATAAGCGCAACCGAGGTGCGCGTCTCTTCGCGCACCAGCAAGTTGTGCACCGCAGCCAAGGCGAGCAGGCTAGGAATGGGAGCGTAACGCTTATCGACGCCACGATCCGAGAGGATCAGCAGCGTGTATCCGGAGGTGACCGCCAGAGACGCGCGCCGGCAAAGCTCGTCCAGCGCACGGTCGAGTCCGGCTTCCCCTTCTTCGGCGCGAAACAGCGTGGGCAGGGTGATGGCGAGCAGGTCGCCGCTCGAGATCCGCCGCAACTTTTCCAGGTCCCGGTTGGTCAGGATCGGATGCGGCAGTTTCAGAGTGTGGCAGTTTTTGGGCGTCTCTTCGAGGATGTTGCGCTCGATCCCGATATAGCTGATCAGCGACATCACCATGTCCTCGCGAATCGGGTCAATCGGAGGATTCGTGACCTGTGCGAAGAGCTGGCGGAAATAGTTGAACAGCGGTTGCGGCCGGTCCGATAGGCATGCCAGCGGAGTGTCGGTGCCCATCGATCCAACCGGCTCTTCGCCGTTGACCGCCATCGGCTCAAGAATCATTTTCAGATCCTCGGCGGTATAGCCAAACGCGCGCTCGCGGCAGAGGATAGTGTGGTGGTTGGCGGCGTGCACGCGGGAAGGCTCGGGCAATTGATCGAGCGTGATCTGGTTCTGGCTCAGCCAGGAACCATAGGGCTGCTGAAATGAAAGCCGCTGCTTGATTTCGCGGTCGGAAATAATGCGCCCTTCGACAGTGTCAACGAGAAACATTTTGCCCGGCTGCAGCCGGCCTTTGATCTTGACGTTGCCGGTTTCGAGATCGAGCACGCCCGCTTCCGACGCCATCACCACCAGATCGTCGTGGGTTACCACGTAGCGGCCGGGCCGCAGGCCGTTGCGATCCAGTGTGGCTCCGATCATGCGGCCGTCGGTGAACGCGATCACGGCGGGACCATCCCACGGTTCCATCAGCGAACAGTGATACTCGTAGAACGCGCGCTTCTCCGGGCGCATGTGCGGGTTCCCGGCCCAGGCTTCGGGAATCAGCATCGCCATGACGTGAGGAAGAGTTCTTCCCGACTGAAAAAGGAATTCCACCGCGTTGTCAAAATTGGCGGAATCGCTGCCTCCGGGCGCAATGATGGGAAAAAGCTTCGCCATGTCCCCGCCGAAAAGCGGCGACTGGAGCAGAGATTGCCGGGCATGCATCCAGTTGACGTTGCCGCGCAGCGTATTGATTTCGCCGTTGTGGCAGATGTAGCGGTAGGGATGGGCGAGCTGCCAGCTCGGAAACGTGTTCGTGGAAAAGCGCTGGTGAACCAAACACAGCGCGGTCTTCACCCTGGGATCGGAAAGTTCGCCATAGAATTTGGCGATCTGCGGGGCGAGCAGCAGGCCTTTATATACGATGGTGCGCGAGGACAACGAGGGGATGTAGAAGATTTCACGATCTTCGATTTCCGACTCGCGGACTTCGAGTTCCGCTCGCTTGCGGACGATATAGAGTTTTCTCTCGAAGGCGTCTTCGTCCATGGCGGGCGGACGCGTAATGAAGATCTGCTGGATATAGGGCTGCGAACCGCGCGCCACGCGGCCGATGGCCGAGGCCTCCACAGGCGTATCGCGCCAACCCAGAACGGGCAGGCCTTCCTCGCGCAGGATGCGTTCCAGAATTCCTTCGCACTGCAGCCGCTGGTGCTTTTCCACCGGCAGAAATGTCATGCCCACGGCATAGCCGCCAGGACCCGGCAGCGTGAATCCGAGATTGCCGCACTCCGCCGCGAAGAACTCGTGAGGAATCTGAATGAGGATGCCGGCGCCGTCACCGGTTTCAGGGTCACATCCGCAGGCGCCGCGATGCGTAAGGTTAATCAGAACCTCGATTCCCTTGCGGAGGATATCGTGGCTCTTCTGGCCGCGGACGTTGGCGACAAAGCCGATACCACAGGCGTCGTGCTCGTTCCGAGGGTCGTATAGACCCTGCGCCGGGGGCAGGCCAAACGCCGCCGATTTCATTTCCTCTGCCTCCATGGAGATTCCGGCTCGAGTGCTTCTCGGCGTTGGCTGGGTATCAACCGCGCGCACGGCCACCGTACTTCGGATTGAGACTCAACCTCTCTAGATAACGTTGTTCGGGCATGAAAGTACAATTCAGAATTTTGATACATCGCAGCAAAAGTTGCGTTTGAACCAAACGCCGCCGGCAATTGAAAAACACTAGAGCTGTCTGGCTTTGTTGAACAGAGCCAAGCTCTCTCATAAACGGTTTTGGGCAGGGCGCGGCTTTAGCCGCGCCGTCCGAGACCGCATAAAGACTGGGGCTTTAGCCCCTGAGGTAAGTTGAACGAGGCAGGCCAACATTTATGAGACCGGCCCGGTGCTAGGTCGAATACTCCGAATTGATCCGCACATACTCTTCCGTTAGGTCGCACGTCGCATAGGTGAGCGAGGCCGGCCCGCGTCCCAGACCTACGCGAATGCGACTGGTCGGCTGAGACAGCGCTCGATGGGCTCTGCCGGCGTGATAATTCGAGACCGCGCCGCGCCGGTACACCAACTCATCTCCGATAGAGATGCTTACGCGCTGCGGATCGACCGCCACTCCGCAGGTCCCAATCGCGGCGAGGATGCGACCCCAGTTGGGATCGCAACCCGCAAGCGCCGTTTTCACCAGCAACGACCGCGCCACAGACTGCGCAACAAGCCGGGCTTCGTCCCGGCTGCGGGCTTGCGTAATCTCGAAGCGGACAACGTGTTTGACGCCTTCGCCGTCGGCTACGATTTGCTCGGCAAGCGACTGGCACACGCGCCGCAATGCCGCCTGGAATCTTGCGCCCATCCCGCTGTTCTTCAGCGCCACACCGCTCTGCCCCGAAGCCAGCAGCAGCACCGTATCGTTCGTCGAGGTGTCGCCGTCGACCGAGATACAGTTAAAAGTCTCCTCGCAGGCGTCGCGCAGCAACGGTTTCAACTCCTTCGGGCTGGCGCTGGCATCGGTAAGCAGATACACGAGCATCGTCGCCAGCTGCGGGTGGATCATGCCCGACCCTTTCGCCACTCCGGTCACGCAGATCTTTTTGGCGCCACAATCAATCCGCTCCGACGCGACTTTGAGTCTCGTATCGGTTGTCATGATGGCGGCGGCGAATTCGCGCATGGCCCGGACCGTGCATTTGCCGTTTGCCACAAGCTGCGGGAGCTTCTTCACGATTTTCGGAGCCGACAACGGAACGCCGATGATTCCGGTCGACGAAGGAAAGACTTCATCAGCCTTGACGCCAAGTAGCGCTGCCGTTTCGCGGCATACCTGCCGGCATGCCTCTTTGCCCTTTGCTCCGGTTGCGCAGTTGGCATTACCGGAATTGACAATCACGGCTCGGACATAGCCGCGACTCTTGAGCAGTATGCTGCGCCCGACTTCCACAGGCGCGGCGACGACGCGGTTTTTTGTGAATAACGCGGCGGCGCAGGTTCCCGGAGCAGCTTCGATGAGCGCGAGATCGGGGCGGCCGCTCGCCTTGATTCCGGCGGCCAGCGCGGAGAACCGAAACCCTTTCGGAAGGAAGACGCCCGCTTTCGTCATCCCCCCACCTGGATCTTCACCAGTCTCGCCGTCGGCGCGACGTCGGGGCCCCCAACGTGCCCGGCGTTGGCACGTTGGGGTGATAGGGGAAGCATGGCGAAGTCAGGGAGTTCTCCACGCACCATCGCAAACTCGTCGCAACAATCGACGCGCGGGCAGACGCAGCAGTCCTTGTAGATTTTGTCGGGCAAGCTTTCGCGTTGTGCCATCCGAAAGCCCAGCCGGGAGAAGAATTCCGGTTTCCGCGTGAACAGGCAAACGCATCCTACCCGATGCCGCTTGGCTTCCGCCAGCAACGCTCGCACCAGCTTGCTTCCGCTGCCCTTGCGTTGTTCGCTTGGCAACACCGTGATGGAGCGGACTTCCGCGAGATGCGGGCCGTAAAGGTGCAGCGCGCCACAGCCCACGATTCGGCCGTCTTCCTCAAGCACGGTGAAGTCGCGCACGTTTTCGCAAATCTCCGCGAGCGTTCGCGGCAGCACCGTCCCGTCACCGGAGTAGGTGGCGATCAAATCGTGAATCTGCCGGGCATCCGGCAAAATCGCTCTACGCAGGCTCATGGATTTTTTCACGGATCGCTTCGACCCTCTGTTTCGCATGCACAATGGCCTGGCGAACCCTTTCCGGCGCCGTGCCTCCGGCGACATCGTGGATGGCAAGCACGGAGTCAAGTGATAGGCACGCATGGAAGTCCGCATCGAAAGCGGGATTGAGCTTGCGTAATTCCTCAAGCGGCAGCCCGTCCAGGCCGCAACCTTTTTCCAGGCTCAGTTGCACCGCCTTGCCGATCAGTTCGTGGGCCTGCGCAGAAGGAACACCGCGATGGACCAGATAGGTTGCCGCGGCCCAGGCGTTCATGAACCCGCCTTCCGCCGCTTCACGCATTGTGCCGTAGTCGAACTCGGCAGCCTTCATCCATGCAGTAACGAGGGGTAGCAGGCTGGAGATCGCCGCCACCGCGTCGAAAAGCGGCTCCTGTGTTTCCTGCAAATCCTTGTTGTAGGCCAGCGGCAAGCCTTTGGTGACGATCATCAGCGCGTTGTGATCGGCGATCACGCGCGCAGCCTTGCCGCGGGTCAGTTCGAGCAGGTCGGGGTTCTTCTTTTGCGGCATTGCACTGCTGCCCGTCGAGTAAGCTTCGGGCAAATCCACAAACCCGAACTCGTCGGATGAGAAGAGAATCATCTCCTCCGCCCACCGGCTCAAGTGCAGTGCGATGAGCGACAGGACGCCGGTGAACTCGAGCACAAAATCGCGGTCGCTCGTCGCATCGATGCTGTTTGCCGTCGGCGCGGAGAAATCCAGGTCGGCTGCGATCGCACGCCGGTCGAGCGCGACCGTGCTGCCCGCTATCGCTCCAGAGCCAAGCGGGCACTCATTCAGCCGCGCCCGGCAATCCCCCAGCCTGCCGCAATCGCGCAGAAACATCTCCACGTAAGCGAGCAGGTAATGGGCAACCAGCACGGGTTCCGCGCGCTGCAGATGGGTATAGGCAGGCATCACCGCATCGCAGGTTTGCTCCGCCCGTTGCACCAGAACCTCGAGCCATCCCAGCAGGCCAACCTGCAGGCGATCAATCGACGCGCGAATGTGGAGCCGCAGATCGGTGGCAATCTGCTCGTTGCGGCTGCGTCCGGAATGCAGCTTGTAAGCCAGCCCGCCGATCTCCGCCGCCAGCCGTTCCTGCACGAAGTGGTGCACGTCTTCGGCGCTGGGATCGTCCATGAATCCCGGTGTATTCGCCGCTTTCTCCGCAATTCGCTCCAGTCCCGCCAGAATCGTGCGCAACTCCTCCAGCGAGAGAATTCCCGCCTTGTTCAGTGCGCGCGCATGCGCCCCGCTCGCCACCAGCTCAAATGGGAGCAACACCCGGTCGAACTCGAACGAACTCTGCCAGCGCTGGAATTCCGGATCTACCGCTTGGCGGAATCGCCCGCCCCACATTTTCATTTCGCGACCTCCGTCGCAACCGCCGCGCGCGACCGTGACGGCAATCCCAGAATACGAATGAACCCAGCCGCGTCTTTCTGATCGTACCCCGCTCCCATCGTGAACGAAGACAGGTCCGTTCGGTACATGGAGAACTTCGAATTCCGGCTGGCGACAGCAATGTTCCCGCGATAAAGCGACAGCGTGACCTCTCCCGTCACCTGCTTTTGTGTGCTTTCCACAAATGCGTCGAGCGCTTCGCGCAGGGGCGTGAACCAGAAACCGAAATAAACCAGCTCCGCATACTTGAGCCCAATCTGCTGCTTGAAGTGCAGGAGTTCCCGCTCCAGGCAGAGCGACTCCAATTCGCGATGCGCTGCCATCAGCAGAGTTCCGCCGGGCGTCTCATAGCAGCCGCGCGACTTGATGCCTACAAACCGGTTCTCCACCAGATCCACCCGCCCAATCGCGTTGCGCG
>Ga0187781_10003955_pt1 | contig 11057 bp, 10 predicted proteins | sample 0715_SJ02_MP02_2_FD_132447 | JGI IMG/M metagenome (GOLD analysis project Ga0187781, IMG submission 132447) | Tropical peat soil microbial communities from peatlands in Department of Meta, Colombia - 0715_SJ02_MP02_20_MG | ecosystem: Environmental > Terrestrial > Soil > Wetlands > Peat | place...
CGTTTTTTCCGTACGCGATTTATTTGTCCACGGGATTCGTTTGGTACACGGCGCTGACGACGCTTCTTGTGGCGATATTGCTGGCGATGACATTGCGGCTCGATCGAGGGGCGGGATACGGATTGTGGATCCTCTACGGGCTTTTGTGGGGCGTGGCGGCGCTGACGAACGCGGTCGTGGTGGTGCTATTGCCGATATTGGGATTGTGGGCGTGCGCGCGGCTTCACAAGCAAGGGGAGAAATGGTTTTTTCGAGCCGTGGCGGCGGGCGCAATTTTCTGGGTGACGCTCGCGCCGTGGGAAATTCGAAACTACACGACGTTCCACCGGTTCATTTTGCTGCGCGACAATTTCGGGCTGGAATTGTGGGCGGACAACAACGGCGATACTTCCTTCTGGGATATTGATGCAGCGCACCCGTCAGAAAATCCCGCGGAATTGCAGGAATACGAGCAGATGGGCGAGCTGGCTTACATGGCGAAGAAGAAAAGCCAGGCGCTGAATTTTATTTCGAGCCATCCGGGGACTTACGCGCTGCTGACGGTGCGGCGATTCGTGTACACGTGGACGGGATACTGGAGTTTTTCGAAGGAGTATCTAGCGGTCGAGGACATGGACCCGTGGAACATGGTGCTGTGCATTCCGATGACGCTGCTGATGATTTTGGGATTGCGGCGCGCGTTTAAGGAAAAGAATGATACGGCGGTGCTGTATCTGATGATTGTCGCGGTTTTCCCTCTGGTTTTTTACTTCACGCATCCGGGCATGAGATTCCGGCACACGATTGATCCGGTGATTGTGGGGCTGGCCTGCTACGCGGTCGTGCCGCTGCGGAGTTTGTCTCGCGAGGCGGCGCCGGCAGTGACGGGGCTGGCCGGATCACAGCCGGAATTGCGCTGAGCTGTGTGGATTGCGCGGGCTGTGCCGGCGACGCGGGATAAGAGATAATCCGAGCCTGTGGAGCACCCCTCCCCTTCCAATACTGCGAGTGTGGCTGACCCGAAAGTGCCGAGTGCTAGCGAGTGGAAAAGCGTCGCGAGGCAGGCGGCTCTGCCGGTGCTAGTGGCGCTCGCGTTGCGGCTCGCGGTCGTGGCCTTCCTTTACCCCGACCGGATGAATCCGCGGCGGGCTCACTGGCCGTTTGCGTACGAAGTGGGGAAGGTGGCGAGCGCGATCGCGTCGGGGCGCGGATTCAGCGATCCGTATTTTGCGCAGACGGGGCCGACGGCGTTGATGGGGCCGGTGTATCCGTATTTGCTGGCGGGCGTGTTTCGGGTGTTTGGGATTTATAGCGCGGCGTCGGCGATTGTGGCGCTGTCACTGGGGAGTTTGTTTTCGGCGCTGACGTGCGTGCCGGTTTTTTTGCTGGCGCGGGAGACTTTTGGGGAACGCGTCGCGCGATATGCAGCGTGGGCGTGGGCGCTGTTTCCGTATGCGATTTTTTTCGCCGCGGAGAGGATTTGGGAGACGTGCCTGACGACGCTGTTGGTGAGCTGCCTTGTGGCGATGACGGTGTGTCTGGGGCGGACGGCGCGAACGGCGGCGTGGATTGGATTTGGATTGGTTTGGGGATTGGCGGGGTTGACGAGTCCTTCGGCGCTGAGCTTGCTGCCGTTTCTCGGCGGATGGGCGTGTTATCGGCTGCGCGCGCGAGGAGAGAAGTGGATGGGAGGCGCCATCGCGGCGGCGGTGGCGATGGTTTGCGTGATGTTGCCATGGGGAGTGAGAAATTACCGGACATTTCACAAAGTGATTCCGGTGCGCGACAATTTCTGGCAGCTCGTTTACATCGGAAATCATGGCGAGACGAGGCTGTATCCGGTTTTTCCCGGGATTCCGCCGACTTCGGAAGCGCAGGAACAGGAATTCAATCGGCTGGGCGAGATTCAGTACGCGGCGGCGAAAAAGCGCGCAGCAGTGCAGTACATCACGGCGCACCCGGGTTGGGTGGCAGTGATGACGTTGCGGCGCGTGGTGTACGAATGGACAGGAGCGTGGAGCCTGCCGCAGGGAGGGCTGGCGGAAAATTTCGATCCGGACCAGCCGTTTGATCCCGCGCATGTGATTCTCTACACGGCGATATCCGTGCTGGCGTTTCTAGGGTTGCTGCGGGCGTTTGCTGAGCGCGTGGATACGCGATGGATTTTCGCGTTCGTGCTCGGGTGCTTTCCGGTCGTCTATTACCTGACGTTGCCGACGCCGCATTACCGGCATCCGATTGATCCGGAGATTGTGATTTTGGCGGTGTATGCGGTGGCGACGTGGCGGTGCGTGGACTTGAAACCGAACACCTGATGAGTCACGTTGACTTGATTTGATGCGTAGCTAATAATCGGCGCCATGGCGGATACTCAGGGGTTGGTAGGCCGCGTCATTTCCCACTACAAAATACTCGAGAAGCTCGGCGGCGGCGGGATGGGTGTGGTGTACGAGGCGGAGGACATAAGCCTCGGGCGGCACGTGGCGCTGAAATTCTTGCCGGAGGAGCTGGCGCGCGATCCCTACGCGCTCGAGCGATTCCAGCGCGAGGCGCGGGCGGCTTCGGCGCTGAATCACCCGAATATCTGCACGATCCACGAAATTGGGCAGGACGGCGGGCGATATTTCATTGTCATGGAGCATCTCGAGGGTCAGACGCTGAAGCACCGCATCGAGGGCAAGCCGATGCCGCTCGATTCGCTGCTTGAGGTGGGGGTCGAAGTGGCGGACGCGCTGGATGCCGCGCACGAGAAAGGCATCGTTCATCGCGACATCAAGCCGGCGAATATTTTCGTCACCCGGCGCGGCCACGCGAAGATCCTGGATTTCGGGCTGGCGAAGCAGTCCATGCGGACGACCGGTCAATCCGCCGCACACGCGACAGCCGGGACCGCCGCGACGGTGGATGACCCGCACCTGACGAGTCCGGGGATGACGCTCGGAACAGTGGCTTACATGTCGCCGGAGCAGGCGCGCGGAGAGGAGCTCGACGCGCGCAGCGATCTTTTCAGCTTCGGCGCGGTGCTCTACGAGATGGCGACGGGTTCCCTGCCCTTCCGCGGCGACACAACGGCTGTAATTTTCAATGCAATTCTCGAAAAGGCGCCTGTGCCCGCGGTGCGGCTCAATCCGGATATTCCGGCGCGGCTCGAAGAGGTGATCGCGAAAGCGCTCGAAAAGGACCGGCGGCTGCGTTATCAGCATGCGTCGGAGATGCGTGCGGATTTAGCCCGCCTGAGGCGGGACACGGATTCGAGCCGGGTTTCGGCGGCCGCGATGCCGACGAGTGGCTCGGGCGCGCTGCGCGAAGCGACATCCGGAGCGCAACTAGTGGCGGGAAGCGGTCCGGCGGTTGCGGCTATGACGCCCCCGAGCGGAACAGGGGCTCTGGCCGGCGCAACTCCGGGGGCGGGTATCTCAAGCGCCGCGCAGACGGCGGCAAGCGCCACGCCAGAGGTGGTGGCGAGGACAGCAGCGGCAGCCGTGGGGCGTCGCTGGCAAAACATCGCTGCCGGGGTGATTGTGCTCTTAGCAGCCGGCGCGTACTTCTATCTGCATCGCACGCCGAAATTGACCGGAAGAGGTTCTATCGTTCTTGCGGAATTCACGAACACGACCGGCGACGCGGTTTTTGACGACGCGCTGCGGCAGGGCCTGGCGGCTCAACTCGCGCAATCGCCTTTCCTGAATATCCTCTCCGATCAGCAAATCCGGCAGCAACTGAAGTTTATGGGGCAGCCCACGACGGCGCGCCTGACGAACGATCTTGCGCGGCAGATCTGCCAGCGCACGCAGAGCGCGGCTGTGCTCGATGGCTCGATCGCGCAAATCGGCAGCACGTACAACGTGATTCTCACGGCCTTGAATTGCGCGACGGGCGAAACGCTGGCGACGGCGCAGAGCCAGGCTGCGAATAAGGACCAGGTGCTCGGCGCGCTCGGGAAAGTGGCGGAGGACATACGCGGGAAGCTGGGCGAGTCGCTGGCCTCGATTCAGAAATACAACACGCCGATCGCCGAGGTGACGACTTCGTCGCTCGAAGCGCTCAAAGCTTACAGCCTGGGGATGCAGGCACGCGCAAACAAAGGAGAAGACGCCGCGGTGCCGTTTTTCAAGCAGGCGGTGTCGCTCGACCCGAACTTCGCCATGGCCTACGCGGTCCTCGGGCAGGTGGAAATGAACCTTGCCGAACGGACTGCCGGCGTTGAGTATACGAAGAAAGCCTACGAATTGCGGGACCGCGCAAGCGAACTGGAGCGTTTCTACATCGATTCGCACTATTATGACAACGTCACGGGGGAAGACGACAAGCGCAGGCAGGCTTACGAGCTTTGGGCGCAGGCGTATCCCCGCGATTCCATTCCGCACAATAATCTGGGCGTCGGTTACACAGCGTTTGGAATGTGGGATAAGGCGCTTCCCGAGGCCCGCGAGGCCTATCGCCTATCTCCCGATGAAGCTATCTCGATCTATGCCCTGGCCTTCACGTATGTGGGCTTGGAACGGTACGATGAGGCCAAGGCGACAATCCAGGAAGCGCAGTCGCGCAAACTGGATGTCCCCCTTTTTCATTTGACGTTGTACATGGCCGCGTTCTCCCAGAACGACGCGGCGGGAATGGGTCGCGAACTTGCTGCCTATTCGAGCTTTTCGCCGGAATCGGCGGCGGCTGCAAACGCGCTCGAGGCCGCGACGGAGGCCTATCACGGCCGGTTGGAAAAGGCCCGCCAACTGAACTCGCGCGCGATGGCGGCCCTGGAATCCATGGGCAGCAAAGAACTTGTCGCCAACCAACTGCTTGGGAAGGCCCGGACCGAAGCTGAGCTTGATTATGCGGCGGAGGCACGGAAGGACGCGGCGGCGGCTCTGGCCCTCAGTTCCTCGTTCGGTTTGAAGAATGAAGCCGCGTACACGTACGCCCGGTCGGGAGACGCTAACCACGCGGAGACGCTGGCAGCCGAGATGCTGAAAGAACGGCCGAGTCAATCCTTTGCAAATGTGTATTTGCTTCCACTGATTCACGCGACGGCGGAGCTGAGCCGCAATAATCCCGGCAAAGCGCTAGAAATCCTCCAACCGGTCACGCCTTACGACCTCGCGAACGGGAGAGGAATGGCGAGCACTTACGTTCGGGGCCGGGCCTACCTGGGGCTGCGCAAAGGCAATGAGGCCGCGGCGGAGTTTCAGAAAATCCTGGATCATCCGGGAGTGGTGCGCAACTTTATTTATGGCGCGCTGGTGCATTTGCAGTTGGGGCGGGCCTGTGCAATCGCGGGCGACAACGCCAAGGCACGCGCGGCGTATCAGGATTTCTTTGCGCTCTGGAAAGATGCGGACCCGGACATTCCCATCCTGAAGCAAGCCAAATCGGAGTACGCCAAACTACAGTAGGCACACTTCTGTCCGGAATCATTCCAGCGGGGGAATCAAGAGATGAGTGAAACCAAGAGCATCGAGAAATTCAGCGCAAAGAGCGGAAGTATCGGCGCGGGCGCGATCGGGGCGGTCGCATTCGGCGCTCTCGCAACAGGCGCGATCGCCATTGGCGCGTTGGCGATTGGAAAGCTGCTGATTGGCGGGCTCGGGATTGGGAAAGCGCGAGTCAAGCGGCTCGAGATTGAAGAGCTCCGCGTGGGCCGGCTCGAAGTCCGCGAACTCAACGTGACGGTCACTCTGATCGCGCCGGATTAATTTGAGAAGGGCGATGAGGTCCCCACATTCTTGGTGACGGAGTCCCATCGCCCGGGGTTGAGGGTTTAAGGCCGGTTTAGCGGGTCGTGTTGTAGGAAGCTGCGTAGGGTCTGTACTCCCACCGTGGGTATGTAAATTGCTCCCCGTTATGGTCGCCCGGATAGAACCAGGCGTGAATGGCCTGGGGCACATCGGCCGGACGTTCATCGAGCCAGAGGTCGGGGTAATCGGTGACGTCGTCGCGACAAATGGGGACCGTAAAGGTTGTGGTGATCAGATGGGTTTCGTCGCCCGTCCAGATTTGGACTATGTGACGGTACGAGGAGTTATCGGCGAGTTTGAACACGTACGTGCCGGGGTCAAGAACGTGGTGCGGGACTTCGAGCGGTTGATCGATGGTGATGATGATTTTCTTGTTCCATTCATCGGCTGAGGCGCGAGGGCAGAGTGCGACGCAGACCAGCGCGGCGCAGAGGAATACGCAAATTGCTTTGAGAAGTTTCATGCAAACAACCTCCTGACAGTTAAGGTTGGCTGAGCGAGGCGGGCCGGGGGGAACTGCGACTGCGAATGAGAGCCGGGGAACTCCGTTTTGGACTACAGGAAATTTAGATGGGCGTCCGTCAACGCGGGTTGCTCATGAAGACGGCTTTCTTACCGGCCAGCAAACAACGGCATGATTGCGAAAACCAGGAGGAGTAAATAATAGGCGGCGCCGGAGACTTTATCGCGCGTCCGGACATACTCTTCGATGGTCAAGCCGCGAATCCAAAGGACGAAACCGAATTCCGCGATAAGCATTAAGAGGAGCGCGACGCCTCCCATTTCCAGGCGCGGAACGATTCCCAGGGGCGGCTTCTGGCCCAAAACCACCCAGCGCGCCGCCAGAATCGTGACGACGAGCATGATGGGCATTTCGAAGAGTTCGGCCCTTCGCGCGCCCACCCGCGGCTCAACCCAAGTCGTCCGGATGGCACCGAGCACGAAACCAGCGCCGAACACCAATCCAAAGTAGAGCGCGCCCGCCTGCAGAATCTGTGTCATCAACGAATCAAAGACGAGAGTGCCAGCCGAAAAAGCCTGACCGCCGCACTCAGGCGTTAGCGACTTTGAGGATGAGCTTGCCGAAGTTTTCGCCGTCGTAGAGCATCAGCAAAGTCGCGGGGAATTTCTCGAGGCCTTCGACGATGTCTTCTTTCGATTTCAATTTCCCGGCCGCAATCCAGCCGGCCATGTCGCGGGCGGCTTCGCCGTAACGAGCAGCAAAATCGAAGACGACGAATCCGCGCATGGTGGCGCGGTTAATCAGCAGAGATAAATAATTTGAGGGCCCTTTGATAGGCGTGGTGTTGTTGTACTGGGAGATGGCGCCGCAGATGGCGACTCGCGCGCCGAGATTCAAGCGGGCTAGGGCGGCATCGAGGATATCGCCGCCGACGTTGTCGAAGTAAACGTCAACGCCGTTGGGGCAATGGGTGGCAAGCCCTTTGGCCACGGGCTCGGACTTGTAATCGATCGCGGCGTCGAAGCCGAGGTCTTTGATATAAGCGCATTTTTCGGCACCGCCGGCGATGCCGACGACGCGGCAGCCTTTAATTTTCGCGATTTGCCCGGCCACGGCCCCGACCGCGCCAGCCGCACCGGAGATCACTACAGTGTCGCCCGGCTTGATTTGCGCGACGTCCAGGATGCCAAAGTAGGCGGTCATGCCGGGCATGCCGAGAGTGCTGAGATAAAGGGGGAGAGGCGCGACGGCGGGATCCACTTTCGTAAGGCCAGCGCCATTGGAGAGTGCATATTCCTGGACGCCGAGGAGGCCGTACACATAATCTCCGGCGGCGTATTTGGGGTTTCTCGAGTTAATGACGCGGCCCAATGCTAGAGCGCGCATGACCTGGCCGATGCCGACCGGCTCGACGTAGGATTTCCCCGCGTTCATCCAGCCGCGCATGGCGGGATCCAGAGAGATATAGATGACCTTGACGAGAAGCTCACCTTCGCCGGGCTCGCGCACCGATTCTTCGACATAATTCCAGTCCGTTCTCTTGGGCAGGCCAACAGGACGGGCAGCCAAAACGAACTTATGATTCACGGCGGGCATCGGCGAGCTTCCGGCAGGACTAGCCATTTGAGAGCCTCCCACAAATGACAGTTACGAACGCTCGGGGCATTGTATATACTCGCGCGCACTATGACAAACCAAGAGACGATTTACAACATAACTGACCGCGTGGCAACGATCACGCTGAACCGGCCGGACAAGCTGAACGCATGGACGGCAACCATGGAGAAAGAAGTACGCGAGGCGATGGAGGAAGCCGCGCGCGATGATGGCGTGCGCGTGATTGTGTTGACAGGTGCGGGGCGCGGATTCTGCGCGGGGGCGGATATTTCTTTGCTGAGCAATGTGGCGACACAAGGTGTTGACGCGCGTGTGCGCAAGCAGGCGCTGAAGGCGGGCGTGAAACGCAAGGGAGTGCGCGCTGATTTTCAGAAGAAGTATTCCTACTTCCCTGCTATTCCGAAGCCAGTGATTGCGGCGGTGAATGGGCCCGTGGTCGGCCTGGGGCTGGTGATTATTTTGTATTGCGATTTGAGGTTCGCATCAGATGCGGCGAAATTCGGGACGGCATTCTCGCGGCGGGGGCTGATCGCGGAGTACGGCATGGCGTGGCAACTGCCGCGGCTCGTGGGCGTGGCGAACGCACTCGATCTGCTCTTCTCGGCGCGGATGATTGACGCGGGCGAGGCGATGCGGATGGGTCTTGTGAACCAGGTGTTCCCGCAGGATGCGTTTGCCGCGAAGGTTGGCGAGTACGCGCGGGAGCTGGCGGCGAACGTGAGTCCAAGGTCGCTACGCGTGATGAAGCGGCAGGCGTACGAGAGCATGTTTCAGTCGCTTGCGGAGTCGTTCGAGATTTCCGAGCACGAAATGCTTGAGAGCTTACATTCGGCGGACTTCAAGGAAGGCGTGGCGCATTTCTTGGAAAAGCGAGCCCCGAGTTTTACAGGGAAGTGAGGTTCGCATGTGTCGAGAGAGGCAGCGAAAAGGTTACGGCGGGGGGCTGATTCGTTTGACCGAGTTGGAGGCGTGTGCTACGGGGGGGACGGTCCAGCGATTATATTTTTCTGGGGGATATTATTACTGGCCTGGCGCTCCTTCTACTAGCCGGCCGGCTCGGGACTTTGATTGAACAAACGGGCTGGGTGGCTCGCATTGTCCTCTGCGTTCTCCTGATTCTTTCCATAATTTCCTGGGCGCTGATCCTGCAAAAATCCGGGCAATTCGGGCGGATCGAACCGCAAACGGCGAAATTTCTGCAGATGTTTCGGGCGGGGCGGGGTCTGCCGGAGCCGAGCACGTTGCGCGCGGGCGCGGGCGATACGCCGATGGCTGCCGTCTACCAGGCCGGGTATCGCGAACTCGAAGCGCAAATGGGCGGCGGAAATCCGCGGCCGAATCCGGGGCCAAGCGGAGGGGCGGCCGCAAAGCTCAAGAACGCGAATGCCGTTGGCGTGGCGATGCAGGTGGCCGCGGCGGACGAAGTGCGGCGGCTTGAGAAAGGGATGACGTGGCTCGCGACCACGGGGTCCGTTTCGCCGTTCATCGGATTATTCGGGACGGTGTGGGGCGTGATGGATGCGTTTGCGGGGCTGGGCGATGCGGGCACGGCCAGCCTGCGAGCGGTGGCGCCCGGCATTGCCGAGGCGTTGATCACGACGGCCGCCGGACTTTTTGCCGCCATCCCGGCGGTGGTGGCCTACAATAATTATCTGTCGAAGATTCGCGGGCTCGCGGCGCGGATGGACAGTTTCGCCGCGGAGTTCGTCGCGAAGATCGAGACGATTTACAACTCGTAGGGCGAGACATGCCGCAGCTCCAACGCGAAACCGGGACCACGCTATCCGACATCAATATGGTGCCGTTTATTGACGTTGTGCTGGTGCTGCTCATCATTTTCATGATTACGGCCCCGATTCTGCAGTCAGGAATCGAAGTGGATGTGCCGAAGACGAAGACGGTAAGAGAGCTGACCGAGCAGCGGATGGTAATCACCATTGACCGGTCGCAGCGCGTCTATCTGAATGACAAGGCGGTGAACATCCACGACGTCGGGCAGCAGGTGCTGGCGCAAATGCACGATCCAAAACATCAGTCCGTGTATTTGCGCGCGGATGAGACGGTGCCGTTCGGGAGCTGGGCGACTGTCGTGGACGCCTTGCGGCAAGCGGGAATACAGAATATCAGCGTGGTGACGCAGCCACTGAGCGAGCGGGCGACGATCCGTTGAAATGGCAGCACTAGCCGCAAATCGGGCGCAGGACACTCTGGGCAGGCCGCTGACGCTGTCCGTGCTGTTTCATGGCGGGCTCGTGGTCCTCCTCACGATTTCGACGATTTACTCGCATCGGGGTGAGTCGTGGGGTGGGCCGGGGGGAGCGATTACGGTGGGGCTTGTCGGGAATATCCCGGGCGTTCCGATGCCGCGGCCGGAAGTCGAAACCACGAACCGGGTGGTGGACGAGTCCAAGGGGTTGTACAAGTCGGAGCCTGAGCCGAAAGCACAGCCGCCGGTGGACGTGACGCCAATCCCGAAGTTCGAGAAGAACAAGCCGCCGAAATACGTGACGCGGCCGTCGAAAGTGCTCGAGAACAAGGCCAAGCCGCCGGAGAATGCAGTGCCCTACGGCGGGGGCGGGGCGCCTACTGTTCCCTACACCTCGTTTTCGATGGGAGCGGGAACGCAGGGCGGGCTCGGATTCGGCGGAATGAGTGGGGGAGATTTTGGGTCGAGATATTCGTGGTATGTGGAGGCAGTGCAGCGGCGCATCAGCATGAACTGGCTGCAATCGACGATTGACCCTGCCATTCAATTCGCGCCGCGAGTCGTGGCGACATTCGACATTTTGCGGAATGGAAGCGTGGTCAACGCGCAAATCATGCAATCGAGCGGGAATGCATCGGTGGACCGTTCGGCGATACGGGCGATTATGGGATCGAGTCCTTTGCAGCCGCTGCCGAATGATTATTCGGGTTCGAAAGTGAGTGTGGAATTCTGGTTTGATTTTAAGAGGTGAAGAGGAGCCGGCGGAGCGCAAAGATATAAAGTAATCGGCAAGCCGCCAAGAAATGATGATACGAAAAATGGCAATTCATGGCGCGGCGATCGTTGCGCTGGCGCTGACAACAGCCGGGCCGGCAGCGGCTCAGGACTGGTTCAAGACAGGAACCGGGCTCGGAGTATCGAAAGCGCGGGTGGCAGTGCCGGAGTTGGGGGCACGGACACTGGATGCGCAGACGCTTGAAAAGACTTTCCATGACGTGCTCTGGGCTGATTTGGATTACTGCGGAATCCTGGACCTGGTCAGCCCCAGTTTCTATCCGAC
>Ga0187781_10003956_pt1 | contig 11056 bp, 10 predicted proteins | sample 0715_SJ02_MP02_2_FD_132447 | JGI IMG/M metagenome (GOLD analysis project Ga0187781, IMG submission 132447) | Tropical peat soil microbial communities from peatlands in Department of Meta, Colombia - 0715_SJ02_MP02_20_MG | ecosystem: Environmental > Terrestrial > Soil > Wetlands > Peat | place...
GGGTCTTCATGCGATCGGCTTCGATCCAGAGCACGGGATCGATGGCGGAGATGGGGGCGGTCTCGATGTATTCGGTGTAGTCGTAGCGAGTGTCTCCGTTGAGATTGCCGCCGCCACCTTCGATCACGCGGATCAGGGTGCCTTTGGGAGCGACCGGCGTGCCTTCAAACATCATGTGCTCGAACAGATGAGCAAAGCCGGTGCGGCCTTCCGGTTCGAGCCGAAAGCCGATGCCGTAGCTGACGCAGATGCCGAAGGTCGGGGCCGAGTGGTCTTCGGAGACGACGACGGTGAGGCCATTGGAAAGCTTCTTCATGGTGGTGGGAGCTTTCCATTGCTGGGCCAAGAGCGGCGCAACCAAAAGCAGCGCACAGAGAAAGAGGTTGCGTATGGATTTCATCTCAAGTTCTCCATTGCGGGAGAAATCAAAGGATTCCATCGAAAAAGGGAACCCAAGAGTATACACGCGATCAGCGATACGGACGGGAGGGTGGAAAAGTTCGGAGTCGACATGATTCGTTATTGATCGCGTGTGGCGAGAGGCATTCCGGGTGCGGAAGCCGGGTGGCCGACTTCCCGTTTCCGATGTTGCCACTGCGCCGAGAGATCGCACCGGAAATCCGGCGGGATGCACTGTTGTGGGTCGGCTATGTGGCCGGAGCGCTGGATGCGGATGACTACCGCAGCAACCTAAGCTCGGCCGGATTCGAGCAGATTGATATTGAAGCAACTCGGATTTATCGGGTGAAGACGCACGCGAGTTCACGGGCACCAGGCTACGCAGTCGTGCGCCGGTGCCTTAGGTGAGGCCCCGTGGCGCTGTCTTTAGTGCCCCAACGTTAGGGTCAAAAGAAGGCGACGTAGCTCGACCAAATGGTTTAAACTGTTTCCGAGTGGTGCTCCAGATTTCATGCGCCTTTCCTTCGGGAAGGGCTTTTTCTTTGCACCTGTTTCGGCCCCTTCTTGAACATGCGTCCGAGGAACTCTCCCTGCGCCTTTTTCGCCTGACGCCGGGGGTGCGCGTACCGCTGAAGCATCTTAACATCCGACCAGCGAAGCATGCGCTGGATCACTTTTAAGTCGGTCCCGCGCTCGACCAAAAAAGTGCTCAGACCATGGCGGCAATTGTGTAAGCCAAATCGGGGGCAGGACTCATCGATCACCCCGGCACGGATCGCGGCTGGTCTCACATAGTCGGTTGAGATCATGGAGCCGAGGCGGGGTTGCTTCCCGTTCTTGCGCTCGCTCGCAAAGATGAAGTCTTCGTCCTTGGCGAACATGGTTTGTTTGCGCCATTCCAACAGCACGGCAGCGAGCGCCCGGTGCATTTCCACCTTGCCCCTAGAAGCCAAAGACTTCGGGTCTCCGATCTTCCGGTCCACGAAGCCGCGTTCAATTTTGATGGTTCCTCGCTCGAAGTCGAGATCACTCCATCGTAGTGCCAATCCTTCTGAAGGACGTAGTCCTGTGGCACTGCGCAGGATAACGAGGCACCGCACCAACGGTGACTCGATCTCGTTCAGAATGGCGAACGCCTGCTCCGGGCTGACATCTACATCCGTGACGAAATGCCGAACAGACGATCAGCCTTCGATGTGCCGAAGACCGCAACACAGATCGCCTAAAAGCTAAAATAAAGCGATTAGAGGCAGAGGTTGCTTTAACTTGCCGACCCTGCGGGATACTCAGAGAAGTGCTTTGTTATTTGGGGCTCGCGAGCGGCAAGACCAGTCTTGGCTGAGCCGCCCGCTAGAAAGTGACTAGTGATGGGCACGTACTTCAGTCGCTCGTCGATTCTTTCGCGACCGTCTTGATCAATCGGCAATTCACCTTTCAGTCGAGACCATACCTTCACGACTCTTTCCGCAGTCTCCACAGCCGTCTCGACAACAAGAGCCTTCGGAACACGAGCCTTCGCTGCAAATCGTTCCAAGAGTTCTTGATCGAGCTTGCCAGCGTCCTTCTCTTTTGCAATCGAAAGTGCCAGCTTTCGATCTTCGATATATTGAATTGTGGAAACGAAATCGTATCCAGCGGACAACTGCGGAGTTTTGCCGTCCGGGTAGATGATTGACCAGTTCTTCAGATGCATATCGGCATTTCCGATTGCAGCACTGAAAATGAGACGCCGAACGAACTCGACGAGACCGCGCTCCCCAAGAATTCTCCAAATGTCGCCCGCCATGTTCGTATAACTGTAGTTCTTGTACTTGTCACCACTGAACTGGCTGTACAACTGGTTGAAGTCCTCGATGTGAACTCTTGCACCTTCCGCTGTTCTGTCGAATCGACGAACGTAGAGCGAATTCGCGGTTAATCTGCCGAACTCTTCTGGCAATCCCTCTACTTGATTCGTTGGGACAAGCCCGACCTCAGCGACCTCAATACCAATCTCCGAGGCTAGCTTCATCATGGAGAATTCGTTCTCAGGTAGATGTGAGTAGCTCGGAGACGGGAGCTTTACAATCCAGTACCCGCCCCGCCCTTCAGCGGGAACCGCGAGCTGCTTTCCGGGGTTCCCCACTGCTGAGAACTTCAATTGAAGTCCTGCGAGAGAGAACCGCAAGACCCCTTCTGGTGCTGGTTGTTCTTGATCCTGCCTTCGGTTATTGTCACCTGTTGGCGGCAAGGGGCGTCCTTCCGAGTCTTGGACGACAACGGCACCCGGTAAATCAGCCCCAAGGAGCCACAATAGAAAGAACTCCCGAGCCTCCTTAACACCGCCTCGCTCAGCTAGGTACTCACGCAAGCGCCCTTCGGGAAGGACGTTCGAGAAGAATGGTGGCACCTTCGTCTGAACTTCTTGTGGCTCCGTGATTAGATTTCCGTTCACGTCATAGAAGCTGAGGCTGAGGACGGGTCTGTTTCGATCTGCGATATAGCCTTCATCGAAGACGAAAAGATTCCTGTCGTAAGGCAGATTTGTCACAGTGCCAACTCGTGTCTGATTGAGCCAAACTTCTAGCACCGATGGCCGTGTTTTACTTGTGTTGTTCATCAACATCCTCAGGCTCGTTTCCAACAAGCTTCGGAACAGAGCGTTCTTCTCCACGCTTTTCAGAAACCATGTACTGAACAGCGGGGACTAGTTGCTTCGGAACGAGCATTGGTTCGAGACCGAGTGCCCGAGAAAGCTCAAGGAGCGTAGACAGACGCACGTCTCTGTTCCCCTGCTCGATTCTTGCGATCTGAGACTGAGGCATGTGCAGCATGTGACCCAATTGCGATTGAGACATGCGCTTTTCTCGTCTCTGCACACGGATTCTATCGAGCAAATCCATCGTTGTTGTTCCTAGCTCCGGCATGATCCCTCCTCACCGTTTCTATTCATTTGATATCTTAAACGATATTTTGGTTTCAAAATATAACTTTAGTAATATTTTATTGTCTTAATTTAGATGCCTTAAAAGGCATATTTTGATAAGAAAATACCACTTTGGATATAGTTTTTGCACCAACATTCTCTAATGTCAATTAAAACTCTTTTTTTCAATGACTTGCGATGGAATTGGCGTTAGACTGACAAGCTATTCGGAACAATTGAACCAGTCGGGTGCTTGCGTATGGATGTTTTTGCGCTTCGCAAGAAGGTTGTATCCGATTATCGCCACTACATTGAGAGCTTCGTCCGTATCAATGACGAGAAGATCGCGGACTTCGTAGAGGCAAAATTCAATGAAGGCGTTCTATGGCCGGATTCCATTCTCCAACTGAATCCAGCCTACGATCCCGGTTCAACGCTCGATGAACTCGCCGCGCAAGGCGGCATCTTGAAATCGACTGCCGACTTTTTCCGAGGGCAAGGCGGCAAGCCTCTACGTCTGTATCGGCACCAGCAACAAGCTATCGAGACTGCCCGCCGCTGGGAGTCATACGTTGTTACGACGGGCACCGGATCGGGCAAGGTTGAAGACACCGAGGATCGCATCTTTTGGTTCAGGCAACGGATGCCTCAGGCTGTCTTTGCGAGGAATGCAGGGTCGGCGCTGAACGCCTTAAGTCAGCACCAGTTCAAGGTCGCTTTCCTCGATCATGACCTGCATTGGATGCACGCCGACAACTCAATTTTTAAGGGAACTGGCAAGGAAGTCGCTCGGTTCATGGCGCACCAAGGCTTCAAAGGGCTAGTGATCATCCATTCTCGGCATGAGGAGGGAGCGGCGATTATGAAAAAGTTTCTCCCCAACGCTCGGCTTGCTCCGTTCGGCACCTTCGAGATTGCCTCGTAGGCGCTCCGATTGATTATGTCCCAAACTGACTAAGCAAATGGAAGAACAAATGCCAAGATGCGACAACGATGGAAAAGCTTTTGCGGGAAGCCAACGGCAAATTCAGTGTTACGTCAACGAGCATCCTTCAGTGCTCAACCAAGCGATCACAGACGCCTATGGAATGCCTTTTACTCTGCGATGGGTACCTATATTCTGCTCGGGAATGGTGATGGAACGTTTCACCCTCCCACGTTAGCGTTTTCAGCGAACGGAGCGTTGGCTGCGGCTGACGTGAATGGAGACGGCAACGAGGACTTGATCTCAGCGAACGCGGGTTCAGCAGTGATGATATATCTGGGGAGAGGAAATGGCATCTTTGCCAATACTGCAAACTACTATCCCAGCGATGGCATGCTGGCACTGGCGGATTTCAACGCCGACGGGAAACTGGACATCGCGTCCGGGAATGAGATACTCCTCGGCAACGGTGATGGTTCTTTCCAGGGAACAGAAGCGGCCTTAGCCAGCCCGGTCGCAGCGGCGGTCGTCGGTGATTTCGAAAAGAGTGGCAAACCTGATGTCGCCATCGTCTCTTCCTCCACCGTATACATTTTTCACAACACTGGCGATACGCTGTCGCAGAGCAATTCCTACACTCTCCAGAGCGTCGGCGCTGGAATCGTCACAGCTGACTTCAACGGCGACGGCAATCTCGATTTAATAGTTTTCGGCACAGATTCCAATAAAAACTGGACTTACAGCGTTCTGCTGGGGAACGGCGACGGGAGCTTTCAGTCTCCTGTGTACTATCCCCAGAGCCTCCAGGCGGAAAACATTAGTTACGCGCTTGTGGCCGATTTCAATAACGATCATAAGCTTGATGTTGCAGTGAACTCAGCCAATCAGACTATGGCTTTGTTGTTGGGAAACGGCGATGGAACCTTTGCTGCGGCCACCTATGTCTACGACGCTGGAAACAATCTAATCGGGGCTGCCGATTTTAACAGCGACGGCAAACTCGACATCCTGGCAGGCAACGGCATTCTTTACGGCAATGGCGATGGCACATTCCAACCTCTCATTTTTCCGCCCAGCTTGAGCGACTTCAGTCCCTCATTCGTAGCGGACCTCAACCAGGACGGGAAACCCGATCTGGTCTCTTCAGACGCTCAGACTGCGTTGGGAAACGGCGATGGAACGTTTCTCGTCCTGCCGGAACCCATAAATCCTGTGACGGGGGAGGGGTAGTTTGTCAACGCTGTCGCCGACATCAATGGCGACGGTATTCCCGATGCAGTAGCTGCCTACTTTAACTCCGCCAGCATTGGACCGAGCGCTGCGAACACTGGGGTTCTGCTCGGAAATGGCGACGGGACATTTAGTGCTCTAGTCGATGTACCGACAAATGGAGTTTTGCCCATTTACGGATTATCTAATTCAACGTTGGTGCTGATTGCAGACATGAACGGCGATGGACGCCCGGACATTCTTTATAACCCTCAAAGTGGGATCGCAGTCCTGTTGAATACGACTCAGGCGGGGCAACCGGACTTTAAGATGTCCGTCACGCAATTCTCTCCGTCGCCTGTTATTTCGGGCAGTCCCGCCGGCTCCACCGTGGTCGTGAGCCCGCTGAACGGCTTCAGCAGTGACGTCACTCTTTCCTGTGCCATGCAGAGCGGCTTTTCTTGCTCGCTCAGTTCCACAACGATTTCTGGTGGCTCTGGCACGTCCACAATGATCGTTACCCCGAACATCCCGTCCGGCGATTTCCTCGTATCTATAACAGGAGTATCAGGGAACATTTCACGCGCTGCCGTTGTCCAGCTGCTGGTAGATAGTTCCTCCAGCCCCGATTTCCAGATTGCAACCGCTTCGCCATCGCCCGCCACGGTGGTGCCGGGAGGTTCGGCAACCGCCGCTGTGAACGTCGTGTCAATCGGTGGATTTACGAACGCGGTATCCCTTGCTTGCGTCGTTCCCGGCTCCAGTGGCTCTACCTGTTCTCTCAACCCAAACTCCGTGACTCCCTCTGGCAGTCCGGGCACGCTGACCATCAAGACCTCGACAGAGGCCACATCCGGGACACAAATCATTAACGTGTATGGAACATCAGGAAGCACGGTTTACGGAGCCGGGGTCGTGCTAGCCATCTCGTCGGACTTCACCATTGGCGCCGCCGCCGGGTCCAAGACCTCCCAGACCATCAACGCAGGGCAAACGGCGAACTTCTCGCTCGTCTTGGCCGCGGCGCCCTCATTCAATGGCAGGGCGAACCTGACTTGTGCGGTCGCTCCCGTGGTCACTCCGCCAGCGACGTGTACTCTGTCGAATTCCAGCATTCCGCTAAGCGGCGGTTCAACACAAACTGTCACCGTGAGTGTTGGCACCACGGCACCCGTCACCTCCCGAACTGTGCCATTCGCTCTTTTCCCCCCCAAAGGGAGTCTACTGGCAGTCACCTTCCTGATGCTGGGCTCATTCTGCTTCGGGTTGCGAAATCGCGGGCGATGGAATGTTCTTTTCAGTCCGGCGATGCTGTTAGGTTTGGTCCTGTTCGCATCATGCGGCGGCAGCGGTGGCGGCGGCACGACGACTCATACTTCCCCCGGTACGCCAGCCGGTACTTATACTGCTACCGTGACGGCAACTTCGGGGAGCGTCAGTCATCCGATGACGCTACAGGTCGTTGTCCAATAGACGAGGAATTCACAAATGCACCCCGTTACCATGAACCTTCGGTTCGGTCCGTAACTGAGGGGATGACTCCCACTCCTGCTCGGTCATACTGTTGCTCTCCTCAGTTCAGAGGCTACCACCCGTCGAGGTGGTGAAATCGAGCTTTAAATTAAACAGCACTTCTCAGTCATCTTCTGCTTCTCCGAACTTCCTGCCTGCCCAGGTACTGTAAGGTTTGAACAGTGCCCTGTCTGGAGAATCAGACTCCGGAACAGCACCAGATCGAAACGACGCTGTGCGGCATCCACGAACATGCCTGTCGAGCTTTTTTGCCGCCTGGATCTTGGGCGGTTTTGATGTCGCGACGGAAAAGCCAACAAGTTCGGTCAGAGATATGTTCAGAACGAACCGGGTTTGCCGGCACTGTGCACTCTCAGAGCAGCGACGCGGCTGAGTTGCTCAAGCAAAACGGCCTATCTTCTAATCGCCTTCGAACTCATACCATACATTCGTTGCAGGACAAATCATCAATGGATCGGGTGGGAGTCTTTATGGTCTTCTCCATTTCGCACGCCAGGGTAGAAATTGGAGTTCCGCTCTGGAATGATCCTCTACGCATTAGACGGCTTGCTGATGTTGTTGTTTAAGGCCGTACCTCGACGTTGCGTTTCATGCATTCGCACTATCTTGGATGTATGGAGGGCTCGTCGCGATTGCCAAACTGAGAAAAATCGAACCGGCCAGTCCGCCTTCCGACGCCCAAATTAAGCAGTTCGACCTGTTTAGAACACAGTAGCTGTTGGAGTTCCTCGGGTCGATTTCACTCCGTCCAAAGTCACGGATAACCCATTTGGAATCAGTGGGCGCTAGAGTCGAACTCATCCCCATGGGCGGGCCGCAGGCCCATGGCTAACTCAAGCCCCAGAGAACACTGGCATTTCCCCTGGGGCGTAACCTAGAATGCAAAATATACAGTTATGTTGGATATTTAGCACATGTGGATTCCCCGTGATATAGAGCCGCGTTTGTTGCGGTCCGCCCGGACGCGCCCTGTCGTTGTGTTAACCGGCGCCCGTCAGACCGGTAAGACTTCGACCTTCCGGCGGCTGTTCCCTGACCGTGAGTTCGTGTCCCTGGACCTCCCGACTGAGGCCGAACAAGCAGAAAAGGAGCCTCGGAGCTTTCTTCAACGGCATCCGGCACCCGTCATCATCGACGAGGTGCAGTATGCACCCGGGCTATTCCGATATCTCAAAGTTGCAGTCGATGCCAGCCGGCGGCGAAATGGGCAGTTCCTGCTCACGGGGTCGCAGAAATTCACGTTGATGAAGAGTATTTCCGAGTCCTTGGCTGGCCGAGCGGATGTCGCGGAGCTAGAAACGCTCTCGCTAGCTGAGATCCGGGGCGCCTTGCCAGCAACCCCGGTCGAAAGCACCATCGTGCGGGGAGGGTTTCCCGAGTTGTACGCCGATGCCGAGATCGATCATGTGGCTTTCTACAGCTCGTATCTCGCCACATATCTAGAGCGCGACGTGCGTTCGCTCGCTAACGTCGGAAGCTTGCGCGACTTCGAACGGTTCTTGCGTGCGTGCGCTTTACGATCCGCCAACCTCCTTAATAAGGCGGACTTAGCACGGGATGTGGGTATTTCTCCCACCACAGCCAACCATTGGCTTTCTGTGCTGGAGGCATCGGGGCAGGTTGTGCTGCTCGAGCCCTGGTTCTCGAACCGCACCAAGTCCATCGTCAAGAGCCCTAAGCTCTACCTGGCAGATAGCGGCCTTCTGTGCGCACTCCTCAACATTCGATCCGAGTTAGACCTCCGTCAGTCACCGGCTGCAGGTGCTGTTTGGGAGACGTTCGTGTTTGCTCAGTTGCGAGCTCGGGAACGCCGAGCCAAACGAGTACAAAGCTTGTTTTTCTGGCGGGACCGTACCCGTGAAGTGGACTTCGTAGTGGACGTCGCCGGCCGTTTAGAGCTCTTCGAGGCAAAGTGGGCTGAGGTTCCAGCTGCCGGTGACGCGGTAAATCTCGAATTCGTGCGCAGTGTCGTCGGCAAAGCGAAGGTCGCCGCCGCTGCGATCGTTTGCCGGGCGGCCAACAGTTATCCACTGGCCGAGGGTGTGCGCGTTTTGCCAGTCATGGAACTTAGCTGAGCTAATTCGTAAACCTTCTGTATTCATTCCTCTTGCCGCGTCTACTGTCCGACCGTCCGCGGAACACCCCCACTATCTGATTCAGCCTGCCCCAAACGCCCACATCCCGAGAAGGACGGAGAGCACGATAGGAGCGGCCCCAATAACCATGCGCCCCCGCCCCCGCAACGCCGCCATGAATTTACCCTGCGCCGTCGTTGCCATGCGGTCAAGATGGGCGTAGCTGTGGATCGCGTTCCCGTCGGCCCCATCAATCCAGCGGATCGCCGATCATTCGCAAGTTTGCTGAGACAGGGGCTGGGTCGAGCACAGCTGCGTTGCTCGAGAAGGCGCTGGCTCGTGTCGTTGCCTTCGCGCGCAAAGCCGGCGATTGCCAACTCCCGTTGCAGGCTGAGACCGGGCAGGCGCGACTTGTTACGGGAATCGACGCCAAAGAGTTCGCAGCCGAACCGTACTTCACCCAACGTTCACCTTGGGGATTCTCTCGACTGTGTGATATTCCCTAGTTTGCCGAAGCCCTGTTCTGAGGAACTTAGATCATCCGCATGATCATGGTCGGAACCAACCGGAACCCGAGCCCGAACCGTTGTTCCGTCCATGAGCTTCGATTCAACCTCGATCGTGCCATTTACCAGTCGAACGCGTTCGCGCATGCTGAGCAGCCCCAGTCCGCCTTTGATCAATGCGGCTTCAGCATCAAAACCGATACCCTGATCCGTCACCGTAAGATACAACTCATTCGAGGCGTATCCCAGCTTCACTTCGAAGTGCCGCCCTTTACTGTGGCGCACCGCATTACGCAGTGCCTCCTGCAAAATTCGGAACAGGCATAAGGTGACATCTTGAGATACCGGCTGCGGGATGTTGTCATGGGCAAAATCAATCCTCACCATATGCTGCGCAGCAAAATCCTTACAGAGGTTCTTCAAGACATCAAGCATGCCCAAATACTCCAGATTCGGTGAGTGCAACTCGCACGCCATGGTATGAAGATCGGTTGATATCTCTTGGGCATGTTTTTGTAAGGCGCGAATGCGATTGCGCACTTCCAAGGGCAGTGCCAAAAGATCTTGCTGCAGTTGTTCGACTTCGACCGTCAATAGTGCGAGGCGTTGGTTGATATCGTCGTGGAGTTCTCGTGCGATTCGCGCCCGTTCTTGCTCCTGCGCCTCAATCAACTTTCGGCTCATGCCGGTGAGCACCTTTTCCAGACGCTTACGGTCGGTGATGTCCTGCACAATGCAGGCCACTCGATCAATCGCGGTGGGACCTTCGATGGGAAAGTACGAGATCAAGACATCTCGTTGTCCGATTTCGGGGTAACTATATTTCATCTCGAATCTGACGACTCTGCCTTGAAAACACTCATCCAGTCTTGCCTTGACGATGCCCTCAGACTCCCCCGGGTTTAAAATTTCAGGGGCGTAATGGCCTACGACTTGTTGCCTCGTCTTATTGCACACGCGCAGAAACTTACGATTCGCAATCAAAAAGCGATGATCTCGGTCAAGCACAGCGACCATCTCTTCCGACCCTTCCACAGCCTTCTCGTATTCCCGCACTCTGTCTTCAGCTAATTTGCGTTCGGTTATATCCATCGAGACGCCAACCATCCGTTCCGCACGGCCGTCCGCAGAGAAATAGAACTTTCCGCGAGCTGCCAGCCACCGGATCGTGCCTTCTGGCTGCCGGATGATACGAAATTCTTGCGCGTACGGCCTGTTATTCTGCCGTGCATCCGCGAGAGCTTCCGAAACGCGCCGTCGATCATCCGGATGTAAATAGCGCATTAACTCATCCGCGGTCGTGACATGCCTGTTGGCAGGGATTCCGAAGATTGTCTCCAGGTCCCCGAACCAAACATCCCGCCCGCTCTTGACGTCCATGTCCCAGCCAACCGATGCGCTGGATTGCATGGCGAGACGGAGCCGGTCCTTGGCCAAACCGAAATGGAAAGTCAGATCGCGTTTAGCGAGATACTCCTTGACATAGCCAACACCTGCAAGACAC
>Ga0187781_10003958_pt1 | contig 11055 bp, 8 predicted proteins | sample 0715_SJ02_MP02_2_FD_132447 | JGI IMG/M metagenome (GOLD analysis project Ga0187781, IMG submission 132447) | Tropical peat soil microbial communities from peatlands in Department of Meta, Colombia - 0715_SJ02_MP02_20_MG | ecosystem: Environmental > Terrestrial > Soil > Wetlands > Peat | place...
ATCCTTCTCAGGGGTGGCATGTTGTTCGACTGCGCTCGCCAGCAGCAGAACAACGCACAGGAGCAAGATCGCTATGATCATCCAGCCACTCCGGAAGCCGAACCGAACTCCCGACTACTTGAGTGATTCTGCCGGAGGAGGCCGGAAGCGTCACTAGGCAGGAAGGTTCAATTGGGGGAGTACTTGGCACTGGCACTTCCGTACCCGTACTTGTTTCCATGCCCGGCGTCACTGGCCAGTGGCTACCCGCCTGGGCTATGCTCTTTAACCTATGCATGATTTGAACTACTTCCGAGACCATCTGGACGAATTCGCCGAAATGGCGAAAAAGCGCAACACCATCCTGGACCTGGACGGATTTCGCGCGCTCGATAAGGAACGCCGCGAGTTAATCCGGGAAAACGAAGGGCGCAAAGCGCAACGGAATAAGGCCAGCGACGAAATCGCCCGGCTGAAGAAGGCGAAAGAAAGCGCGGACTCCCTGCTTGCCGAAATGAAGCAGCTTTCCGAGAAGATCAAGCAGGCAGACGAACGCGTCGGCGAGCTTGACGCGAAACAGCGCGAATTTCTGCTGACGATCCCGAATCTTCCGCACCCGAGCGTTCCCTATGGGCAGGGCGCAGAGGGTAACCAGGAAGTACGCCGTTGGGGTACGCCCCCCCAGTTTGATTTTGAGCCCAAGCCTCACTGGGAAGTGGGGGAAAAGGCCGGAATCCTGGACCTCGAAGCGGCGGCACGCATCACCGGCGCCCGATTCGCCGTGTATAAGGGCTGGGGCGCGCGACTTGAGCGGGCATTGGCGAATTTCTTTCTCGATGTGCACACGCGAGAGCACGGCTATACGGAAATCCTGCCCCCCTTTCTTGTGAACACCGCGTCATTGATGGGTGCCGGGCAGTTGCCGAAGTTTGCCGCAGACCTTTTCCGCTTGCAGGATACCGATTTCTGGCTCACTCCGACATCCGAGGTGGAACTGCACAATCTCCACCGCGATGAAACGCTGCCGGAAGAACAGCTCCCTGTTCATGTGACGGCGTGGACGTCGTGCTTCCGCTCGGAAGCCGGCGCAGCGGGAAAGGACACCCGCGGAATTCTACGGCAGCACCAGTTTCAAAAGGTGGAACTCTTCAAGTTCACTCATCCCGACAAAAGCTACGAAGAACACGAGGCGCTAGTCCGCAATGCCGAGACGATTCTCGAGAAACTAGGGTTGCATTACCGCACCGTGCTTCTCTGTACGGGAGACATGGGCTTCGCCTCGGCAAAAACGTACGACCTTGAGGTGTGGCTGCCGTCGAGCAACGAGTTTCGCGAGATTTCGTCCTGTTCGAATTGCGAAGCCTTTCAGGCACGCCGAGCGGGGATCCGATTCAAGCCAAAGGGCGGCGGGAAAAGCGAGTTTGTACACACCCTGAACGGTTCCGGGTTGGCTGTCGGGCGCACGTGGATTGCCATCGTCGAGAACTACCAGCAAGCCGATGGCTCCATCCTGATCCCTGAGGTGCTGCGCCCCTATATGGGAATCGACCGGATCCCGGCCCGGACCTAGCCTTCTACCGGCGCTTGCCTGCCGATTCAAAGCAAATCATTTATATTCAATCAATTAGGTGCACTCGTGGTCTGGGTACCAGTCCGAAGCGGAGACCGATACGCCGCGCAACCCCTTGAAATTACAGCTTTTCGTTTGACTCCCCGATGGGCCGTTTATACACTCGGCTCAACGCTGTCTGCCCATCAATGATTGACTGAGGTGCTGGCCGGCGGAAGAGAACCTGAGGATGACATTTATTGCTCGCATGTTGAGATACCTGTTCTGGCTTCTGGTGGTTTCGTGGATTGTCTCTATCCTGCGCAGGCTCGTCGGCCAAATGGGGAGTGGTGGCACGGGGCAAAAGCCCTATGTGGATGTCCCAAACAACGCCGTGAACCAAAAGCTGGTGCGCGACCCGATTTGCGGAATGCACGTGGCCGAAGGTCTGGCCCTCGCGCTGAAGCAAGGCGGAGAGACGGTTTTCTTTTGCTCTTCGGAATGCCGAGACAAGTACTTGAACGGAACACAGAAGAGTTCAGCCAGCGCGTAGAGCGGCTGGCTTGCAGCAACGGGCAAGAAATCGGGCTCGGTTCAAAGTTAAGCAGGAAGATTTAGCGCAAAGGAAAGGACCGAAGCGAATGGCCACGGTCGCAAAACCCCCAGTTCCCAACCGCACCGTAAACGCTCCGCCCATGGTGCCGAGAATTGCTCCGCGGGAAGAACTCAATCCGTTTCGAATTGCGCAGATTCAGTTTGACATCGCCGCAGAAGTCCTGAAATTGGATCCAGGCCTGCGCCAGGTGTTGCGCACGCCCAAGCGCATACTCGAAGTGTCCTTGCCAACCAAGATGGATAACGGGCAGGTGAAGGTCCTGACCGGTTTTCGTGTCCAGCACAATATTGCCCGGGGGCCGGGCAAGGGCGGAATCCGCTTCCATCCAAACGTCACACTGGACGAAGTGAAGGCACTGGCAGCCTGGATGACGTGGAAGACGGCGGTCGTGAATGTGCCCTTCGGCGGCGCAAAGGGCGGCGTCATCTGCGATCCAAAGCGCATGTCCAAGGGCGAATTGGAGCGCCTCACACGCAGGTTCGCCAGCGAGATTCTTCCACTCATTGGCCCGGATCAGGATATTCCCGCGCCGGATGTCTATACCGATGCGCAGACCATGGCTTGGATCATGGATACCTACTCCATGATGAGGGGACACACGGTTCCGGGAGTGGTGACGGGGAAGCCCATCTCGATCGGCGGTTCCTTGGGGCGCCCGGAAGCCACGGCGCAAGGTCTGATTTACGTGGTTGAAGAGGCCTGCAAAGTGAAGAAGATTTCGCTGCGCGGGGCGACGGTGGCCGTACAGGGCTTCGGAAATGCCGGGGCGACCGCGGCGCGGATTCTGGCCGACAAAAAGGCGAAGATTATTGCGCTCAGCGACACGCGAGGCGGAGTGACGAACCCCCGAGGCATCGATCCGCTCAAGGCGATCCGCTACAAGGAGCGCTCCGGTACCGTGGTGGGCATGCCGGGAGCTTCGCGGATTTCGAACGAAGATCTGCTGTCGATGAAGTGCGACATCCTGATTCCGGCGGCGCTTGAAAACGTAATCACGCTGCAGAACGCGGAATCCGTGAAAGCGCGCATCGTTGCGGAGGCGGCCAACGGGCCGACCACGCCGCACGCGGACGAAATCCTCGCCCGGCGGGGAATCACCGTCCTTCCGGACATTCTGGCCAACGCTGGCGGCGTTACCGTGAGCTACTTCGAATGGGTGCAGAACCAGGAAGGGCTGCTGTGGGACTCCGACGAAGTGAACGTGCGCCTGCAGAAGATCATGATTCGTGCCTTCCATGACATGATCGAAGCCATGCGCAAGCATCACGTGCCACCGCGCGCTGCGGCGATGACGGTCGCAGTGTCTCGCGTGGCGGAGGCAACGCTCGTCCGCGGCCTGTTCCCCTGAGAGCAACACTTTCACTTTCGAGATAATTCCCGCTGCGCCTGAGAATTCCCTTGCAGACAGAAATCAGTGCGCGTACATTCGCAGGTGCCGGGCGTTTTCCGGTGCGAACAGGAAAATTCGCACCGGCGAGCGTGACCGGCTATTTTCTTCACAGAACAAGACGAAAGACAGACCATCATGAGTCATCTGCATCCCCAGGGAATTTCGGTGCCTCCCATTCTGCTGACCATTGCGGGTTTTGATCCGAGTTGCGGAGCCGGTGTGGCGGCGGACCTGAAGACTTTCGCGGCGCACGGATGCTACGGTGTCGCCGCCATCACGTCCCTGACGGTGCAGAACACCCAGGCAGTGGAAGCGGTCCACAACACACCAAGCGGTGAATTGCGGGAACAGTTGGAAGTGCTGGCGAAGGATTGCGACATCGCGGCGGTAAAAATCGGCATGTTGGGAACACGCGCGAATGCCGTGGTTGTGGGCGAGTTTCTGGACGCGCATCCCTACACCCATGTGGTGCACGACCCTTTGATGAAGTCTTCGAGCAATTCCGAACTGCTGGACGCCACGGGAATCAAATACGTGGCCACGGAGTTCCTGAAGCGATCGAGCGTGATTACCCCCAACGTCCCGGAAGCGGAGATTCTGACCGGAATAACCATTAAAGACGTGGGCGACATGGAAGCGGCCGCGAAAAAGCTCGTGGAAATGGGTGCCAAAGCGGTCATCGTCAAGGGCGGGCACATGGATAAGGCCACGGACGTGGTGTTTGACGGCAAAGAGATGCACCCGCTCAGCGGGGACAAGGTGAAGCTTGAAAATACGCACGGCACGGGGTGCACGTTTGCCTCCGCGCTTACGGCGCAACTGGCCGCCGGACGAGGGTTGGTCGAGGCGGCGACACTGGCCAAGGCCTACGTGATGAAAGCGATCGAAAAGGCGTATCCGGTCGGAAAGGGCCGCGTGCCGCTGGACCATTTCTACCGGATGAAGATCGAACCGATCGCCCGCGGGACGCACGAAGTGCCACAACATGGATTGCATCCTGCCGCGGAGCCGGCCGCGCACTAACGGCAGCAACTCTTTCGTTCGATATTGAGTCCATTCCCCGCTGTTGCTACTCTCTCCTCAGACCCGGCGAACCATCCGAAAGCAATCCGATTTTGCGTCACCGAAGCGCCGTCCAGGGGAGCACGTTCGCGAAGGTAAATCTCTTCATGCCGAATAGCGCCGATTCCGAATCCGGTGCCGCAAGCCGTTTTTCTCTTTTCGGAGGATTGCGACCCTTCCGATGGCCGGAAATACCGAGGAACCTGCTGGCCGGAGTCACGCTGGCAGCGATGAATATTCCGCAGTCGCTCGGTTACACCAAAATCGCCGGCACGCCCATCATTACCGGGCTGTACACGCTCTTGCTCCCGCTGATTGCCTTCGCCATCTTTGGTTCCTCGCGCTATCTCGTCGTTGCCGCGGACTCCGCGACAGCGGCGATTCTGGCGGGGAGCCTTGCCAGTCTTGCGCCGCTTGGAAGCGATCGCTACGTCACTCTGGCCGGATTGGTGGCCCTGCTGACCGGCTTTTTCCTTCTCCTCGCACGGCTGCTCAAGCTCGGCTTCCTGGCGGATTTTCTTTCGCAAACGGTCTTGGTCGGATTTCTGACCGGGGTGGGATTCCAGGTCGGGATTGCCGTACTCGGAGAAATGCTCGGGATTGATGTGCATAGCCGGCGCACTCCCATGCAATTCCTCGAACTGCTGCGCCTTCTACCGCAAGTTCTTCCGCTCACGGTTGCCATTTCGGCCGTGGTCGTTGTTCTCATCCTGCTCTCGCACCGATTCGCTCCCAAATTGCCGGGCCCGCTTTTTGCCGTAGCGGGAGCCATAGCGGCCAGCGCCTATTTTCACTGGGACCAGCATGGCGTGAAGCTACTTGGCACCGTTCCGGGTGGGCTGCCGCGTCTCGGTATTCCCGCGATTGGATGGAGAGACGTCGAGATGATCGTTCCCGCGGCGCTCTCCTGCTTTGTCATGATCGTTGCACAAAGCGCCGCAACGGCGCGCGCGTATGCAACGCGGCATCATCAGCAGGACGACGAAAACGCGGATCTCGTCGGCCTGGCTGCCGCCAATGCAGCCGCAGCCTTCAGCGGGACGTTTGTCGTGAACGGCAGCCCGACACAAACGGGCATGGTCGAGAGTTCAGGCGGCACCAACCAGATTGCGCACCTGGCAACGGCAGGAGTGGTCGGGTTGGTTCTGCTCTTTCTTACGCACCCACTTCAATTTCTGCCGCAATGCGTTCTGGGCGCCGTTGTGTTTACGATCGCCGTACGGTTGATTGATTTTCGAGCCCTGAAGGCGATTCAGCGTGAAAGCCCGGGAGAGTTCCTGCTGGCGGTGACCACGGCGCTGGTCGTCGTATTGGTGGGCGTGGAGCAGGGTATCGTCATGGCGATGATGTTATCCCTGTTCCGGATTGTCCACCACAGCTACCGGCCACATACGGCAGTGCTCGAGCAGAATCCGGGTGGAATCTGGAAAATGAATCCTGTTGTGCCGGGCACAACCACGGAACCGGGCCTGATTGTCTATCGCTTCGGCGCCCCGCTTTTCTATGCCAACGCCAACCATTTCTCCGAAGAGTTACGCATGCTGGCTTGCTCCGCGCCGCCGCCTCTTGAATGGATGGTCGTCGATGCGGGAGCCATAACCCACGTTGACTTCACGGCCGCTCGGGTGTTCCGGGAAGTTTTGCAATTCCTTTCCGCGAAGGGTGTGGGACTGGTTCTTGCACACGTGCAATCGGATCTGAAGCCCGATCTCGACCGCCATCACCTGACGGAAGCGATCGGACCTTCCCGAATCTTCGACACGCTGCACGAAGCACTGAACACCATCCGTGGAAAAACACCCTCCCCGGGGGGCCCCGGATCATCCGGAGTGTTATAGTTCTGAGGCCGGCAGCGGGCAGGAAGCCGCCGGCAAAGGGACCTCCGAGCCCCATCGCTCAGGCGAGGAGGAGCCTTGCAAAAAGTGTTTCGCTGCAAGAACTGCCAGCGGGGGATACGAATTGTCGGATCCACCGGAATGGGAAAGGAAATCACCCAGGTTGCCATTTGCCCCTATTGCATGGGCAAAAACAAAGTAAAGTGGCCAAAGGGCGATACGTTTCGCGCCCAAAGAATTGCGACGAAGTAGAAAGAAGTGGGGCTCCTACCAACCTCCTCCCCCTCCACCACCCCCTCCTCCTCCCGAGCCTCCACCCCCGCCGCCTCCACCCGAACCAGGCGCTGTGGCCGACGAAGAGATGGCGGACGTAAGCGAACTTCCAAACGAAGAGGCGAAGCTCGCTCCGGAGAAGCTGCTCAGGGAAGAACCAGAGTAGAACGAAGGCGCATACGCTACCCCGGAACCGCTCGAATCTGAGCCCGCACCCGCCAGAATGCCTGAAAACTTCTGCGCCCAATCCTGCTCCACGTCTAATGCCAATGCGTACGGCAGGAATTTTTCGAACACCGCGGGGGTCTGTTCCGGGGGTAGAGCGCGGTTCAGCCGGTCGCCGTCGACAGCCCCAAGGAACATTTTGAAGCCCTCCACCTGGTCCATCAGCCGCCGCCCGGCAAATGTCGGAGCCTTCATCAGATACAGGAACAGGATGTGCAAGAGGCCAGTGGCAAGCAGGAACAGGACCAGAGCAAGCGATGTGATCTTCAGAAGGAAGGCGAAGCCCATGACTTCGCCAAAGAGAAACGGAACGGCAAAGACAGTCGCGAAAATCGCCTTGCCGGTGTCGGAAAGGCCGGAGAGCGCGGAGAGATGGCGGTGGAACACGCCTCGCCATGCGTTTGTCGCTGTAACGATAAGTCCCGCCACACCGGCGGTCCAGAGGGTGAGCCAGAAGCTCACAAACACGCCGCCGATGACTTGTGGTGTGCCGAGGCCGATCAGATAGAAGGTGACGATAAGGAGAGAGAGAACTACGGGAGGAACAAGGTAACGGGAGTTTGTCACGAAATACGTCTTTTGTTCCGCCGCCGCAAGCCATTTTTTGAGTGCTTTGAGAGCTCCGCTTATTTCCGCGTGATTCTCTTGATGAAGCCAGATCTGGTACCGGCCGTCGAAGAGATACGTGGCGACCTGACGCTCGTCGGGAGTGAGCACGCGGTTGTCTTTTCCGGTGAGATAGAGCGTATAGGAGCCTCCCTCTTCCTTGATGGTTAGGTAGCCCCTGACTGCCATGTCGAGAATGGCGGCGGCAAATGTCTTGTTGTCGAAGCCCATATGCAGGAGATAGCGCATACCCGCAGGCGACAGATCCGGCGGCGGCTCATAGCGGGCCAGGATGACGCCCGGAGCCGGATCGCGGCCCACGGCGGACCAGGCGATCAAATCGTAGAGAAGCATCACAAGAAAGCCGCACGCGAGGAGCAAAGCATCGCGGTTGTCGCGGAAGAAGAGTTCCAGTTTTTCGGCGAACGTGGGCTCCCGGAAGAAGCCTTTCGGCCACTTCAGAAGGATGGACAGCCCTTCGTGAGGTCCGAGCGGGCGAGTCGAGGTGAATTCGAAAGCGGAACCTTCGGGCGCGGCGGTAAGATTCGATCGGTGTGACCCCTGCATTCCGGTGAAGCCAGAAAGAGTGACCTGGTCTTCTCGAATGGTGCCGGGGAGATGCACGGTGGCGCTGGCATGCTGGATCAAAAAGAGCCAGCCGTTGCCGGTCACGTTCCAGTAGAGTTCGTCGTGATCCCTGAAAAAGCCTAACTGGCGGTTGGTCGAATAAGAGATCGTGTACACGTGCCGGCCAGGCGGCACCATAGCGTTCGGATTGCCTAGGTAGATGCGCTTGCCGTTTGAAAAGTCCTCTATGCGGAAGGGCTCGTCCGCGCCATCGCGAGTTGCAGCGAGCATCTGAAAACCGACAACATAGCGGTTGTTAAGAGGGTCGCGGTAGCGCGTCGGGAATTCGCGATAAATACCGTGGCGGATCTGATTGCCTCGCGCAACGACGACGATGGTTTCGGTCACGAGGAGCGAGGAGTTGTCCTCGAGGGTAATGTCGCTGTGAAAATCGAGGATCTGCTCGTTCTGCGCCCGCAACGGCAAACAGAAGAGGAGTGCGGTGAACAAAACGGGAAGGAGCCGGGCTGTGGGCAAAGAATGCATGGGCGGTCCTTAAGCCCAGTCTAGCGAAAGCGGCGTGGCGGGGTGGGCGGGTGCGGCGAGAAGGTTATTTGCGGAAGGGAAACATCAGGCGTGGCGGCAAAGGCTCTCCGATAGAGGATCGACGCTAGTGCTTGTAAGCAATCTTGCCGCCGACAATGGTGGCCACCGGGCCGCCCTGGAACAGGTGTCCGTCAAAAGGAGAATTGCGAGACTTGCTGGCGGACTCTGCGACCTTATAGGTCCAGGGACGATCGAGCGAAAAGACAGTGATATCCGATGGCTCGCCGATAGCGATCTTGCGCTCTTTGCCGAGCACGCGTGCGGGACCCGCGGTGAAGAGTTCGACCATGCGCATCAGGGAGAGGCGCCCTGAGTGGACCAGTTGTTCGAGGGCGAGGCCGAGAGCGGTCTCGAAGCCCAAAATGCCGAACGGAGCCTTGTCAAACTCAACATCTTTGATTGCAGGCTCGTGGGGTGCGTGATCGGTCGCAATCGCATCGACGGTGCCGTCGGCGAGTCCTTCAAGTAGTGCTTCGCGATCCTCACGTGCGGCGAGCGGGGGATTCATCTTGTAGCGCGAATCGTAGGTTACGTCTTCATCGATGAGGGTGAAATGATGCGGTGTGACCTCGCAGGTTACGCGAAGGCCATTTTCCTTGGCAAAACGCACTTGGGCGAGCGAGGACTTTGCGGAAAGATGCGCGATGTGCAGCCGCGCACCGGTGAGTTCCGCAACCTGAACATCGCGCGCAACGCAGACAGATTCGGCGGCCGCAGGCATTCCGGCGAGGCCAAGTCGCGTTGAAGCAATTCCCTCCCGCATCACCGCGCCCGCGGCCAGCGAAACATCCTCGGCATGTTCAATCACGGGAAGTTCGAGCGTGCGGCAGTAGTCCATGATCTGGCGCGCGAGCTTTGCTGTGGCTATGGGCTTTCCATCGTCGGAAACGGCGACGATTCCCGCATCGCGCATCGCGGCAATGTCGGAAATGGCCTCGCCCTTGCTGCCTACGCTGGCGGCGCCGATAGGCCACACGCGCACGTGCCCGAACGCTTTGGCACGATCGACGATGAACCGCGTGATGGAAGCGTTGTCGTTGACCGGCCTGGTGTTCGGCATGCAACAGATGACGGTGAAACCGCCGCGGGCCGCCGCGTGAGTTCCGGTCTCGATGGTTTCGGAATTCTCCTGGCCGGGTTCGCGCAGGTGGGCGTGCATATCAATGAAGCCGGGCGCGACGATGAGACCGGAGGCATCGAAGGTTTGCGCACTATCGGCGTGGGCGATCTTGCCCGTCGGGGCGATTTCCGCGATGCGCTCTCCGTCGAGCAGGATGTCGCGGGGCGAGTCGGTTTTCGTTGCCGGATCGAGGACGCGCCCGTTCTTAATCAGAAGCATGAGCAGATTCCTTGGTTGCCGCGGGGGTTTTCCCTTCGAGCGCAGGATGCGTGCCTTCCGTTGCTCCGAGCATCAGCAAGTACAGAATGGCCATGCGCACAGAGACGCCGTTGGTGACCTGTTCGAGAACGGCGGAGCGGGGCCCGTCGGCGACGTCGGGAGTAATTTCCGTGCCGCGATTGATGGGACCAGGGTGAAGGATCAGCGCATCGGGTTTGGCGAGCTTCATGCGCTCGGCGTTGAGCTGGTAGAGCAGGATGTAATCGTTTTGCGAGAGAGAGGGTTCGTAGAGCCGCTCGGTCTGGACCCGCAGCACAATGATGACATCGGCATCCTCGAGCGCTTCTTCCACCCGATAAACGCAGCGAACGGGAGTGCCGGGAGGGCCGATATGTTCGAGTTCGCGCGGCACCCACATGGCAGGCCCGCAGAGTGTGAAGCGGCAGCCAAACTTGCCGAGGAGATGGATGTTTGAACGGGCCACGCGGGAGTGCGCGATGTCGCCGAGGATGGTGACATTCAGATGGTTCAGAGTGCCCTTGCGGTCGCGAATGGTCAGCGCATCGAGCAAACCCTGCGAAGGATGTTCGTGCGTGCCGTCTCCCGCGTTGACCACGGGAATTTCAAGATGACGGGCGACGAAATCGGCGGCGCCGGAGGAAGAATGGCGCATCACGAAGCAATCCGGCTTCATGGCGTTCAGATTGTTGGCAGTATCGAGAAGCGTCTCGCCCTTCTTGAGGCTGGACGCTTCGGCCTGCAGATTCATCGTGTCCGCGCCGAGGCGGGAGGCGGCGGTGCCGAAACTCAGCCGCGTGCGCGTGGAGTTTTCGAAAAAGGCAAGCGCGACGGTTTTGCCGCGAAGCGCGGCCAGTTTCTTCAGTGGGTTACGCTGAATCTCCTGAAATGGCTTGGACTGATCAAGAATAAATGTGATTTCGTCTGCAGTGAGAGGTTCGATCGCGAGCAAATCACGAAAGCGGTAGTTCACATTCGTTCTCGTAAGAA
>Ga0187781_10003959_pt1 | contig 11054 bp, 8 predicted proteins | sample 0715_SJ02_MP02_2_FD_132447 | JGI IMG/M metagenome (GOLD analysis project Ga0187781, IMG submission 132447) | Tropical peat soil microbial communities from peatlands in Department of Meta, Colombia - 0715_SJ02_MP02_20_MG | ecosystem: Environmental > Terrestrial > Soil > Wetlands > Peat | place...
CAAGGCGGGACTCACGGTCTTCACGTACCTCGTCGACCTCACGGTGGTCACCGTCGCCATCCCTTATTTCATGTCGGCCCTCGCCCAGCTCACCTTCCTCGTCTCCCGGCGCCGCCGCGTGCAGGGCTTCCTGCTCGTCCGTGACCTCTCGGTGGCGGGCACCTGCGTGCTCTTCTCGATGTGGGTGACCTTCGCCTCCGGCTACCAGGTCGTCTACCAGGCCCTCGTCGTCATCCTGGCCGGCCTCGTCCTCTATGCCTTCTTGAACGCCCGCCGCCAGCGCCTCGGTCAGGCTCCCGAGCCGGTCGACAACCCCGAGGAGGGGACCGCTGAGGTGGTGGCCGCCCAGCCCGTCGCCGACGCCGTCGCCGGGCTCTCCGGCTCGGCCTGATAGAAGCCCAAATAGAAGCCCAACAGGTCGAAGCGCCAAGAGTTCGAAGTGAGTTCGAAGCCCGAAGGAGGAACTGGAATGACGTTTCGTGTCGACTCGGAGGTGGGCCCGCTCCGCCAGACGATCCTGCACCGCCCCGGCCTCGAGCTCTCCCGCCTCACACCCGAGAACATCGGCGAGATGCTCTTTGACGACGTCCTCTGGGTGAAAAAGGCCAAGGAGGAGCACGACGGCTTCGCCGAGTCGCTCCGGGAGAAGGGCGTGCGCGTGCACTACTTCGCCCAGCTGCTCGCCGAGGTGCTCGAGATCCCCGAGGGCCGTGCCTTTGTCCTCGACCGCCTCTGCACGCCCGAGATCCTCGGGCCCACCCTCGTCGGGCCGCTTCGGCACCTCTTTGAGGACCTCGACGGCGAGGCCCTCGCCACCGACCTCATCGGGGGGGTGCTGAAGGGTGACATGCACCCGATCGGGAGCCGCGCCAGCCTCAAGTGGGAGACGCTGCGGGCCGACGACTTCCTCTTGGCGCCCCTGCCCAACCACCTCTTCCAGCGGGACAACTCCTGCTGGATCTACGGGGGGGTCTCCATCAACCCGATGGCCAAGCCGGCCCGCCAGCGGGAGACACTCCACAGCCGGGCGATCTACCGCTTCCACCCCCTCTTTGCCGAGGAGAAGTTCGTCACCTACCTCGGCGACGACGACGTGAACCACCTGCCTGCCTCCGTCGAGGGTGGCGACATCCACGTCATCGGCAAAGGCACCGTCATGATCGGCATGGGGGAGCGGACGAGCCCGATGGGGGCCGAGATCCTCACCGAGCGGCTCTTTGCCACCGCCCAGGCGCACACCGTCATCGCCGTCGAGCTGCCGAAGTCACACTCGATGATGCACCTCGACACGGCCATGACGATGGTCGACCGGGGCACCTTCGTCCTCTACCCCTACTTCGACCGCCACCTGCGCTCCTGGACGATCACGCCGGGGGAGGCGGGCAAGTTCCACGTCAGCCAGAACCGCAACCTGTGGGAGACCCTCGCCGAGGTGCTCGAGGTCGACGAGGTGAGCGTGCTCACGACCGACGAGGACATCCGGGCGGCCGAGCGCGAGCAGTGGGACGACGGTACGAACTACCTGGCGGTCGCCCCCGGGGTCGTCTTCGGGTACGACCGCAACGTCGCCACGAACACGATGCTTCGAAAGCACGGCATCGAGGTAGTGACCGTGGAGGGGGCCGAGCTCGGCCGCGGGCGAGGCGGCCCCCGCTGCATGGCCTGCCCGATCGAGCGCGAGCCCTAGGCAAGGGAGCGAGCCGTGTCCATTGACCTGCACGGGCGGAGCTTTTTGAAGGAGGCGGACTTCACCAAGGAGGAGTTCACCTCCCTCATCGATCTCGCCGAACAGCTGCGAGCCGACAAGGCAGCCGGAACCGAGGTGCAACGGCTCGTCGGCCGAAGCATCGCCCTCATCTTCGAGAAGACCTCGACGCGCACCCGCTCGGCTTTCGAGGTCGGGGCCCATGACCAGGGGGCTCATGTCACCTACCTCGGCCCCGACGAGTCCCAGATCGGTCACAAGGAGTCGATCAAAGACACGGCTCGCGTGCTCGGGCGGATGTTCGACGGGATCGAGTACCGGGGTGCCGCCCATGAGAACGTCGAGATCCTCGCACGTTATGCCGGCGTACCCGTGTGGAACGGGCTGACCGACGAGTGGCATCCGACGCAGATGCTCGCCGACATGCTGACGATGCGAGATCACTGCGCACGGCCCCTCTCGGAGGTCGCCTACTGCTATCTCGGCGATGCCCGCAACAACACGGCGAACTCGCTGCTCGTCACGGGCGCCCTCCTCGGTGCGGACGTGCGCTTGGCGGGTCCCGAGGCGCTGCTTCCCTCATCAGAGGTGCGGGGGATCGCAGAGCGACTGGCGGCGGGCTCGGGGGCACGGCTGACGCTCACCGCCGACCATCTCGAGGCGGTCGCCGGGGTCGACTTCCTCTACACCGACGTCTGGCTCTCGATGGGCGAACCGGAGGAGCGATGGGGCGAGCGGATCGAGCAGCTCCTGCCCTACCAGGTGAACACCGAGCTCGTAAAGGCCACGGGCAACCCTTCCGTCAAGTTTCTGCACTGTCTCCCCGCCCTGCACAACCGGGGGACCGAGGTGGGTGAGTCGATCTTCGAGAAGTGGGGTTTCGACGCCCTCGAGGTCACCGACGAGGTGTTCGAGTCGGAGGCGTCAATCGTCTTCGATCAGGCCGAGAACCGACTGCACACGATCAAGGCCGTGATGGTCGCCACCATCTAGCTAGCTAGAGCTCACTGCACCCGAGCTGACGTGGACAACCCGGCGCAGCTGTGTGCACGCACGGCGCGAGCGGCCCCGCCGTCCCTGAGCTGGTCCTGCACGCGCAGTAGGAGCTGATTGGTAGCCCATCCTCAGCTGTAGGTGAGCTCGTTCGCCACGCGCCTTTGTACCGACGTGATGGTGCGGAACACCTCTTTCAGATGGCTGCGGGTGAGAGCGCTGAGCTCGGAGGGATTGACGAAATCATCCGGCTCGGTCCCGGCGACGATCTGGGCGATCTGGTGGTCGAGGCGAAGCTCGGATACGACATGGAAGGCTTCCTGCAAGGTCGAGGCGTCGCTCTCCTTGAGCGTTCCCGCCGCGCCCGCCGCTCGGAGGCGCTCAGTCGTCGGCGCGCTCGTGACGCCCGCTGCCATGCCTGCCCACCGGGCGAGGTCACAGATCGGCACGATGCCCCCGAGCTTGAGGTCGAGGTGCCCTCGGTGCTCGCCTGAATCTTCGATGACGAACCCTCGCAGGAACCCGGTCGGGGGCTTGTGCGCGAGGGCGAGACGGGCGAGGAGGCGAAGCAGCCGTTTGTGCTCGGAAGCCGACCGGAACGCCTCCGCCACGGGTACGCCGGTGTGAAGGCCGAAGACAGGGCGACTATCCGCAAGGACTGACACCATCATGATGGCGTTCTGTTGGTTGGGGTCCTCGAGCCACGACTGCGCGGCCTGCCGCCAGGAGTCCTCGGAGCGTATGAAGAGCGGGTCCGAAGCGGTAGCCCGATGGCTGTCGGCATGAAAGCCACAGGCCTCGAGCGCGCTCACGGTTGCAACAGCGAGGGAGCTGAAATAAGAGCGGATGGAAGCGTCCTCTGCTCCATCGAACCAGACGATGGCGCTGTCGATGTCGGAACTGGGAACCGCCTCGCGTCGAGCCTGACTGCCGAGGGCGAGCCAGGCGAACGGCACGGGAGGCTCGCCGGCTTGCTGGATCGAGAGCTCGAGGATGCGACGCGTGAGCGCATCCATCACGACCGAGAACGTCGCCTGGATGTCGAGCGCGGCGATGTGGGCCTCGTGCATGGCGACGATGGTCGAAGGGAGTCGTCTTGCCGGTTCGATCAGGTCGGACAACGTCGCCGCCGCCGTGATCGCCTGACGCATGGCGAAAGACGTGCGGGTTTGGACCGCCACGAGATCGGAGTCTGCGACCACGCCGAGCAACTTTCCCGTGGCCGAGACCACGGGAAAGTGGCGAAACCCGCGATCGAGCATGTCAAGGAGCACCTCTCCAGCTTGCCGCTCCTCGGCGACGGTGAAGGCCGGATGCGTCATGGCCGCCGAGACCCCGTTCTCGACCGACAGTCCGCTGGCGATCACGCGGGAGCGAAGGTCTCGGTCAGTCACGATGCCGACCGAATCGCCGAGATCGACGATCACGGCGGTCGCGTTCGCAGCGGTCATCTGCCGGGCCGCCTCCCGGATGGTCGTGTCGGGAGTGACGACCACCGGTTTGGCGCGAAGCAAGGAGCCGACGGGTTGCTGCAGCTGCTCACGGTTCGGATCGGCCGCCCGCCGAATGCCGTGGGGGTCCTCGAGGAGCACTCGGGTGACGAACCGTAGGCCGGCGGGCCTCGCCAGCACGCCGGAGGCGACTTCGGCAGGGATCCGGTAGGTCAGGGTGTCCTCGGCCGCCCGGGCGGCGAATCCCGTCGGAAAGCCCGAGAGCATCGACGCGTGGCCGAACATCTCACCCTCGCCGATGAGATCGAGCACGCGCCCGTCGTGAATGATCTCCACGGCGCCGCTCCGGATCACCCGCAGGTACTCGTTCGCCTGCGCTTGAGAGAAGATCAAGGAGCCCGCCAGATGGAACTCGACTTCTGTGGCGGCCGCGAGATGTTCGACATCGGACGGATCGAGGTCCCCAAAGGGCGGGCTGAGGCGAAGGAAGTCGAATATCTCAGGCGCCGAGTTCACCATGTCACATCATCGCGTCCCGGAGAATGCTCAGGCCGGTCGAAAGGCCGGACTCTCGACGGATCTGTTGCCGTGCCCGGGCGCGACCGGGCGCTCTCGCAAATACGGCAAGGGGCGGTCCGGATGGGGACCGTCGATCTCGCGCCCAAGCCGGTGGCCATCGAAGATGGCGTCGCCGAGCACGCGAGGGGCAACACAATCGCCGACCCGGTAAACGCCCTCGACACCGGCGGCCAGCCGCGCCTCCTCTGGCGTAGCGGCGAGCTGCCGGTACAGGCCCTCGCGGGGGAGCCGTTGGGTGACGAGGACGACGGCGTCCACCGCCAGCTCGAGCGGTGCTTCGAAGGCGCCGGCACCGACGGCGAGACCCGGCTCGAGAGCAGTGAGCACCGTCTCGGTCATGATCTGCACGCCGCAGTCGTGCAGGTGGCGACGCAGCCTCGGTCCCTCGAGGGTCTCGTCGCAGATGGGTGCGACCCGCTCGAACGGGGTGGCAAGCACGACTTCGTGACCCTCCGTCTCGAGCAGCTCGGCGAGTCCGGCGCCGAGGAAGTAGCCCTCGCAGTCATAGACAAGCACCCGCGTCCCCTCTGGCCGCTTGCCCTCGAGCATGACCTGCTCCGGGGTGAGTACCCAGGGCTCGGCTGCGTCGGCACCGGGGATGGGACCGGCGGTCACGCCCGACAGCCCGTCGGTCGCCCAGTAGGCGCCGGTCGCCACGATGACGAGCTCCGCCCCATAGGCGAGGGCGTCGCTCGCGCCGAGCGGCACACCCGTGACGACCTCGATGCTCCGCTTCCACGTCTCCAGCTGCACACGCCGCCAATCCAGCACCCGCCCCCACTCGCCGAGCCCCGGCAGTCGGGGAATCCACCGGGTGACCCCCCCGATCTCCGCGGAGGATTCCACGAGGTGAATTCGGCGAAACCCCCGCCGCGCCAGCACGATGGCGCATTCGATCCCTGCCGGACCGGCGCCGATCACGAGTATGTCCCGGTCGGCGTTCGAGGCGGGAGTGAAGCGCTCGGGGTGCCAGCCTCGCCGGTACTCCTCGCCGGACGTGGCGTTCTGCGTGCAACCGAGGTGGCCCCCGTATTCGGCCCGCGAGTAACAGAAGTTGCAGCCGATGCACTCCCGAACGTCGCCGTAGCGTCCCTCCTCGATCTTGACGGGCAGGAAGGGATCGGCGATCGAGGGACGGGCGGCCCCGATGAGATCGAGCTCGCCGCTGCGTATCACGGCCGCCATGGTGTCGGGGTTCGTGAAGCGCCCCACTCCGACGATCGGCTTGGCGGTCACCTCGCGCACCCCCCGGGTCCAGTCGAGCTCGTAGCCCTCGGCGAAAAAGCGGGAGGCGGCCGAGTCGACCCGTGCCATGCCGGCAACGGCCCCCACGGTGACGTCCCACAGATCCACGAGGTGGTCCGCCATCTCGATGAACCCGAGACCCTCCTCCTTTGCGACCCCCCAGGGACCGAGTGACTCGACGGCGAAACGCGCTGCCACCGCGCAGTCGTCGGCGACGGCTGCCCGCACCTTCTCGAGCGTCTCGACCCACATCCTGGCGCGGTTCTCGAGGGAGCCGCCGTAGCGGTCGGAGCGATGGTTGAGCTGCGGGGAGAGGAACTGCAGCAGCAGGAAGCTGTGGGCACCGTAGACGTAGACGATGTCGAAGCCGACGTCCCGGGCACGGCATGCCGCCTCCACCCAGTCCTGTTGCACTCGGGCGATGTCGTCCCCGTCCATCTCCTTCGGCGTGCCGCCGGAGGGGTAGACGGCATTGGCGATCGCTGATGGGCCGATCGTCGGCCAGCGGGACTCACGGGCGAAAGCCATCGTCCCACCGTGGTGCAACTCGATGCCGGCGAGGGCACCGTGGGCGTGAACCGCCTCGCACATGAGTGCCAAGTTGGCGGCGTCGGCCTCGTCCCAGAACCTGGCCGAGACATGCGGCATCGTGTCGGCATCCGCGCTGACCGGGGCGTACTCCGTGCAGACAGCCGCCCAACCGCCTTCGGCCTTCATCCCTCGGAAGGCGGCCTGAGAGAACGGCTTCTCCGTGCCGAAGCCGGTGCAATGCGGCACTTGGTAAAAGCGGTTCCGCAACACCTTCGGCCCGATCGTCACCGGCTCGAAGAGGACGTCGTGGCGGGGGTTCCGCCGAGTCACGTGGAGTCCCGCCCCCCGACGGGCGCCAGCCGGCGGGCCTCCTCGCCGAAGAAGTAGTGCCGGGTGATGTCGGCCGAGTAGCGGCTCGAGGGAGGCGTGCGGCCGAGGGCTTCGGCCAGGGCGCGGATGTGGTGAGGCCCGGCGCCACAACACAGGCCGAGATACCTGACGCCGATCGCTTGGGCGATGCGCGCAAAGTCGGCGATCTCGAAGCGGTTGCAGGTGAAGGGGTCGAGGGCGACGGGAAACGGTCGCACGCCGAGCTGTGGGTCGGTGAGCGCCTGCATGAAGGGCTCACCGAAGTGCGTCCGATACGGAACCGGAAGGGCGGCCACCGGCACACGGACGCTCTCGCGGATCGGCTGCAAATACGGCAGCATCGTGCGCGGGCCGAGGCAACAGTTCAAGCCGACGACGTCGGCACCGGCATCCTCCAGTCGCTTGCATGTCTCTGCCGCGCTCCAACCTTCGCCCACACTCAGCGTCCCGGCGTCGGCGAAGTCGGGCACGAACGTCACGACAGCTGGGAGTCCCGTCTCCTTGATGACCTCACAGGCGAGGACGGCCTCCTCGCCAGCCGCGAATGTCTCGGCGATGATGTAATCGACGCCGGCCTCGACCGCCCAGGCCACCTGCTCGGCGAACATCTCCCTCACCTTCCGGCGAACCTCGTCGTCGGGGGCGTAGATGTTCGTGTTGGAGATGTTCCCGGCGAACAGCGCACCCGATTCTCTCGCGACGTGTTTCGCGATCTCGAGCGCCTGCCGGTTGAGGGGCTCGAGGACGTCCTCCCGGCCGATCGCCCGCAGCTTCTCGCGATGGGCGTAGTAGGTGAATGCCTCCACCACGTCCGATCCGGCATGGACGAAGTCCCGGTGCAGCTGGGTGATCACCTCGGGATGTTCGAGCACGACTTCAGGCACATAAGCGCCCGCCTGCAGGTACCCGCGGCGCTCGCACTCGAACAGGTAGCCTTCGGCGCAGATCACGGGACCTTCGGCGAGGCGCTGGAGCAAGCCGGGCGCGGCGGCTGCGAACTTGACATCCGATCGGTCCATCGATACCCCCAGCTCGTCTCCCGAGTGCGTGTCACGAGAAAGCTAGCTGCACGGAAATCAGTGAGATACTGAGGCGCTCACGCAGAGGAGGTAGCGGGGGAGCCCGCTCCCGGCTCCGCCGTTGCCAGCAGGTGCTCGACAGGGGAATCGAGCCGTTTCGCCTCGCCGCCACGCACGACGATGCGGGGTACGAGGAGCCGCTCGATCACCTCTGTGGCCCCGGCGCCGTCCGGTAGGTACCAGTGTCCCTCCCGGAGCTCGAAGGCTGTGAGGTCGGCTCCGAGCCCCGGCGTCACCGAACCGATTCGGCTCTCCCGTCTGAGCGCGTGAGCGGGCGCCGACGTGGTCGCCCGGACCACGTCTTCGAGCGGCATACCCACGTGCAGCAACTTGGAGAGCGTGGTCGCCTGGTCGTAGGCCGGGCCGTCGACGTTGTGAGCGTGCAGGTCGCTCGAGATCGTGTCGGGTGGGAAGTCCTGCGCCAGGGCGCTGCGCGCCACGCGGTAAGCGAAGCTTCCCACCCCATGGCCGATGTCGAACAGGACGCCGCGTTCGCGTGCCCGACGGACCTCGGGAAAGAGCGTGCCCCGCTCGTCGAGGATCCCCCCTTCGTTGCCGTGGAAGCAATGGGTGACCACGTCGCCGCTCGCGAGGTGACCCAAGAGCCAGCTGATGGGGGGGCGCATGTCGATGACGTGAACCATGAGTGGGAGACCGAGGGCGCCGGCGGCCTCTCGAGCCAGGCGCATGGCGGGCGCGGGATCGTCGCCCACCATCTGGTACCCGAGTCGGACCTTTATGCCGACGATGACGTCGGAGTGCTCCCGGGCCCGTGCGACAGCCTGCGCGGGGGAGGCCCACCGCAGGTCCTCGAGCTCCCCGACGAGGTTGGTGATCATTCCTTCGACGGCGATATGCAGGAACGCGAGGATCCTCGTGGCTGAGCGCTCGATCACGTAGCGGCGGAACCCCGGGAAGGTCTGGGCGCCCGAGGAGCCGGCGTCCACAGCGGTGGTCACACCCCTCCCGAGGCAGTACGTGTCCGGATCGATCCCGTAGTGGGAGACACCTTCGAACAGATGCGTGTGCAGATCGATGAAGCCCGGCGTCACGAGCAGGCCCGACAGGTCGAGTGTCTCGAGACCGGGTACTCGCCCGGAGGGAGCCATCTCTCGGGGGAGGCCGATCGTGGTGACGACGCCGTTGTCGACCTCGATGTCGGCGATCTCATCGATGCCCCGGCCGGGATCGAGCAGGCGACCTCCGGTCAGGACGAGACGGCTCACACCGGGACTCCCGCCTCAGGCCTCACGACGTCACAGCTCGGCCTGCGGTGAAGCGCCCCGGTGGCCCACAGTGCGTGGGCGAGCGCTGGCCCGAGGCTCACGCCGTCGCAGACGACGACGCCGAGAGCGGCACGGAGGTACGCCCAGCCGAAAGCTCGTCTTGGGCCTCGCGCCAGCGCCGAGCGATCTGGCAGCGTCGGTCATCGGTGTGGCAACTCCCGATGTGGATCCCCAGGCACGACACACGGTATCTGAGTCCCGGTCACCTGTAAGGCGCCCGTCGATCAACCCAATAGACGGGATGCCTCCGGCGCCGGTCGAGCGGCGAGGAAGGCGCGAAGGTCGTCTCCTGTCGCCGGCAGGATCTGATCCGGCAAAGGCATACCGACGGCGGCGAGGGCCTCGGCAAGTCCGAGACGCTCGCCCACGAGCACGACGTCGTAACCGCGGCGGGAGAACTCCTCTACCTGCTCGGCGACCTCCCGCAACAGGCTAGCGCCGAGCTCAACCGGGTAGTCCTCAGCCGGCAGCTGCATGACGCCCCATCCGGCCTCCGTCAGCACCGCCAGCCCGTCGATATCGCCGGCCGCCGGGTTGACGTGTCGGTCTGCCGTGAGGGCGATTCGAAACGACCGGGAGTCGCCTTCCATCAGGCGTCGAGAACGGCCTCGAGCGCCGCCCGCTCGGCCGCGTCGTCGTGGTCGGGGAGGGGTCGCGTGATCCCGACGATACGGGGAAGACGGACACCGCGAGCCTCGAGCTCCCACCGCAGTTGCTCCACGAAGATGCCCTCGCCGGCGGACAGCTCTCCCGAGCCGTCTGCCCAGGACGGACGGCCACCCCGCCTCGGGTCCGAGCTGGTGATGCACACGCCCATGGACGGGCTGCCCTCAACTCCGATGAGGACGACGTCCTCCCCCTCGTCGACGCGCACGGCGATGGCGGCCGCCACACCGGCGGCAATCCGTTGACAGTGCCGACGATAGGCGAGCGTGTCGTACTGCTCGCGAACCCCCCAGAACCGGTTGAGACCGGTGAAAGCAAGCTCTGGACACGGCATCTGCTCGATGCGCCAACCCCGGGAGCGGAGGAGATCCACCGCCGGGGAGTAGACGCCAGGACACACCGCCCCTCCGTCGACCTTGGAGTTCTGGTTCAACAGGCAATGGGCGACGAAGGCGACTCCCACGGGCGGAGCTTACCGGCCCGTGCCCCTTTGTCTCGGCACGAGCGTCGTGACCGTCCCGTGAGCGCCCGGCCTCAGCCAAAGAGGGCTCAGCACGGCTGGCGTTGACAAGCTGCTCGCGCAGCTGCTCAAGTCCTCTCAGGCAAGGAGGCTCGACCGTGGCTGAGGAGGGAGCTCGATGAAGGAATCGGTCACGCCGCAGCCGATCCTGACCCCTTTGACCGAGGCGGCCGTATTCCTCGTGCTCACGGTCAACCCGGGCGCCGAGGCAGAGCAGGCCACTCGCGAGCTCCTCGTCGAGGTCGCTGCTCTGACGAGATCGGTGGGCTTCCGCTCTCCCGAGGGTGCCCTCACGTGCGTGGTCGGCATCGGATCCCGGCTGTGGGATCGTGTCTTCGGGGCGCCACGTCCAGCCGGTCTGCGACCGTTTCGTGAACTGGCGGGAGCCGAGCACACGGCCGTCTCGACGCCCGGCGACCTGCTCTTCCACATCCGTGCTGGCCGCATGGACCTGTGCTTCGAGCTTGCCTGCCAGCTGACGGACCGGTTGGCCGGCAGGGCGGAGGTCGCCGACGAGGTGCACGGCTTTCGCTATTTCGAGCAGCGCGACCTGTTGGGTTTCGTCGACGGCACCGAGAACCCCGGCGGCGCCGCCGCCATGGCGGCCGTCCTCATCGGGGAGGAGGATCC
>Ga0187781_10003960_pt1 | contig 11053 bp, 12 predicted proteins | sample 0715_SJ02_MP02_2_FD_132447 | JGI IMG/M metagenome (GOLD analysis project Ga0187781, IMG submission 132447) | Tropical peat soil microbial communities from peatlands in Department of Meta, Colombia - 0715_SJ02_MP02_20_MG | ecosystem: Environmental > Terrestrial > Soil > Wetlands > Peat | place...
CGAACCTCCCTGCCGGATGCGTCTACTTCCACCCTCTTCTCTCCGTCTACCCCCCTTAGCTCCTTCTCGTACATCCTTTCCAGGCCGAACTTGCCTATGGGATCGCCGGGTGCATAATTCTTGAATTCGGGAGACTTAAGCTCCTCCGTGCTCACCTCACTGACGTAGCCGAGAACGTGGGCGGCCAGGGTGCCGTTAGGATAGTTCCTTTTCGGCTCTATCTGCATGGAAATCGCAGGCAAATAGAACTTGTTCGCTTCAACCTTAGCCACCTGGTCCATGGACATGTCCGATACTATCTTCACCGGAAAGGATGAGGGGAAGTCCCTTGCCTCTTTCAATCTTTCTATGATGTCGTCGCGGTCGAGGTCAAGGAGTTGGACGATGCCGTCCACCGTTTCCGTGAAGTCCTTGATGTCCTCGGGGATGATGTAAAGGTTGAAGGAGGGACGTGTATTACCGAGGATCCTGCCTTTTCTATCGAAGATCGTGCCCCTTGGTGCGAGGATTTTCTTTATCCTCACCCTGTTCTGCTCGGACAACCTCCTCATCTCGTCGCCCTTGAGTATTTGGAGGTCAAACAGACGCATGAAGAGGACTATGATCGCAAAAACGAGTACCCGCTTGCACCACCTGTATTTCTTCTCCTGGATAACCGCTTCCGGCTGTTGCATGTCTTAAACCCTGCTAAAGTAGCGGACGCGGAACCGCTCGAGGAAGCTGAATAGGAAAAGGGCAACGAAGGCCGTTACTATGGCGTCAGGAACCGCATAGAGAAGCACGTTGAAGATGTCCCTCGTCTCCCCTTTGGACAAAAGGGAGAGGGCAAGGAAGAGGAGGGACTCAAAGAGCACCGAGCCTGCGCATACAAGGGAGAAGGTATACCGAGACTCGATGTACAATCGACTCTTGACGAACAGACAGGTGAGAAGGAGACCGACGCTCGTGAAGAGCATTGATCCCGGCGGTCCGTTGGAGAGGACCTCCTGGGTGAAGCCGAAAAGGACCGCGGCGATCAGGCCGTCAAAGGGTGAAAGAAAGAAAACCCCGTAGATGATGAAGGGCGCGCCGAGATCGGGCTTTGCGAGCTCTATGGGCAGAAACGAGAAGAGAGAGGACTCGCACACCGTGAGGAAGACGCCGAAGGCCAGGCAGATGATTCTTCTCACTTCTTTACCACCAGGACTTCATCCAGCTTCTTGAAGTTGTTGAACGGCATGACGTCGATGTCGGAAAAGAGCCCCGGCCTGGTCTTGTTTATGTTGATAACGATACCGAGCGGGAGACCTTCCGGATAAACGGCGTCCTTGCCTGAGGTGATGAGCCTATCCCCCACCTCGATGTCATCGTTCTTCAGAACGTACTTCATCTTGAGGACCGTCTGGCCCGTGCCTTCCACGATCCCTCTCGTGTGCTTTCCCGTCGTGTAAACATCGACTGCGGAGTTCGTGTCATTGATGATCATCACCTTTGTGTGCCACCTGCTCACCTCCACTGCCTGACCCACGATGCCTGCCGGGGTGACGACCGGCATTTTTTCCCTGACCCCCGCACTCTTCCCCTTGTCTATGATGATGCACTTGAACCAGTTCATGACGTCTTCGCCGGTCACCCGTGCTGCAATCATCACATTCGGTTGTTGTTCGACCATATCGAGGAGCGCTTTGAGCCTCTCGTTTTCCTTCTCCAGCTCGGCAATCTTCTGGTTTTCCACCTCCATGGACTCGATCTTCTTTTTCAGCTCTCCGTTTCTCCTCTTCACATCGATGAGGTTGATGTAGCTGCCGAGAAGGTCATCGACAACGCGTACAGGCGTGCTCATGACTTTGAGCACAGGTCCTATACCGCCTGTGAGATAGAACTTCGTCTTCGAGTAGCCCCTCTGGACGGGGGTTATGTCGGTGAAAAGAAGGAAAGAGAAGGCCAATATGAGGAAAGCCGTGATTATGACGAGGGTACCTTTCAATGCCGCTCTTTACTTGCCCTAAAACTTTGCCGCTATTTCCTTGAGAAGGTTCATCTCGTCGAGGACCCTTCCGGCGCCCTCCACCACAGCGGTGAGAGGGTTGTCCGCTACGATTACGGGCAGCCTCGTAACCTCTTTGATGAGCAGGTCGAGATTCTTGAGCATGGCCCCTCCCCCTGACAGGACTATTCCTTTGTCCACGATGTCGGCGGCCAACTCCGGCGGCGTCCGTTCCAGGGCGAGTCTGACCGAGTCGACGATGGCGTTTACCGGCTCGGCGATAGCCTCACGGATGTCTTTCGAGGAGATTTCGAGCGTCTTGGGAATGCCCCCCACGAGGTCTCTGCCCTTTATCTCCATATCAAGCTCCTGCTCATTCTGGATAGGGTAAGCCGAGCCTATGTTGATCTTGACGAGCTCTGCCGTTCTTTCCCCTATGAGCAGATTGTACTTCCTCTTGATATACTGTATGATGGCCTCGTCGATTCTATCTCCCGCGATTCTCACCGAATTGCAGTAGACGATGCCGGACAGGCTGATGACCGCCACTTCGGTCGTGCCGCCGCCTATGTCGACGATCATGTTGCCGCTCGGCTCGGTAATGGGCAGGCCCACGCCGATTGCGGCGGCCATGGGCTCCTCGATGAGGTAGACCTCCCTGGCTCCGGCCGATTCCGCCGATTCCTTGACAGCCCTCTTTTCCACCGGGGTAATGCCCGAAGGGATGGATATGACGATTCTGGGACGGGCATAAGATTTCTTGTTGTGTATCTTCTGGATGAAGTACTTGAGCATCGCCTCGGTCACTTCGAAATCGGCAATGACGCCATCCTTGAGGGGGCGTATGGCCACGATGCTCCCCGGGGTCTTGCCCAGCATCCTCTTGGCTTCCTCTCCCACCGCGATGACCCTCTTGGCCCCACGCTGGTCCTGATGCACGGCGACGACCGAAGGCTCGTTGGTAACGATGCCTTTCCCCTTGAGGTATACAAGCGTGTTTGCCGTGCCTAGGTCAATGGCGAGATCCTTCGAAATAAAACCAAACAAGGCATCGAGCATTCGTTAGCTCTCCTTGAAACAGCTGTTGAAAAGCAACAGCTAATATACTATTTTAAAATATCAAAATCAACGAGAACGAAGTCGCTAGTTTAAACGGGACGGAGAAAAATGTTACGAACCATGCGAAAACACGGGAGCAGGTGGGTGCTTGGCTTTCTCGTCGTTATCATCAGCGTCGTCTTCGTCTTCACCTTTGGCTTCAGCAACAAAGGGCGGGCGGACAAGATCGTGGCACAGGTAGGCTCACATAAGATATCGGCCTCGGAATACCAGGATGCCTACATGAAGATGGTCAACACCTACAGGCAGCTATACGGAGGCAAGGTGGATGAGAAGGCCTTGGGCCTCAGAGAGATGGTGATGAACCAGCTCGTTGACAAGTACGTGCTCCTCAAGAAGGCTGAAGATCTGGGTATCGGCGTCTCGGAAAGGGAGTTCATGGAGAACCTCGTTGGGATGGGCGCCTTCAACAGGAATGGCACCTTTAGCAGGGATATCTATCTGGACTTCCTGAGGAGGAACAATCTCGATCCGAAAGCGTTCGAGGAGGGCAGGAAAGAGGCGATGACCATTGGCAAGCTCGTGAGCATTATTGAAGACAACGGGAGCGTTGTTGACGAGAAGGGGGCCCACGAGAGCTACCTTAGGGAAAAGGGGCAGGTGCAGTTGTCATTCGCCGTATTCGACGAGGATCAGTATAGAGAGAAGGTGACGGTGGAGACCGCTGAGCTGGCAGCCCTGTACGACAAAGAGAAGGCGACGCTCCGTTCTGAGAATACCCTTCACCTGAAGTATATGGTGATCGACGAGAAGAGCGGGGTCAGAGATGACCAAGCCTACGTGGATCTCCTGAAGTCCAGGGACCTGTCTGCCTATGGAAAAGAAAAGGGCATAGAGGTAGTGGACTTGGGAGTGCTGAAGGAGAGTGATGTTGTTTCGAAGTTCGGAAAGCTGAACATTCGGGACGCGCTCAAGGGCATGGGCAAAGGCGATGTCTCATTGCCCGTCCGGGAGGGGGACAAGTCTCTCATTTTTCAGATAGTCGACCGGGAGGAGGGAAAGCCACTCGATAAGGAAGAGGCATTCAAGATTCTGAGAGCGAGGCTCGCGGGGGAGAAGGCCAGGCTGATGGCCCGCGTCATGGCCGAAGACGCCGCGAAGGGAAAGGGCAGCGCTTTCACCAGGGACACGGGATTCCTGCCGAGAAGCAGTACTGCCATCCCTGGGCTGGGAGAGATTCCCAAGGAAGATCTGGCCGTTTTCGCCCTGTCCAAAAGTCAGACTTTTCAGAAGCCGGTGGAGATTGGCGGCAAGTTCTACGTGTTTGCCTGCGTCGACGAAAAACAGCCGGATGCCGGTCAGTGGGAGAAGGACAGAGAAGTCTACAGCCGGATCTATGCGGGGCAGATGAGGAATGCGTACCTGGCCGCCTTTATGGAAGACCTGAAGAAGACCCTCAAGGTGAAGATTAACTGGGACGACATCTAAAGAGAGACGCCTCAAAGGGCAGCTTTCCTGAAGCTGAAGAGCGGGTCCTCGCAGCCGTTGCTCCTTGTGCGTCTTATTGGGCGGGGAGTCTCGCGCTTTCGGATGTCTAGGAACTGCTGCGGATGATCATCCTCGGGATAGATACCTCATGTGATGATACGTCTGTGGCAGTCCTGGACAACAGAACGGTGCTCTCCAATATAGTGTCGAGCCAGGTGTCGGTCCACGCCCTGTTCGGCGGCGTAGTGCCGGAGATTGCGTCGAGGAGACACGTGGAGATGGTGGACCGCATATTCGGCCGGGCACTCGTTGATGCTGGATTAACAGTAAGAGACATAGAGATACTTTCCGTAACACATGGACCAGGCCTGATCGGCTCGTTACTCGTGGGTCTCTCTTTTGGCAAAGGTCTTGCCCTTTCCACCGGGATGCCCCTCGTGGGGGTAAACCACATCGAAGCCCATGCCATGAGCATCTTTCTTGACCGGGAAGTGGATTTCCCCTTTCTATCTCTTGTTGTATCAGGAGGTCACACTGTTCTTCTTCTCTTCTCAGATGCGGCCGACTTCCGAGTGCTCGGGAGCACGAGGGACGACGCAGCAGGAGAGGCCTTCGATAAGATCGCGAAATATCTCGGCCTCGGCTATCCTGGAGGAAGGGTGATAGAAGAGCTGGCCCGGGCAGGAGACCCGGCATACGTCTCATTTCCCCGCCCCATGGCAGAAGAGAACAACTATGATTTCTCGTTCAGCGGTTTGAAGACGGCATTCATAAACTACGTGAATAAATGCGGCATAAGCGACGAGAATCGTTGCCATGTGCTGGCTTCGTTTCAGGAGGCGGCTTGTGATATCTTGTCCCTGAAGACAATACGCGCCGCATGCGACGCCGGGGTGAAGACCGTCGTCATGGGAGGCGGTGTCGCATCCAACGAAAGGCTCCGCCGGATGATGGGCGAGCGATGCGCCGCGAGGGGCATTTCCGTCTACGTTCCTAGCCCAGGATACTGCACGGATAATGGCGCGATGGTTGCGGTGACCGCCTCTTTCCATGCAGCCAAAGGGGTCTTTTCTCCCATGGATATTAGGGTGTTTTCGAGGATGCGCTGGTGACGGAGCAGGTGCTCAAGAAGAGCCTTGGTCAGCATCTCCTCAGGGACAGGAACCTCCTGGCCAAGATGGTGAGACTTACCGGGGTGAGCGAGGCGGATCTCGTGGTAGAGATAGGCCCTGGTCAGGGGGATTTCACGAGGTGCGCGGCTCAAGCGGCGCGGGCTGTCTATGCCGTTGAGCTGGATGAGCGGTTCAGGGACCGGCTGCGGGTTTTGGAGGGGGAGTACCCGAACGTGAAGGTGCTCTTCGGCGACATATTGAAGGTGAGGCTGTCCGACCTATGGCCAGGGTCGACCTTCACGGTGATGGGCAACATCCCTTACCATATCACCGGGGAGATACTCTTCAAGCTCCTCGCCGAGAAGAGAGCGGTGAGGGCCGCCTACATGACGATGCAGAAAGAGGTCGCCCAGCGCCTCGTAAGTGGCTCCCACGCGAGGAGCTACGGCGCTTTGTCCGTCATATTCCAGCTATACGCGACAATGAAGATCCTTCTGTGGGTGAGGCCGGCCTTGTTCATCCCCCCGCCCAAGGTGGAGAGCGCCTTTGTCTCTCTTATCTTCAAGGATGGCGAAGCTGCGGATGAGGGTTTGATAGACTTCGTCAAGAGGTGTTTTCGGCACAAGAGAAAAATCCTCCGCCATGCCCTGGAAGACCGGTACACATCAAGACAGATCGAGGGTCTCTTCCGCCGCATGGCCTTTCCGGCAGCCGTGCGGGCCGAGGAGATAGAGCCTGCCGCGTTTATGGAGATGCATCGATTCTTAGAGGGAGAAACGAGGCATGCGTGAAACCGTTGGCTTCACCACCACCATCCCCGTGGAGGTACTCTTTGCCGCCGGTGTTATGCCGTGCGACCTCAACAATATCTTCGTAACCGACGCTGACCCCCTGCACTACGTGACGCGTGCGGAAAAGGACGGTTTCCCAAAGAATATGTGCAACTGGATAAAGGGTCTCTACGGCGTAGTCATGGAAAGGGAGATCAGCGCGGTCGTGACGGTTCTCGAAGGGGATTGCAGCAATACGAGGGCCCTGGCTGAGATACTGACCTACAAGGGCGTGAGGATTATCCCCTTTTCTTTCCCCTACGATAGGGACCGGGAAGCCCTCACGAGGGAGATGACGAAGTTCATGGCTGCCTTCGGCATGGATTGGCAAAAGGTCGGGGAAATCGGTGCACCCATGGAGGCGGTCAGACGGAATCTCTCGGAGATTGATCGGATGACATGGAGCGACAGGGTCGTGAGGGGCCGGGAGAACCATCTATGGCAGCTCTGCGCCTCCGATATGGAAGGGGATTATCTAGGCTATAAAGAGAGGACTGAAGCGTTCATAGAGAAGGCAAAGAAGAGGCAGCCCTTGGGGGGCATACCCGTGGGATACGTGGGGGTGCCCCCCATCAGCCCGGACCTTTACGAGTTCGTGGAAGAGTCAGGGTGCCACGTCGTCTACAACGAGGTACAGCGGCAGTTCGCCCTGCCTTTCTTTTCAGGAGATATGGTGGATCACTACCTTTCCTACACGTATCCCTACGGCATATTTGCGCGTCTCCAAGATATCAGGCATGAAATAGAGAAAAGGAGGCTGAAGGGGCTCATCCACTACGTGCAGGCCTTCTGCTATAGGACCATCGAAGACATTATACTGAAAGAGACCCTCGGCATCCCGATAATCACCATAGAGGGCGACCTGCCGAAGCCTCTTGACACGAGAACCAGGCTGCGTCTCGAAGCGTTCGTGGAAATGTTGGGGGCGCAAGAAGAGTAGATGGAGGCCGTCAAGAGACTAACGATCAACAGACGGGGTATAGGTTTTTTTAAGGCGATACTCGAGTCATACGAGGAGGTGGCTCTCATGACCGTGCTCGACGGACGGACAGGACGGATCGAGCTTACCTATCCATCCACGGCCGAGGTCGATCTTGAAGCGATCATTGCGGACCTTGCGAGGTTCGATGTCGTAATCACGGAGGCAGAGGATGTTTGATCAGATGAAGGTGTTGAGGGCTTTGCAGAAGGGATCTGCCCTGTATGCAGACATCTTCGACGAGGAGACGGCCTACACCCTCATTCAACTCGAATCGGAGAAGATAGAGAAGCTGGAGAAGGGGCTGGACAAAGGCGTGGGCCTGCGCGTGATAAAGCCGTGGCAGACGTTTTTCGCCTCCACGAATTCAAAGGAGGAGGCGCACTTGGTGGACCTTGCCAGGGACCTTGCCACCACGTTGGAGCCGGCAGAGCGACAGGTCGAGGCAGGCCCCTTAAGCCTGGCCCAATACCCGTTTTCCATAGAGAAAGCACCCAGGGACGTGGATACGGAGAGGAAGCTGGCCTTGGTCCGGTTCGTGGAATCGGCTGCGCGGCGGATGGAAAAGAGGATCAGGCAGGTAAAGGTGGTTTACAGGGACACGGATCAGCGGCTGTTGATAGCCACGAGCGACGGGACCAACGTGGAAGACAGGAGGATCCAACTGGTCTTGACCCTTCTGGTCGTGGGGGAGGAGGCGGGCGAGCTTCAGACCGCTTACGAAGCCATAGGCGGCTTCTGCGGCTTCGAGTTCCTGTCGGATGAGCGGGTGGAGAGGTTCGTGCGAGCCACAGTCGGGAGGCTATCCGGTCTTCTCGGCGCCGTTGAGGCGCCGAGGGGTACGAGAACGGTCGTCCTCGCGTCCGAGGCAGGAGGCACCATGATACACGAGGCCATAGGACACGGTCTCGAGGCCGACCTTGCCATGGAGGGTCTCTCGTGTTACAAGGGCATGATCGATAAGCGGATCGCCGGCCCCCTCATCAATGTCGTCGACGACAAGACACTCCCGTTCAAGAGGGGGACGTACGCGTTCGACGATGAAGGCACACCTTCGGAAAGGACCGTCCTCGTGGAAAACGGCGTATTGAAGAACTACCTCTTCGACCGGTTTCATGCCATGAAATACCATGTCCCTTCCACCGCCAACGGGAGGCGCGAGTCCTTCCGACACAAACCAATCCCCCGCATGAGCAACACTATGATCCTCCCAGGGCCTGACGACCCCGCAGCCATCATCTCTTCCGTCGACGACGGGCTGCTCGTCAAGAAGATGGGTGGTGGACAGGTAGACACGGTGAGGGGCGACTTTGTCTTCGAGATTCAGGAAGGATACGTCATCGAGAAAGGCGCGGTGGGACCGATGGTGAGAAATGCCACCATGATGGGAAATGGCCCTAAGGTCCTCATGGATATCGATATGGTGGGCATTGATCTCGGCTTCGGCATCGGCACGTGCGGCAAGGATGGCCAGGGAGTACCCGTGGCCGATGCCCAGCCCACGATCAGGATACCGGAGATTGTAGTGGGAGGCAGAGGGCAGTGACCCCCTGCTTTAAGGATGTTTTCCCGGACGGGAATGGGTGAGTCGCTTTTAGCTTTCGCGAGCCTGTCCCGGACTTCTCATAAGAAAACCTTCTTGCCCCTTAAAGACGATGGACAGTCTTCCGAAAATTCCTCTTCCTCCAGAAGCCGGGAAGCCTCCACGGCAATCTCCAGCTTGTGCCTGACGTCAGCCGTGTGAGCTTCAAGCTCTTTAAGTTGGCCTTCATACCTCTCGATGAGCCATTGAAGATCTGAGAGGAAGCGCTCTTCCCCCCGAGGAGGGGATGACATAATGTCTTCCAGGGGAGTCTGAACGTTTTCTTGCTCAGCAGCCCCCCCATTCGTTCCCATGGAGTCCGACAACTGCGCGCGCGTTCGTGGCAGGTGTCTTCGTCTGACCCCCTTGATGAACCTCCCGGCGAAGACCCCCATAGGGAAAGATATGAGTAACCATATTGCCAATGCCAGCAGGATGAGTTTCATGATCCTACCCGGTTCGCATAGGAGGCAGTTGCTCTCTTACGCAGAGGTCCATGGCCGGGCTTAGAGGAGGCCAATCGAATGGCCCGTCGGAGTTTTCCGGACGGCCGGAAAGCCAGTAAGCCCGAGGAGCCGAACCGCCGACGTGCTATTCCATTCATGCCTCCTAATCCTTCAAATCCTTGATGAATCTTTCCAGCCTATTCTTTGGAGACATTCCTGTCGCCGAATTTGTCGGCCTGACTTTTCCCCTCTCCCATAACCGATAGATTGTAAATCTGGATACCCTGAGCATCGCTACGACTTCCGACACCTTAGTAGAGTTCCTCCACACGTGCCTTTTGTATCATAATGTCTTTAGGCTAGTCAATTTATTAAGAAATATTTGAATACCCTGGAAGCGTGAGCCCCTTAAAAAGGACGGGGGAATGGCTGCGCGCATTCTAGAGGGTGATATTGAGAAATTCAAGGGCGGCGAGGTGGTGAAGAAGGCTTACATGGGCGGGTAAGTCTGTCCGAAAAAGGAAAAGCCCTCCAATTGGCTGGCAAGAGTGCCTCTCTTCGAACAAAGGAAGAAAAGAAAGCGGCACAAGGGCGAAAAGGAGAGCCGCCCCATGTGCCGCCTTAGAAGACCGTCCTTCCAGGAGCTCCCGGCTCCTAACAAGAGCTTCAGCTGTGCCCTGCCGCGGCATGGGGCGCTGCCTTTGGGCCGCCCTTCGAGCTTCCCGAACAGAAGGCGGAAAGGAGACGCTCTGGCTTGTCCGCGCCGCACGCCGGACAGCAGATCAGCTCGTTGGTCTCGTCGGCCTTCTGCAACACCTCGAACCTTTCTTCGCACTTCCTGCATTCGTACTCATAAATCGGCATGGCGAGTCTCCTTCCATCTCTGTCTCTGGTAAGAGGATACCAGAGGAGGAAGGCAAAAGAAAGAGGGGCCTTGCTTGCCCCATGTGCCTTTCCGGGCTATAATGCGAACGGCTTCGCATTTTAGTGAAAAGAGGAGCTTGAAGCGATGACCTATCCATTACCCGAGGGGGAAGACCTGAGAAGGGCGGTCAGGTGGGTGTCGGCCGGGTTGCAGGAATCGCCCGGCCAACCAGTCGTTCGTCTCGTCGAGCAGGCAATCTTCAAGTTCGACCTGTCGCCCAAGGATGGTGAGTTTCTCCTCAACTTTTTCTTGTCAGGGGGCCCCCCATCCGGAGCTGCCGGCAAAGAATAAGGCTTCTCCATCTCTTTTAGGCCGACGGACACCATGATCACTCCTTCGTTCACCCAGGAGCCTGTTCCGGAGACGTTGCCGGTAAGGTGATGTGAAGGGGGAAGGCGGCAATGAGCCTTCGCATCTGGGATGCTTCCCGGACTGAGAGGATGCCGGCTCCGAGCCTTTCACCATAGTAGCCGTTCGCTACGATGGTTGTTGCCGCTCTTATGGCCTGCAGCAGGTCGTCAGCAGATCCTGCGTGAAGATAGACGCTCACATCGTTGACGAACAGGATGTCTCTGCCGGAGACCTCGAATGCCTTCAGCAACTCTTCTATCTTCTCTCTGTTTTCCGCGGCAATGAGAAGGGCCCCTTCTTCGGTCTTCGATGAGA
>Ga0187781_10003961_pt1 | contig 11052 bp, 5 predicted proteins | sample 0715_SJ02_MP02_2_FD_132447 | JGI IMG/M metagenome (GOLD analysis project Ga0187781, IMG submission 132447) | Tropical peat soil microbial communities from peatlands in Department of Meta, Colombia - 0715_SJ02_MP02_20_MG | ecosystem: Environmental > Terrestrial > Soil > Wetlands > Peat | place...
AACGATGCCGACTCCAAGTAGTGCTGCGACAAGTTGCGGCTCGGATGGAACTCTGTCACAGCGAACTCTTTTCCTTGTGCTCGCCGCCGTTGTTCTCGTGTACGCATTCTTGGCTGGTCTACGCACGGTAACCGACAGTGATCTCGGCTGGCAGTTGGCCACCGGCCGTTGGATCATTCAGCATCGTCAAATTCCATCCACTGAAGTCTTTTCTTACACGGCCCAAGGGCAACCATGGATCTACCCGGTGGGGTCCGGATTGTTGCTGTACGCCGCATTCCTCATGGGCGGATTTACATTCTTGTCGTACCTTGGGGCGGCCGCATGCGTTCTCACGGTTGCGATCCTCCTGCGGCGCGACTCAGTGCTTTCTCCGGCCCTTGCGATCTTGGCCGTTCCAGCCATTGCGGCACGCACAGGTCCACGCGCGGAGATGTTCACTGTCCTGCTCTTTGCAGCAATTCTACGAGTGCTGTGGCAGCACTACTCCACTGGTAAGGCCCGGCTTTGGCTCTTGCCACTATTGATGGCCGCATGGGTCAATCTTCACCTCGGATTTATTGCCGGCTTGGCTGGAGTCGGCGGATATGTGCTACTGGAAGCTCTCGAGTTCCTCTGGCCTGGCGGACGCCGCCAGGCCGCGCAACACCGCCTGCTGGACGCGTGGCCGTGGTTAGTTGCAAGTTTCGTTGTGACGCTGCTGAATCCGTGGGGTTGGGGAATCTATTGGGCGCTAGCGCGTCAAAATGCCGTGATGGTAACGCACTCGCTATGGATTGCCGAATGGACCCCGGTTCGCCTGAACTGGACGATCCTGAGCACGATGTCGCTGCGAGATCGTGAACCAGCTTACCTGCTTTTGCTCGTGGTCACTGTTGTTGCGGTTGTGTATGCATTGTTTCAAAGAGAACCAGGCATAGCAGCCTTTCTGAGTGCGGCGGCATTTGTCTCGTTTCAACATATGCGCCTCCACGCGCTCTACGCGTGCACGGTCGTGGTTATCGGCAGCACGGTACTCACCCCGCTGCTCAACTCCCTGGAGAAACACATCCCGGATCCGCGTCTTAGTAGAGTTCTTCGGGTAACGGCTATTGGAGCCGTGGTGTTGCTGGCAGGTATGTACTCGGCTGATATCGTCAGTGACCGAAGTTATCTGCAAACCCCCGAATCGTTCGGAGCCGGACTGTCACCCGTCATGCCGGAACGTGCGGCGGAGTTCATTGAGCACGCAAACATCCCCGGCGAACTGTTCAACGGTTACAACGTGGGCGGGTATTTGGTCTGGCGGCTCGGCCCGATGCGCCGTGATTATATCGATGGGCGTGCCATTCCGTTTGGCCTAGAACTATTGCAGCGGGAGAACGTGCTCATGCGAAGCTCGCCAGACTCTCCAGAATGGCGAAGAGAAACGGAGCGTTACCACATCAATGCAGTGCTTGTATCGCTGGAGCGTTATATAGGGTTGAGCAGTTTCCACGCATTGCCGGCGTTCTGTGCCAGCGAGGGCTGGAAGCCGGTATACATTGATGAGGTCTCCGCCGTATTCGTGCGGCGCGCACCAGAGACTGAGGACTTAATCGAACGTTCACGCGTCGACTGCGCGACGGCCCCCCTGCCGGCAATAACGCCCGCGGCCAGGGATTTCACGGCATTCAATCAGTGGGCAAACGCGGCCACTGTTTTGTTCGAGCTGCAACGTTACGCCGAGGCTCTCGATGCAACAGAAAAGGCAACCTCCATCTTCCCGGGTACTCTGAAATTGCTGTGCGGAAGCCTGTACCTTCAGGCGGGAAATCGAACGGAGGCAGAGCAATGCTACCGGGATGCCACTAAACAACTCAGCGGAGCAGAGGCAGCTTGGGACGGCTTGGCGCGACTTTATGCAAGCGAGCGCCAATGGCCGGCGGCGAGGGACGCGTGGGAGCACTCCGCTGCCTTCTCCGCAAGGCCTCACCGGGCACTGCTGTCCCTCGGCTACATGGATCTGGCAGCCGGGCGTCCCCAAGAGGCACTCGGTGCCTTTGGCCTTGCGGCTAAGAGATTTCAGCCGATTTCTGCGGACGGAGCGCTGGATCGTCGTGAGCTGGCTTCGATAGCCGAAGGAAGGGCACTAGCATACTTCGCGTTGAACAATTTTACTAACGCGGTGTTTTTTGAAGAGGAGGCAGTGCGGTTGGCTCCTGAAGATTCGGAGCAATGGGCCAGGCTCGTTCAGCTCTACGAGCGTCTGGGTCGAAGTGCGGACGCTCAAAGGGCGAGGGAGCGGGCAGCCAGCCACTAGATTCTAGTTCGCAAAACATCTGCTGCAGGCTTCGAGACGTAACGATTTACCCAAACCACCGCGCAAATGCGCGGAAACTGGACGCTGCCAGCAACTGCGATCAACTCCCCTTGAAACCGGTTTGATATGCTAACGAGTTCACTGCAAATCCGTGGTGTGGGATAGTACCGCAAACCGCTGGGAAAAAATGGCAAGCAGCAACCAAGCAACAGATTTGTCGGGCGGCAGAGAGGTCTCCAGCAAGCTATGGAGCGATCGTGAACCTGTACTCCTCCTCTTTGTGTTCGTGCTGGCTGCTTTGCTAAGCGCCACCTACTTGTTTTCGCAACTTCGGATCGGGTGGTTGCCGCAGGATGACGGTACGCTGGCGCAAGCTGGGCTTCGCGTGCTGCAGGGTCAGCTGCCCCACCGCGATTTTGTCGAGAACTACACTGGAGGACTGAGCTATCTGCACGCGGCCGCATTCCGGGTTTTTGGAATTAATTTATTTACTTTGCGGATTTGCCTGTTCTGCTTTTTCTTGACATGGCTGCCGGCGGTGTTTTTCGTGGTAAGCCGTTTCTCGTCAGCCATTGCAGCCGCGGCTGTCACTTTCCTTGCCGTCGTGTGGTCGGTTCCGAATTACCCCGCTTCCATGCCCTCTTGGTACAACTTGTTTTTTGCGACGTTCGGCGCGGCCGCGTTGTTGCGTTACCTGGAAGTGGGAAAAGGGCGGTGGCTTTTTACGGCTGGACTGTGCGGAGGCATTTCCTTCCTCATCAAGGTAACGGGCCTGTATTACGTTGCGGCAGTTTTCCTGTTCCTCCTTTTCTGCGAACAAGAGGCCAGCACAACGAGCGAGCCTGAACAGAGTCGTGCAGCACCCCTGTACGGTCTGTTCGTTATTACAGGGCTGCTAGGCTTCCTGGTAGCTCTGATCTGGCTCATGCGCGATCAGTTCGATGACCGCGAGTTCATACACTTGTTCTGGCCATCGGCCGTTCTTGCCGCAATGCTGGTATGGCATAACGCGCGAATTCGTACCCGCGGGGACCAAGCGCGCTTTGCAGCGTTGGCCCGTCTGGTCTGGCCATTCGTCACGGGTGTGCTTTTGCCGATCGCCTTGTTTCTTGTTCCCTACGCCCTCTCGGGCTCACTAGGCGTGTTTTGGACCGGGGTGTTTGGCCACGCCCTGAATGCTGCGCACGGAATGCGTCGCTCGATTCCCTTGCGTCCTCTGCCGACGAAATGGATATGGTGCGTGGTTCCTTTAGTGTCCCTTGCAGCTGTTGCATTCTGGAAGCGGGTCGCTGCACCAGTGTGGGGCGTTGCGGTAGCGGTTGTGCTGGCAGTCCTGTTGTTGATCCCCTCTTTGCTGGTCTGGATTTACATTTGGTGCTCCGCGGATTTCTTGATGCCAACATTGGTAACCCTGGGCGCAGCACTCCTCATTTTCCGTCCGCGATTTGCGAATAATTTGTCCCCTGTTCGCCAGAAGCAAATCATGCTGTTGCTGGCGTTGGCGGCCGTATGTAGTCTTGTGTCGTATCCGTGGCCACCCCCGATCTATCTCTGCTACGCGCTGCCTCTGACTATATTCGCTGCGGTCGCATTGCTCTCGGTCCGGAGACGTCCCGCCAATGTGACGATCCTGGCGAGCATTTTGGCGTTCTATGTCGTGTTTGCGTTATGGAGGGTTGAGCCGCGGGCCATTTATGCCGACTGGATGTTTATTCCTCCACCTGCCCGAGAAAAGTTGCGGCTGGCGCGTGCGGGGGGTATTTCCGTCGAATCGGCGAGCATGTATGAAGAAGCGATCAACCTGATCCAACGACATGCGGGCAATGGAGTGGTTGTGGCTACGCCCGAGTGCCCTGAGGTCTATTTTCTGTCGGGCTTGCGGAATCCAACTCCAAATGACGGTACACTTGCGCCAACTCAATTTCTGGAAGCACTTCAGACGGAAGGACTCAAGGTCGTGGTGATCAATGTGCGATCCACGTTTTCCAACGGAACCTTGACGCAGGAAGTGGGAGTGGCAATTCGAGAGAAATTTCCCCATATCGCCCAACTCGGCAGATATTGGGTGTTTTGGAGGGATTAAGCCCATGTTTTTAGGTTCCGGAATTCACGGAAATGAGACTAACGCCCAGGGACTGGAGGCGCGAGTCGCTCATCAGAACGGAGTCTCGGGCTCCAGATTGGTTTTATTGCACGAGCGTAGTTATGTCCGGTGATCGCACTTATTTTGCGGATGCCAGCAAGCACCGACATATGGTTTTCATCGTTGCTTGTGGCCTCTTGTTGCGGTTGATCTATCACATTGCCTATGCACCCGGATGGTGTGCGGACAGCCGTTCCTATTCGATCCCGTATGCTCTATGGGCGAATGGTTATTTCTCCGACGGGTCACGAACTCCGTTCTATCCCTTGTTTTTGGGACTCGCGCAATGGCTTGCGCATGTACCGGCGTCCATGATCTTCGTCAGCTCAGCCGCTTCAACAGCCGTCTTCCTTCAGTCTGCTCTGGGTCTTGCCTCCGCCTGTCTGGTTTATGACACGTTGCGCACACTTCAAGTGCGACCGTGGCTCTCTTTCCTCGCAGCGCTATTCTTCGCGTTGCTGGGTCAGATCTGTTTGCTTGAAGTGTTAATCCTGAGTGAATCTCTTTCGCTGTTCTCGTTACTAATGGGAGCATGGCTTTTTGCCCGAACCATGCGTAATATTGCAAACGGGAAAAAAGCGGGCAAATTGGCCGTCTTTACCGGCGTGGTCTTTGGTTGCGCGATTCTCGTTCGCCCGGACAACCTGGTCTTCTTCTTCGCGCTTTTCTTTACGACTGCAGCGCTTTGGGCTCGTTCTATGTTTGTCCCGAACCTGCGGGCCCACGCCAGACTATTGGCGACTGTGTGCCTAGCCCTGCCGCTTTCAGCGGCCCCGCTGCTCCTCGCCTGGATGGCGTGCAACTACATCGGGCTCGCGAGATTCAGGCTGACCACAATGACAGGTTGGCAAATGACACAGCCGACGTACAACATGTTTGATCGGGTTGATCCCCAAGACCGGGTGCTGGGGGATATGTTGGTGCGCAGTTTCAGGTTTAGAAACCGCGGAGGAAAAATAGTTCGCGAACACTTCTGGGACGCTTTTGATGAAATTGTGGACCGGCGGGAGGAATTACCCTTGGTTTCGGTGAAAGATCAGCCGCGCCCAAAGCTTCTCACCTGGTTTCGCAGTCTGGCGAGCGAAGAATCGAGAAGATACACCTACGAATTCCTCCTTGGAGCTAACGTCCGTCCTTTCACCAAGGGCGATCCAAATGATGTTGGCGATTATGTCGGCAAGGTTGCCTGGCGACTGATAAGGAAAAACCCATTGATGTGGATCGACAACGCAATGTATAGTTTCTTCCACGACACTTACCACTTCAATTTCAACACCGGATCGCCGGAAGAAATTCATGATCCACGGTCCCTCGATGGCGGGAGCGTGGTCCGAAATGAGGTGCTTTGGAAGTTTCTAGTGCGGTTAAACGACGTCCAAGCACCATTTTTGCTTATTACTTATCTGGTAACACTCGGATTCGCCCTGTTCGGTCCATGGATTATGCTGCGCGGTCACGACGTGGTCACGAATACGGCTGTAGTCGCCCTCGCATGGGGTTCACTGGCTACCATGCTCGCCTATTGTTTCTTTGCGGCGTTTTCCAGCAGGTATAGCGTGCCTCAAATCGGTATTTTTACAATCTGCTCAACTTATGCGGTGGACAGAGTAATGATATTTGTTGCCGCCCGTGCCGAAGGCACCGAGCCGTCTAGCACCACATCATCAAACTCGACACTTGACCCGACCTCGGTCTCTCGATAGAAGTCCACTTCAGGCAGTGTAGTCGCGCGAGTCAGTTCGGCACTGTTGGTGCCTCACTCCGTACGGGGCTTCAGCAGGCCACTTGAGTTAAGGACGTACGCTAGCTGTAGTGCTGGCACACGGTAAAGCCCGGATATGATGGTTCGCAACCATGGGACGCTCCGTCCAGATCCAGGAGGTGGATTCGTACCATTCCGCATCAGTATCTTCTGCGACCAAGACGTCGATGCCGTAGTCGTGACATACACCCGCGAAGTCGTTGCCGCCATCTTCAAACAAGGCTGCCAACCTGCGTACGCGTTCCTGACACAAACTCTCGTCCCCGCCGAATCCGACACTGCAATCGAGGCCACCAGCTGCAAAATCGTGGCCGGAATACATTTCATGCGGAACGAGATCCTTTGTATCCGGGTTGTTCTGTACGACTGCAGAGGCTGGCAACTGCTCGCCAAGAATTTCGTAGGCCGAACGAATGGCATATATGCGCTCACCGAAATGCCTATCCTCGTTCAGCCAACTTTGTCCTTCGATGTCCCCGCGATCGTGAAGAACCGGGAACATGCGCAACATGAAGACCTGGTAAGTGGTCCCCAGCACACCTAAGATCAATAGTGACGCGAGGGCAAGACGACCCCATGACAGTCGTGCAGGTTGGCGTGCGGCACCGTGAAACCATAAGTCGTGTACCAAAGTTGCTCCCCAGAACAACAACACCAGTTGAGCAGGCAGAAAGCATCTCCATCCCAGGTCGTTACTACCAATGGTCCTGGATTGCAGGAATGTGCCAATCAGAAAACTGCTCATGACCAGTGTCCAGCCAGCCACTTCATTGGCACATACTTCAATGCTTCCACGCCAAAGGCGTCGCAAACGCAGAATGCCAACCGCGAGAAAGAATCCGAGTTCCAGGCCGTAGTTAACCGGGAGAAGAAGCGCGTTGGCCCAGGTGGCTTCCGCTTGGGTCCGAACGCTGATGCCCAACGTTTGAGCGAGAGCGATTCCGAACGAAAATGGACGCAGCGCAAATTTCGCGAAGGCCGTACCGCCGCCCGGGCCCCTCAGACTAGAAAGATATGGTAGAGCCCAGATTACGGAGATCGCACCGGCACACAGGAACATTGCCGCTTCTGTCCAGTCTTTTCGTGCGACCAACGCTAGCAACCAGAGACCCACCGCGATGACGAAGGTGAAGGTCACGTAAACCGAGAGGCCCGCGGCGCTGGCAAAGGCCAATCCCGCCACGACCACCGAAGCATTTATCCAGCACCGACCGGCGTCGGCCTCGTGACGCAGCAGCAAGAAAGCAAGGAAACCCGCAATCAGGGCGGCAACATGATGGGGAACCCATAGTAGGGAACCGAGCCAGGAGGTAATCTGTTCTGCGTTCCACCATTCCATATCCGACAGCCACCACCGTGCACCGAAGCCAATGAGGAGAGTCGGCAAAATATCTAGGCCGGTGACGCAAAGTAGGACAACGCCGAGTACAGACCGTTGCGCGACGTCGCCTGAGACACGCAACCAAAACTTGATTCCCAGCGCGATGACACAGATAAGACCCACACCGCACCAAATGATTCCGGCGTACATCAGGTGCCTCAGCTGCAAATGGATGATTCTTGAAGGCAGGCTGCAAAATAGCATCCAGAGGTAGTGGTACCGCAGCGGCACCGAAGGATGGGCAAAGAAGGGGTTAGTGGGCGGTACATGACGCGCGACTGCACCCATGATGCCTACGCGTGTCGAGTGATCGTAAGCAGTAATCGATGGATAGAGCTTATTTCCTACCTGAAGATCGACCAGCGATGCAACAGCGGTTGCGGTCCACAGCGCTATCAAGCCTAGGGCAAACCAAGCATACTTTGAGACTGACCGCAGTTTCGCTGCCCGAACCTCCCTTGCCAGAAGCAGGCAGCAGGCAACGAGAACACCGATGTAGAACACCCAGAGTACTGGTTCCAGGAACCGTGCAAGCAGGAAGGAAAGCATTGGGCAGATCGCAATAGTAAGTGGGACGGCGAGAATGAACCGCAAAGCCGGGCGTCGAGTGCGGGACTCAAAAAGGTTGAGCGCCCACGCGATTACATACCCAGGTGCAAACATCAACGGGGCAAGCGCAACGCATGCTTTCAAAGTGCCTAATACATCTACAATGGTGAAATTGTGCATCTCATCCAATCGGGAGCCCGGGGTTGATCTACACGGGAGGCTCGATCCCCAGCACAGAATGCAAATCTGAAGTTATACCCATAATTTCTCGATCGGCCATCATCATTGCGTCCTAAGGGCCCGTTGTCTGCGGTGAGACTACAAGGTCGTCCAGCACCGGGTCTTGGGACACAGAAGTATACCTGGGCTCGAAAAATCGCTTGAAGCGCAAGATTTTCTTTTCGAAACACTCGTAGCTGATTGCCGAGATCACAAAAATCACAACGGCGACGACGACGATGTACGCGCACTCCGACATGACTGCTTCCGCCTCGCTATGAGCGCTTCTCATTATCTTGGGAAATACGAACATCGCTGCTGCACCAAGAATCGGAACGTGGAACACATAGATCCCGTAGCTGTAGGCGCCAACCGGGGAGAGCAAACGGAAACTGAGAAATTTCTGCAGCCAGGTCTTTTCGCCCTCCGTATACGCGGCAAGCAGAACCAGCGCTCCAAATCCCACCGACAGTAGCACATACCCGCCGCACTCCGTGAACAACAAGCCTGCATCATCGAGTGTGTGTCGAACAGGGGAGGTGCCGTAAAGCAAAAGGCCTGTCTCGCTCGGGAAAAACAGCATCGCGGAGAAAATGAGGAAGAATGTGCCGAGGCCCAAAGTCGCAATCCAAGGGAGCCATTTGCGGATTCTTAGCATGAGCTCTGGATCGCGGAATAGGTATGCACAGAGCGCCCCAGTTAAGAGTTCGTCCACCCTGCTGCTAGTAGCCCAAGCGATGGCCATTTGTGCGCCGCTGTGCGCAACCCATGCCAAACGAGTTAGTGCCGCCAGCACTGCAAGTGTTCCAGCAACCCATGGAAGCATACGGGGCCGAATCACCCAGACGATGAGAGGCCATGTGAGATAGAACTGTTCTTCAACGGCTAGTGACCAGAAGTGCGCCAAATAGTTTGCATACCCCGGTCCCAAGTGGGCTTTCCAGAGTCCGAGCCAGTTCGTCATATAGCAGTAGTAAAGCCAGCGATCTTTGGGCAGTGGAAGAGTTGCCGTGACGTCGGGAGAATTGAGCAGGCATCCGGCAATAATTACGGTCGTGAGGACGACGTAGTAGAGGGGAAATATGCGAAGAACACGGCGGGCATAAAAACCAGTAAAGTAGTTGCTTGCTTCCCTTGTGTCTAGCAGAATCCCAGTGATGAGGAAGCCAGAGAGTACAAAGAAGAGGTCTACTCCCATCCAGCCTTGATGAAGGTACTCGGTTAGATAGAAGGTGAACCAATTCACCACGGGCATCTGGCCTTTCATGTGATGGAGGAACACAAGAATGATGGCGATTGCGCGCAATCCATCAAGTGACCGGAGTTTGTGGCCCACAATCGCGGTCGGAACTGACATCTGGCAATGCCTCCTCCCTGTGCGAATACAAGGGATGCTAGTCGACCATCTCACGAAATGCGGTGACCGCGATCACAAATGCACTTGAGACCCATAGCCGCAGAATTTTCGCTTGCTCCCAAGCGCGCTTATTGCTGAGAACCCATGTCCTGACCTGCTTAGGTCACATCATCAGGTGACCGACAACACATAAGATATCGCCTGGATTTCGTAGACTAGTTTGCCCCCTATGCTGGCAGTGTCACTGGCAGATAAGGGGCAAACGGGACTTTGCATTTACAGAGGAAGCATTCCGATGTCTCGCTTTCTAAATACAAAGTTGCTCACGGAACGAAACCGCACTCTCCTGGAATACCTGATTCCTGCGATTCTTTGTGCTGTTATGTTTGGGCAGCTCATTTGCAGCTCGCGCCAGCTCTCACAGACTGCCGATGAAGGGACGCACCTGTATTCGGGTTATCGCTACCTGATCTGTGGCGACCTCACGGTCAGTCCGGAGCATCCGCCCCTTGCCAAGATCGTCGGTGCGGCTCCACTGCTTCCAATGAACCTGGCGGTAAACTGCTCGCCGAATGAGTACGGCGGCGCCGAACAAGCAGTTACAAGCAACCATTGGCTGTACAGCCAGAACTGGCGCCCGGCCTTGATCCGCGCCCGCATGGCCGTATCCGTCTTCGCAGTGGGGCTATGTCTGCTGGTGTGGACAGCTGCGCGACGCATGTTCGACCTGGCGACTGCGGTGACGGCAACCACGTTGCTGGTCTTCGATCCTAATGTGCTAGCGTGGGGCGCGTTAATCATGACCGATGTTCCGGTGACCTGCATGCTGTTGTTTGCGGTATTCGGATTTTACCTTTGGGTAAGGAACCGCACAGTCCCGTTTTTGCTGCTGACGGCCCTAGCGGCGGGGCTGACCCTGTTGGCAAAGCATTCCGGTGTCGTGGTCGCACCGATCCTGTGCGTGCTAGCGATCGCAGATGCTCTCATTCACTATGCTGGCCTGCGGGCAACTCGGCAAGCAGTGCTTCAAAACCTGCGTGCCGTTGCTCTGATTTGTCTCGTTGCTATCGGCATTGTTTGGGCGGGCTATGGGATGCGCTTCGCCGCCTACCCTGGGAGAGTGCAATTTCAACAGTCGCAATCTGGCGTGACATCTAATGCATCGCGAGTACTACTCGCTCTTAAGAATTACCACGCGCTGCCGGAAGCCTATTTGGAAGGGTTTGTCATGGCACTGTCGATTTCGAGCCAGCCGAGTCCGGCCTTCGTGGCTGGCAGGATTTATCCGCACGCGCCGTGGTTTCTCGTCCCCCTTAATCTGCTGATGCGGAGTACCACGGCAACTATGGTAATGGTCTTG
>Ga0187781_10003962_pt1 | contig 11052 bp, 8 predicted proteins | sample 0715_SJ02_MP02_2_FD_132447 | JGI IMG/M metagenome (GOLD analysis project Ga0187781, IMG submission 132447) | Tropical peat soil microbial communities from peatlands in Department of Meta, Colombia - 0715_SJ02_MP02_20_MG | ecosystem: Environmental > Terrestrial > Soil > Wetlands > Peat | place...
ATCATCCGTTTTCACGCCGTCTATTGGCCCGCTTTCTTAATTGCCGCCGGCCTGCCTCTGCCGAAACAAATCGTCGCCCACGGCTGGCTCCTCTTCGAGCAAGAAAAAATGAGCAAGTCGAAGGGCAACGTCGCCTACCCCGAGCCCATCGTCAAAGTCCTCGGCAACGACGCCCTCCGCTACTACCTCCTGCGCGAGACCGTCTTCGGCCACGACGGCAACTTCTCCCGCGACGCCCTCATCACTCGCTACAACGCCGATTTGGCAAATGGGTTGGGGAACTTGGCGAGCCGCACGCTGACGATGGTCGCGAATTACTTCCAGGGCGTCGTTCCTGATTGTCCGCTCCCAGACGAGGCCCATGAACAGAACGTCGTCCGTCGGATGGAATCGGCCATCAGGGCGTACGAAGGATTCGATTTTTCGCAATCCCTGCAAGAGATTTGGCAGGTGATCTCGCTTGTGGATTTCCTGATTGTGTCGAAGAAACCTTGGGCATTGGCTCAAGGCGAGGCAGAACGGGATCAGCTTTCGTCCGTGTTGTACACGGCATGTGAGTCGCTGAGGATCATTGCCGCTCTCTCACATGCCATAATTCCGGACGCTACACAAAAAATCTGGGAACAACTTGGTCATCCGGGCAAGCTAGCGGACGTTCGAATTGACCAGTTGCAATGGGGCGGCCTGAAGCCGGGCACACGAATCGGAAAACCGGAAGCTGTATTTCCGCGAATTGACAAGGAAGAAGCATCGGAAAGGATCGAAGCCATGGAACAAGAAATCCGCAATCCCAGTGCCGCTGCGCCGCCTGCTTCCGCGGGTCAGGGAGCTACTGCGGCCGCCCCCGCCGCCGACTCGAAAATCGGCATCGAAGACTTCGCCAAAGTCGAAATGCGCGTCGGCATCGTCAAGTCCGCCGAGCGTATCCAGGGCGCAGACAAGCTCCTGAAAGTCATGGTGGACATCGGCACCGAAGTCCGCCAGGTTCTCGCCGGCATCGCGCAATATTACACTCCGGAAGATTTGGTTGGGCGGAAGGTCGTCGTCGTTGCCAATCTCGCGCCGCGAAAAATGCGCGGCCTCGAATCAAACGGCATGATCGTCGCCGCCTCCGTCGGCCCCGAAGGCAAGCCCGTCCTCGCCACCTTCACCGAGGACGTTCCCGCCGGCGCGCGACTCAAATGAGCAGGAGGTTCTGTAGCGGCGGCCTTCGGGCCGGCGCACTTAGGGGGTCGGAGCTTCAGCTCCGACATTAAGGATTGCAAGAATTTGGGGCTTCGAGCCCCTGGGGTAAATTTGGAAATCATAGATTCACACGTGCACCTGGAATTTCCGCAATTCGACGAGGACCGCGACGCCGTCCTCGATCGCGCCCGCGCCGCAGGCGTCGAAACGCTCCTCGCCATCGGCAGCGGCACCGGACCGCATCAACTGAACGCCGCAATCCCCTTTGCCCAACAGCACGACTGGATCTATGCCACCGTTGGTATACATCCGCACGAAGCCAAGCTCGCCACCGAAGAACACTTCGAGCGCCTCGATGTCCTCGCTCGCCATCCCCGCGTAATCGCCTGGGGCGAAATCGGCCTCGACTACTATTACGATCATTCACCGCGCGACATCCAAGCCGACGTCTTCCGCCGCCAGTTGCGCCAGGCGCGCGCCGCAAAATTGCCCATCATTATTCACTGCCGCGACGCCTGGGCTGACTGCCTCGAAATGCTCGAACAGGATTGGCACTCGAGCGGCCTCGGTGGCATTCTTCACTGTTTCACGGGCACTCTCGAAAATGCGCGCCGCGGCTTCGAGATGGGATTCATGGTCTCCTTCGCCGGCAATGTGACCTATCCCAAGATGCAGCACCTGCGCGACGTCGCCAAGGAAGTTCCGCTCGACCGCCTCTTGACCGAAACCGACGCGCCTTTCCTCCCGCCGCAGGGAAAACGCGGAAAAAGAAACGAGCCTGCCTTCGTGGTGGAAGTGGCGCAGGCCTTGGCGAGTGTGAGAGACTTAGGCAGCGACGAAATCGCGGCTGCCACGGCTGCGAATTTTCGGAGATTTTTCCGGCTTGGCGCCTTGAGCAACTCGGCCCAGCCCAGGTGAACGACTCGGATGGCTTTTGCTGTCCAGTTAGCGCGCGGAATTTTTGATCTTGTCCGGGAGGACCTGGCCCTCGTCGAGCGGGAAATCGCGTCGCAAAATGCCTCCGCCATTCAGCCCGTTTCTGATATTTCCCGCTATTTGAGCGAAGGCGGCGGCAAGCGCCTCCGCCCCGCGTTGCTGCTGCTTGCTGCCGGCGCCTCGGGCTATCGGGGCGAGAGCGCCATCCGGTTAGGCGCCGTGGTGGAGCTGATTCACAGCGCCACTCTAATCCATGACGACGTGATTGATGGCGCCAACACACGCCGCGGACGCCCTAGCGCCAATGCGCGTTGGGGAAACCACATGAGTGTCCTCGCGGGCGATTGGCTCTACATGCAGTCGTTCGAGATGGCTCTCCGCGAGCGCAATTTCTCCATTCTCGACATCCTGATTGATGTTACGCAGACGATGGTCGAAGGTGAACTTTTGCAATTGACGCTCCTCGGGCGCATGGATTTGAGCGAGAACGAAGCCACCGACCTCGCCTACCGCAAGACCGCCTGCCTCTTTAGCGGCTGCGCGCGGCTGGGCGCGGTTTTGGGCCGCCAGCCGCAAAATATTGTGGACGCTCTCGCCGAGTATGGCCGCAACGCAGGCCTGGCTTTTCAGCTCGTGGATGATTTGCTCGACTTCACCGCCTCTCACGAGCAGCTCGGCAAGCCCGTTCTAAGCGATCTGAAGGAAGGAAAGGTTACGCTGCCTCTGATTTTCGCTCTCGAGGCGCAAGCAGCCGCTCACATTGTGAATACGGATGGCAAGAGCGGCGCGAGCGGAGGTTGGCTGGTCACAAAAGTCCTCGAAGAGCGTGGATTTTCGAGCGTCCGGCCGGAGCAAATCACGCGGCTCGTGCGCGAGACTGGCGCTCTCAAGCGCGCTTCCAATCTCGCGCGTGAGTATGTCGCCCGCGCCAAGGCCGCGCTGAGCGAATTGCCTGAAAGTGAATACCGGCGCTCACTAATGGCCGTCCCCGATTTCATCCTCGAACGCGAAAATTAATCCGCTGTTCGATTTTTTTCACTCCCCAGGTCGCCTCCGCCTAGTAGTGAAACCGGTACCGAAACTCCGCGTAAATTTGCCGCGGGTCATTGTAGTGAAATCCCCCGAATGTGAGACTGTTGTCCAATTGCACGCGCCGATTCGCCACATTCAGCGCCGTCACGGAAACGGTGAACCTCTCGCGGAAGCTCTTCCCGGCGGATAGATCAAACGTCGTGTGGCTGGGAAGGTTGGGTCCTGGATATTGCGAGAGCGGCGAGCCAAACAATCCGTTCGTAAAGCCGGAGCCGTAGTACACATTCGTTGATGCGTACGACTGCCACGGAAGTGCGGCGTTGAATCCCAGGTTCAGCGTGTTCCTTTGGTCATGATCCACGGGTGCGTATCCAGGCGGCGGATACTGCGGGCAGAGCGGCATTGCGACGGGACAGGTTAAGCCTCCGGTGATTGGTGAAGTCGCCTGTGCTATCTGATTTGAGTACGCAAGGTGGAATTGGCCTCGATGCCAGAGTCGTGGTGAGCGTAGCGTGAGCTCCCAGCCTTGGATTAGGGCCGAGGACCAGGTAATCGGCCAAAACAAATTCGACTCGCCGATATTGTTATGGTCGAGCCAATTTTCAGCGTGAGTTTCAAACGAGTCAATATCGAGCGCCCAGCCATGAAATGGCGCCGTGACGCCAAACTGGTATTCGATATCGCGCTCGCCGTGCAGAGGAGCGAACGCGAAACCCTGGCCCGCCGCTATGCCGGCCAGTGTGCCGGTGGCCGTCAGGAGTGGCGGCGCCTGATAGTAGTAGCCGTAAAACCCGCGAAAGACCCAATTCAAGTGCGGAATTTTGATGGCTACACCCGCTCGGGGATCTGAGGCATTCTCCACAATCTCGCGCTGTGTCGTATCGCCCGACGTGAACGACGGTGAATAGAAATGCGATTGGCGAAAGCCGGCAATCAAAGTCAGCCAGGAAGTGACCTTAAATCTGTCGTTGAAGTAAGCGTCGATTAGCCCTCCAGTGATGTTGCCGCTTGATGGGTCGCAGGAGGAGGCCACGCACTTAGCAACGGTGACGTTATGGAAATAATTGTTCTGGTTTTGAACGAATCCATAGACGCCGATTTGGATCTCGTTTTTCCAGACCGTCCAGGCCAGGTTTGATTGAGCGCCGACGTAATTGGAAGTCTGGCGGACGTTCGTGATCACGGGCAAGTCGTTCGGCGATGCGTCGTAGCTGGCCTTGCTGTAGTGGTAGAAAGGAGAAACAGTCAGCAGCAAGTTTGGACTAAACGTGTGAATCCAGGAAAACGCGACGTATCCGTCGGTTTCATGTTCGCCGTCGCGCAGGCCGTCGCTCGGAACCAGACCGGTCATTGACAGGATCTGGTTGCCGACGGAATTCGGATTCGGATCGATCGGAATCTGATAGTAGTCCGTTCGCAGGGAAGTGACCACGCGATATTGATTCTTGGAATTCGGATTAAAAATAAAAGAGCCGAACCCGCCGTAGCCGTTTTCTGCATCGTGGACCACCCTGCCAATCGGCGTCTGGAGGCCATAGTCGCTGCGATTTCCATTCAGGCTGGCAAAGTAGGCAAATTTCTGTGTGTGCCCTCCGCAACTGATCTGGTCATTTGTTTGGTACCAATTCCCGAAGCTCGTAACGAAATCACATTCTTTATCGCGCTCAAATCCAGTCCGCGGCACAATATCGAAAATTCCGTAGGTGCGGTCGCCATAGGTCGCGTCGTAGCTGCCCCGCTGGATTTCCAGGTAATCGATATCTTTGGGGTCGATCTGCGGTCCAAGATTCGTGGCGATGTTTGTGTTGGGTATGGGCACGCCATCAATGAGCCACTCGACTTGGTGGCCCCCGCGCATGTGCAGCATGTCATGCGTAACGTATGCCGCCGGCGTGTAATCGGTGATCATTTGCAGCGCGTTGGTGCGGTCGGCGCCCGGTGTTTCCTCGATGTCCTGCCGGTCCACAAGCACCGTCGGCGTCGCGGAATCGATGTTGGCCACTTCTTCCTGCGCCTGAGCCGTCACCGTGGCGGTCTGATGGAGCGGGGCAATCTTGAGCTGAAAATGGAGGACGGGCGAGGAGTCCGCGACGACGGTGACTGTTGAGCTTGAGGATACAAAGCCCGACATCTCCACCGTGACGTTGTAGTCCCCGAGCGGAACGGCAGTGAACTCAAATTGGCCGTCCTGGTCGGTCTTGGCCGTGTTCGACCAGTCCGACGTTTCAGATTTCAGGATAATTTGCGCGCCGGCGACTGGGCGGTGTTGGGGGTCGTGAACGATTCCGCGCACCGTTCCAAAAATCGTGGCCTGCGCAGCAGAGATGGATAAGAGCAAGAAGAACAGCAATGACAGCGCGAATAGCCTATGCTTCCGCATTCCTAGCCTCCGTATGATTTTAGATTTTGTACTGCAGCGGAAGAACAGCTAGGCGCGCGGAGGTTCGAAGGGCGAGGGAGTGAAACCTGAAAAAGTCGCTTCGTTGGAGAGTGAATATTCTGCCCGGAAAATTTCAGGGCTCAGAATCGTAACGACCGGACTGGGCGTCGTAGGGCCGATGGGCGCGAGTAACCCATAGTCCGGCGATTGCGGGCCTGGCCTCATATTGCACACGCATTGATGCCGCATTGTACCGCGATGGCACATCATGCCATCTGTTGCAGAGTTGGCTCCGCCAGGATGAGAGCCGTGGCGGAGGCAACACAGGCGGTCGCACTCGCCTGCATCATCAGCCCGACCGCGCGCGAGCAATGCCAGCGGCGTGGCCAGCAGCGCAACTACTACGAGTATGGCTTGAATCCGCCGCATCGCGGGATAGCGTACCACATTTGGATGCACTTCCTTAGCACGTTGGCTTCGACCAAAGTGAAACCAGAAGTGTTCCCCGCAATGAATTTGCCTTTGGAAAAACTTCGGGTTAGGCTCGAAAATCCGTGCTGCCATTCAAACTGATATACGACGACCGGTATGACCTAAATCTAGGGATACACGTTTTCCCCTCTCAAAAATACCGCCTGGTACATGATCAGCTCTTGAAGGATGGGCACGCGGCGTCCGAGGATTTCCTGGCACCGTCGCCAGCGAGCGACGGAGATATTCTGCGCGTTCATTCACAAGAATACGTGTACAAGCTCAAAACTGGCTCTCTCTCCCACACCGAAATCATGCGCTTGGAAATTCCTTATTCGAGACAGTTGATGGATGCCTGCTGGCTGGCGGCAGGGGGCTCGATTCTCGCCGGCCAGCGCGCCTTAGCCGACGGCTGGGCCGCCAATGTCGGGGGTGGATTCCATCACGCCTATCCCGACCACGGGGAAGGATTTTGCGTGATTCACGACGTTGCGGTCGCGATCCGGAGACTGCAGTTTGACGGTGCGATCCAAAGAGCCATGATTGTTGACACGGATGTCCATCACGGAAACGGCACGGCGGCCATATTCGGCGGCGACGATGGTGTTTTCACCTTCTCTATCCACCAGGAGCATAACTATCCATACCCGAAGCCGCCTTCCAATATTGACGTCGATCTTCAGGACGGGATCGGTGATGACGATTACCTGGCAATGCTCGAAAGGCACTTACACCGTGCGTTTGAAGAATTCTCCCCGGACATACTGTTCTATGTGGCGGGGGCGGATCCTTATTGCGAGGATCAACTCGGCGGCCTTGCACTGACGATTGAAGGGCTGAAGCGGCGTGACGCGATGGTTTTTGACTATGCCCGGCGAAATCAAGTCCCAGTCGCACTCACGCTGGCAGGTGGGTACGCGCGACAGGTTGCGGACACGATAACAATTCACATGAATACCATCCTCGGTGCATGCAAAGCTGCTCGGCGCTAGTTGTCCGCGATGTTTGATTCGGAAGGAGGCCTGAATGTGGAAGTTCAATTAGTAGGTCCCAGCGCCGACTGAATTGCCGCTACAAGCGTTTCCGAAAATCCGTCCGGCGAAAAGCCATTCACGCGGTAGGCAATCTTTCCACCACGGTCCAGGATTATGACGGTCGGCAGCGAAATAACGCCCAGAAATTCATCCAAGCCGTCCGCGTAAACTACACGTATATCCCATTTCTCGTGCGAGAGAAACGGCGCGACAAGCAACTCATCCTCATCTGTATTCACCGCGAAGAATGTCAAGTTTGAGTTCCCAGTATAAGCCTTCGCGATCTGGCTGAGCTGCGGCTCCAGCACTTGGCAAGGGCCGCACCATGTCGCCCAGAAGCTGAGCACCACCACTTTCCCTCTAAATGACTCGAGGGCTGTCGACGTTCCATCGAGATTCCTGAGGACAAACGCAAATGGATCCTTCGCCTTCTTGTTCCGAGCGGTCGGGCCTGGATTCGCCGGTGGGGCATTCAAACTGTCATAGACGGCCAGAATCTCTTCCCCAAGCCCTTTGTCGCTTCCGTGAACCTGTGCCCAAATGTTCCCAAGTTTCCACCGGACTTCCCGGCGATCCACTTTGCCAACAGGTCCGTTTTCAGGAAGCACGAATGCGAAGGTGTATTCTTCGATGGCCTCGATTTCATCTTTATGAAGCTCCGCAATTTCGCCGAGGACTTTGGCGGCTGCTGAATTCGGGCGAATCGAAAAGCTCATCTTCAAGTCTTTGGTCGCCGCATCGTACCTGCGCTGTGTGTCCTCGATTTGGCCGCGAAGAAAGTAAAGCGCGGCACGAAGGTTGTCACGATGCTCCTCCCACTCGGTGAGAGAAGAGCGCGCGGGACGCTCGTCCGGCTTCGATTTTTCTATCCGGTCCAGCACACGGCTGGAATAGCCGCTCGCCCGCGCCAGGCTCGCCGGGTCTCCCAACTGACGAAGAAGGTTGATGGCCATCATCATCATTTCGGAGTCGTCTGGCTGGATGGCGATGAGTCTTTCAGCGAACTCAAGCGAGCAGGCATTGTCTCGCAACTGATCACAGGCCTCCACCAGCGCGCGATAGACCGCCGCTCGGCGTGGCGCTTCGGGAAATCTTTGGAGATAATCCTTCAAGTTCCGAACCAGCGCGGCGCGATCGTTTCCGGCGTCGGCGAGAGCCTTCTGTAATTCCATCTCAGCCTGTGCATCGCTTCGAGCATTCACATCCGCGGAAGCTCTTGATTGGTTTGAACCCGACGGTTGATCCTGCGCCAGTAGGGGCAATGCAGAGGCGAAAATCAACCCGAGACACAAAGCGGAGTGCGCGGGAAGTCTCATGCGATCATTCTATCGTGGAATGTTACGTCGAGGGATTTCGACTCCGGGTGAATCGCGTCAGCGCAGGGATATGTTCCCGGAGCTTGTTTCGACGGCCACCCGCGCTTTCCCGTCGCCGATGCGCGCGTGCAATTCGTGCGGACCAGACGTCGTCCCCTCCATCTCAATCGGAATGCCGGCATTGATATCTCCGGATGTCGTCTTCGCATAGAAACGAAGATTGGCAGCGGCAGGCACCTGGAGGATGACGTTCCCCGAGGTCGTCCGGAAATCCCAGTAGGTAGTGATTCGAGGATCCCCTGTCACCACGACGTTTCCGGAGACAGTGCGCACGCGCAGATCTCCGTTGACCCCGGCGGCATCAATATTCCCACTTGATGAACTGGCGACGATGGCGCCGGCGGGTTGCGCGATTCGTATTCCGCCCGACCCGGTCTGCACCCGAATGTCGCCGCGAACATCGGCAAGACTTACTTCGCCGGAGCCTGCCGCTGCTTCGACTTGTCCCTGGATGGACGCAAGCTGGATCGAGCCGCTACCCGTGCGTGCCTGAATGTCTCCTTTGATAGATGTCGCCGAAATATTCCCCGAACCGGTCTTGAAGCTTGCCGGCCCCTCAACTCCAGTGGTCGTGATTTCGCCCGAGCCGGTGGTTCCGTGAATCTGCGAGTCAGGAGGAACGATGATCGTGTAGTCGATTGTCAAAGTACTTGAGGATGGGAACGAGCCGCCAATCTGAATCAGGTTGCCTTCCTGGGAAATTGGGGGATTTGAACGGAGTTCCGATAAGCGCCTTTGAGCGCTGGCGGCTCCCCAGGTCCTTGAGCGAAAGTCGGCATGAATTCGGACTTCCCCTGGGGGTCCCGCGACCACTTTCGACTCGCCGTTGCCGTTCGTCAGTTCGAGGCGGACAGGCCCGCTCACCGCATAAGTTCGGTCGAGGCTCCCGGACGAGGTGGAATGACGCACGCATCCGGCAACGACGGCAGCGCTGAATACTATCATCGCGAACAACGCGAATTTCTTGAGTGAATTCATTCTCGTTCGAGAGATGACGTGCCGACTGCCGTCCGCGCTCTCCTATGACTTATTACGAACTCGCGAAGCTGGAAGTTCCCTCGCGGCACGTAAGAGCGACCCGTAGCACATCTCAATGGCTGCCTGCCCGCACAAATTTCGAATTCAAAAGGGAATTAAGCGAGCCCTGGCGGTACCCCTCGAGGTCGACCGTGACAAAGGTAAATCCCGTTTCCTTTACTCGAGCCGCAATCTGCTGAGCCATACTCGTCTCCAGGCCGCGCGAAAGCTCCCCGATCTCCAATTCAATTCGCGCCAGCTCACCATGAGCGCGCACACGAAACTGCCGGAACCCGAGTTCGCGCAGCACCGATTCGGCCTGTTCGATTCTCGCGAGCAGTTCCAGAGTCACGGGAGTTCCGTACGGCACGCGGGATGAGAGGCAAGCGGAGGCGGGGCGATCCCATGTGGGCAGCCCGGCAAGCCGCGAGAGCGCGCGAATTTCCTGCTTGTGAAGCCCGGCATCGAGCAGCGGCGCAAGAACATGGTGTTCGTGGGCGGCGCGATGACCGGGCCGAAAATCGCTGGTGTCGTCCGCGTTGAGGCCGTAGGCGATTGCGCGAAATCCACGGTCTCTTGCAACGAGTTCCATCTGTTCGAAGAGCTCGGTCTTGCAGTGGTAGCAACGGTCGGCACTATTGGCGACGTAAAGGGGATTCTCGAACTCACGCGTCTCGATAAATTCGTGGCGCACGCCGGAGGACCGGACAAACATCTCTGCCTGTTCACGATCGTGGCGGGAGTAGCTGGCGGAAAGCGCCGTGACTGCCAAGGCCCTCTCGCCGACGACCCTGTGGGCCGCCCACGCCAGATAAGCGGAATCCGCGCCGCCGGAAAAGGCCACAAGCAGGGAATCGAGCCCGCGGAGCAGATGGAAGAGGCGGTCTTGTTTCTCGAGCGCGTTTTTTCCGTCAACGGATTTTTCGATTGCCGAAGTGGAAACCAATTCTCTTTGCATGCGCGCGCCAGTATAACTCACATTCACTTACTGGAAATCGATCAGGACGTCCACTTTTCCGGTTTTTGAATCTTCCTGTAAAAATCGCCCGATCTTGTCGTAGTGCACGGGGAGACCCACGAAGGCCTGAGGGATTCCGCTCGAAAGAAATTGCTCGTAAGTCTCCTTGTTGAAAACATCGCCGGCTGGGATTCTCCATGCGCCGCGAATGCGGCGCTCCCCTTCCAACGAAAGCCCCGTCAGAATGAGGTCTCCCATGCGGTACTGCACGCCTTCGGTGATCGCGACGTTGAAAGAGACCCGCGCTGCGGCGTCGTCATACAGGGGAGTCGGATTGACTTTGGCGTCGAGGTAGCCAAGCCTGGCATAGGCGTCCGTCACATGCTCCCAGGTCAACTCGATTCTCAGTCCATTCGCAACTTGTCCCTGGGAAAGTGCGATGAGCGCATCGAGTTCGCCGTCAGGTATCGCCTTGTTTCCCGTCCACGAGATTGTGCCGAATGTATAGGCGGGGCCAGGGTCAATCGGGGCAACGACCAGCACCTTATCGGGGAGGGGCTTATTCGGGTCACCCGTGAAGCCGGCGCTTGGCGGGCCGAATTTCACGCGCAGGAAAGCATGTCCCAAGTACACAGGGCGGACCTGCTCGATTTCGAAAAGTTC
>Ga0187781_10003963_pt1 | contig 11052 bp, 11 predicted proteins | sample 0715_SJ02_MP02_2_FD_132447 | JGI IMG/M metagenome (GOLD analysis project Ga0187781, IMG submission 132447) | Tropical peat soil microbial communities from peatlands in Department of Meta, Colombia - 0715_SJ02_MP02_20_MG | ecosystem: Environmental > Terrestrial > Soil > Wetlands > Peat | place...
AGAATGAAATCATCTTTTTGCTGGAGATAAGTGCTTAGTTCCTTCTTAATGGAAAGGTAAAGTTGCTCAAGTATTAAATTTTTGTTCGGGAAATAATAGAAAAGAGTGCCTGTGGAGACGTTTGCTTCTTTACTTATCTGCGAGGTTGGCGTCGCATCATAGCCTTGAGCGATGAAAAGGTTTAGGGCAACTTCCAAAATTTGGTCTTTAGTGCCCGAAATCGGCGTTTTTTTAGTTAAGGCAATTTTTTTGGAAGCTGGCATTATGGTTCCTCTAATATAAAGCAACTTGAGGTATTGCGCTTCCTGGTTATCTACATTCCGGATGTTAACTGCCCTCTTAATCGCTTTTCGCAGGACTGAAGGGCATCATTCTTTTAATCAAAGGAATCATTAACTTTGTTTGCCAGCCGCCTAAAGTACTCTTTACCGATTTAAGTTCTGTTGGAATCGCGATGTGTTGCGGGCAATGCTTTGCACATTTACCACACTCTTTGCAGAGTGACGCATCAACCGACTTACCGGTCATCAGCCCCATCAACATAACAGCGTACATTGCACGAGACATGAATTTTCCGCCGAACATGTAGTATTGATTGTAGATGTTGAAGTTATTTGGGATGTTGACTCCTTGTGGGCAGGGCATACAGTAAGCGCATCCTGTGCAAGGCACCTTCATCAACCGCTTGTAGGAACCAGCAACTTTGCTCACCGTTGCTAGTTCATCTGAGTTCATAGAGTTTGGCAGGGCAGTTTCGGCTGTTTTAAGATTTTCAGCAACGTGGCTTTCCTCATTCATGCCGGAGAGAACTACAGTTACCTCAGGGTGATTCCAAACCCAACGTAAACCCCACTCAGCAGCTGACCTTTGAAGGCCAGAGTTTCTGTAAATTTGATCAACTCCTTTTGGAAGTTTACCAGCTAACATTCCCCCCCGTAGAGGCTCCATAATCATAACTGCCATGTTTTTTGAAGCAGCGTACTTTAGCCCTTCAGTCCCCGCCTGAAGGTCTTCGTCTAAGAAATTATACTGAATTTGACAATTAGTCCAATCGTATGCATCAACAATCTCTTTAAATGTGGTAAGCCCACCATGGAACGAGAATCCTGAGTTGACTATTTTTCCGTCAGCTTTAGCTTCGTTAAGAAATTTCAACACATCAAAATCTTGGAGTATTTTCCAACCGTCAGCATCAAGAGCGTGAAGAAGGTAATAGTCGATATGGTCGGTTTTGAGTTTTTGTAGCTGCGAATCTAACATTTTGTCCATGTCTTCGGGTTCATTTAGCATGAAATACGTCAGTTTAGTGGCTACTTTAACTCTCTCTCGATACCCATCTAACAGTGCTTTTCCGAGTAGTTTTTCGCTTTCACCGCTATGGTAAGGAGGAGCTGTGTCAATGTAATTTACGCCATTATCGATTGCGTAACGAATTTGTTTTATGGCGCGTTCTTCGTCGATAGCTCTGCCTTTTTGGGGAAGACGCATGCATCCAAATCCTAAGGCTGAAAGTTTATCGCCATTTTTTGGTACGGTTCTATATTGCATTTTACGCACTTCCAATTTTTTGATTTAAATCAGGCTTCGACTGACCAGTCAATATATTAGTAATCGTGTGTTCCTTTTAATATTTATACATTCCGCGCGTTCCTAAAGCAGAAGGTTAAGTCCAACTTTCCAACTTAACACGTACATACATTTTAAGGCCATAATGAAGCATAATGAAGACCATAATGGTATGAGTTAGTTCAAGAAGCTAAAACTACACCCATTTTTCGTCCACGCGCTAATTGGCCCCCTAAAAGTTCCTTCCATCAATACATGAAGATAAACCTGTGACTAGCCACGATTCATACAAGGCGTGGCGAGAGAAGGATAAAGATGATCTCGTGCATCTTGTTCTGCGATGGCTCAGCTCAGAGATCCGTACGCCGTGTACTCGTTCTTGGAAATAGTTGAAGGCCCGAGTCTTGTGAGCACGTCCTCTTTAACTCCTCGTATGCATTAACGGAAACGTAATCGCGACCTTCAAGATCGAGGATGAGGGAATCGACTTCCGTGAGGTTTTTCAACATTGATACCGCCCGACGTCGTGTGGAACTATAATAATTACAAGGCAAAAGCGGGACTGAAGTAATACTGTGGCTGGTTTTAGCTATAGGAATTAACAAAAGAATGTAATAATTCTAACAGTTCGAGTGGAAATAGAGCTATTAAAATGGCAATTTTTTAGTCTCATTGGCGATTTCGCTATGTATTAACAAACGAGCTCTTGGCTATTTTCTTACCGTTAAATCTAATGAAATGAGATTACATAGATACCTTAGGGTAATTATATAGATGCGTCTCGGAGTCTCATGTTCGACGCATGGAGTGAAAGCGTCGAACGGAGTTGAAACACAATGTGTGAAGAAGGTAAAGAGCACATGATGATGGGCGAAGAGAACATGATGATGCTGTGGGAGAAGCTTGGCGACAGTGAAAAGAAGATGCTCATGCTGCGGATTCTTGATGCTAGGATCATGAAGAAAGAGCAGTGGATCGAGGACCTACAGTACAAGGTCGAGACCCTGAAAATGATCAAGATGTGGATAGAAAAGATGTGAGGCTCTCTCACATACTCTTATTTTTTCCATCAATGTGATGATCAGGATTTGCGAGAAGAGTATACCAAAATTGAGTTTTTGATCCATGCCCGCAATTCACTCTCCGAGAACCTAAAGCAAGCTATTTTATTGTGACTCGGATAGGGAGTGGTGGAGTCCTAAACAGGCAGGAGGCACATGCTATTTTTTCGGCTTCGTGACGAGGAGCGCCACGAGGGTAAGCAGCGATGCAATAATCGTCACAAGCTCCGCGTAGGCGATATTGACATCGCCGCCCATCACATCGCTCGCCGCCAAGATGATGACTCCAACGATATATACGCCGATGAAGAGGGGCTGCACGCTTCTGTTGCCGCGCGTTATGTAGAAGAGTTGGATTATCCACGCCAAAGCAATGAGACCGAATCCGGCGAGCATTAACGAGCTAACCACATTGAGTATAACGGATGCGGCACGTAAAGATTTTTCGCTAGTTCCTCCATTTAGCTAGGTCTGACGGCTGTAACAACGATTCTACATAATAAAACGCTCCTGCGTTCTTTAAGATTCGGATGCTCTTAAGGCTGATCTCTTTTTTATGATTGCACAAACTATCCCTCAGTAAGGTATGTGGGTGCCACGTCTTTCCGTCGTGCTACAATAATGAGTTATAGACCACCCTCTAACACACGGATTGAAACCATAATCTAGTGGGACTAATTGACATTCTGTTAACTATGAAAGGGAGTGGTTAATTATGAAAGCGAACAAAAGACGAGAAACCACTAACGAACGGGAGTTTTTCACCGCTCATGATGAGTGGGAGAAATTCGGACTAACAAATCATATAGGTGGTCTTCTAGCCACTCGACGACTAATCGAGTTGTGCGGCATCACCCCGAGCCAGTATGTGTTGGATCTCGGGTGCGGGACTGGATATACCGCATGTCTTCTGGCAAAAAATATCGGGTTGATGTTATCGCAGCGGACATCACTCCGACCGTCTTAGAAGAAGCGAAGAAGAGAATTGCAAGAGAGAGGGTGAACAACAAAGTGAAAGTGATTGAAGCAGATGCGCATGCCCTCTCGTTCCCACCAAATACCTTTGACGCCTTACTTGCCGAATCAGTGCTTGTTTTCTGCGAAAAGGCCACGGTATCCTCTGAAATATATCGGGTTTTAAAGCCAGATGGCGTTTTCGGGGATAATGAGACAACGTATGTAACGCCTCCTCCGGCGCAATTGCGTTCTCTCGCATCGAAATTAGTTGATGCAGATGTCGAGGTGCTACAAGAGGATGAATGGCTGGGCATCTATGGGGAAGCGGGATTTGAAGTTATACATTCAACTGTTCATCTACTACGTTCAACTGATTTTGTAAAGGAGGTCGTCGACGAACTTCGGATAGATGGGATTCGAAGACGTCTCTCAGCTTTGTTGAAGGAATTTTCGGACCCAACCTGGAGAAGGACGTTTCTCATGGATAGCGATACGCGCCAGGCAATACGGCGTTTGTTACTATATATGGGGTATGGGTTATATGTGAGTAGAAAATCTTGAGACAGATGCAGTGAATTTTAACCGCCCAAACCTCTCTGCAATACGGCACATAACTGCGCTTTCTTTCTATGTTATTTGATTCGATCACTCGTCTCTTTGGCATCAAACTTTGGCGCATAGATCAACTTTTTTACTCTTATTGGTGTATTTTTAATTCCGTTAAAAGCCCTTTCTACAATCCAAGAGTAAAGGAACGGATTAGTAAGCAGCATAGTCATAAATCCCATAAAAGTCCCCTCTATTTGCTTGGTTTTAATTAGCTCCTTACTATGGATTTATGCATTCGTATACGTCAGGTGGGGAAATACATTGCGGTTAGACTCGCAAGTGAAAGATATTTGATCTTCCTTTCTCATCACTGTAGTCCATTAACCTACACATATCTGGGCTCAATAAGTCTCGCGGGATATTCTTAAACATCGGGAACTGGTCCATCACAGTGATGCGGCTATCCCACTTGGTAAATTCACTCGTGTCTTCTATCGTCCACATGCCAACCCCCCCGCGAAACGCTGTCATAAGGTCGCGCATTACACCCTCCTTTTCCTCATCACTGAGCTGGTTCCACCACGCTTCGAGATCGGACCACTCCTTACCGTTCGGTTTTGTCGGGGTCTTGAGCGCGGCTATCATGTCATTCATCTTGTCTTTCTGGTCCTGTGGCGCCTTCTCCCACCAGTCCTTCAACGCCTCCGCCAAAGTTGCTTTCATCGCATCCCGTTGTTCCGGTGGAACCATGTCCATCCATGCTCTAAATCCCTCATCTGATCTTGACATGGCATTAAACACAATCTCTCCGCCAGGGAAATTATCCGCCAACATCGAAAAGAACTGTTTAACCTGCGCCTCCTCAAGGAAGTGTAACACTCCGCCGGCTATCATGAATACCCCGTTTTCAGAGTACTTTACGTCCTTGAACCAGCTCGGATCGAGGAGAGATTTTGCGATGTACGTTACCCGGTCGGGTTCCGGGAGCAGCCGCCTCCTGATGTCGATGACAGCGGGAAGGTCAAGGTCATACCAGTGAATCGATCCGTTGTCGACGCGGTAGAACGTCGTATCAAGCCCTGCGGCGATATTGATAACAGATGCGTCAGGGTGTTCTGCTATGTACTCTTTTGCCTTTTCATCGAACTGCCTTGCTCGTAGCGTAAACAGACCAAATTCTGGTAGATTGACTTTGCGAGAGATGTTAAACCAAATATCTTCGAACGGCACATCGCTTGCTGAAAAATCATAGTCTATTTTTTCAACGAGTTCAATAGCTTTCTCATCATAAAATAGTGAGCTGTACTCTTTGCTCAATTGTGCCCGGCCCCATAAGCACCCCAGCATCGAGGCCGATATGCCGCCTAACTCAACCTTTACTTTATCTTGTTGCATGTCCGCTACTCCTATTGCTTAATTGCATGTTTCAACTCTTTTCGGTGCATTCAGTGATTGCACTTTACTTTAGTATGCCTAGTATGTTGGGCATAATATAACTTGCGCTTAGCGTTCATTGCGAGTAGGGATGGGCGGCAGGGAGGCTACACCATAGCTGCAACGATGCATAAAGCTTGTAAAAAAGGTAACAAAGTCTAATTTTAAAATAGCTCAGTAAATTTATGCGTCCGGGCGGGTTTTCATTCCCTCCTCCAGTATAATTGTAGTTTACCCTTCGACATGCCTTTGTCCCTCATTTTTAAGGCTGCATGGAATATTAGATTAACAATAACAAATCGCGTAACCTTTATTTCTAATGGACGCATTACTATTTGCTCTTAAAAATTCCGGGTTATTAATATCGAGCTTGAAAAGGTAACGGGCATGAATATCAAAAACGAATTAATATGTTTATCTATTGCACCAATACTGATGTTCAGCGGGCTGAATGTTACGCCAGCATCAGTAAGTAAACTAGCTCCTTTAGATACTACAGAAGCAACAAGCCATCAGCAAAACGGTCTCTAAAAGATGTGACCTATGTATAATGTAATCCAGTGGTAACATTTTTCTTTTCTTTGCCTTTGCAAAAAGAGGACAGCGGGATATTTATTGGTAGGCAAAAATAATTAAAAGCAGTCTCACATATTACATCATGGGGTAGAAGTTGCGTTTGAATTGTGCTGCACACGACAGTGCTGCAACCGACCATCCACCCTCTCAGTGTGCCGAGGCATGGCCTAGGGTTCTGCATCTCCTTACCACAGACCATGCCTCACCACTACTGTGGTTTTCCAATTTTCTAATTCATGGCTTACGTGAGGTAAGACTTTAAAGGTTGTCCCTTGATCCTTCAGCTTACATTTTTCCTCCTTTTCTACGTGAAATAGAATAAAAGGTCCGTAAATATTATACACAAATCCTTTGAATCCCGCCTGTGAGAGGTAATTGCCAAGTTCTTTTTAGGAAAAGGAGGGTACCTTCCAGTGGAATATTTTTTGCAGAAACTGAAAAGATAGGCAAAAAATGTGGCAAGCGCTCATTGAAAATAAAAATAAAAATAAAAATAAAAAAAAGAGATAAGAATCTAATGTATCGGCAGCCGCTTAAAGTTGCACAACTTTTTCCGAATAAGTTGGAACTTTTATCCTGTCGGGTCTGCACGAGACTTTTATGTATCTCCGTTATTACGCCAGAGTAAGCACAGCGATCAACGGCGCTATCAATGGGCAAACCGCAGTGCCTACGAGGCCAACCGCTGCGACTGCAATTGCTCCCAACAGTAAGAATAACAACATTTGTTTCCACCTCCTTTTAATGTATCAGTATATAAACATCATGCACGCAGCTCGACACATTCTTTCGAAATTTTGTTCAAGCATTGCGTCGCTATCTCTCTTGATACATTTCCTTGTATCTTAAGATATGCTTAACGATACTACTATTTATACCTTGTCCCTCACATTAAGTTAGTATAATGATAAGAAATCTAAGTATAATGAGATGAATGTCTCTCAGTTTCGCTGTCTGCTCTTAGTTTCACTGTCTGGAAACACTTCAAAACTATATAAGCATGTTGGGGAAACATTCCTAGCATATTTGTAAATAAGTCGGGATTCTATTCCCAATTATTATACACGTGATACTAATATCCTTTCGTTTAATTTATCTTGCCTTGCAGTCTGATCCTAACCGAACCAATGGCAGCCATATCGACGTCACAGCCGCATGCCTCTCTATCGAGAAGGTACGCAGCGAACACTGACACGAGACAGGCGCGCCGCACATTATACCCTGAAAAAGGTCTGGTGCTCTTTACGTTGCTTTGTTAGTCAATATTATGGCCTTAACCGGCTGCTCGCACGATAGACCCTGTTTTTATCGGGATAATTATATAGGCACGTCTCAGAATTTCATGTTTGACGCGTGGCACGGAGTAAAAGCGTCGAACGGAGTTGAAACATAATGTGGGGAAAAGGAGAAGGTAAAGAACACATGATGATGGGCAAAGAGCACGAGATGATGATGCTGTGGGAGAAACTCGGCAACAGCGAAAAGAAGATGCTCATGCAGCGGATTCTTGACGCGAAGATCATGAAGAAAGAGCAGTGGATCAAGGACCTGGAGTACAAGGTCGAAACACTGAAAATGATCAAGATGTGGATAGAAAAGATGTGACGCTCTCCAACATACTCTCATTTTTTCCTCCAATGTAATAGTCTAGATGTTAGGGCGGAGTACGATACCTTAGTGTTTTAATTTTTTATGTAATCTTGGAACTTAATATCATCTTTTAATATATCTATAGTTACATCAATAATTATGTATTCAATCTCGCAAGATTCTACGAACCCCCTGTGGAGACATAATGCGACTGAGAAATAGTCTGATACTCAAGCGGACTTTCGCGGTAATGTTTAACATGCTGCGAGTTGTGACATGTTCCACGCGCAGCTTTGTTTAATCAAACAGCTCAAAAGCGACGAAGATGTGTCTGCGGTACATCCCTTGTTCTATCAGCCGTTGGATCTATTTCTTTACGTCCTGTCTTAGGCTAGAATCCGGACATACCAGACCTTTTCGGTATTAACGACCTCATTACGTTGGCCCGTGCACTATAGCAGATCAGCAAAACATGACGTGTTAGAGAAACTTTTATGCCACAATATTGGACGATGACCTTATAAGTAACGCGTTCGAATATTATTACAAACATTGAATAAAAAAATGAGGCCACAGACATTGACAAAAAAAGCGGTTAAGATCCCCCGCGGTACTTGTCGGCTGTTTGGGACGATCAAGGCGATTAGCAACATAAAAAACAGTGTCATCGTCGTTCACGGACCTAAAGGCTGCGTATATCACATAAACTACATAATGGGAATGCGAGGGGACAAACCGTCAAATGTGTATTCAACCTGCATGGATGAAAACGATGTCATTTTCGGAGCTGAAGAGAAGCTCAAAGAAGCCATAGAGGAACTTGACACCGAACTCAACCCAGATCTCCTTGCAGTGTTATCGTGCTGTGCTTCGAGCATCATTGGTGAAGACGTAGAAAGAGCCGTTCAAGACGTTGATACTCGCGCAACGGTGATAGGAATCGAATCCGGGGGCTTTGAAGGTGACTATAGAACCGGCTATAGCGAGACGCTCAAACGGCTTGTCGACGTGCTCGTACAGGATCATGACACCATCGATCGCTCGGCAGTAAATCTAATAGGAATGCTCAGAGGCGGCCCTGACCTTAAGGAGCTTAAAAAATTGTTTGCTCTCGCGGGTCTTAGAGTAAACGCTGTTCTGACAGCAGATGCGACCTTACAGCAGATCAAAGAGTTGGGGTCCGCTGCTTTAAACATCGTAGTGTGTGAGGCTACGGGAAGGGAGGCTGCAGAACTCCTTGAACAAAAGATCGGAATACCTTACATCGTTGAAGAGATACCGATAGGGTATGAGGCAACGAAGCGCTTTTTCGCAAATGTGAGTGACGCTCTCGGGATATGCGTAAACCTCGGTCTCTTGCCGAAGCCGAAGCATTACGAAGAACTGCAGCTTGTCGATAAGAGGGTGGCTGTGATAGGGGGCCCTACCCGCGCTGTCTCAATGACGAACTTCCTCGGTGAAATAGGGATGGCGCCTAAATTAGTAGTTGTAGATTTTGATTCAAATACCAGAGAGAAGCTTGATCGTCTGTTGACCGATGAATGCGAGGTATTGATAGAACCTGAGCAGGAGACGATTATTGAAAAGCTCAATGAGATGCAAATAAACCTCATAATAGGCGGCATGCTCGAAAAGCCAATGGCAGTAAGTCTTGGGATAGACCACATTGACATGATGCACGGGAGCCAAAAAACGTTGGGGTTTGAAGGCGCAGATAACCTTATTAGGATGCTCAGGCCAAAGGATGTACGGTGATTACCGAGGGCTGTATCGTAAAGAGCGGGGAAATCAGAGGTACCATAGGCGCGGTAATAAATTATGGTGGCAAGATCTGTGCAATAACTGCGGGGCACGTCATACGATACGGAAATGGCAGGGTAGGAACGAAAGTAAAAGTCGACGGCCATGAAAGTAGGGTTATAAAATTAATAAACGATTATGACCTCGCCATCATTGAAGTTCCACGCAACTACGCAAAGATTTCTGAGATTGGTTATGCCTATTTTGGCCCTGCACGACTCATGACGAATGAGCGGGAGATAGCTTGCCGGGTTATAGACACGGGAAGGAACTTAAACCGATTTGCATTCCCGTGTGGCAACATGCCCTACCCTGGCGACAGTGGTTCCCCAGTTTTGCAAGATGAAAAAGTGGTGGCAATCCTTTCGTCAATCTTATATAACAACTGCACCGGTCTCGGGATCTCCTCTCAGGTGTTTGGCACTCCCTCCCGATTGAGATAAAGCTGCATAGGTTTAGCGACGGTCAGAGTTTAGGCGAGGTAACTGAAAGGTGCTCGTACCCCTCTTCCTTCAAATTGTAAACGAATCCGTCAATTTCAAGATTCATCCCCTCTTTTATCACTCTGCCGATTATTGTATATGGAATTGGAACGCTCTCGAGCGATTTCTCTGGAGTAGTGAAAAGGAGTTCATAGTCACCTCCCCTGTAAACTGACAAAGTGAGCAAGTCCCACCTATCTTTAGCTATCGATTTGGCTTCCTCGCTAATCGGAAGTCTCTCCGAAACTATGTGAAACCCTACTGTACTTGCCTTTGAAAGCTCATAAAGGGATACTGCAAGACCATCGCTCGTATCAATGAGGGATGTCACAACGCTCGATTCTGCCAATTTCATGCCCTCTATGATTCTCGGCTCCGGCTCAAACAGTCTCTTCATTGCGTTATTTTTTGTAGTGTCAGCCACCTTTAGATCTTGAAGTAAGATCCTTACACCTGCCGCGGCTAATCCGAGCTCTCCTGTTACGCACACCGCATCACCCACCTTAGCACCGCCTCTTGTCAGTATTTTATCCTTATCCACCTTTCCAAGAGCGGTTCCTACGAGTGTAATCTCATCGTGTTCGTCAGTGTCACCTCCAAGGAGGTATGTGCCAAACTTCCTACAGCACTCATTTACCCCCCTGACTAAATCGAGCACGAAGTTGACTTCAGTGTCTTTAGGAATGCCAAGCGCCATTGTCACTCCTATAGGAGTCGCTCCCATAGCAGCAATGTCGCTAAGGTTTGCCGCAGTTGCCATCCAGCCGATCTGATATCCGGTCATCTCGCGAGGAAAGTGTGCCTTCTGGTGTAGCATGTCGGTTGTTACGACGACGTATTGGTCACCATACTCAATCGCAGCACAGTCGTCGCTTCCAGGACAAATGGCAGCTTCACACTCGATCAGTCCAGATATCATCTTAACAAGTTTTCTCTCTCCAACTTCGTAAACCTTCAATTTAACCACATCGAGGTAGCTCTTTATAGCAAATAACAGCTTTTAGTATCCTAAAGGGTTGCTACAATATAAGGTCGAT